>Ga0180433_10000725_pt1 | contig 55935 bp, 55 predicted proteins | sample SS_ome_8_FD_132980 | JGI IMG/M metagenome (GOLD analysis project Ga0180433, IMG submission 132980) | Hypersaline lake sediment archaeal communities from the Salton Sea, California, USA - SS_1_D_1 metaG | ecosystem: Environmental > Aquatic > Non-marine Saline and Alkaline > Hypersaline >...
ACGGGCTCGGCACCACCGACTCCAGCAACTACGCGATCGACACCAAAGAGCCGACCCTCACCTCGGCCGTCTTCGCTGACGACGCGCTGATCGTCGGCGAGACCTCGCTCGTCACGTTCACCTTCCACGAGGCCGTCTCCGGCTTCGCCAACGACGATCTGACGATCCGAAACGGATCCCTCACCGCCGTCTCCTCGGGCGACGGCGGGATCACCTGGACTGCCACCTTCACCCCGACCGACGACATCGAGGACCCGACCAACGTGATCACCGTCGACATGACCGGCGTCACCGACGCCGCCGGCAACGACGGGCTCGGCACGACCGACTCCAGCAACTACGCGATCGACACCAAGGAGCCGACGGTCGACACCGTCTCGGTCGACACCGATCCGATCTACGAGGGCGATCTGACCCAGCAGGTGACGATCGACTACAGCGAGCCGATGAAGACCTCGGTCAAGCCGACGGTGGCGATCACCGGGATCAAGACCCCCAAATCCGATTCGACGAGCGGAAACTGGAACGGGAATCAGCAGTACATCGTCACCCTCACCCTCGACGACGATGACGAAGAGGACAGCGTTCTCGACATCGAGGTCGCCGGCGCTCAGGATGCCGCCGGCAACACCCAGATCGCCTACACCGAGAACAACCCGTTTGCGGTCGACACGGTGCGACCGGAAGCACTCGTGACGACGGACCACACCACGGTCGCCGCCGGCTCGCCGATCTACGAGGACTCGCGAGTGCTGACCGTGACGGTGACCTACAACGAGGACATGGATCAGACGACGTGGCCGACGATCACCCTCGAGAACGCGGGCGCCCGCTGGGGCTCTCAGACGCCGAACGATGACTCCGGCTGGCAGAACGCCACCACCTACCAGGCCACCTTCACCCACGACGGTGCCGAGGAGGAGATCTTCGGAACGGCGCTCGCCCGCGTCGCGAACGCCAGCGGCGCGACCGACGTCGCCGGCAACGTCGACGTCGGCGACGACTCCGACGTGTTCGACATCGACACCCGCAAGCCGGAGGCCCCGCCCGTCGTCGGCACGGTCACCGCGAGCACCAACCCCGTCTACGAGGGCGACCTGGTTCAGTTCGTCACCGTCACGTTCGACGAGGAGATGGATCGGGACACGGATCCCACGGTCTCGTTCAGTCACGGAACGTGGACCAGCCACAACGACGGCGAGTGGGAGGCGGCGACGGGGTACATCGCGTGGGAAGAGACGTTCACCCTCACCGACCGGGACGAGGAGTTCTACGACCGAACACCGAGCGTCGACGTGGTGACGATCGACGTCACCGGCGCCCGCGACGCCGCCGGCAACCTCCAGGAGGACTACACCCCGCAGACCGAATTCGACATCGACACTCTCCAGCCGATGATCGCCGATGCCACGTCGACGACCGCCGATGGCTGCTACACCGTCATCACCGGAACGGCGATCAACGTCTCACTGACCTTCTCCGAGGACGTCACCCTCGGCGCCGATCACCTGCGCCTCGTCCTCGTCCCCGACGGTCCCCGCACCCACCACGTCGAGATCCCGGCGTGGGGCACCCTCACCGACACCGCCAGCGGGACCTACACCGTCGTCGACACCGAGAACTCCTGCGACCTGACCCTGTTGAGCTACGACACTACCGTCGGCGGCACCCTCCTCGACTGGGCGGGCAACGTGATCGACTACGAGCTTCCCGCCGCCGGCTCCAACATCGCCGATCACAAGGAGATCGTCGTCGACACGACGATCCCCGTCGCCTACGACGATCCGAAGGGGAACGAGAACCGAACCGGATCGAATGACACCGACTTCGTCGACGTCCGCTCCGATCCGTACGGCGACTACCGCCTCACCGTCCGCGAGAACACGCCGGTCTACATCGACGTCAAGTTCAACGATGTCGACCTCCCGTGCGCCGTCCGCCTCCGGATCTACGACATCCCCGACGCCCCGGAGAACGGCTCCGCCTGGTTCGACGACCCGGCGGGCAACATCCGCTACGCGCCCGACACCGACTACGTCGGCCCCGACGAGTTCACCTACCGCATCTACGACGCCTGCGGCAACATCTCGGTGAAGAAGACCGTCTACGTCGAGGTCGTCCCGCAACTCGTCGTCGAGGACCTGTTCCCGACGGTCTGCGCCGGCGAGGCGATCGACGTCGACGTCTCCGTCGCCGACCTGTTCGTCCCCGAGCAGGAGTTCACGTTCGCGATCGTCGCCGGTCCGGATCACGGCGTCGTCACCGGCGATCTCGACGATCCGGTCGAGTCCCTCCCCGGACTGACGACCGACGAACTCGAAGCGCTGACGGTCACCCTCACCTACGTTCCCGCCGACGGGTACGTCGGCCCGGACGCGTTCTTGGTCGAGATCTCCGACGCGTTCGGCGGGATCGCGACCGTCCGCGTCGACCTCGCCGTCACCGCCTGTGGACCGCCGACCGGCGGACCGCCCGAGCCCGAGCTCCGCGTGAGTTCGGACGACGTCCTCCCGGTCGTCGTTCCGCTCACGTTCGAGTCGATCCACGAGACGGCCTGGGCGACGGTGACGCTGACCGATCCCGACACGGGCGACGACTTCTCTTCCGCCCTGTCCGCCGCCTGGAGCGCGGCGATCGGACGCTACGTCCTCACCGTCGACGCGACCGCGCTCCCGCCCGGCGTCTACGAGCTCGTCGTCCCTCTCGGGAACGGCGAGACGGTCACGCTTCTGATCGAAGTGGGTGAGAGCGAATGATGCGGCGAACTCCGACAACCATCCTCGTGCTGATCGGCCTCCTCGGCGTCGGCGTCGGCGCCAACGTCGCCCCCACCATGGAGGATCAGTTCGTCGCCACGATCCAGGACACCCCCGTCGACTTCGTCCTCCGCGCCAGCGACGAGGACATCGATCCGATCGATCCGACCGCTCACCCGATGCGCTTCGTCGTCCTCGAAGGCCCCACCCACGGTGTCCTCCTCGGCGACCTCACCGACGTGCGCTACGAGGGGCCGCACGACGCCGTCGTGCCGATGACCTACGTCCCCGCCGACGGCTACGTCGGCACCGACCTCGTTACGATCGCCGTCTACGATCCGTTCAACGAGACCGCCCAAAACACCACCCGCATCGAGATCGACGTCGCCGCACGACGAATGATCGGCCTCTGGTCGGGGAGCTGGTGGACCGAGATCGGCCTCGATGCCGACGCCGACGAGATCTCGTCCGTTCGCAGCACCTTCCGTGAAGTGTTCCGCATCGGCCAGCTGATGATCCAGGGGAGCGGCGGGTTGAGCGTGATCACCGTCGGCGGCGTCAAGCAGTCGACCCTCAATCCGCTCCAGTTCCAGGGCAGCTTCGCCCTCGGCGAGTTCGGCCTCCGCTTCGCCCTCAGCTTCGACCCCGAGAGGCCGGATCCCGACTGGTTCGATTACTTCCGCGCCACCGCCCAGTACTCGCTGTTCGGCGTCGGCCTCTCCTACCAGCTGTTCGTCGACGACCTCCAGACCCGCTCCTACCAGACCTTCACCGCCTACACCTCGCTCGACGGGGTCAGCTTCACCAGCGTCACCCGGTTCGACATGAACGACGTCTGCGACTACGCGTTCACCCAGACCGCCCTCAACGCCTCGTTCGAGTGGTGCGAGCTCGACTTCCGCTCGATCGTGCTGCTCACCTGCGAGGGCTTCAGCTACTTCTCGCTCGGCATGTACGAGTACGACCTCCCGCTGCTCGGCTTCTCCAGCCCGTCGTTCCGTGTGTTTGCCGACCTCGTCGTTCGGTTCGAGACGACCGCCAAGACGATCAGCCCGTCGCTCGAACTCAGGACGCGTTGGGTCGACTGCGTCCGAATCCTCGGCGAGGTCACCGTCGGCGCCCCGACCGAGCTCACCGGGTTCTCTCTCTACGGCGTCGTCCTTCAGGAGACCGTCGGCGGGGTCACCTTCCGCTCCGCCACTTCGCTGGTCGCGACCAAGAACGCCTCGGTCACCGGCCAGGTCGACTACTTCGAGCTCGTCTCCCTCTCCGGCACCACCATGTCCTGCTGCGGCGCCGCGGGCACCTGGTCGATCGCCACCTACTTCCAGAACGATCACCCCGCCGTCCTCGGCTGGGGGATGACCAAGGTGGCGAGCAGTTTCTCGATCGGCGCGTCGACCACGATCTCGGCGAGCATGACCGCCCGTACCGGTGGCTTCGGCGACCCCACCTTCGAGTTCACTCTCGCCTGGACCGCTCGGTGGTAACGCCGGTCACATCGCCCGTCCTCGGCGACCGGAATCGTCCTGGAGTAACCTAGCGAAACGCCGAGCGGGAAGGGGAAGCCAGCATCCGCTTCACTTGGGAGGCCCGAGTGCCCAAGAGAGGTTGCCAATCGCTCGTGATCCTGGCAGCGATCGGACTGATCGCGTCTGCCGCCGCGTCGGCTCCGGAGGCGGCGCGCGTCGTGATCTTCCTGCCCCAATCCACGGCGATGGGTTCGGATCTCTTCCTGCTCCTCGAGACGTTCGAAGCTCACCGCGTAGATGTCGACGTCGTTGCGGCGGAGCTCGGGCCGTACCTGTTCTGGGAGGACTCGGGCGAGGGGCAATCGAAAGGGGCTCCCGGCGGGTACCAGTGGACGATCCGCATGACCTACGATGACGTCGATCTCGCGGACTACGACGTCCTGATCGTGGGGCCTGGATACGCCCACACCATGTGGTTCGGCGACAGCCTGACGAAGGCCGAAGCGCTCGTGCAGCAGGCCTACGACGCCGGGATGCCGCTTGGCGGGATCACGTTCGGCGCCTCGTTCCTCGTCACCCACGGGTACCTCGACGGTCGAACGACGGCCCGTCAGCCGTTCTACGAGGGCAAGGGCTTCAAGACCCCCGAGGCGAACGAGCCCGGATTCGTGGACCGGTACGGGTCGATCAACGGGAGTGCGTGCGTCTGCGTTGCCCCGGGAATCGGAGACGTCTCGACGATCGTCACGGCGAACCACCATTGCGTCGTCGCCTTCGCCGAGCGGATCGTCGAGGAGTTCCTGACCGACTAGCCCGTTCGCCGTTGTCGGAACGCGGGGATCTGCCATCTCCTCCTTCCTCCGATGACGTGTACTAACCTTAAACTAGTAGCTTCCGCGAGACGCTAGCGAAACGACGGTAGCTATGCTCATGACAGGAAACCAGACACACCGGAGGCCAACATGCATCGTGCCAGCCACTTAGCCGCTGTGGCGATTGCCGTCGCCATCGTCTTCTCCATCCTTGGTTTCGCCAGCCCGGAAACGTCGAGGGTCGTGATCTTCCTCCCGCCCGCAACGGCAATGGGGCAGGAGTTCGTCGAGCTCATTGCAGTCTTCGACCAAGAGGGCGTCGGCTACGACGTCGTCGCCGCCGAGAAGGGCCCCTACCTCTTCTGGGAAGACTCGGGCGAGGGAGCCAAAGCGTACCCTGACCTCCCCCGCGGATGGGAGTGGGAGATCCAGAAGACGTTCGATGACATCGACATGGCAGACTACGACGTCCTGATCATCGGCCCCGGATTCGCCCACACCTTCTGGGCCGGCGAGAGCCTCCCGAAGGCCGAGGCGCTCCTGCAGGAAGCGTACGATGCCGGCATGCCCATCGGCGGAGTAACCTACGGCGCGATGTTCCTCATCCAAAACGGATACCTTGACGGTCGAACCACGGCCCGCCCCCCGCTCTACCAGGGCGTCGTCAGTGAGGAGTTGCACAGGACCCGCTACCTGATCACGTGGGATGCTGCAATCTACGGAACGGAGTGCATCTACGTGGACTACGGCGTCGGCGGAGCCTCGACCATCATCACCGCCAACTACCGCTGTGTGACCGGATTCGCCAGGAGGATCATCACCGAGTTCCTCACCAACTAGCCGCTTGTCGCAGCAGGACTCCAGCGACAGGGATCTGCCAACTCGACCCACGCCAATCCCGCGTGGTTGTCGGGAACGAGCAGCCTCTCTGAGACGCTGCCGAAACGGTCGCGGCCATCCTTGCGATACGATTCCAGAGACGCAGGAGGTTAGCATGCGAAAGGTCCTCGTCGGAGCCGTAGCGGCTCTTCTCTTGATTGGCGCCGTCGTCTCCATCGGGATGGCGTCGGGCCGTGTCGTGATCTTCTTGCCGCAGTCGACCGCGATGGGTTCCGAGCTATTCCAGCTCCTTGACGTATTCGAGGAGCATGGCGTAGGTGTCGACGTCGTGGCGGCCGAGCTCGGCCCGTACCTGTTCTGGGAGGACTCCGGTGAGGGACGCCTGAGCGGCGTTGCCGGCGGCTACGAATGGAAGATCCGCACAACCTACGACGACGTCGATCTCGCGGACTACGACGTCCTGATCATGGGACCCGCGTTCGCCCACACGTTCTGGATCGGCGACAGCCTCCCCAAGGCCCGGGCGCTCGTTCAGCAAGCCTACGACTCGGGCATGCCGCTCGGCGGGGTCACGTTCGGCGCGATGTTCCTCATCAGCAACGGCTACCTCGACGGCCGGACGACCGCGCGCCCCCCGATGTACAAGGGCGTCGTCAGCCCCGAGGCGCACATGGCCGGGTTCCTGAGCACGTTCGACGCGATCTACGGGAACGAGTGCATCTGCGTCGATCGTGGAGTCGGTGGCACCTCAACCATCGTCACCGCCAACTACCGCTGCGTCACCGGGTTCGCCGAGACGATCGTCGAGGAGTTCCTGTCCGACGAGTAGCCGGCTTGCCTAGAGCTCTCGTCAGGCGAGCAGCCCGAGGAGAACGGACATCGTGACGAGGCTTCCGAGCGTCGTCAGCAAGAGCGTCGTCGCCACCAGGTCCGGCCTCGCGTCGAACTGACGGGCAACCAGGAGCCCGTTCACCGCCGTCTGGGTGCTCGCCTGCAGGACGAGGATCGCGCGCGTCGATCCGTCGATTCCGAGAACCGCAGTCAGACCGAACGCGACGAGCGGCGGGACGATCAGCTTGGCGGCGGTCAGCCAGACCGCCGGGCGCCAGACGTGGGCGACCCGGATGTTCGAGAGCTCGACGCCGAGCAGGATCAGCATCAGCGGGATCCACATCTGGCCGATCAGCGCAAGCGGACGTTCGATCGCGGCCGGCACGGGCACCCCGAGCCCTCTCAAGAGGAGAGCGAGGCCGACCGCATAGACGTACGGGAAGCGAAGGAGATTCGTCAGCCGCCGAAGCACGCGATGCTCCCGGTCCCACGCGGCAATCGACAGCCCGAGCGTCATGTGAACGAGCAGATGGGTGATCATGAATACCGTGCCGATCACGAGCCCGTCCTCGCCGAACGCAAACAGGATCACGGGCAGCCCGTAGTTGCCGCAGTTCTTCGACGCCAGCGCCAACACCGCCGCCTTCCGCGCCGGCGGTGCCCAGCGCCCCAACCCGGCGATCGCCCATCCGACGACGACGAGCACCCCGTACATCAGCGCCGCCATCGCCGCCGGCATCCCGAACGCCTCGAGCGCGAGGTCCGATCCGCGCAGGGCGGTGAAGACGAACGCCGGTCCGACGATGTGGAACGTCAGCGCGTGGAGGGCTCTTCGCACCCCGAGCGTCGCGTCGGCGCGCGATGCCCCGGAGGCGATGTCGCCCGCCGCTGGGCTGCGCCCTCTCCGGCCGAGTCGGTCGATCCCCCACCGCGCGAACGCGTGCCCGATCCCGGCAACGAGGAAGACGGGGAGAATCGTGTCGAGCACCTGGAGCAGCGTCGCCACCATGCGCAAGACCTTACGCGATCCCCACGGCGACGGCACCTGAACTACGGTGGTTGCCGTTCCGTCGGACGCGCGGGTAGACTTCGCCGTTCGGCCCGCTGGCGTCAGCCGAGAGCACACTCACCGAGGAGAGAACCGATGAACCCCACGCTTCCCGACGGGTATCGCATGCGCCCCGGCACGACCGACGACATCCCCTCACTCGCCGCCCTCGATGCCGCGTACTCGACGCGCCTGTTCGGACGCGCCCTCCTGACCGAGGGCGAGATCCGAACGGAGTGGAAAGCGCCGCACTTCGACCCGGAGACCGACGCGCGCGTCGTCCTCGACCCCGACGGCCGGATCGTCGCCTGGGCCGAGGTCTACGACTACGAGCCGCACGTCCGGATCCCGAGCCGACTGCGGGTGCACCCCGATAGCGTCCCCGACGCCGTTGCCGAGCAACTCGTCGCGTGGTGCATCGATCGCGCCCGCGACGCGATCGGCGAGGCGCCTGCGAACGCCCGCGTCGTCGTCACCCAGAGCGCGTTCGAGTCGGACGCCGCGGCGAGCGCGCGCCTCCGCGCCGCAGGCATGACCCCGACCCGCACGTTCCTGCGGATGCAGATCGAGATGGACGCACCCCCGGAACCGCCGGCGTGGCCGGACGGGATCGCCATCCGAACGTTCGCCCCCGGCCGGGACGATGTGCCCGCCGTCGAGGCGATGCGCGAGGTCTTCCGCGACCACTGGGGGTTCGTCGAGACCCCACTCGAGGACGACCTCGAGGAGTGGCGCCAGTGGATCTACGAGGACGAGGACTTCGACACCGACCTCTGGTTCCTGGCGACCGCCGACGAGGAGATCGTCGGCTTCTGCCAGTGCTACCCGGTCGGTGGCGACGACCCGCGCGTCGGTCTCGTCGACGAGCTCGGCGTCGTGCGGGCCCACCGGGGCCGCGGCCTCGCCACCGCGCTGCTCCGGCACGCGTTCGCCGCGCTCTACCAGCGAGGGAAGACGATCGTCGAGCTCGGCGTCGACGCGGAGTCACTCACCGGCGCAACGCGCCTGTACGAGAAGGCCGGGATGACCCTCGTCCGCCGGAACAACGTCTACGAACTCGAGCTCCGCCCCGGAGTCGACCCCGCCACACGCGGCTAGGCGGCTGCCCGTCCGACGCCGGCTGACCCCGCGTCAAGCGACGCACGGCATCGCCGCACGGTCGCACTGGATGCACAACGCGATTCGGGCGAAACTCGTACCAGCTCGCCGGAAAACGCTCGACCGAATCCACACGACGCAACGGAGGCTGTCCGCACATGACCATCCGCACCACCCAGGAAGACGTCACGACGCTCGTCGGGACGCTCAACTTCGCCCAGAAGGTCGACCGCTCGCTTCGCCTCATCGAACAGGCGTACGCTGAATTCGGCGACCGCCTCGTCGTCGCCAACAGCCTCGGCAAGGATTCGTCCGCCGTCTGGCACCTCGCCCAACGCGTCAGCGCGGACATTCGAGGGTTCATCGTCACCACGCGATTCAAGCCCCAGGAGACCAAGGCGTTCATGGAGGGGGAGTGTGCGCGCTATCCCGGCAAGCTGCGGGTGTTCGAGAGCTCGGCCGAGCTCCCCGACAAGCTGTACGCAACCGATCCCGATCGGTGTTGCGACCTTCTCAAGGTTCAGCCGACCCGTCAAGCGATCGATGAGATGAACGTCGCCTGCTGGGTGACCGGCCTGCGCTGCACCGAAGGCCGGACGCGGACAGACTTCCAGGAGATCGAGGAGCGCGACGCGGGGCTGATCAAGCTGAACCCGATCCTCCTCTGGCAGGAGCGCGAGGTCTGGCAGTACCTCGCCCTACACCGGATTCCGGTCAACCCACTCTACGGCGCCGGATACCGATCCCTCGGCTGCGAGCCGTGCTCGAACATCACGACCGATGACGACGAGCGCGGCGGACGATGGGTCGGCACGAGCAAGTGCGGGGGCGAATGCGGGATCCACACGCGGCCGCTGAAGGGCGACGCGTAGCCGACGCGCACGCAGGACTTCCGTCGTCGGCTGCTCACGATCCCGTCCGTGCGACGTAGACGCACCCCTCCGATCGGCCGCCGGTGAGCGGGTTGTCGAACTCGATCGTGTGCGCATTCGCCTCGACGAACACCCGCTCCAGCCGCTCGCGGAACGCCGGATCGGGAAGCCCGTCGGCCCAGAGGGCGAACACCCCGCGCGGCCGCAGGTGCGCCGCCAGCTCTCCCAGCCCCTGCTCGGTGTAGAAGCGCGCGTGCCCCCCGTGAAGCCAGTGCGTCGGGGTGTGGTCGATGTCGAGCAGTACCGCATCGTGCGCCTTGTCCGGATCGTCGGGGTCGAAGCTTCTCCCCACATCGCGCGACAGAGCGAAGAAGTCGGCGTGGACGAATCGGCACCGCCGGTCTCGCCTGAGCCGCTCCCCGAGCGGGACCACGCCGTTGCGATGCCATCCGATTACCGGCTCGAGGTACTCGACAACGACGAGCGATGCAACGCGTGCGTCCTCCAGCGCCGAGACGGCCGTGTAGCCGAGACCGAGGCCGCCGACTACGACGTCGAGTGCGTCTCCGTCGAGCGCTTCGAGCGCAAGCGTCGCCAACTGCGACTCCGCCTCGTGGAACAGGCTCGACATCAGGAAGTACTCGCCGAGCTTCACCTCGAAGACGTCGACCCCGCCGAGCTGGAGGATCCGACGACGACGAAGCATCAGGTCACCGAGCGGCGTTGCCTGGAAGTCGAGTTCCTCGTAGTCCGGTTCCATTCCGCAACCTTGCCGGGAACTCGCGCGCCGGTCAACCGGCGTCGCCGAGCCGCTCGCACGACCTCACGCAACGCGCTATGCCGTAGCACGGGCGTCAGAAGTGAGACTTCGCACCGCTAGACGAGGAGAACGGTGGTGGGTCAGGCGTCAGGGCACGCGGCCCAGTCGGCTCAGCGATCTGCTGCCGCTACCATTGGTTCCTCGCGGTGATCCACTCCTCGAACCAGGTTCTGGGGACTTCGCCGCTGTAGGCGAAGACGAACGCGCAGACCTCGGTCGCCTCGACGTCGAGGCAGAGCGCCGGCTGCCCGAGACTCCGCACGAACCGGAAGCCGTTTCCCGTGCCGACGTAGATGCTGTGCGTCGTTCCCGAGTAGTACGCCGGATCGACGCCGTAGCTTGCGAGCCAGAACCCGGACCCGAGGACGAGATCGGGGATCCCGTCACCATCGAACTCGAAGAACTCGGCGTCGTTGCAGTACCCGCCCGTGTCCCTGTGCCAGGAGAGGCTGAAACTCGCGTCCCCCCGATTCCAGAGGATCACGTTCGGCTCCTCGTTGTTGTTGGCGAAGTAAACGTCGAGATCGCCGTCTCCGTTCAGATCGACGATTTCGACATCTCGGCTGTCCCACTCCTGCTGCCCGGCGTACCCCAACGACGGCCACCGTTGCGGATCGGTCTCGCGCACGAACCCCTGCCGTCGATCGTTGATGTACAGCTGATTCGTCCGTCCGATCGAGTTGGCGACGACGACGTCCGGATAGCCGTCGCCGTTCACATCCCCGATCGCCACCCCGTCGGTCGGATCGTGGGTCGACGAGAGCTCGACCCGACGGAAGCAACTCGGCGTCAGGGTCCCATCGGATCTGGGGCCGTTGTTGAAGTAGACGACGTTCGGCCCGTCGGCAATCGCGAAGACGACGTCATTCCATCCGTTCAGATCGAGATCGGCCACCTCGACGTCCATCGCCGGATCACTGCCGAAGAACGCATCCGGCGCGCAACGCGTCGCGGAGTACGGGCCATAGAGGTCGTCGTTGCCGACGTAGAGCACGTTCGGACTGCGGTCGCCGTCGGTCGCAATCACCAATTCATAGCCGAACCGGCCGTCGAGATCGCACGCGCGCGCGCAGGTCGTGAACCACGGATCGGGCTGAGGAGTGAGGTTGGCCGTGCAGTCGGCCAGCTTCCCGGATGCCGACGGGCAGAGGAGGAGATCCGTTCCCGCCTCATACGTCCACCGGCTCTCGGAGGAGAGCGACAGCACCGGTTTCGTCGTCACCTCATTCGCGTAATGCGAGACGTAGACGGCGTTGATCCCGCACGGATCCCATCCGGTCCGAAACGCTTCGATGTCGTAGATGATCGGCCTGCGCGTCTCGACGTTCACCGGCTGCCCGGCGGGATTCTTGGTCGTGACCGGCGCCACCCCGAGCCACACATCAAGCCAATCCTCCAAGGCAAACGTCGTCCCGTGCTGTAGACAGCGTTCCCGGCAGTAGCTATGAGCCCACAGGAAACAGCCGATCAAGGCAACGATGCACAGGGCCACAACAGCCATCGCCCGGCGCCCCCGTCTCGTGTTCTTGGTCATCGCCTACCTCCTTCCCCTCCAGAGACTTCGAGCCCTTCTCGGGTGGGCTCGCCGCCCTCCATCGCTACCGTGTCGTGCAAGAGTGCCTTCTTGACCATCTTCTGCACTATACAAGTGAAGAATGCCTCAGCTCAAACCAGAACGAGCGAGCGTTGTCTCTTTGGAACATGCCTGGATGATTCCGATAGTCGCCGACCGACTGCGCCCTCTACGTCTTCTCGCTCGATGAGTAGCTAACCCGGCTGCCGATTGCGCGCGTGGGTTCTCTTCGCGCGCGCCACGAATTCGGCGACCGGCATCCGGGCGATCGCTCGGCCGGTCAGGTCGAGGGGGAGATCGTCGAGTCGGCCGAAGCGGACACACGACTTGCCGAGATCCATCCGCTTGCCGGTCGCGGCGTAGTCGCGCTCGAACCGCTCGCGCGACGCGCGATCCATGTAGATCGCAGTGAGATAGACTGCCAGGTGCCGCTTCTGGTTGGCGAGCGCCGCGCACAAGAGCGGCTTGCCGTCGTACGTATCCGGATAGACGTCGAGGGGCACGTGGTAGGTGATCATCCCCCACGCCATCGCCTCTTCGTACCCTGCCGGCAGGCGCTCGAGGATGACCGCGCGCACCGCCTCGATCGCCTCCCGCCGCTCGTCGGACATTTCGGCGAGGTACGCGTCGACCGTCTTCGCGATCGATTGCGCCATCGATCGCTCCTTCGAGGCGTGCCGCGCAGGAGACCGGCGGGCCGGCGCCCGATCGCAGGAGCCGGTGCTAGTCGGCCGCGATCGGGTAGTCTCCGCCGTCGAACGGTCGGCCGAGCATCCGGCAGATCGCGGCGACCTGCCCCTGGTGATGGTAGATGTGCGTCAGCGTCCGGATCACGACGTGCGCGGGGACGAGGACGCGCTCGCCTCCGCCCCACGTCGTCATCGGACGCGACGTGCTGAGTTCGGGCGCCGAGGCACCCGCCAGGTACGCGTCGGTCGCCACGCAGATCGACTGGCGCAACGCCTCGAGCGACGCGACCGTCGGGTAGTCGCCGGAGTCATCGTCGGCATCGATCCGCCCCTCGAGCACGCCGATCCAGTACCGCTCGGCACCGAGCACGTGATGGATCTGCAGCCGCACCGTCGGGTAGCCGAATCCGGCGAACTCGCGATCCGCTTCGTCCGAGTCGAACGTCCGGCAGTGGGCGATCAGCCGACTCAGGCTCCGGTGGGTGCGTTCGTGGATCTCGCGCAGCGCATCCGGCGTGTGCATTCGCGCCCTCCTTCGAGCGTTTCTCCGCTCCGGATCCGTGTCCTACGGGTCGTACTCCTTGACGCAGCGTAAGCCAACGAAGAGCGCCGTCTCGTCAGGGCGCAGGCAGAACCGATCGTTCGACCGCAGCGGATCGACCGTGAATGGGAGCGAGAATGTCGTTCCGTACGCAGGGTGATACCAGGGGCACCCTCGCATGACCCGCTCGCTCACGCTGTCGCAGCGTCCGTCGGCTTCCCGGCCGTCGTCCGCGTCGTACGGATACGGTCGGTAGAGGCTGCCCGTCCACTCGTACACCCCTCCGCTCATGTCCAGCGCACCGACCCACGATGCCCCGTCGGGCTTCGTGCCGACGGTGATCGGTGCCGACACACCGTCCTTGCCCTTCCACATCCCTTCGGTTCTGGCGACGTTCTCGAGAACGAGACGATCGCCCCAGGGATACGTCAGCCCGTCCGGGCCGCGCGCCGCGTACTCCCACTCCGCCTCCGTCGGCAGGCGTGCTTCGCGGCAGGCGCAGTAGGCCTCCGCCTCGAGCCACGTCACCCCGTACGCCGCACTCCGCTCGAATCCCTCGGCCGGCGCCCACGCGCCATCGATCCGCACGGACTGCTCTTCGAAGCTGTTGTACGCGCCTTCCGTGTAGGTGTCGACCCCTTCGTAGCCCCCGCCCTCACCGATTCCGTACAGCGTCATGGCATCGGCGAACAGGGTCGTCGTCACCTCGTAGACGTCGATCCAGAAGGGCTCGTCGAAGCAGATCCGGTGGACGGGCATCTCATCGCGACGGACCTCGCTTCCCATTGCGAAGCACCCCGCCGGGACCAGCGCCATCAGCACGCCATCGACGCGCCGGATGACGGGCGTCCACTCCGCGTTGCTCGAGACGCCCGCCTCGGCGAGTGCGAACCCGGAGACGTCATCGGCCGTCGTCAGTCCGAGCGAAGTCAGCGCGGCAACGACGACCAGTCCGAGAAGAGCCCTTCCCGCGTTCGTTCTCCGATTCACGCCATCCTCCTGATTGCGTGCAAGACGGGTTGTGCGGCGTTCGGATGCCCCGTCGAATGTAGGCCTCCCGTCTCACCGCCGACTCCAGCGTCGTCCGTGGAGCCGTTCAGTCGAATCGAGACGTTCTACGGTGAACGCGGGCCGTGCCGTACGCAGTCACGCTGCGTGGTCAACGTTCACGCGTAGCAGCTAGAGACCACCACTGCGGGGAAGGCTCGGTGCGCAGACACCATCGGGCCGCGATCGAAGCGAGGGCGCCCCGTCTCCCTGCGCTCCGAAGCTGAACGTTCCGCAGAGCTGGAACCATTGGAGGCCGTCTGCCTTCACGCTCAGTGAGAAGCCGAGCGCCATGTTGGCGCCGATCCCAACCTCGAAGTTGGCCACTGTCTCCGCCCAGTCGAACAGGACCCCTGTCTGGGTCGTGTCGAAGAAGCTGATCAGACCGATCTCGTAGGCGCCCCCACAACAGCTGGCCCCATCGATCCAGACTCCGAGGAACTCGTCGTAGTCCCGGTCATAGATGCAGTCGTCCGACGTGAACGGATCGATCATCCCGTGGACGGCCAGCTCTCCGGATAGCGTGAACCCCCACCAAAGGCCCGAGTTCATGTACCACGAGAGCCAGGTGTCGTCGAAGATCTCTCCCGCTTTCACCGTGACCCCGTTGTCGCTGTACGCCAGCATCAGCGCGTTGAGCGTGATCCCTTCCACCTTCCACGGGGAGTGCCACTGGTCCCCGTTCAGCGAGAAGTACGGCGTCACGCAGACGAAATCGTCGTAGGCGAGCTCCCAGTACGTAGACACGGTCTTCGACGTGATGTTGAACCCGATGCTGACCGCGCGAATCGTTAGCCACGGGATGCCTGTCTCAATCCCACTGATGTCGAATCCGAAACCGCCGAACCCCGTGCAAGAGAGGCGCCCGTAGGCGGTCACGCACAGACAGGCAAGCGGGAAGTCGGCGTAGATCGATGCGCCGCTCCAGGCGAGATCGCAGTTGCTCGCGATCACGCCGTACGTGTAGCCGCTCGGCACGAACCACTCGCCGCACCACTTGACCGCGTCAAGAGCCACCATCCAGTCGTAGCCGTAGTAGTGGTACAGGCCGGTGAAGTCGTACATGTTGAAAACGGTCGTCGCCGTCAGCGTCACGTTCCCGGCAGTTCCGTACATCCCCAGCGTGGCCCCGGCGCCGAGATTCGACGTGGGGGGCATGGCGAGGTTGTCGAACGCGAACACCCCGAACAGGGTCGCTCCGCCGAGCGTGATCCTCGCTGCCCCGGTCCATGCCATGAAGGTCGGACTCTGCGGCTCGAAGTCGAGCATCGATCGAAGCTCCAAGGTCCCCAACGTCCCCGCCGCCGTGAAGAACAGCTCGTCGAATGAGGAAAGATCGAAGACTGCCGTGACTCCGAAGTTGAACGATGACAGCGTGTAGTCAAGGTCGACGACCGTGTCGAACACGATCAGATCGGTCTTGTCGAATCGCGCGCAGAGCTCGGTGTATCCGGAGAGAGGACCGGCAAACGCCGCCGCTCCGACACCGAGAATGAGCGCACCCAAGACGAAAGCCCTCTTCATGGCCAGACCTCCTTGCGGATCGTCATCGCGTTCCGGCAACTTCTGGCTGTTCCTGTCTACGCCATCCTAGGATGATGCATGGCACGAAGTCAACCGCTTTCCACGAGACGGTGGGGCGACGGGGAACGGGCAGTGTCCCGTCTCAGGCAAGGGCGAGGAGGGATCGATGCACGACCCCGGACGCGAGGGAACGACTCACCGAGAGCGGATCGAGCGCGCGATGGAGAACCTCCGGAGACGATCGTTCGCGGCCCTCGCGTTCGGGACCGGATCGGAGGCGGCCGACTTCTTCTTCGCGCACCTCTCACCGACCGAGAGCGTCGGACACGGCGGATCGGACACCCTCCGTCAACTCGGCGTGCTCGACCGCCTGCGGAGCGGGGACTATCACTTCCTCGACCGCCATCGATTCGGCCACAGCTACGACGAGCAACTCACGATCCGCCGCGCGAATCTGAGCGCCGATGTCTACGTCGCATCGTCCAACGCCGTCTCGATCGACGGTGCACTCGTCAACATCGACGGAGACGGAAACCGCGTCGCCGCCCTCGCATTCGGGCCGAAGCGCGTTGTCCTGTTCGTCGGCCGGAACAAGCTCTGCGACGACCTCGACGGTGCCGTCGATCGCGCGAGGAACGTCGCCGCCGTCCGCTTGGCGACGCAGCTCAGGAAGGAGACGCCGTGCGCGAAAACCGGCGTCTGCCACGACTGCGTCGCACCCGATCGCATCTGCCGGCAGCTCTCGATCATCGAGCGGTGCGAGCCCCCGGGTCGGATCACGCTCCTGTTCATCAACGAGGATCTCGGCTTGTAGAAAGCCTTCCGACCACAGACTCATTCCACGTCGAATCGGCTGACACCTCACGTCTCACAGGAGCCTCGACCATCCCCCTCAAGGGTCAGAGCGGGCGTTCTCCGCTCCTTGCATGCACGATAGGATCATCTCCGACGCACTCACGTCTGAGGGGGCCTCGGCGTTCCTCGCCCGGAGAGACAAGGACACGATCGTGCCCCGACGGAGAAGGAGTCGGCGGACCATCGGGATCCCGCGCGCCGTCGACACCGTCGGCAGCGCGCCCGCGGAGGAAGGAGGCCGAAAAGTGAGACTTGGAACGAAGGCCCTCGTGGTCGGACTGGCACCCATCGTTTCGACGGCCGCCGAGGGAACGCCGCTTCGGCAGATACTCTCTGCTCTTCGCCCGTTCGCACGAGGCGGGTCGGAGCCGCCGCCGCTTCCCCTCCGGCGCCCTCTGATGCCTTCCTGCATGCGCCGTTCCGCGAGGAGATCGATCCCCGGAATCGCCGCGAGCCGATCGCGTATTCTCTCCTCCATCCGGCCGGTCGCGCGTCTGCCCATCGCGACCGGCGCACGAGGAGCGTGAACGGTGGCCCTGCTTGCGGCACGTGATCTGTCGAAGACGCACGCCACGAGCCCGCTGTTCGACCGCCTGTCGATCACGTTCCACGCCGGCGAACGCGTCGGCCTGATCGGGCCGAACGGCGGAGGCAAGACGACGCTCCTCAGGATCCTCGCCGGGGTCGAAGAGGCCGACGCCGGGATCGTCGAGCGCTCCAAGACCGTGCACTTGACGTACCTGCCCCAAGTCGACGTCTTCCCGCCCGGCGCCACCGTCGAGAGCGCCCTGCTCGACGCGCTTCGATCGATCGACCTTGAGGAACACGAGCCGGTCGTGCGGGCGCGGAAGATGCTGCGACGCCTCGGCTTCGCCGCCGGTGACGCGATGACGGAGACCCTGTCCGGCGGATGGCGCAAGCGGCTTGCCATCGGCTGTGCCCTCGTGCAGGAGCCCGACCTGCTCCTCATCGACGAGCCGACCAACCATCTCGACCTCGCCGGCATCGAGTGGCTGGAGCGCTTCCTCACGCGCTCCCAGCTCTCCTTCCTCCTGACCAGCCACGACCGAACCTTCCTCGAACGCGTCGCCAATCGCATCGTGGAGATCAATCCTCGCTATCCCGATGGATTCTTCAGCGTCGACGGCCGCTACAGCGACTTCCTCGAGCGCCGCGAGGCGTTCCTCCAGATGCAGGACGCGCAGCGACAGGCGCTCGCAAACGAAGTCCGGCGGGAAGTCGAGTGGCTGCGCCGCGGACCGAAGGCCCGCTCGAGCAAGGCCGGCTATCGAATCGACGCCGCCCATCGCAAGATCGACGAGCTGAACGAGGCGAGACGCCGCCACGGGAGCGAGACCCAACTCGACATCGACTTCAGCGCCAGCGGGCGACGCACACACGACCTGATCGCCGTCCGAGGCGTCGCCAAGTCGCTCGGCGGGCGTCTCCTGTTTCGCGGCGTCGACGCGCACGTGAGCCCGGGCACGCGGCTCGGCATCGCCGGCAACAACGCCAGCGGGAAGACAACCCTCTTGAAGACGCTGGCCGGGACCCTGTCGCCGGATGAGGGACGAGTCCGCCACGCAACGGATCTTCGCGTCGCGATCTTCGATCAACAGCGAAGCCAGCTCGACGAGACCGAGACCCTCCGCCGAGCGCTCGCCCCGAGCGGGGACATGGTCTCGTACCTGGGCCGGGCATCGCACGTCGTCGCCTGGGCGAAGCGGTTCGGCTTCCAACCCGATCAGCTCGACTTGCCCGTCGGCGAGCTCTCCGGCGGGGAGCAGGCCCGCGTGCTGATGGCGATGATGATGCGCGAGCCGGCCGACGTGCTGATGCTCGACGAGCCGACCAACGACCTCGACATCGCATCGATCGAAGTCCTCGAACAGGCGCTGCTCGAGTTCCCGGGCGCCGTCGTCGTGATCACCCACGACCGACACCTGCTCGATCGCGTCTGCACCGACCTGATCGGCCTTCACGGGGACGGGCGATGGGGATCGTACGCCTCCGTCGCCCAGTGGCTGGAGGTCGAAGCGTCCGCGGACAAGCCGTCGGAAGCCGAGGCAGAGAAGCCGCAGCGCAGCCGCGAGGCGACGGCCGCGCGCTCCCGACGCAACGGCCTGACCTATCGCGAGAAGCAGGAGTTCGCCGGGATGGAGGAGCGTCTCCTCGTCGCCGAGGAGCAGGTCGACGCGCTGGAAGCCGAGCTGAATGATCCTGACGTCGCCCGCGATCACGAGCGCCTGCACACGACCTACGAGGCCCACCGAGCGGCGCAGGCCGAACTCGATCGCCTCTTCGCCCGCTGGGAAGAACTGGAGCGCAAGTCCCTCGGGGAGTAGGCTGTCTGCACTTCGATCAGCAGATCTGAGGAACCCAGGAGGTCGACATGACGAGACCCAGAAACACCCTGGTCGCCGTTGCGGTGACCGTCCTGAGCGTCGCGCTCGTGGGATCGGGCGCGGACCTCGTTCGGTTCGGGGTCATCGCCGACCTTCACGCGCACGATGTCGACTCCCCGATCGAGGGGAAGTGGATGACGAACACCGCCGAGCGGCTGACGCTGTTCACCGATGAGATGAACGACTGGGGGCCGGACTTCGTGGTCGAGTTGGGCGACTTCGTCAACGGCTGGGTCGTCCTCGGCGCCGAACCGGGCAGCCCGGATCGGATCCCCGAGATCCTCGCCTGGGCCGACGCGCTGTACGGAGCGTTCGACGGTCCCCGATACCACGTGATCGGCAACCACGATGTCTACAACCTCGACAAGGCGACGTACCGCGGGATCCTCGGCATCGAGACGACGTACTACAGCTTCGACGTAGGGGCGTTTCACTTCGTCGTCCTCGACGTGCAGTTCGCCGAAGACGGTTCCGACCTGGCGCACACCTACACCGGCGTCGCCGGATTCGTCCCTCCGTCGGAACTCGCGTGGCTGCGCGCCGACCTCGCGTCGTCGAGCCGTCCGACGCTCGTTTTCGTCCACCAGATGCTCGACGAGTACATCGAAACGTGGGGACGCGCCCTCGTCGCCAACCAAGCCGAAATCCAGGAGGCGCTCGCCGCCGATGGCGACGTGATCGCCGTCTTCCAGGGGCACGCCCACCAGAACGACCATCGCCAGATCGACGGCATCCACTACGTCACCTTCGAAGCGCTCGTCGATCACGGAACCCCGCTGTCGTGGGCCGCCGTCACCCTCGATCCTGCGCTGCAGCTGATCACGATCCAGGGCATGGGAGATCAGGCGAGCTACGAACTCACCTACTCGATCGACGAGTAGAGGCAGGCAGCCCTCGACCCACGGCTCGTCTTTCCAGCGGGATCAACCCGCCGGGGACTGATCGAGATGCATGGCCTCGACCGACCGCTCGGCCGCAGGATGATCCGAAAACGGAGACCAGACCACGAGACCTAGACGAGACCCGCGGCGATGTGGCAGTGCAAGACCTGACCCTAGCGCTCCTGCCCCCGCGCTCGCGGGAGAAGGCGGGACAAACGCTGCTCGCTAAGCGATTGTCCGCCTGACTCTCCCCAGTCTCAGGAGGTCTTCAACAGCAAGCATAGGAGTGTCCGAGCAAACGAGAGTCAGACGCACGGCATCCTCGCGCTCGTCGGGCGAGGCGGACCGAAGACCGGACCCAGTTCGTCCATTGAGGTCCGTTGCCTCTTCGCTGCAACTTGCATCCGAGCCCGCCGCGACTGCCCTATCCAAATCTGCCTCGACACCGGCAAACCGCAGTGGTCCGAGCTGTCCGTCACGGAGAGCCCCTCGCAGAATCCCGGGGCCAACGAAATGCTCATCGTCATCGGGCAAGACGACTCCGCACCGCTTGTCCATTGGGTTCGTTACGACTGCAACGGCAGGGACTGAGAGGATCTCCTGAACTACTCCGAATGCCAGTTGGCCTCGGTACAGGTTCCCTGGGATGTGAGGGCAGCGAGGGTCGTCCATCCTCCTTCCGCAGACGCTACATACCACGGGACCGTGAATCATCTCCGCGCTCAGGCAAGGACGATTCGGGTAGAGCCTCTCGAGCCCTGCGCATTGCTCTTCCAGCACCATCCACAAACGGATGTCCGGCCGCCGGCCAAACCGCTTGATCAATCGCAGTGAGTCCTGAAGATCCTGAAGTAGCGACCAGGACTGAGAGTACATCCCCTCCACTACGGAATCCCAGTATGCTGCGTACACTTGGAGAGCATCAAGCGCTGTGACGAACAGGAAGTAGTCATCAAGCACCTGGTCAGAGCATGTATCGCGCTTGAGAGCACGCTTGTGTCGTGCCTTCGCCTGAGTTCCCGCCGCAGCTACATGCGTCGCCGCGGATGCGAAGTCAAGCCGGTTGATCGCATGCCAGTACTCGAGAAGCACCTTCCTCAAGCCATGCCACAGGCGTATGCCCTCGGCGCTACGGAACGTCATGGCCTAGCCCTCAAAGGCCTTATTGATGTCTATCGCCTTCGCGCATTGCTCCAATCCCTCTACTGGCCCCGAGTACTCGAACTTCTTGACTAGCCCGTTTGCTTTGTCTTCGTAGACAACTGCCATGTGGATCGTGTGGTCATCGTGACGAAGTCTCCCCTTCAAGCAGTCATACACGTAGTTGACGGCGAGGCCCAAGTAGAACTGCAGTGCTACGTCCGAAGCAAGCACGGCAAATGGCAACCAGAAGTCCGCGGAGTGGAGTGCCAGGGTTGGGGCCTCGTCAGCTTGGACTGCCGTTTCCGGGACGTTGGCGCGAAGCCACTTCTGGAACCTGAGTGTGTCGGCAGCCAGCAATCGCTGGTTGTCGCGGGCGCTTTCGTTCGCTCTCAGCAAGATGCCAGTTCCTCCTGAGATGAACTTCAGCTCGTCCACATCAGGGTTGTATGCCGAGTTCTGCCTGCTATCGCCGCTATTCATGCCGTGCTCCTTCCACCCTGGCGAAGCTGCAACAGCACTCTGCCCAAACGCCACACCTTCGCGGGGCTCTTCGAGCCGTGTCTCAGCGTCGTGACACTTCCTAGGATGGATGCGATTCTACGAGGCGGTGCTCCAGGCGGCAATCCTGGTCCCGTGACAGGGCGTTGCTGCGGTTGACGGCCTTGGCAGCCCGTGTATACTCTGTGACCACGAAAGGAAAAGATTCACAAGGACACAGAGATGCCACGAGCGTTCACAGACGTCGAGAAGGAGACGATTCGCGATCGGCTGATGCAGGCCGGGCGCGAGTGCTTCACCCGGTACGGAATGAAGAAGACGACGATTGAGGATCTGACCGGTCCGGCCGGGATCGCCAAGGCGAGCTTCTACCTGTTCTTCGATAGCAAGGAGGCGCTGTACGCGCAGATCGTGTTCGACGAGGTCCCGGCGATGATGGAACGGATCGCGGCCGCGTCGTACCGGACGACCGACGACACGCGTGAGGCGCTCGTCTTGCTGATGAAGGCGGTCGTGCACGAGATCGAGTCGAATCCGTTCTCGAGGGTCATCCTCGATCGACCGGAGGAGCTGACCAAGATCGCCAACGCGCTCGACTTCGACGGAATCCTCGAACAGGCGCGGGCGCTGTTCGCGCCGATGGCCGAGTGGTTCGCGGAGCGACAGGCGGCGGGCGAGATCGTCGCCGGTGATCCGCAGGAGCTGATCTACGCCCTCGGCCTGATCAAGCTCCTCCCGGTGAACCGGGATCGGATCCCCGATCTCCTGTACGACCGGATGTTCGAGCTTGTGCCGCAGGTCATCGCCGACGGACTCACGTGCCCGGCCCAAAGGCCGAGCACGTGAGTCGTCGGTGGGAGAACCCTCCGTTCGATCGCCGGGTTCTCCCCGGTGGCTGCCTGGCAGGGAAGCTGCCGGAACTGAGAGGTGCGGAGGCTGACGAAGTGAGACGGGTGACAGCTGTGCGAGGAATCGAGGCTGAACGGAAGATGCGGAACTCGCGACAACTGGTGATGCGACGGGAGGTTCGATGTACGGAACGCTAGCTCGGATTAGCTGGCGCGGGCTGTGGCGGCACCCGCAGCGGACGCTGCTGATGATCGCCATCGTCGCCTTCAGCAGCGCCCTCATCCTGTTCATGTGGGGCCTCACGGACGGGTTCATGGAATCGATGATCTCGACCCAGATCGAGTTTGATTCGGGCGACTTCCAGGTCCGCGCCGTCGCCTACGAAGAGGATCCCCTCCCGCAGAACGGGCTGACCGCGACCGACCTCGGCGCCGTTGAGTCAGCCCTGGCCGGCTTCCCGGCAACGTGGCGAACGGCTGCGCGCCTCGAGACGACGGGGATGCTTCGCAGCGCCTACGGAACGCTCGGTGTGAGTGTCCGCGGCGTCGACCCCGAAGCGGAACGAACCGTCACCCGCACCCACGAAGCGATCGTCGAGGGGCGCTACATGACCGGCCCCGGCGAGATCGTCCTCAGCCGCGCGGCGGCGACCGATCTCGACATTCGGGTCGGGGAACGCGTCGTTCTCTTGGCGTTCGCCGACGGCTCGTCAACCTCCCTCTCGTTCCAGACGGTGGGAATCGCCGAGTCGGGCCTGACGACGCTCGATGCGGTCGTGTTCATCAGCATCGACGATGCCCGCGCCCTGACGGCCTGGCCCGGCGCCACGTCGTACGTGGTCTCGATCCCGAGAGGGACGAACCGCGACCGGTCGGCAGATGATCTCCAGGCGGCGATCGGCGGCTCCGTCGACGCCAAGGTCTCGACGTACTTCGAGCTCAACCCGATGCTCCGCGTGATGCTCTCCGGGAGCGCGGTCAAGCTGGCGCCGTTCGTGATCATGGTGGCGCTGCTCGCCGGATTCGGCGTGGCGAACACCGTCTTCTACTCGGTCCTCGAGCGGACGCGCGAGTTTGGCATGATGACGGCCGTCGGGATGAGTCGCAAGCAGCTGGGAATGCTCATCCTGCTCGAGTCGCTCTACGTTTCGGCGATCGGGTTCGTCGCCGGCGGCGCGGCCGGATACGGCATCCTCCTGTACTTCTCCCGCGTCGGGCTGGACTTCGGCCGCCTGATCGGCGAGATGGGGGCCGAATTCGGCATCCCCACCGTGCTCTACGCCTCATCGAGCGGCATCTACTGGATCGCCAGCCTGTCCGTCGTCGTGTTCACCGGACTGATCGCCGCCTGGTACCCGGCCCGCCGCGCGGCGCGGTTGGAGCCGGTCGCTGCGATTCGCGAAGGATAGAAAGGACCTCGACATGAAGCGAAGCCTGTTCGTTGCCCTCGGTCTGACCGTCGTCTGCGCGCTCGTCGTCGTCGCCCAGTCCGACGCTCCGCTCACCGCCGACGAGATCCTCGACCGCACGCGCGATGCTTGGCGCGGTGACAGCTTCCACGCGGTGCTCGAACTCGAAATCGTCCTCTCAGGACAGACGAAGTCACACGTTCTCGAGGTCTGGACCCTCGGCGACGATCTCGCGCTCGTCCGGATCCACGAGCCGGTCGAGGACGCCGGATCCGGATACCTCGAAGCGGACGGCAAGCTGTGGTTCTACTCGCCGCTCCTCGGCGACGCGATCGAGCTTCCGGCGATCGCTCTCGGCCAGGCCCTGTTCGGCTCCGGCCCGTCGCTCGACGACATGTCCCGTGGGACCTTGTCCAACGACTACGACGTGACGCTGTCGATGATCGATGACGGCGGCTACTTCCTGACGCTGATCCCGCATCCGACGGCGCCGGTCGTCTACGGCAAGCTCGAGCTCGACGTCACAGCGGAGTTCGTGATGGAGCGCGTCGTGTACTACGACCAGCGGGGTGAGGTCCTCCGCACCGCGGTCTTCACCGACGTCGTCGACCTCGACGGCCGCCTCGTTCCGACCTACATCGAGATCGTCGACGCGTCGGGCGACCGGACGATCGAGCGCGTGATCGATCCGGAGTTCGACCTCGACATCGACGCGTCGTTCTTCACCCTCGAGACCCTGACCGGGGAGACGGAGTAGGCGATGAAAGCGGCGATTCGACACCTCAAGCGGAACAAGGGCCGGAGCCTGCTGACGCTCCTCGCGGTCCTGATCCCGGTCTACACCCTCGTGTTCATGTTCGGGTTCGCGTCGGCCAACCTGCGCGACATGTTCGAGACGGCGACGAACCTTGAGTCGGGGCACTTCCAGGTCCGCGAGGTCTCCGACCGCGCGACCGGAGGAACGCTCCCGCTGATCGACGACGTCGACTCGATCCTCACGATTCTCGACGACACGGAGGGCGTCGCGTGGCGCACGGTCCGGCTCGACGTGCCCGCGCTCGCCTCCGTCGGCGAGCGATCGCAGGCGATCTACGTTCAGGGCGTCGAACCGGAGACGGTCGCCCGCATCACGCCGATCGACACCCTGATCGTCGACGGGGAGTACCTGACCGCCGGCAGTCCCGGTGCGGTCCTCGGCACCGAGTTGGCCGAGATCCTCGACCTCGCCGTCGGCGGGGAGGTCGTCCTGCTGGCGGCCCATCCAGAAGCAGCGATGGGCGTCCTCAAGGTGCCGGTAGTCGGGATCTACGACGCGCCGGACGCGTCGATGGGGCGCCGCCTGATCCAGGTCGACTTGGCGTCAGCCCGGCAGCTCGTTCGGCGACCGACCGCGGCGACCGCCGTCGTGGCGATGGTCGAGGGGGTCACCGGCCCCTGGGATATCGACAAGATCGACGCCGCAGCGGACGCAGTCCGTGCCGCTCTGCCCGCCGGATTCGAAGTCGTCGATTGGCGCACGTTGGCGCCGATGGTCGACAGCTACATGAGTCTGATGCGCCCGATGCTGTTCATCATCGCCGGCGTCTTCTTCGCCCTCGGTGCGCTCGTCGTCGTCAACACGCTCTACCTGTCGGTGATGGAGCGAACCCGCGAGATCGGCCTCATTCTCGCGCTCGGCTCGTCACGCCTGCGGGTGATGGGCATGGTGATGACCGAGGCGACAATCTTGGCGACGGCGGGCGCCATCTACGGTGCACTCGTCGGCGTTGCGCTGATTCTGGTCGTCGAGGCGTTCGGCGGCATCCCGCTCCCGGCCCAGTTCGCCGACGTGTTCCGATCGATGGGCATGTCCGGCGTCCTGCATCTGCGCGTTGACACCGCCAACGTGATCATTGCCGCGATCGCCATGCCTGTCGTCGCACTACTCGCTGCACTCTTCCCCGCCTGGCGAGCGGCCCAATTCGAACCCATGGAGGCGATGCGCTATGTCGAGTAACCCACTCCTTCGAACCACCGATCTCGGCAAGATCTACACGACCGGATCGATCGAGACGCCCGCGCTGAACGGCGTCGACCTCGAGCTCCACGAGCGCGAGTTCACCGCCGTCGCCGGGCCGTCCGGGTCGGGGAAGTCGACCCTCCTGCACCTGCTCGGCGGGCTTGACCGGCCGACCGCGGGCGAGATCTTCCTCGAGGACCGGGCGATGTCGGGGCTCTCCAAGGATCAGCTGGCGAAGCTGCGCCTGACGAGCATCGGGTTCGTCTTCCAGGCGTACAACCTGATCCCGGTGCTGACCGTCCTCGAGAACACGGCGTTCGTCCTCGAGCTGCAAGGGATCGTCCGCAGCGAGCGGATCGCACGCGCGAAGCGGATCCTCGACGAACTCGGGATCGCCGGGTACGCCGATCAGTACCCGAACCGCATCTCGGGCGGCCAGCAGCAGCGGGTTGCCGTCGCCCGGGCCGTCGTCACCGAGCCGTCGATCGTCCTCGCCGACGAGCCGACGGCAAACCTGGACACGACGACGAGCCTCGAGCTGATCGAGCTGATGCGTCGGCTGAACAACGAGAAGGGGGCGACGTTCTTCTTCGCCACCCACGACAACCGCCTCCTCGATCGGGTCAATCGCCTGGTGACGCTGGTCGACGGCCGAATCGCTAGGGATGAGACCCGCGATTCGGCTTGAGGTGGTTTGCCGGCCGAATCGCTAGGGATGAGACTCGCGATTCGGCTTGATGCGTTCTCGCCCGTGCTGCCGATTCTGATAGCTAGGTGTTGACCTGGACGTACAAGCTCGATCCTGCGTCGGCCGTGTCACCGATGATGTCGTTCGCGACACGGCTTGAGGTCGTTCGACGACCGTGTTGCGGACGACGCTGCCACTCGCCACACGGCACGAAGGAGCCTGAAGCAACTGTTGAGCCGGATCGCGCGGGCGGGGCCTGGAGTTCGGCCTGAGGCTGCTTCTCAGCCGGACGACAACGAGACGGGCAACGCCGCCTTGAGCGCCTCGACCCGCGCGTACGGCAGACGGATCGCCCCGAGGGACTCTTTCGTCGATCCGGGCCCGTGATCGTCGGAGCCGCCGGTGAGCAGGAATCCACGTTCCTCGGCCATCGTCCGCATCCGCCTCGGCGCGACCGACAGCGTTCGGCCGATCCCGTTCGACGTCTGGTACGGATAGAAGATCTCGATCGCATCGAGGCCGCTGTCCGCGAGCTCGTCGAGGAACGTTTCCCACGCGGGGACCTTCATCAGACACGGGTGGGCGAGCGACGCCACGCCGCCGGCGTCGTGCAGCGCGTCGAGCACCCCGCGGTAGTCGGGCTTGTCGATCGGCCAGTAGCACGGGCGTCCCTTCCCGAGCCATTCTCCGAACGCGTCCGCGAACGAGCGGACGACGCCCTTCTCGATCAGGATCCGGGCCAGGTGGGGGCGGCCGAGGTTTCCGGCGGCGACGGCGCGGACGTCGTCGAAGGAGATGTCGATGCCGCACTCGGAGCGGCAGAGATCGACCATCCGCTGCATCCGGTCGAGCCGCGACGCCTTCAGGCGATCGAGAAGCGCACGCAGGACGGGGGCCGTCGGATCGACGAAGTAGCCGAGGATCTCGCCGGCGATGTCGCCGAACGTCGCCTTGACCTCGACGCCGGTGATCATCTCGACGCCGTTGCGGACGGCGACGCGCCCGCTCAGCTCGTCGGCGATCACGTCGTGGTCGGTCACCGCGATCGCCGACAGGGTGCACGCTTTCGCCCGCGCGACGAGCTCGGAGATCGTCCGCGTGCCGTCCGAGGCGACGGTGTGAAGGTGGAGATCAGCGTATCCGGTCATGATGTGGAGGGCGTCCTGTCACGCCTCGCGCGATGCGTCCTCCTGACCGCGTGTGTCATGCCAGATCCGATCCAAGATGCCGTTGACGAACGATCGCGCCAGCTCGGTGCCGAACGTCTTCGCCAGCTCGACCGCCTCGTCCATCGCCACCTCGGCCGGAACCTCGTCGCTGAACAGGAGCTCGTAAACACCGATTCGCAGGATGTTTCGATCGATCAGGGCGAGTCGCTCGAACCGCCAGCCAACCGTCCGCTCGCCGATCATCCGGTCGATCTCCGATTGGTGATCGAGGATGCCGCGATAGGTTCCGGTGATGTAGCTGGCCTGATCGCCCGGCTCGATCTCCTCGAGGAGCGTCTCGAGATCGGCGTCGAGGAACTCCCGCTGGTAGAGGGCGGACAGGACGAACTCCCTCGCCTTTCGTCGCTGCATCAGCCGACGAAGAAGCGCGTGAACACCTCGCGAAGTCGTCGGGCGACGCCCGGCTGGCTGTCGAGCCACAGTCCGACGAGCAGGCCGAACAACGCGAACGCGAGCAGGATCAGGAATCCCCGCCAACCGAGGACGACGAACAGGAGCCCGGCGAGCGTTCCCGAGGCGAGACCGACGAGCTTACCGTTCAACGTCACGCGCATGGATGATCTCCTCCCGGGCGGCGCGGCTGCGGCCGAGCGATCGGATCCCGCGAACGAGGATCGAGACCTCGCTGACTTCGACGCCGGTACGCTCGGGGACCTGGCGGGCGAGGACGCTCTGAATCCGCTCGCTGACCGACGTGACCCGCTGATCGGGGGTGAGGGTGACCCGCACCGTGATCGCCACGCCCCCGCCGCGATGCTGGAGCGCGACGTGGAACCGATCGAGCCCGATCTCGTCGCGCAGGATCCCGCTGACCAACTCCCGGACGGCGAATCCGGTCACCGCGACGTGTCCTCCGTCGGCTTTGCGGGCGAAGACGCCGGCGCGCACGCGCTCGTCGGCCGCTGAGACCAGGAACTGCACGGCGATCAGGATCAAGATCGCGCCGACGGCGATCAGGAAGATCGTCCCCGGCATGCGATCGAAGTACGGGGAAATCGACGAGAACGAGAGGAACCGAGCTCCCCCGGCTCCGCCGACGACGAATGTCACGCCGAGTCCGCCGGTGACGATCAGCGCGACGAGGTTCGCTATTCCTCGGAAGGCTCGCATTCTTCTTCGCTCTCCTTCGCGACCTCCGTCTCTTCGACGAGCCGCTGGACGTCGACGTTGACCGAGTCGACCCGCAGCCCGGTCATCTTCTCGATCTCCGCCTTGACCCTCGTCTGCACCTGCTTGGCGACCTTGTGAATCGGATTGCCGTACACGACGGTGATGCGAACGGTCACGGAAACGGAGTCCCCTTCGACCGTGGTGTCGACGTAGCGTCGCATTCCCTCTCCGCGCCGGAATGCACTGTCCCCCGCACGCAGATTGGAGATTCCGCCGACTTCCGAGACGGCGATCCCGGCGATCGAGGTGACGACGTCTTTGGAGATCCCGACGCTCCCCTTGTCTGTCTCTACCATGGGCTCCTCCCTACTCCTCCCCGCTCTCGTGCGTGTGCGGCGGAACGACCTTCTTCACGTTGACGTCGACGCTGGAGACCGTCACCCCGGCCAGCCGCTCGATGTCGGTTTGCACGTTCTGCTGTACGCCGCTCGCCACCTCGTGCACCGGATACCCATACTCGACGGCGATTCGCAGCTCCAGCCGAACGGTCCCTTCCGAGAGTTCCGCCTTGATGTTCGGAGCGAGATCCTCCCCGCCGAAGATGCTCATCAGGCCGCCGGAGCCCCCGCCGGTGGATCGGGCGATCCCGTCCACCTTCTCCGCTGCGATCCGGGCGATCGAGGCAATGACGTCTTCCGTGATCGTGATGCGACCGTCCTCGTCGACGATCTCGACCCTTCGCTCGGCCATGACTCCTCCTTATAGTCGCTCCACGTAGGTTCCCGATCGGGTATCGATCTTCAGTGTATCACCTTCCTTGACGAAGAGCGGCACCGACACAACGACGCCTGTCTCGAGGGTCGCCGGCTTCTCGACGTTGGAGACCGTGTCTCCCTTCACGCCCGGTTCGGTTTGCGCCACCTTGAGTTCGACGAAGTTCGGAAGGGACACCCTCACCAGGATGTCGTCGTGGTAGTAGCCGATGACCGTGTTCCCCTCGAGCAAGAACTGAGATTGGTCGCCGAGGACATCGTCGCCGATCGGGAACTGGTCGAAGCTCTCGTTGTCCATGAAGACGAAGTCCGTTCCGTCGTGGTAGACGTACTGAAGGTGTCGAGACTCGAGGAACGCCGACTCGGTGTTCTCCGGCCCCTTGAAGGTCGCGGAGGTGACCCGACCGCTCTTCAGATGTCGAAGCTTCGTCTTGGCGACCGCGCCCGCGCGCCCGCGCTTCGAGTGTTCGTACTCGACGATCTCGTACAGCTCCCCATCGTAGAGGATCGTCATCCCCTTGCGCATTTCACTGACTGCAAGTCCCATCCTGAATGCTTCCTTTCCTCTGTGTCGCCACGTCGATGGCGGTCGTCGCCGCGCGGCCGCGCGCGCGCTCGCTCGTCAGGGTCGTTCGCCCTCCGGCCACCGGAGAATCCTCAGTCCGACCCTCGTGATCCCCTTGTCGACGATCCCGAGCTCCCGCGCCGCCCCCTTCGACAGGTCGATGATCCGCCCCTCGACGAACGGCCCCCGGTCATTGATCCGCACGACCACGCTCCGCCCGGTCTCGAGTTCGACCACGCGCACGACCGTGTCGAACGGGAGGGTCTTGTGCGCAGCGCTGACTTCGTTCATGTCGTAGATCTCGCCGTTGGCCGTGTAGTTGCCGTCGAAGCCAGGCCCGTACCACGAGGCGATTCCCGTCTCGTAGTAGGGGCCAAACAGCGCCAGCAGAACCGCAGCGGCGACCAACGCGGCCGACGACAGGAGGTAGAGCGTCCACTCTCGCATGGAGTCGAGTATAGATGGTCTGTTCGAGCCCTCACAACCGCCGCTTGGCGAAACGCCTCCGCCACCCCGAGACGACACGATCGACGAGGACGTGGGTGAGGTTCGGCAAGTACGCGCCGACGGCAGTCGCGAGGAGAGCCTCGGCCGACGGCACCCCCACACGCACCGGCCGCCCGATTACCACCACGGCGACCGCTCCGACGACGACGATCATCGCGCCGAGGTAGGCAAGACGGGTGACGAAGCCCAGGATCGGATGGTGCGAGAGGCGCCGATGGCGGAACAGCAGCGCGTAAGGGATCCACAACCACCGAGCGAGCCCCCACCGTCGGAACGCGCGGCTCCGCGCCAGATCGAGGTCGGGACTGAGGAAGAGCGCCGAGAACGCGTAGGCGAGGACGAACGCGATCACCCCCTCGACGGAGATCACGCGCGACGCGAGGAGGAATCCGGCGAGCGCCGTCCACCCGAACAGGAGTCCGGCTTCGATCTTGAGATGCACGCGTCCCGACGGCATGGGGCGACTATCCGCGGAACGGGTCATCAGTACAAGGTTTGCAGTGGGTTGACGCACTCGCGAACCAGGGATACAATCCGTTAGCAGGCTCGTAGGCTCATTGCCAAACACCCTCAAGGAGGAGGAGATTGACATGACGATCAAGCCGTTGGGAAAGCGAATCCTGGCGCAGAAGGTCGAGCCGGAGGAGCGCAAGTCGGCGGGCGGGATCGTTCTCCCCGACAACGTCAAGAGCGAGAAGGTCGTCCGTGCGAAGGTTCTCGCCGTAGGAACCGATGAGAAGTTCGAGGTCAGCGTGGGAGACGAGATCATCGTCGGCAGCTACTCCGGAACGGAGATCGAGCGGGGCGATGAGAAGCTGATTCTCGTCAAGGAGACGGACGTCCTCGCGATCGTCGAGGAGTAGGGAAGGGGGAGACAGAACATGGCGAAGGAAGTCATTTTCGGCGAGGAAGCCCGCCGCAAGATGAAGGCCGGGATCGACAAGCTGGCCGACGCGGTCCGGATCACACTCGGGCCCCGCGGCCGCAACGTCATCCTGGACAAGAAGTTCGGCAGCCCGGACATCACCAACGACGGGGTGACGATCGCCCAGGAGCAGGAGTACAAGGACGAATTCGAGAACATGGGCGCGCAGCTCGTCAAGGAAGTCGCCTCGAAGACCAACGACATCGCGGGCGACGGCACGACGACGGCAACGATCCTCGCGCACTCGATGATCGAGGAGGGGTTCAAGAACCTCGCCGCCGGCGCCAACCCGATGGAGCTCAAGCGCGGTCTCGAGAAGGGTTCGGCTGCGGTCGTCGCCGAGCTCAAGAAGCTGAGTCGCGAGCTGAAGACGAAGGAGGAGACGGCCCAGGTCGGGGCGATCTCCGCCAACGATGAGTCGATCGGCCAGATCATCGCCGATGCGATGGAAGAGGTCGGCGACGACGGCGTCATCACCGTCGAGGATTCGGACACGATCGAGACCTACTACGAGGTCGTCGAGGGGATGCAGTTCGATCGCGAGTACATCTCGCCGTACTTCGTCACCGATCCGAAGAAGATGGAAGTCGTCCTCGAGAAGCCGCTCATCCTCGTCACCGACCAAGAGCTGAAGGCCGCGCAGGATCTGGTCCCGATGCTCGAGAAGGTCGCCCAGGCGGGCCGGCCGATCCTCGTGATCGCCAAGGACGTCACCGGCGAGGCGCTGACGACGCTCGTGTTGAACAAGCTGAAGGGGACGCTGACCAGCTGCGCCGTCAAGGCGCCCGGGTTCGGCGACCGCCGCAAGGCCATGCTCGAGGACATCGCCGTCCTGACCGGCGGAACCGTCGTCGCTGAGGACGCCGGGATGCAGATCAAGGACACGACCCTCGACATGCTCGGTACGGCCGAGAACGTCAAGATCGACAACAACAACACGACGATCATCGGCGGGAAGGGGAAGGCCGAGGCGATCCAGGGGCGCGTCGAGCAGATCGAGGCCCAGATCGAGACGACCGACTCCGACTACGACCGCGAGAAGCTCGAGGAGCGCAAGGCGAAGCTCGCCGGCGGTGTCGCCGTGATCAAGGTCGGCGCCCCGACCGAGACCGAGCTCTCCGAAAAGAAGCACCGCATGGAGGACGCGCTCGAGGCGACGAAGGCCGCCGTGGACGAGGGAATCCTCCCCGGTGGCGGGGTCGCGATCGTCAACGCGTCGAAGGGTCTCGACAGCCTGAAGGTCAAGGGCGACGAGGCCGTCGGCGTGAAGATCCTCCAGCGTGCGCTCGAGGCGCCGCTGCGCCAGCTGGCGCTGAACGCCGGCTTCGAAGGCGCGATCGTCGTCGAGAAGGTCAAGGAGGAGAAGCCGGGGATCGGCTTCGACGTCCTGACCGAAGCGTACATCGACATGTTCGACGCCGGGATCATCGACCCGACCAAGGTCACGCGGTCCGCGCTGCAGAACGCCGTCTCGATCGCCGGGATGCTCCTGACGACCGACGCGCTCGTCGCCGAGATCAAGGAAGACGAGCCGCCGATGCCGGCGATGCCGCCAGGCGGTGGCATGGGAGGCATGTACTAGGCACGTCGCAGCACGAACACGAATCGGTTGTCATCGCCCCTTCCGCCGACTAGGATCGAGCGGAAGGGGCGTTTCTTTGATGACTCGGAGACTGGGACTCGCACTCGGCGGCGGTGGAGCGCGCGGCCTCGCGCACCTCGGCGCGCTGATCGCGCTGGAGGAGGCGGACGTCCCCGTCGCTGCGATCGCGGGGACAAGCATGGGCGCCGTGATGGGTGCCGCGAAGGCGATCGGCGCCGACCTGAAGAAGCTTCGCGCCGTTCTCGGCTGCCTCGACCTCAACGAGATCCTTCAGGTCACCGACAGCACACTGCGCGAGCTACAGAAGATCATCGGGAAGAGCGTCGTAGAGTACGTCCGCGGCTCGGCGTGGCGGGAGGAGGAGGCGAGACCGCACGACCTGGCTCGCCTCTGCGAGCTGTTCTCGCTCCTCACCGCGCGGAAGTCGTTCGCCGACGTGTCGATCCCGTTCGCCGTCGTCGCCGCCGACCTGGAGACGGGCGAGCGCGTCGTTCTCCGGGAGGGAACGCTCTACCAGGCGGTGACCGCGAGCACGGCCGTTCCGGGCATCTTCTCGCCGGTCGCCCACGGCGGACGTCTCCTGATCGACGGCGGCGTGGTCGAGAAGCTCCCGATCGACGTCGTCATCGAGATGGGCGCAGACGCCGTCCTCGCCGTCGACACGGGCGCCCCGCTCTCCCGCGAGATCGCCACCTGTCTCGACGCGCTCCTGCAGACCCAGCGCGTCTCGTCGCATCACCTGACCCGAGCACAGATCGAACGGGCGAACGCCCACCTCGACGGACGCCTCGTCGTCCTCCGGCCGGACGTCGGCTGGATCCGGATGTTCGGATTCGAGCACGCGGAGGCGGCAATCGAGGCGGGATTCGAGGAGGCGCGCACACGCCTCGACGAGGTCCGCGCGCTTCTCGACTAGTCGCTCTCCCGTTCGACCCGCAGAACCCCGCTCACCGCCTCGCTCGCATGTCCGTCGGGATCCTCGATGACGATTCGCAGGACGACGTCCGCGCCGTCGAGGAGGGTCGCCGTGTCCCAGAGGAAGCCGCCGGTGTTGGCCAGATTCGTCGCCAACTCGACCCACGTCTCTCCTCCGTCGATCGAGTAGAAGAGGTTCACCGCGAGCGCGTCGGGCACGTCGTCCGGATCGGTCGCTGCCCACTCGATCTCGTACAGCTCGCCGATTGATGCCGTCTCATCCGACGGCGCAACGAACGCGACCCTCGGCGCCGATGCCGCCCAGATCGTCGCCGCGTTCTCCCGCCCGGGCGTTCCGTGGATCGGCTCGCCGGCGGCGTCGAGTCCGTTTCGGGTCGAGCCGTCGTTCGTCCGCCACTCCGCCGAGTCGCTCCGCACGCGCTCCATCGAGGCGTAGCGCGGCTCTCCGTCGGACGCCGTCCCCGCCGGCCAGCCCACCTCTGCGAACCGAGCCGCGTCGACCGTCTCACCGTCGGCGTCGAGGAGGACGACGTCTTCCCCGTCGTTGGAGAGCCCGCCCTTGTAGAGGATGTCCGCCTCGACGTCGGAGACGGTCGCGTCGTCCGTTCGCTCGAGGAGGAAGTATCCGCCCGCCTCGATGATCGTCCGTCGAACCTCAATCGTCGCCCCCTCGACCGAACCGAGGGGAATCGTCACGTCTCCGATGACGAGTGCCCATCCCGCAAGGTCGACATCGATCTCCGACGGGTTGTGGAGCTCGATCCACTCGTCGCTCGCCGCCGCGCCGGTTCCCGCCCAAGCGATCTCGTGGATCACCACCTGGGACGAGGCGACCCACGACGCGATCCCCAACGCGAGGAGCACGCCCATCGCTGCACAGCCGATCCTTCGCATCTTCATCCTACACCTCCTGCGTCTTCTCTTGACCGCACTTTCCTTATCAGATATGACAGGATCATGATCGCGCCGCCGTCGCGCAACCCGGTTGCTGCAGCGGAAGGCCGAACGTAGAATCGGAGGGACGTTTCCTCCCTCGGGCATTCGAAAGGAGCCTCTTGCTCATCCAACGATTCCGAACCGGCGGAGACCGAAACCTCGCCTACCTCGTGGCCGACGAAGCGGCGAGGCTGGCCGCGGTGATCGACCCGTCCTACGACCCGGCGTCGATCGTGGCGTTCGCCCGCAACGAGGACTACGAGATCGTCTACGTTTTCTGCACCCACGATCATCACGATCACACGAACGGAAACGCGGAGATCGAACAGGCGACGGGGATCCGCCCGCTCCTGTTCGGAGATCGCGATCCGAGGACGAACGTCGTCGTCGCGGCCGATGCGACGTTCCCCCTCGGAGAGCTCTCGGTGCGCATCCTGCACACGCCGGGGCACACGGCCGACTCGATCTGCCTCGTCGTCGGCGATGCCGCGTTCACCGGTGACACCCTGTTCGTCGGAAAGGTCGGCGGAACCGACCTCGGCGAGGGCGCCCGGGCTGAGTACGCCTCGCTCCACGACGTGTTGATGATGCTTCCCGGCGAGACCCGCGTCTTCCCCGGGCACGACGTCGGGGTGACGCCCGAATCGACGATCGGGCGCGAGCGCGCGGAGAACCCGTTCCTCCTCCGCGAGAGCCTGGAGGCGTTCGTCGACCTGAAGCGCAACTGGGCCGCGTACAAGAAGGAGCACGGCATCGCGTGAGACCGTGGTACGAGACCGCGTTCGAAGCCGACTACCTCGACCGCTATCCCCATCGCGATGACGCAGAGGCGCGACGCGACGTGGCGGCGATCGTCCGGTTGCTCGAGTCTGCTCCGGCACGCCCGCTCCTCGATCTCGGCTGCGGAGCGGGGCGGCATCTCGTCGCGTTCTGGGAGGCGGGATTCCGCAGCCTGGTCGGTCTCGACCTCTCGTCCGAGCTCCTCGACGTCGCCCGTCGGCGCATCGCCGAAGCCGGGGGCGCGAACGTCGAGCTTCGCTGCCTCGACATGCGCCAGATCCCGTACGAGAACCACTTCGATGTGGCCGTCTCGCTGTTCACCTCGTTCGGATACTTCGAGACCGACGGCGAGAACGCGGACGTTCTTCGCTCCGTCTGGAGAGCCCTTCGTCCGGGGGGTCGTTTCCTCGTCGACACGCTGAACCGCGAGTGGACGATCGCTCACCTCGTCCCGCACGAGGAGATCGACCTCCCGGAGGGGCGAGGGGACGTTCGCCGGGCGCTCTCCACGGACGGTGCTCGCGTCGAGAAGACCGTCCGCACGGCTGCCGGGAACCCGCCGGCCGAGGTCGTCCGCCGCGAGTCCGTTCGGATGTACGCTGCCGAGGAGCTCCGCGCGATGTTCCGCGACGCCGGGTTCACCGACGTCCAAGCGTACGGCTCACTCCGCGGGGAGCCGCTCGGTCCGGACTCGAGGCGCCTCATCGTCGTCGGTCGCAAGGGCACACCGTGACCGGGCGACTCGATCCGCGAACGCTCCATCCCGACAGCCTGCTCTTCCTCGACTACGTTGCGGGGGTAGACCGAGCGGTCCGCCTGTTCGCCCGTCAGCCGACCGGCTTTGCCGCCGCTGCCGACGCGATCGCCGGCAGCGCTCGACCACGGATCGAGGTCGCCGATGCCGTACGCACGTACAACGAACGTCTCGGCGCCTCGCCGGCAGCGCTCGATAACGCCCGCGCGCTCGCCGATCCGGCAACGCTGTGCGTCGTCGGCGGGCAGCAGGCCGGTTTCCTCGGCGGCCCCGCATACACGGCCTACAAGATCCTGTCGATCGTTCGTCTCGCCACGAAGCTCTCACGCGATCTGGACGCGCGTGTGATCCCGGTCTTCTGGCTCGCCAGCGAGGATCACGACGTCACCGAGATCAACCGGATTCGCCTTCTTGACGCCGACGGAAGCATCCGGACGATCCGCTTCGAGACGCCCGCGCGCGGGCGCGCGGTCGAGTCCCTCCCCATCTCGCCGGACATCGTTCGCGCAGCGGACGAGGCGCTGGCCCGGCTCCCGGCCGGCGTCGCCACGCGCGAGCTGTTCGCCCCGCAGAAGGGGGATGACTACTCGCGTTGGCACGGGCGGATCTGGTCCCGACTGTTCGCCGACGACGGGCTCGTCCTGGTCGAACCGCGTACGCTCCGTTCGCTCGCCGGTGGCTTCTTCCGCGACGCCCTCGCCCGCGCCGACGAAGTGACGAACGCGCTCGAAGCGGGCTCCGACGCCGTCCGGGCCGCCGGCTACGCGCCGCAGCTCGAGTCCGGCCACGTCGGGACCCCGTTTCACTTCGACGCGTCCGGACGGCGGATCCGCGTCGAAGCGCCTGCAGATCGCGCCGCCGACGCCCTCATCGAGCCCGAGCGATATTCGGCCGACGTCGCCCTCCGCCCCGTCCTCACCGACGCCCTCCTCCCGACCGTCGCCAACATCCTCGGACCGAGCGAGATCGCCTACCACGCCCTCCTCCGACCGTTGTACGAGATGTTCGAGGTGTCCCAGCCGGTCGCCGTGCCCCGCCACGGCTACACGCTCCTCTCCGCGGACGAAGCGCAGCTTCTGAACCGGCTCGACCTTTCCGTCGAGCAGGTCTACGCCGACGACTTCGATCCTCGGGCCGCGCTCGCGGGGGCCGCGTCGCCGCCGCTCCGCGAAGCGTTCACCGCGGCCCGCCGAGACGTGGCGTCGGCCCTCGCGGCGCTCCCTTCTCTCCTCCGCGAGATCGACCCCGGACTCGAAGCCCGCTGGCGGCAGACGTCGCAGCGTGCAGACCAAGCGATCAACCGCCTCGAGGATCACGCGATTCGTGCCGACCTCGCTCGCCGCACCGGCGCCTCGGCGAAACGCCTCCATGCCCTTCGGGCATCACTGCGACCGTCCGACGTTCCGCAGGAGCGCGGCCTCTCGCTCGTCCACTTCGTCGGACAGTTCGGAGTAGAATGGATCCGAGCACTCCCCGGTTCGGAAAGCCCGGATCGATTCGCACACCACGTCGTGACCATCCAAGGAGGGACATGAACTCAGTCGACGTCCTGGCGTTCGGCGCCCATCCCGACGACGTCGAGATCGGATGTGGCGGGACGGTCGCCAAACTCGCCGACGCCGGCAAGCGGGTCGTCATCATCGATCTCACGCAGGGCGAGTTGGGCACGCGCGGCAACGCCGAAACGCGGGCCAAGGAGGCCGAACAAGCTTCGGAGATCCTCGGCATTGCCGACCGAGAGAACCTCGCCCTCCCGGATGGCCACATCTGTTCCGAGCCATCGGCCAAGCGGCGGGTGGTCGAAGCGATTCGCCGCTGGCGGCCGGGCGCTGTCCTCGCGCCGCACGTACACGATCGGCACCCAGATCACATGCGCGCATCAGAGCTAGTGTACGAAGCAACCTTCCTCGCCGGCCTCAACCGCTTCGAGGCGGAAGGGGAGAGCGTCCGCCCTCGAAGGCTCTTCTACTACCTCGGCCGGTCCGATTTCGAGCCCACGTTCATCGTCGACATCACCGAGCAGTTCCAACGGAAGATGGACTCGATCTTCGCATTCGAGACGCAGTTCGTACCGGAGGCGTCAGACGATCCGGAGACGGATCTGACGTCTCCTAGCACGGAGTGGCGGATCCGAAGTCGCTGTGCCTACTTCGGCTCGCTGATCAAGCGCCGCTACGGAGAGGGCTTCATCGTCCGAGGCAGGCTTCGCGTCGAGGATCTGCTCAGCCTCGACTTCGAGACGTTCTAGGAGGATTCGATGCGGATCGGCATCTGCTGCTATCCAACCCACGGGGGTAGCGGCGTCGTCGCCACCGAGCTCGGGAAACACCTGGCAGCACGGGGTCACGAGGTCGCGTTCGTCAGCTACGAGACGCCCCTCCGGCTCGGACAGCTCCCGGAGGGCGTGAGCTACCACGAAGTCGAGATCGAGCAGTACCCGCTGCTGAAGCACTTCCCGTACACGCTCGCCCTCGCCTCAAAGATGGCCGAGGTCGTCCGTCTGAAGGATCTCGACGTCCTGCACGCACACTACGCCATCCCGTTCGGAGCCGCCGCCCTGCTCGCCAAGCAGGTGGTCTCCGAGCGGCCGCTCAAGGTCGCGATGACCCTTCACGGAACGGATATCACTCTGGTTGGGAACAACGCGTCGTTCAAGCCGGTCACGACGATGACCATCCAACACGCCGACGCCGTCACCGTCGTGTCGGATTGGCTGAGAGACGAGACCTACCGCCAGTTCGACATCGACCGCGACCTCCACGTGATCCACAACTTCATCGATCCCGAACGCCACGAGGGCGAGCCGTGCCCGTGCATCCCGAGCTGCGCCCGGAAGAGCGAGAAGACGCTGGTGCACATCTCCAACTTCCGGCCGGTGAAGCGCATCCGCGACGTGGTCTCCGTCTTCGCCAAGGTCAACGCATCGATCGACAGTCGCCTGATCCTGGTCGGCGACGGACCGGACGCTCCGGTCGCTCGCGAAGTCGGCGAGGATCTCGGCGTGCTCGACCGGATGAAGTTCGTCGGCATCGTCGATCGTGTCGCGCCGCTGTTGAACGCCGCCGACTTGTTTCTGTTGCCCAGCTCGACGGAGAGCTTCGGTCTCGTCGGCCTCGAGGCGATGGCGAGCGGCGTTCCCGTGATCGCCAGCGATGTCGGGGGAATCCCGGAGGTCGTCGTCGACGGGGAGACCGGGTATCTCGAGCCGGTCGGCGACGTCGACCGGATGGCCGCGCGCGCGATCGAGCTCCTCCGCGACGACGAAACCCGCCACCGGTTCGGCGCGGCCGGGCGACAGCGAGCGCGCACCTCGTTCAACTACCGCGACATCGTTCCTCAGTACGAGGCTCTCTACGCACGAATGATCGACGCGGCTTAGGTCGAACGCGGGCGACAGGAGGTCGGATGGAAGATCGAGACACATGGTGGGTGAGCGGCCGCTGGATCGCCGCGGGCGTCGCCGCGTTCGCGCTCGTCCTGCTTGCGGTCGGGCCGACGGCCGCCGCTCCTCGCTACGAGATCGACCTCATCGTCGACTGGGACACGGGCACATTCGCGGGGACAACCCGCGTCACGGTCGAGAATCGCACGCCCGCACCGATCGATGAGATCGTCTTCCGCCTGTTCCCCAATGACGCCATCATCTACGGGAACGCATCGCTCCGGGTCCGCGAGGCGAGGATCGCCGGAGGCCCGATCACGATCGCCCCGAGCGAGGATCCGACGGTCCTTCCGATCCTCCTTCCGTCGCCGCTCGGCCCCGCCCAGACGGTGAGTCTGACGCTCGCGTTCGCAGGACGCGCCGGCGCGTCGCCGCAGTACGCGGGGCAGACCGTGACCGGCTACGGAATCCTAACGAAGAACCCGCAATCGCTCGTGCTGACTGCGTTCTACCCGATCCTCGCCGTGCTCAACGAGGGTGACCCGGCGGACGACGCGGCCTGCTCGGTCGGTGATGTCCTCTGGAGCGAGTCGGCGGACTACGACGTCACCGTGTCCGTGCCCAACGGGATCATCCCCGCCGCAACCGGCCGCCTCGTCTCCACGCGGATCGACGGCGGGCGCACGATCCATCGATTCGAGGCGACTTCCGCGCGAGACTTCTCGCTCGTGCTAACCCTCGGCTACGAGGAACGCAGCACCGAGACGCACGGCAAGATCGTTCGATCGTGGTTCTCCCCGTCGAACCGCGCTGCCGCCGAACGCGCACGCGCCACGGCCGTGCAGACTCTCGACCTATTCGAAGCACGGATCGGTTCCCTTCCTGTTGCCGAGATCGATCTCGTCGAGGTTCCGCTGCACCGCGCAGCGGGCGTGGAGCTCTCGGGGTTGATCCTCATCGCCTCCTCCTTCGTCACTCATCCGTCCGACATCTTCTACGACATCATCGTCGCCCACGAGATGGCCCATCAGTGGTTCTACGGAGTGGTCGGGAACGATCCCGTTTCGAGTCCGTGGCTCGACGAAGGACTCGCCACGTACCTTTCGAACGTCTACCTCGAGTCGACCGGACAGGACGAGGCCGCGCATGCCGAGACGCGCCGCTGGCAAAGCTCCTACGCATCGACCCGCGCATCGTACCCGGATTCCCGGATGAGTGACTCCGCCTGCCGCTTCCCCACGGCGTCCGCCTACACAACGTTTGTCTACGACGCCGCGGCCTGGTTCCACTACTCGGTGCGAGCTGCGATCGGAGACGAGGCGTACTTCGCCGCGCTGTCCGCCTTTTTTGCGACGCACACATTCAAAGTCGCCTCCGGGAACGACCTTCTCGCCGCGTTTCGCGACGCGTCTGGGGTGAGCCTGGATGCTCTGTTCGCTGAGTTCGGCGTCGAGTCGCGCTAGCGGCTCGGAACCTGTCCCACCGGCGGGTGTAAGTCCGGTACCAACGAGTAGAACAAGGAGGCCCCCATGAGGATGAGGACCCTGAAGCTCGCGCTCATCGCTGTGTCGACCCTCGTCGTGGCCGGCGCGTGGCTCGGAAGCGGCGAGGACCTGCCGTTTGCACCGTCGGACTACTACGTCTTCTCACTCGGACCCGCTGTCGCCGACCTCCCGGCGCTCGCTCAGACCGCCGAAGCGGAGGGCTACACGGTCGTCCGTTACAACGAGGATGGCTCGATCGCCCCGTCCGGCGGATCGACGGCCACGGATGCGCTCGTCGCTACGGATCGCCTGCTCGCGATCGACTCGGGGAGGTTCCTCCTCCGCGTCGTCGGCGAGTCGTTCACCTACGCCGTCCGATCGGCGACTTCGGGAATCGAGCTCGTCTTCTCGCCCACAACCGCGCAGGCGACGGAGTCGGTCATCTCCATCCTGCTGGAGCTGCAGAGCCTCGGCGCGATCGGCGGCGAGATCGACTTCGCCTACCGCGCCTACGCACGCGACGCGCTCAAGGGGCCCGAGCCCCCGGTGGGAGCGCGGATCGAGTCCGACCTGTATTGGCTGACCGTTGCCGAGGACTGGCAAGCGTTCGCCGCCGCTCGGGGACTCACGCTCGTCGGACTCCGCGTCGAGGTAATCGCCGAACTCCTCCCAGGACGGGCCGTTCCGGAGCGATTCATCCCCTACGTAACGAGCGAATCGGAGTCGCTTGCACGATTCCACCTCCCGATCGACGAGCTCATCCCGCTCGCCTCATCGGGCGTCGTCGACCTCGTGCGTGCGCCGTACGAGCCCGTCGCCCCGTAGGGCCACATCGACTGCGAGCTCCGAGACGAGCGCGCACGGTGGGGCGGGCGAACCGGAGGCCGGCGCTTCTCGCGGTCGATTGACGAGCGTGCCACATCCGTGTCAGAATCGTTCGCTCCCGTCGAGCGTTCGATGCGCCGGTGGGAGGGAGGTGAGGGTGTTGAAGATCGGAACGCGCCTGCTCGCACTTGCACTGCTCGGCCTGACGCTTCTGCCCGCGTCCGCGCTCCAAGCGCAGACCTCGACCCCGTGGGCGTGGGGACCCGTGCTCGGCCTCGCCGGAGACGGTCTCGTCGTCCTCTCGTGGGAGACGATGCGCCCGGTCAGCATCGACCTTCACTACGGGCTCGCGCAGGTCCACCGAGGCAGCGGAGGTTGGGACGAGACGCTGACGTTCGATCGTCAGGAAGGGCGCGCCGAAATCTGGCTGCGGAACCTCGTCCCGAGCGAGTCCTACCGATACCAACTGATCGCCTACGAAGGAGACGCGGTCTATCCGACGCCTCTCGAAGACTTCCGAGCGCCCGCCGAGAGCGTCCGTGCACTGTCGTTCGCCGTCTACGGACATACGCGATCGTTCCCGGATCGCCACAAGCTCGTCGTCGACACCATTCGTGACAACGAAGCGGATGCCAGCTTCGTCGCCCACGTCGGCGGGCTCGTCGAGTCTCTCGCCCCGGACCGGATGGCGAACTTCTTCTGGGCGATCGCCGACCTCGGTCGAACGACGCCGTACGTAACCGTCGTCGGAAGCGAGGCGGAGAACGACGCCGCGTACTACGACACGTTCGCCCTCCCCCGGGGCGGCGGTATCGCCGATGAGCAGTGGTGGAGCTTCGACTACGGGCCCGTCCACGTCGTCGGTCTCGACTCAGCGCTGGCCAACCCCGCCGAGGCCGCTGCGCAGGAGCAGCTGGCCTGGCTCCGCCAAGACCTCGGGACTGCCGAGGGGGAACTGACCGTGGTCCTCATCTCCGACGGGCTCTACGGAGGAGCGTACCCGACCGGACGAAACGAAGCCCTCATCACCCTCTGGGAACCCGTCTTCCGCGAGCACGGTGTGTCCGTCGTCTTCGGTGCGTCAAGCGGCGCCTACGAGCACATCTACGTGAACGGGATCCACCATGTGACGACGGGTGGCGGCGGCGGACCGCTCGCGGAACGCCCGCAGACCGCCCCCGCGAACCTCGTCTTCAGCCGATACGGGATTCTGCACTACGTTCGCATCACCGTGGCCGACGACGCGCTGCGCGCCGAAGCCGTTCCGATCGCATCGGTCATCGAGGACGAAATCTACCTCCCGCCGTCCGCTCGGCCGATCGACTCGTTCGTCGTTCGCGCAGTCGGGGACTGAACTCCACCGCCGCTGGAGTTCTCGGTCAGTGCGTTGTCGGCATCTTGCCGCTCGACGCCAATCTCTCGCCCGACAGGAACCGCCAGGCAGGAGGTTGCCTTCAACGAAACGCGCCTCCCACGGTGCGGGAGGCGTCTGGTCGGGACGCCCGGATTTGAACCGGGGACCTCTTGCGCCCCATGCAAGCACGCTACCAGGCTGCGCCACGTCCCGAACGTCCGCTCAGTGTATCCATGCGGGCATCGGCCGACAAACCCGCCCGACAATGCCGATGCCTAGAGGCTCAGAGGATTCGGCTATCCGACGCGAAGGCGCGCCACTCGAGCGAGATCGCGCCACCCGAGGCCAGGTCGGTACGCGTCCAACAACTCGCCAGCCTCAGCCGCCGTCAGGCCGGCGCGGCGGAGCGTCCGCCGGAACGTCCAGCGGGCGCGCCGCCCACGGAGTGGGCTCCCGAGCAGCGCGGCGAGGATCGACGTCACCAGACGAAGGATCAGGAACGGGACGCAGAGAATCGAGGCCATCGGGCTCAGTCGTCTTCCCGATCCATGAAGCTTCCGATGTTGATCCCCTTGCTCCCCAACAGGTCACGCAGATTGATCATGTAGCCCTTGGCCATGTCCATCGCTTCCTCTTTGGGGATCCCGGCGTCGACCAGCTTCTTGTAGAACGTGGCCACGGCCCCCGCCATGTTTTCCGCCGCTTCGGGCGAGTAGACGATGTCCCGAAGCCCGCGGAGCAGACCGGGGACCTTGTCGGCGACGATGCTCAGGATCTCGCGCAGCTCGTCGGCCTTTCCTTCGCCTCGGTCGGACCAGTCGTGACTCATTCCCCTTCCTCCTTCTCGACGTTGAACAGACGAATCTTCCGTCCCAGTAGTCTCATGTCTCCGTAGACGGGAACGCCACCTCGACGCACACGAGCGCCGAGCGTGAACCCGAGCAGGAACGAGCCGACGTCGATCTGCGCGATCGGTCTACCCCGCACCGACGCGACGACCCGCTTCCACGCGCTCTCCGGGAGCCGCGGCATCCGTCGTACTTCCGACTCGACTCCAACCTTCAACTGAAGCGTCGCCGCCAGCTCCTCACGGCACCCCTCACAGGACGCGAGGTGGGCGGTGACCTCCGTCGACTCAGCCCGGCTGAGCGAGCCGGTCGCGTACCAAGCGATGAGTTCTCGGATCCGGACGCAGTCGCTCACGACAGCACCTCCGCGAGACGCCTCTTGGCGTGGAACATTCGCGACTTGACCGTCCCCTCGGGAATCCCGAGGATCCCGGAGATCTCGCCGTACGACAGCCCCTCGTAAAACGTGAGGAAGACAACCTCGCGCTGCGATTCGGGCAGCTCGCCCAACGCGTGCTGTACCAGTTCCTGCTTGCGCAACGTCGGGGCAGGATCGGGCGTGACAAGGGAGACATCGGGCACGCGATCTCCCCGCTTTTCCCGGCGGATCAGATCGAGGGCCTTGTTCCGGGCGATGCCAAACACCCACGTCGACACCTTCGACCGTCCTTCGAATCGTCGTGCGCTCTTCCACACCGCGATCATCGCCTCCTGCGCTGCTTCCTCCGCCAAATGACGGTTTCGCAGCAGCGTGAGCCCGTAGCGGAAGACACGGTCGGCGTAGCGATCGTAGAGGTCGCGGAACGCGTCTTCATCCTCAGCCGCCACACGCCGAACGAGCTGCTGATCGGAGAGCACCCGACCTCCTTGGGAACGGTCTCCATTCCGGTCCTCGTCGCGAGAGTGCCGATTCGCATCCGCGTTCGAGCGACCCGGTCTCGCGCGCGTCTCTCACATCCGTCCGTGGCTCCAATCGTAGCGACTCCTTCCGGGCGCCTCGTTCGACAGTGAGTCCGCCCGAAGCGGAAGTCGGTTCAATCCTCGGAGCACGGCCGGGACATCCGGCCGAGGGATCGTTGGTGTCGGGAACGCCCTCTGGCGCTGAACGATCGATGTCCCCAGCGAAGAGCGCAGGATGCGACCCGGGTCAGAGGCAGAGCGCGGCTCGGATTCGCCGCTCGCCGCGCGTCAGAGCCAGGGCTCGAGCGCCTCCGCGTCGAGATGGAGCGGATACCCGGAGAACCGGATGAAGCCGTCTCGATCGATCAGGAACGTCTTCGGAATCCCGCGCACACCGTAGAGCTCCTTGATCGCACGCGCCTCGGCGAGCGAGCCCCAGAGGACGTTCTCCGTCGGGAACCCGTTCTCCTCGAGGTACTCGCGCGACGCCTCTTCGCTTCGATCGAGACTGACAACGAGGAGATCAACTCCACGGTCGGAGAAATCCTCGTAGACCTCGTGGAGTGCCGGGAACGTTCTCGTGCACGGCTTGCACCAGCTCGCCCAGAAGTCGAGCAGGACGATTCGTCCTCGGTAGTCGGACAGGTGCACCGTCTCGCCATCGAGGCTCACCAGGGAGAAGTCGGGAGCCAGCCGAGGCGGCTCCTCTCCCTTCGGAAGCAGTCCGATGATGACGGCAGCGACGACGACTGCCCCGACGAGGACAAGGATCCCGGTATCCTTCACACGACCCCCTCCGCGCGACGCGAGTGGTCGCCGAGTGTACTCGGGGCGGATTCCCGACACAACGGATGACTGCGACCTCGGAAGGGGAACTCGGACAGAGTGGGAGCGCTCGCGGCCTCCCGGCAGGGCCTACGGCCCCTCTACATCGCTCCGCGCGAGGACGCGCCTTAGGATTCCGCCCTCACCCTGCGCAGCGATCTCCTTCAGAACGTACGTTTCAACAGCGCGATTCAGCTCCTCGACCAGCGAACGATCGTTGGCGGCCGCAATGACTGCAAGGCTCTCCAACATGACGGTGTCGAGAACGTTGTCACTACATCCATTCATCCCGATCCTCCCGCCTCCCTCGACACAACTCCCAGGAATAGCGGAATCCCTCCCCGCGAGTCAAGTGCCCGCTGTCTCTCGCCCGAGCAACGTCATCCCCCGCCGAAGCCCCGTTCGGAAGAGGCTTTGCGCGGCAGACGATACGCATGTAACGTCCGTCACAACGCCCAACCGAAGGGCGTTCTCGCGAACCAACGGACGTTCGTCACCTCGACGAACGCGCGAACGAAGCAGGCGTCAAGCGGGCACTGCTGACATCCCCCACGCGTCCCGCCCTGCGCGACCTGATCCGGCTCGACGATCGGTATACTCTCGGCACCGAACGACTCGCCGAGGTGAGACGGATGCCTTCATCGATTGCTGAGTTTGCCCGGTCGGTCTCCGCAGCCTACAGAACGCTCGAGGGATTCGAGGCGACCGAGAGGATCCGAGCCGGGGCGATCGATGTCGAAGCCAGGGTTCGCTTCCGGAAGCCCAGCCAGTGCGCGGTCGAGGTGCAGTCATACCACAGCCCGCTCGCGGAGCTGGAGGAAAGGCTGGCGAACGGCGCGGAGTTCACGGGAGACGAACTGACCGGCATGACGTTCTGCTACGACGGCCACACATCCTGGGCGTTCGACCCGAAGGGGAAGAGTGCCGTTCGGAAGCCGGAGCGATCCCTCCCCGAGCCCCTTCCCGGCCTCCGCGCGCTCGCTGAGATCGGGTTCCTCGAGACGCTAACGCGAGACTTCCTCGTCCGCGACGCGGGCGAGGAGACGATCGACGGAGAACGAGTCCGCCTCCTCGGCCTCAGACCGAAGGAGCCCCATCGATCCCATCTCCTCAAGGTCGTCAGCTTCCCGATCCGCCGTGCGACGATTGCAATCGACGACGCCGGCTTCCCGAGGCGGATCGAGTCCCATCCATCGCCGGCGACCCTGCTGGCATCGCTTCTCGGACGCGATCCTGTTGTCATCCGATACGAGAATGTTCGCCGGGACCCCCCCGACCAAGCCCTGTTCTCGCCCTCGCCGCCGGAGGGTGCCCACGTCTTCCGGGAAGCGTTTGCCTCGGTCGACAAGATCGAGGAGTCCCTCCCGTTCCCCTTCTCCTTCACCCCTCTCACGCAGCGCGGCTACCGTCCGCTCGCCGGAGGCGGAACGGTCACCGTCGATGAGGAGCACGATCGCGGGTACTGCACGGTCTCTCTCGGAGTCGAGGACGATGGTGCGACGCAGCGCGCGGTCACCCTCCGCGTAGGGAACTACCTCTCGCGAAACATGAGCCGCCGTCGAGTCGCGCTCGCCGAACGCGGAGAACCTGTCCGCCTCGGCACGATCGACGGCAAGCTCCTCGATCGAGGGAGGGAGTGGACCGAGCAGACGGGCGAGGAGACTCCGAGAGCGCTGGTGGAAGCCTTCTGGAACGACGACGGGATCTACGCCTTCCTTCTCGGAGACGGCGTCGAGCGAGAGGAACTCGTCACGCTCGCGTCCGCGCTCGTGTCCTCCAACGACGGGCCCGAAGAGGCCGACTAGGCGCCCTCTTCGGAGTTCTGCGCCGGCGTTCGTCGAAGAAGCACCCCCATCCTCTCGACGTCGCATGTCAGGCGGCTGATCCGTTCTCCCTGGCTCCGCGCGCGCTCGACGAACCGCTCGCTCGCCAACCGGATCGACAGCACGCCGGCGAGGAGTTTCCCCGCCGCGAGGAACGACGGTCCGTACGCTCGGCGAAGTTCGTGCGTGACGAGAACCCCGCCCAAGCGCTCCCCGTCACAGAGGAGCGGAAACGCGACTGCCGACCCCGAAGGACGCCCAATCCGTCGCAACGGACGAAGCCGCAACCCTCCCCGCCGACGGAAGACGACCATCGGATCTTCGGCCAGCGCCGCCGACCAGGATGGGCCCGCTTCGGCGAGCACATCACGAAGATCCGCCCCCTCCCACGTCCCGGTAACCGCGACGATCGTCAGAGGTTCGTCCGAGAGGCTCCCACGGAGCACAGCACACCCGGTCCCCTCGAGAAGACCAGAGACCATCGATGCGAGGCCTTCGTCGCACGTCGAGCCGCACACTCGCTCCCCGACGGTGTCCGCGAACGCCTCCAGGAGGTCCGTACACGACATCCAGACCGAGAGCGGCTCGACCTCCCCTTGTTTCCGCGCGGTGGCGCGGACCGACCGGAGACCGGAGACCGGCAAAGGTCCTCGATTCGCTCTTCGGTCCCCACGCTTCCTCTTCATCGGTGTCGCCGTCGCCTCCGAGCCCTTCCACCGCAAACAGATGATTCCTCGCGGAACCATCGTAGTATAGCAGTGAACATAAGTGCGATCAATAGGAACGGTGGTCGATCCCCTCGTTGGCACGCGCACGGATCGCGGACGCCTTGTCGGCCGATGCCGCCGTTCGTATGATCCGAACCTAGCGAAGATGACACAGGAGCCACGCGACGAGATTCGCCGGCTACGCGAGGCGATCGATCGCCACAATCACCTCTACTTCGTCCTCGACTCGCCCGAGATCGAGGATGCCGAGTTCGACGCGCTCATGCGGCGCCTCGTCGAGCTGGAGTCTAAGCACCCCGAGTTCGTCACGTCGGAGTCGCCGACCCAGCGCATCGGCGCCGCACCGTCGGACGGCTTCCCCTCGGTTCGACACGGGGTGGCCATGCTCAGCCTCGCGAACGCCTTCTCGGAACAGGATCTCCTCGACTTCGATCGCCGGGTCCGAGCGCTCCTCGAGACCGATTCCATCCGCTACGTCGCCGAACCGAAGCTGGACGGCCTCTCTGTCGAGCTCGTCTACCGCCGAGGCCAACTTGTCCAGGGGTCGACACGCGGGGACGGCCGAGTCGGCGAGGACGTGACGGCGAACCTGCGAACGATTCGGAGCATCCCTCTGCGGTTGCGAACGGACGATCTCCCTCTCCCGTCGCTCCTCGAGGTTCGCGGCGAGGTCTACGTCGACAAGGCGGATCTGGTCACCCTCAATCGCGAGCGCGATGCGCACGGTCTGGCGCCGTTCGCCAACCCCCGCAACCTCGCCGCCGGCTCCCTTCGCCAGCTCGATCCCCACGTCACCGCCGAGCGTCCGCTCAAGATGTACGCCTACGATGTCGGACGGAGCGAGCCGACCCGGATCCGCTCGCAGCGCGATCTGCTGACACTTCTCCCACGCCTCGGTCTCCGCGTCAATCCCCTCTACGCCGTCTGTGATGGAATCGAAGAGGCAATCGCGTTCTACGAGCACGTCCGAGACGATCGAGATGCGCTCCCCTACGAGGCCGATGGCGTTGTCGTCAAGCTGGACGCCTTCGACGCACGCCGATCGATCGGCGCAATCAGCCGAAGCCCGCGGTGGGCGATCGCGCGCAAGTTCCCGGCGGAGCGGGAGGCGACGCGCCTCCTCGACATCGTCGTCAGCGTCGGGCGAACCGGGGTTCTCACGCCGGTTGCCGTCCTCGAGCCGGTCCGCGTCCGCGGCGTCGAGATCTCGAGCGCGACCCTACACAACGAGGACGAAGTCCGCGAGAAGGATCTGCGGATCGGCGACATCGTCCTCGTTCAGCGAGCGGGGGACGTGATCCCGCAAGTGGTCGCCCCGCTCCCCGAACGGCGGACCGGCGAAGAGCGCACGTTCTCGATGCCTGCGACGTGTCCGACCTGCGCCTCACCCGTCGTGCGCCTCGACGGCGAGGTCGCCCGTCGATGTCTGAACACCGCCTGCCCCGCGCGGATCAAGCAATCGATCCTTCACTTCGTCTCCCGGGGAGCGCTCGACGTCGAAGGACTCGGCCCGAGGCGGATCGACCAGCTCGTCGACGACGGGATCGTTCAGCGTCTCGGGGACCTGTTCCGCCTCGACCGCGGAACGCTGATCGAACTCGACCGAATGGGAGCGAAGTCGGCCGACAATCTCCTCGCCGCGCTCGATGCGGCGAGGACGCCGTCGCTCGGGCGATTTATCTTCGCCCTCGGGATCCCTGAGGTCGGTGCGCGCACCGCCGAGACCCTCGCCGAGGACCTCGGATCGCTAGACGCGATCGCTGCCGCCGACACGGACACGCTGACGGCCCTCGCCGACATCGGCCCGCAAACGGCGGCCGCAGTCACCGAGTTCTTCGCCAACGAAGAGAACGCAGCGACCGTCGCCGATCTGCTCGACGCCGGCATCTCCATTCGGAGTCCGGTTCGGACAACCACGGAGCCGCAGCCTCTTTTCGGAACGCGGTTCGCGTTCACTGGGAGACTCGAGACGATGAGCCGCAGCGAAGCGACCGACCGCGTCCGCCGGCTCGGGGGCAGCGTCAGCGGCTCGGTCAGCCGGAAGACCGACTTCGTCGTCGCGGGCGAGAGCCCCGGATCGAAGGCGGACGACGCGCGAGCCTTCGACGTTGAGGTTCTGAGCGAGGGGGACTTCCTCGCCCTTCTCGAGCGGCATGCCTGATCGATCGCTCCTCGACCTGTCGTTCGACGGACTCCACGATCGACTCGCCGACCTCCCCCGCTACCGTGTCGACCAGATCTGGCGGGGGATCTTCCGCGACCTTGGCTCCTCGTACGACGCGATCACGACGCTCCCGCAGGCGCTTCGCGCCCGTCTGTCGGAGACGATCCCGTTTCCGATCGTCGAACCGATCCGGGAGAACGAAAGCGAGGACGGACGAACGGAGAAGACCCTGTTCCAGCTTGCCGACGGCGAGACGATCGAGTCGGTCACGATGCGATTCCGCGACCGTCGAACGGCGTGCGTGTCGAGCCAAGTCGGTTGTCCGGTCGGCTGCTCGTTCTGTTCCACGGGCCAGTCGGGATTCGTCCGCAATCTGACGACGGGCGAGATCGTCGCCCAAGTTCTCCACTCGGCGCAACGCCTGCGCGCCGCCGCTGAGACGCTGACCCACGTCGTCTACATGGGCATGGGCGAGCCGTTCCTCAACTACGACGCCACCCTCGCGTCGATTCGGATCCTGAACGACCCGCGCGGGTTCCGCCTCGGGGCCCGATCGTTCACCGTGTCGACCGCCGGGATCGTCCCCGGGATCGATCGCTTCGCCGAGGAAGGGATCCAAGCGAACCTTGCCGTCTCCCTCCACGCGGCCGACGACGCCACCCGCGATCGGCTTGTTCCCGTCAACCGTCGTTACCCGACGGCCGAGCTATTCGCCGCCTGTCGTCGGTACGCCGACCGGACACACCGACGCGTCACGTTCGAGATCACGCTGTTCGACGGAATCAACGACACCGAGCTCCACGCCCGCGCCGTCGCCGAGCGCCTCTCCGCTCTCCTCTGTCACGTTAATTTGATCCCGTACAACGAGACGCCGGACGGGGCCTTCGTCGCGAGTTCCGCTGAGCGGATCCGGACGTTTGCCGAGATCCTGTCGCACGCGCGCATCCCGGTGACGATCCGGCACAGCATGGGATCGGACATCCGAGCGGGGTGCGGGCAGCTGCGCAGCGAGGCGGAGGGCGAGAAGAGGACGGACGAATCGACGCCGGCTACTCGTTCAACAGACCGCGGTAGAAGGCGAGCGCCCGCTCACCCCAACGGCCGGTGACCTTCTCCATCCCGTCGCGAACGAGTTGGCGCGCCCGTTCGCGCGAAACCTTCATGGCACGGCCAACCTCGGCGAGGCTGTACGGGCATCCGTCCTCGATGCCGTAGTGGAGCCTCAGCGCGAACGCCTGCCGCGCGGGGAGGCTCTTCAGCATCGTGTCGAGCTCGTCGCGGAAGAGGAGGCGGAGCGCCTCGTGCTCCGGGGAGAGGCCGCTCTCGTCGACGATTCGATCCTCGAGCGTCTCCTCCCCGCTCTCGCCGACGGTCTGATCGAGGGAGAGGATCTCGTTCACCTGCATCTCGATCTGACGGAGACGATCGACCGACACGCCGACGGCACCGGTAATCTCCGCCTCGTCGACGAGCCCCTCCTCGGCGAGGGCGCGCATCTGCGCCATCCGGCGCACGGCACGGAACAGGTAATCGGGAATTCGGATCATCCGGGCATAGCTGTTGATCGCGGCCAGAATCGCCCGTCGGATCCACCAGACAGCGTAGGTGCTGAGCCGGTAGCCGCGCTCGGGATCGAATCGATCGATCGCCTCAATCAGGCCGAGGTTCCCCTCCTGGATCAGGTCGACGAGCGGAAGCCCGACGTCGGCGTACTCCTGGGCAATCTTCACCACCAACCGCAGGTTGGAGACGATCAGTCGCTCGCGTGCCCCGTCGGCGCCGTCAGCCACCTCGCGGGCGAGGCTTCGCTCCTCGTCGGGCGACAGGAGCGGGAACCGCGAGATCTCGCGGAAGTAGATGTCGAGAATTGACGGAAGCGCCGTCGTCTCCGCCTTCGGTGTAGTACGCCGTGTCGGTGTCATCGTCCCCTCGGCGCTACTCTACGGGAACCGCTCGGCGATGTCCACGGCGTCGTCCGGGAAGTCCGACGAAGCCACGTCGACGACGTCGAGCGCGGTGACCGCCGCCGCGACACCGAGGCGCCCCGCCAAGCTCGGCTCGGTCCGACCGTCGTCCCCGGAGACGAGTTCCTTCACGTACAGGCCCCCTTCGGTCGAGAGCTCGATCTCGGCGTGCCGCGGGTCGGCGAGGTTTCCCGTCGCCTCGTACAGCTCTCGAATCCGCACCCGATCCGCCCGGCGATGCGCGACGCGCTGCGGGGTGCGCTGCGCGATCCGCCCGACGAGGAAGGCGATCGCGTCAGCGAACGCATGCGGCTCGACTGCGTCCACGAATTCGATCTTCGCCACGTAGCGCTTCCGCGCATCGGTCTCCTTGACGAGCTCCACTGCGTCGCGACGAACGCGCCGGAGGCGAGAGGTCTCGACGCGCCCGGCGGCCGATCGGTTGACCTCGTCGCGGAGCGCGTCGAGATCGATCGTCCGCCGTCTCGGCGCTTGCAGCTCGAGGACGAACGGTCGCCCGGCGCCGAGCATCCGCGCGTCGATATCCTCGCGCCCCGCGCCGTGGAAGCTCGCCTCCTCGGCTCCCGTCGCCCGGAGGAACGGAGCCGCAATCCACTCCTCGACCGACTCCGGGTACTGCTTCCCGGTCCCACCGCAGGCATCGCATCCGCGTCCGCGACAACGTCGACACGGCCATCGCGTCTGCGGGATGCCCCGAACGAGCTTCCGGTAGCGCCCGTAGACGAAGACGGAGGCAACCCGGACCGAGACGCGCTCCTTCGCCAGATCGACGAGAAACGCCAGATGCGGGTCGTCGAGGTCGGCCGTCGTTCCCGCGCTTCGACGCTCGAACGCCTTTCCTAACTCGCGATTCAGCGCCCGCTTGAGCGGCTCGTGTTGCCCGGTCGGGAACCGCTCGGCGAGAAGCGCGTCCGTCTCTTCGAGGCGAGCAGAGGGACGAGACCCGAACAGGTACGTCGCGAACTCGACCCCGCGAACGATCTCGACGGCGCGGTCGACCCAGACGTCGAGCTCAACGAACAACTCGTCGCAGACCCAGCAACGCCCGGTCTTCCCCGCCTCCCCCAGCACCGACAGCGCCAGCCGAAGCGCTGCCCCGCGCTCGGCGTTCGACAGGCCCCGCCCGCTCCGCCCGAAGGCGCGGCCGAAGCACTCGTCGCAGATCGGCCCCGCGCGCAGGATCCCGGCTGCAGCGCCCAGCACGTCCGGACGCTCCCGATCGCTCATCCCTCACCTCCGAAGCTGCGATAGAGGATCATCGCACGATCTTCGCGCATGAATCCGAGCCGTTCGAGGTCGGCCGCCGCCGGCGTCTCCGTGACCGGCCTTCCGGCCCACGTTCGAACGCGGATCGCCGCCCGGTGACGGCCGCCAACGAGCTTCGCGAGAATGCCGATCGCCCCTCGCCGCTCGTCGTCGCCGAGGTCGACGAGGGGGATCAGTCGCTCCCCACGATTCTCGACCGCGAGCACCGGTCGTCCATCCCGCAGGACGAGATGATTCCCCGGGTGGTGTCGAACCGCGTACCGCACCCCATCCGGCGCGCGGACCGGCAGGACGTCGCCCCAGACGTTGGCCGGATCGAGGACGTTGACGAGGACGAACCGCTCATCCGCGACGCCCCCCGCGGCCGCGAGCTCGTCCGCGACGCCAGGGGCCGCGAACTGAGGCCCGGACAGACCGGTGACGAACAAGCCCCGATCGACGTCTCCGCGCCACTCCATCCGCGACAGGATCGGGTAGGCCGTTCGCCAGCGGGGCCCAATCGGCTCGCGCTCGCAGAGCTCCCGGGAGAGAACGCCATAGCGGTCGAGGAGGATCCGAAGGCGTGTCCGGACGTCGTCGTCCGATTCGCCGCGATCGATCCCGCTTCGCACCGACCAGCGTCCTCCGCCCCAGGACGGGCGCTTCCGTCCGCGCCACAGGCGCAGATCGGGTCGGCCGGCCCAGGCGGGCGCGACCGAGTCGTTCGTCACCCACCCATCCCAGATGAGGGTCCACAACGCCGCCGCCACTTCGGACGGCGGAACGTCGAGCGCCGCTGCGATCTGGTGCAGGTACGACGCGCCCGCCTCGTCGAGGTGATCGACGATCCGCGCGGCACTCCCCACCGACGGGCGGGTCGTCTCCGGCGCGCCGAGGATCCACGCCACGTCCGGCGCCGCGAACGCGATCGAGCCCACCCCGCCCCCCGATCGCCCGCGCCAGATCGCCGAACCGTCGCGCACCAGATGATCGAGTCGCTCGACCCCGAATCTCTCGAGCCGCGCCGCGAGGACATCCTCCCACGCCTCCGGCGGCAGCGCGACCCCGGCGAGCTGAAGGAGCGCGTCCCCCGCGGCGTCCTCCCCGACCTGCCCCACTCCGACGCCCAGTCGCCGGACAACCGATGCGGAGAACGCCGCCGGGGACGCGGGACAGACCCGGCGACGACGACGTGCGAGCGACAGCCGGCGGAGCCCGACGAGGACCTCGGGATCGATCAGACGCCGCTCTCCGTTCGACAGACTCACTTCGACGATTGCGCCCATCCGGACAAGATCGTCGATCGCCCGTTCTCCTCCGGCGTAGCGTTCCGACACCGCTTCGCGCGTCGAACCGGCGCGCTCGGCGAGGTACCGTCGCACGACGTCCCGTACGTCGTCGTCGCCCCAGCGCGCGTAGCGCTCCGCGTCCTCGGCGCCGACGAACCGTCGCCTCGGCCTCGCCCCGCGAACCTCCGCCACGACGACGCGCCCGTCGGCGGTGAGATCGGGGAGCGCGTCCAGTGCCGCCGGCGCACAGCGCTCGCGGAGCTCGTCCTCGCTGAGATCGCCGACACGGCGCAGGAGGTCGACGAGTTCGACCCCG
>Ga0180433_10000726_pt1 | contig 55874 bp, 32 predicted proteins | sample SS_ome_8_FD_132980 | JGI IMG/M metagenome (GOLD analysis project Ga0180433, IMG submission 132980) | Hypersaline lake sediment archaeal communities from the Salton Sea, California, USA - SS_1_D_1 metaG | ecosystem: Environmental > Aquatic > Non-marine Saline and Alkaline > Hypersaline >...
CCACGTCATACCCCACATTTTTAAACAACGCTTTTTCCTCGCTTGACAAGAGATTACTCTCCAAACGCTCCCGGTTATATTCTCTATCCGCCAAGACTTCTAGACCACACTGAACGAGAGGTAAGTGTTTCCGAGTCTCCTCGTTGAATTGCTGAAAGCGAAAGAGAAGAATGTTCAGGGTCAATATGTGGTAGAACAAAGATATTATGATTAATCCCACAATTCCAGCCACGATGCACGCAAAAAGCATGATAACGCATCTATTATGTCTATATTCACACATCCTCCCTAGCCCCCAGGTCATAATGATTTCTCAGATCCTGATTTGGGAGAGGCGTGTAAAATGAACTTGTGCAAATAAATCTGAAAAGATGTATGTTTATTTTTAGTTTTTTTTTTGCTTGCTCAAAGTTTGAAACAAGGGACGATAATTAAATATGCACCGTTTATTAATTTCCTCAAAAAGGTGGAAACAAAAAAGATTTTGTTTCTTGTCGTAACAATATACAAAAACTGTAAACCAATATACATATCCCCAAAGATGGGGCAAAGATTATCCACAGAGATCTTTGAAGCCACGGAATCCGGGAACGTTGAAAAACTGAAAGTTATTCTGGGGAAAATAAGAAATGTTGATGTTCGAAATCAAGGAGGGGATACACCATTGATGGTTGCTTCTAGTAAAGGCGATAAAGCTATGGTACGGTTACTCTTACAAAACAATGCCGACCCGAATGCCAAAAACAATACCGAAAATACGCCTTTGATTATTGCTTCTGGGTATGGTCATACAAAGGTTGTTCGTTTACTATTACAGTACGAGGCCGATCCGTCTATTCAAAACAAATACGGAAATACTGCGCTGTCTTTAGCTTCTGCAAGTCGTCATAGAGATGTTGTTTCCTTGATTACAAAGCGTTCGGAGCCATCCCACTTAAATATCCAAAACGTAAAAGGAGAAACTGCGTTATTTATTGCTGTGGACAGAGGTTATGAGGATATTGTAGAGGTTCTCTTGCTTTCAGGTGCCGATCCGGATTTAAGAACCAAACGTGGGGACACTGCGTTGATGGTATCTTCCGGAAAATGGGATTTGAAAATCTTTAATATGCTTATTAAACCAAAGAGACAAGGAGGGGGTGGTGCAAACCCGAATGTCAAAAACATTAGTGGCCAAACTGCTTTGATGAAAATTATTACAAAAGCCAGATGGAAAGCCGTAGATCCAATATTGCTTATGAAAATTGTACGAAAGCTCCTAAGACATGGGTCCGATACAACGATCAAAGACATTAGAGGAGATACTGCGTTGATATTTGCTATTGAAAATTTTACTTTACCAGTTGATACTATATTGGAACTTTGTTATTACCTTTTCCTGTTTGGAGCCAGCACGAGCAATGAAATATCTGAAACGGTTAGGGATGTGTTAGCTGACAATGTTACCCAAAGCAATAGATCGAAGCGGGAAAATATTCTTCGTCTAATCAATCACTTCCGAAAAGGGGGTGAGGAAATGTTTCATGCAATATTTGACAACGACATTGAAACGGTTAGCCAATTGATTTTTAGTGGCCACGAAGTAAATGCTGGCATCTTGGTATTGGTTGATGAAAAAAGTGTTCCATATCCACCCGGCAAATTCAATCCGCCTGGCAAATTTTACATGAAAGTATGGACTCCATTACAATTGGCTACAGAATACGGAGATACGCGACTCATTGAATTTCTTCTCACAAATGGTGCTGAAGTAGACGGGGTCCCCAAAGATGCTAGTGCATCAAGATGGATTAGCAGAGTGCATTTCAGAATAGGGCCGAAGTGGGGACCGAATCGGAAAACTACATTTATTATTGCCTTTGAAAAACAATCTTTGAAAAATGCGAATCTACTTATCGAATATAAGCTTGATGTGATAGGCAATGCGATTTACTATTTGACTTATGAAGGAAATCATACGAAATACTATGATTTAATAGATTGGATTATTGTCCACAAGTTGGCTGGTGTGGACCAATTGTCAAATGACAAGAATTCGTTGTTGGCGTTTGCTAGTTCTATGATCGACGGAAAAATGGTCAAGTATATTCTTGAAATGGGTGCTGATCCAAATAGATTAGCGAAATATTCCCCATATCATTATGACAGTAGTCCTTACAATCAAGAATATTTGCCCCCGCTTCTAATAGCTACGATCGAACATACCGAAATGGTCGGTGCTTTTTACTATGATGAGAAAGATTACATGCAAATCTTGGAGATGATCGTACATTATAACGGTGATGTTGATGCGACAACCAAATATAGTAAAGAAACTGCGCTAATGTTGTTGATTTCGAAAGGAGGATCATTTGATTCTATTAAGTTCCTTGTTGAAAAAAATGCGGACTTGACACTCAAGGACAGTGAAGGAAGAACTGCTCTGGATTACGCCAAACGGAGAGGAAATTTGGAAATTGTTGATCTACTTTCAGAAGAAAAACCAATTACTTTGAATACGGGTAAAAACACAGCCCGATCCCTGAATGATACATATTCGAATTTTATTTTCTAGAAAGAGCTATTATCGTACAGATTCCAAAAAAAATCCAAACAAAAAAATTTGTAAAATAAATAAAAGAATTCTGTGAAAGTAATCATTTGCGGTTGACACTTTGGACTATTTTACTTTTGGTAGAAAACCCCCAACTGCCCAAACATTTTTTTGATTCACTTGCCTTAACCGATGGACTCCACCGACTCTGCTGACCGATATCTTTTTCGCCTACCCAAGGATTTTGTAACCGAATATGCGAAAAAGACCCCGCCCTTTGGATTCAATGGGCTGGGAGAAGTTACGTACCGACGTTCCTATTCTCGCCTAAAAGAAGATGGGACAAACGAGGAGTGGTACGAGACGGTAGAACGTGTGGTCAATGGGACCTATACGATGATGCATACCGCAGCCATTAAGAACGAGCATTCTCCCTGGATTGAGGACAAAGCCCAGAAATCGGCCAAAAAAATGTATGACAAGATGTTTCACATGAAGTTCTTGCCTCCTGGTCGTGGCTTGTACGCCATGGGCACCAAGATCACCGACAACCTCCAGCTTTATGCCTCGCTTAATAACTGTGGTTTTGTATCTACGCAAGAACTGTGGGAATGTGAACCAAAAGAACAACGTACCAAACCCTTTGAATTCCTCATGTTGATGAGCATGATGGGTGTTGGTGTCGGATTCGATGTCAAGGGAAAGGGATCTTTCTCCATTCACGAGCCTGAAACCGAACGTAAATTGATTACCGTTCATGATTCCAGGGAAGGATGGGTATCATCTACCATGCTGTTGCTACAGAGTTACTTTTGTAGTGGGAAAAAGTCCATGGTGTTTGACTATTCAAAGATTCGACCCAAAGGCACCCCGTTGAAAACTTTTGGTGGGATTGCCCCTGGACCTGCCCCGCTGAAAAAGCTGCACGATTCTCTTATGAAAATTCTGGATGCCAAGATCGACAAGCCAATCGATACCAACCTGATTACCGATATTATGAACTTGATTGGAACCTGTGTGGTGGCCGGAGGTGTGCGTCGAACTGCGGAAATTGCTCTGGGAGACATGAACGACCGCGATTTTATACACTTGAAGGACTTTGGTACATACCGGTCTGAATGGATGTGGACATCCAACAACTCGGTTTGTCTTCCCACCATGAACACCATGCCCGAGGGAGAAGCTGTACGGGACCTTCTTCGCTTGACTCTGAGGACAGCGGCCAATGGAGAACCTGGGTATTACTGGCTGGACAACATGCAAGATTTTGCACGTATGAACAGGAGCATGAGTCCCGAAGATCCCATGACCAAGTATGATACGAGGAGGGAGCCTTCGGCTACAGGTACCAATCCATGTGCAGAACAAACCCTGGAATCGTACGAACTGTGTTGTTTGGTGGAGACGTTTCCGCACCTTCATGCGACAAAAGAGGAATACATCCAAACCTTGAAATACGCCTACTTGTACGCCAAGGTGGTTACCACAGGGATGACGCAGTGGAAAGATACCAATCTCATTATCCAGAGGAACCGGCGCGTAGGCTGTTCGATGACCGGAGTGGCCCAGTTTGTGGATACGTGGGGCCGCAAGCGTGTAAGCGAGGCTATTCTATCTTGGCCCAAGGTATACCGCGAGTTTATGGACCAAAAGCTGGAAGACATTATTCGAGACCAAGGACGTGAAGAGTTGATTTCGTGGTGTGAGGATGGGTACCGTGCCATACGTAACTGGGACATTACCTATTCCAATTGGATGAACATCCCCGAATCGGTCAAGGTGACCTCGATCAAACCGTCGGGTACGGTTTCTCTTCTGGGAGGCGCCACTCCCGGAATGCACTGGCCCATTGAGCGCTATTACAAGCGGAGAATACGTATCAACGACTCCTCGCCTCTGCTTCCCGTTTTGAAGAAAGCGGGGTACCATATCGAGAAGGATACGTATGCCGACAACACTATGGTGGTCGAGTTTCCCGTCTACTGCGGTTCCGAGTCAATTCAAAGAGAGTCCGAAGTATCTGCCGAAGACCAAATGGCCATGGCCGCTCTGCTCCAGAGACACTGGGCAGATAACCAAGTTAGTGTCACCATCAAGTTTTGGAAGGTGCCTACGCTGGAGGAGGCCTCTGAGTTTACGTCCTTGTTGGCCATTGCCTTTGCCGAACACGTAGAGGATCTAAAATACTTATTGAGTAGCCGCAAAGTTATGCTTTATTCAGGCGAGAAAAACGATCAAGAAGCAATGGACCAAAGGTGGGCCAAGATGGACCCTATCAAGATTCAGGAGATGCTTTGCGTTGTTGCGGCCGAGTTTGGAAACCTGTATAGGTCCACTGGCCCCACTCGTATGACTCTGCTTAGAAAGTACTTTTCAGGCATACGAGAGGACGAAATGGAGAAGCAAGCCAAGATGCTGCGCGGGATCATCGCCTACCACATGGAGATGTACTTTTCCGTCGAGCTTGCCGCTGCCCATTTGCCAGAAGGCGAAAGAGAGAACGAAGAGCGGATTACCGATATCCTGACGCTGGTGAAAGCCGTGCACATTGCCATGCTTTTGCGCGAGTATTCTGGTAAGCTGAAAGCCGTTTCGTTTCTTCCCATGGAGACCGGGGTGTATGCGCAAGCGCCTTATGAACGCATCAATGAAGTCATGTATGAAGACATGGTTGCGGGTATTACTCCTATAACGCACTGGGACGCGATGCCTCAGCCCGAACAACCTATTGGATGCGACGGGGATTCATGCGAGAAACCTACGGCTGGACCCGGTGGGGGAACGCTGGCGCATTCTTCGACTTGATTTTGGGATTCCGGGGGAAAAACACTTTTCATTAAACATCACCTTTGTCTCCTTGACACGTTACCGTGGAAAACGAACGCATTTCCTCCTCTGTAGTCAGGCCCACGATATGCCCAGTGACTTCACTCATCACTCTGGCTACACGTTCGTCACATTTTGCACCCACATAGGTTTCCATGCAGTCTTGGCATACAGATATATGTTCAGTCACTGTAACATAGAATAGTCGACCACACACTTGACAGGCAACAATGTTACATTCCGATCGGACAACGAAGCATTCCTTGAGCACACGCGGGAAAAAGCTATGGTCTCTATGCCAGACGTGTACGTGTTCCTTTCCAAAATGAGCCTTGTACTCGTCCATCAACATATTGTATGTCTTACCAAAGATGCACAGTTTTGTCTCTTTCGTGACATCGTTTGTCGTAAACGTCACATAATGAACGTCTTCACGCACATAAGTAATCTCTTCAATGGTAAGCCGAAACACCATCCGATCGCGCTTAAGGAACATCTTGTCCATGTGGTCCAAGAACGGGTTGTTGTGATAGTCTATTTCACAGACGCGGTCGTCTCGGTCGACAAACGGTCTTTCTTGGGCTAGAGATAAATCGTCATCGTGTGGGAACGTCTTTGTGTGGAATTCTTTACGTAGTGACTGTAAAATGTCTTGGGTCAAGGCACAGTCCGCGCCAAGTTTTCCTAACAGATTGTACTCTGTATTGTGTTCTGGAACGTTGACACACTTTTGGATGTAAATCTTGTACTCAGAGGGGGGTTTTGCGCCTGATCGGCGGTCTCGGTAGTGAGGGTTAGACCCCCATGACGATATCCAATCACGGTGCATTTTCCAGTCAAAACCCACAGAGACTAGAAAGAGAAAATAAAGAAAAAGAAACAAAAGGCTTCTTTAAAGCAGGCTTGTTTTTGTTTTTGGTAGGGTTTTATCTTTGTTTTTGGGGTTTATTTTTTTTCGGGGATTTTTTTTACACAGAGGATACACGATGCTTCAACCTTTCAAGCAGGATTTGTCTGGCCTCCTCCGGCCCTCTAAGAACACATATCGCAATTGTCATCAATACAAAAAACGAAACAATAGCGCCTATGGGAGTTTTAACCCATCTCGTATACCATTTGACCCACCCCATTTTTTTTTTCTTTGTGTGAATCTTACGCTCCACTCTGTCCCTTTGTTTGGACTTGGACGAGGGCATTGGTGAACCAGTTTTTATAATTGTGCTATGCACACTTCGGGATCTCCCCATCCCCCTCCCCCCTTTCGCCTTATATTTAGAGGAAAAAAAAATATACATCAGACGTAGTGTTTGTTATCCATTTCTTTTTCCCCGCCCTCCCCCTTACTTACCACCACCCCCCCCCTGCTCACTCGTTATGAGGTCTGCCGCTACGCGAAGAAAAATAACCACGGATACGCGTAGGTACACTGTCCAGATACTCCCCTACGCTGTCGAAAATACGATCGCCTGTCTGTTCTTCAACCTTCACAAGCCGCCTTCTCCTCTTTTCTGTGTCCTCGCTTGGGTTTTCAACGTCGGATAATATTGAATCTATCGATTCAGTGATGTTACTTCTTACATTCATTTCTACGGAGGACTCCTCCTGGAGATCATGGTACTGGGTTTTTTCTCCGCCGGTCTTTGCCCTCCTTGTCCGCACAGGAACAGATGGTCCATATTCCTCGCGTGTGTCGCCTCTGTTCATGCGACAAAGGATCGAAACCAATTTTCTCGTATGCTCTCGTTGTTGTGTTAGCTCCTCTCGCAAGTCCTTGACTATAGATGTCCGTTCGGCTTCGCTTCTATACTCGCGTGGTATGGTTCTTCCCAGACGTTTCTTTATCGACCGGAACATGGACGAAGGACGACTGTTGTCGTCAATACGGTTGGCCAAGCGCTGCAGCCGGTCGGAAAGTTCGGTGTTAACTACAAAGTCTGAAACTTTTTCGTACTGGTTGCGCAGTCTTTCCGATTGCAGCCACGGCCAAACGAATGCCCATAGAATCCGCAGTAGGCTTAAAAGAGCGAATAGGGCTAGTAGCACAAACATCCGCACGAGTCCAGTGGAGAATGCGAGGAATCCCAACGCAAAGACCACCAAGAAGAATAGCAATCCTGGTACTCCGGAGAAGACTCCAATTACGAAGCAATTGAATTCTCCGTTGATTAAATCAGGAGATCCCACGGGGTTGGCTGGCGAAGCGTTGGGGAAAGTGATAAAGTCCAATATTTCTCCGAACAGCTCGTCTACATAGAGGTTGTCTAAGAACCACACTATAAAGTCGTCGACGTATCCAAAATCAAATAGGTATTTTTGGAACTCGCCATTTGACAAGTCTTCGATAAAGGGGATTAGGTCGGTGGCCACCCATTCGGTATAAACCGGCGTAAAATAAAAGATAACGAGCCCAAAAAAGGTTACGGTAAAGAACCACCGTATCCTCCTTGCTATAAATAGAACAAATATGACCGCTATCAACAAAAGTCCAAGGAACAGAGCTCTCGACAGGAACACGTTCCATCCGGCCAGAACAGACCTTACGGTAAACTTGGACGTGGCGATAAAATTTTTGACCGAAGCCTTGGTCAAGGTCCACCACCGGTCTAAGAAGGACCCCTTGCTTGCATACCACACTTGGCCGGCCAAGTCGTAGTCAAAGGCCCTACAGTTTGGCACAATCAAGTTGGTCAACGGGACCGTGCGTTCTCGCCTCAGGCATACTTGCTGCCCCATGCATATACATCTGCCCGTATTCCCCGTACATTCCCTGTCCTCGCTTAGTTCCCAGAACAATGATTTGTACGGAAGTCGGGTGGAGTCTGCGCAATGACACGTGGCTCCTCCGCTACAGTCGTCCCGCGTGGTACACGAATTTTCTACGTTGGTGCAATTGAAAATATCCCAGACGTATTTGATGGGGCTCTGCGTAGGAGCCCCTCGGCTATCCATTAGCGGGTCTGGTGGTACGGGTAATATAACGATCAGCAACGGCAAAAGGGCGGTGATAGCTGTGGTAATAATCTTCTCGATTATTGTAAAGATAATCGACACTTGCGGGAACACGTATCGAAGTATCATAAACACTACCTCCACGATAACCAGAACGACGAGCAACACAATCACCGTCAACAAAACCAGCCCGACCTGGAGCACGTAGTTGATGCCGTACACAATGTTGTACAGTATCACTTCGGCCAAGTCTCTGATACTCATCAAAATGTTGGGGCCTGTGATCTCCACATAGTCTGTAAAAATAATCCCGAACCACAACAGAGCGTAGTTTGTCCATATCTTGATAAAATGTTGCGCGAGAGAAGTCGTCAAGGCAACTGGCACAACGGACATGATAATCTCGGGGTTTTTGAAAAGGATTCGAGCCCCCGCGAAGAATCCTAGACGTTCCTGAAGCTTTATATTTCGGCGCAGGCCTTCCATGTTTGTGGACACGGCCTCTGGTGCCGGGTGGGTAAGTCCAGGGAACATTGATCGGTAATGTGCCGCCTGTGCCTCAGTAAGGGTGCTGTTCGCATAAAGACTGTTGCTCCAAGCGCGCTCGCTGAGGGGATCGATCTCCCCGCGTAGAATCTTCTTGCCTTCCTCAATCTCCCTGATATAGTCTTCAGAGGTGTACAGGGGCTTGCCCCCATTGGCCGCTTCCATATCTCTCGTGTACTGTACGTCCTTTTCGGCAGTCCAGTATAAAATATCCTGGGTGATGTTATACAGACGCCTCTTCATACCAAACGTTTTCAAGGCCCCGGTGATCGCCTCGTCGTATTCTGGGCCCCGAATAGCCAACCGATTGACAGCAAAATCAATCTTGTGGGGCGCAAAAAGTGCGGCAGCTCCAATGTGCAAGTAACTTTCCAGCCGAGCGCCAATGCCCCTAATTTGGTTAAGTTCTCGGTACTCCGGATTCTCGGCCTGGTACCGCTTGATAACCGACCGTAGCTGCTTGCGTTCTTCCGAAGAAGTGTACAAGTGGGCGTGTCGTTCGGAAGGCGCGTCGCTATGGTGGTACGAATCGTCGAGGTCTCGCAGGAATTTGTCCACGTTCACGGTAGCTTCGTTCAAATACGACCGCATAAAACGTACACCAGACATCAAGCTTTTGGCGAAATAAACATGTGTCTTGTGTTTGCTGAAGTGGTGCATAGTCTCATCATGCGAAGGGAACCGAACACCCAGCAAACTGGAACTGCCCGTCGATGAAGCGTATCGCAAACCTCCGTTCTCTGGGTCAAAATCAAAACCAGGGAATCGGCTCCAGTCAAATTTGGTGGTTAATAATAACGTGTGCAGCAATATGGTGCTCGCATTCCCACGGAAATTATTGTAGTCTTGCACAAACGGGGCATCCCAGTCCCAATTATTATTCGTAGTGCGCTCCAACCGTTTCATGCGAGAATAGAGACTATTGGGGTCCGCGCGCTGCTCGTCGTATAAACTGGTATCCGGGGCTTCGCCGCTGATCCTGGACCGATACCTTTCTCGCCTTCTCTCAAGCCGGCGCTGAAAAGCTTCTTCGTCTTTGGGCCTGTACCGTTCGGTGTGTGTGGAAGGAGACACTTGTGAAAGGAACAAGTGAAGCAACTTGTCCTTGCGGATCTTTCGGGCGACTTCTTCCGTTATCGTTTCTCGTGTAAAATTTTTGCCAACATAAGGATCGATTCGTGTCCTGTAGTAGGACGCTAGGCGATAAGAAGGTTTCTTTCTGTGAAACCATTTGGTCTCGGCATCTTGGTCTTGGTTAAACGCGTAACATTGATCTTCTTTCAGACATTGTCGGACACCGCGTTCTTCTTCTATGGCATCCTCCACCTCGGATTCTTGTTTCGTGAGGGGACGATTGTTCATCTGCCGCCTGCGTTCTCTGGAGCGCTGAAGAGCAGGATATCCATTGCGCCGTCCATTTGCCTCTTCGTCTTCTTGACCAGCCTCCTTGGTGTCGAAAACAAAGGACCCGTCCTTGAACAAGTTTTTCATGTCGTCTTCTGTATAGTCTTCTCGCTTGTAAAAGACACCTTGGCGCCTCATTTCTTCTCGCTTGCTTAAATCAGGTACCAAATCGAGGAATATGTCAAAGGGGTGGTCATCATTACAGTCAGCCACAGATATGTCCACCTCGTCCTCGCAAAACCCATCTACCACATCAAAGATAATATTACATGTTTCCTTGGCTGTGTCTAGTGCCTCCGACACGTCAATGTTTACCCCTAACCCAATACCGGGAGAATCAAATGCATAACAGAAAAGATCGTCCGAGGGACCGTTGTTGTCGTCGTCATCGCTGTTGCCGTCACCGGTAGATATAGGCGAATCGGGGTTATCGAGGTTAAAATCGAAATCGAAATCGAAATCGAACCCAAAATCGTAATCCAAAATATCGAAATCTTTTCCAAAATCAAGAGAAAACTCGGCAATGTCCAGCGCAACGTTGCAAAAGTCTTCTATTTCCAGTAGAAGTTCCGCCAGGAGTTCATATATTTCCCCGATAAATATGCAGTAGCAATAGAACGCTTCAAACACGGGACATATCCCCATCGCCGCTAATTCAATAATCAGATCAAATATACAGTCGAGAATGGGCAGAATTCCGTTCGAAGCGTCGTCTCTGCATTGGTCTTCAATGCATTCTCCGTCGTCTTCCGCGCAATTCAGACAATTAGCTACGGTAAAATTGACCAGAGGTCCAGCGATGCATTCTAAAAGAGACCCTATAAAGCATCCAAACGAATCGAAACGAATACAAGGGATCTGGAGGATCAGTTCGGCAAAAAAGTCAAAGATCTTTTTCCAGAAGCCGAGGAATATGTCTTCGAAAAACGTTTCTACAAAATCGACTACGCACTCGTTGAAGAAAGTGTCCCAAATGTCCAGGATATCGTCAATAGGAACTTCCTGATCTTCTCCGGACAAAGCGAGCTCCAGCTCGTCCTTGATTAGAGAAAAAACGCCAGGTGCAATTTCGGATATGCATTCAAACGACTCCACTATAAACAAGAATATAGAGTCTGCGATTGCTTGTTTGAAGCAGGTGATGAAGAACATGATGGACGTTGTCAATATGTCCGTGAGAAGGGCAATCACTTCATACGTCGTCTCGTAAATTTCGTACCCAATACCTGACCCGGTGACCTGAGGATACACTGGAAAGACATCCGGGTCCCACCCAAAGTCAAATCCAATGTTGGCCGCGTTCAAAAACTGAGGGTCGTAACGCTTCCAGACTGAAGCGTCTTTGTTCCACCGTGTGAGATTTTTCTTAATCTGCTCTTGTCTACTGGGATCGTTGGGAGCGAGCGACAAAGACATGCGAGCAAAGAGGTCGTTGTACCGCTTTTGTACGACAGGGTTGTTCACAACTTTTACAGGCATCCCATATAGCAGCGCGGATTGCACAGGCGGGTTGAACGTTGTACGCGTAACGCTTCGGAAGTTCGGGCTAACTAAATCGATCCACTCTACTCCAAATATGTTGTCGTCAATGAAATCGTTCACTGTAGCGTCGTCGCACGGGGTTGTGTTTTCCGGGTCGATAATAGTCAATGGCAGGACGGCCAAGCATTTTACGATAAGTTCGATCGCGTTCAGTATCACCATTATTATACAGAAAAAAAATTGATAATAAAAATTCTGAAACTCGCAGTATGGTTCGTACACCAATGACACGAAATCGTTTGCTATGGGCGCTAACCCCCTGAGGTATATATCGTCCAGTATCTGGAACCCCGGGCGCACTGTGTCCGCTATGATTTCATAGTTGGCTACAAAAGCCGCAGTAGCGACCCACGAAAGGAGGAAGAATATCCAAAACGTCCGAAAGGTAAACAACCAGTTACTTAGGCGAAAAGCTCCCACACCAAGGAAGATGGCCGTCAGCACAATGGCCGATATGACTCGCCACGCCAACTGAAACACCGGGGTAAAGAATTGGCGGAAAAACCCCGTAACTATCGAACCGTAGCGTATATCGTCGTCGCGAGTGTCTGTGCGGGACTCTCCGCGTATCGCATCGGCGACACTTTGCATAACATCACGGGAAATGTCAGCGTCCCGTTTGCTCAAAGTGGTTTCCAAATCATCTAGATCACCCAGAATATCTTCTTTGACGCGTTGTTCCAGGTCCGTCAAACTTTCGTCTGAGATACCCGGTGGACCGGCTTCCGTCATCCTTGGGTCCTTATTCCGATGAGCAAATGTAAAATAAAATCTATATAGGCTCTTGTCCCTTTTATTTTACTTTGAGAAAGATGACATATCGTCCATTAAAGTTATTTCACAGGACAAAAATATTTTTTCCTTATTTACCAACATCCTTCTTGATCTTTGATCTCTTTCGATGCAAATACCTCTCGTCTTCCTCCGTCAATTTTCCAGTTTCGTATCTCCTCTTCGCATTCTCAGAAATGGAAAGAACTTCGTTCACTTGCTCTTGGGCCAACACTCCAATAAACATTTTGACGCAATAAGGACATACCTTGGGATGAGAATAATAGTTTCTGCATACCCCGTTTATATTTCCGAACGCTAAAAGAGATTCTTCATAGTATGTGCCACATTCGCTACATTGATGAAAACGAGTAAGTGGTAACACGGTGGTCTTTTCTTTATCCAAAACACCCTTTGTGTTGGTAGAAGATCCCATCATCACATCAACAAAACGGTCCTCGCTTATACGTCCCTTGTCTTTTTCCGCATACTCTATCAAGCCCAAGGCATATGATTCAAGTTTTGTTTCCTCTTTTTCCTGATGTTCCATGCGACTAAGAGCGTTTGATACCTAACTGAGCCCGTACCTTCTTGTGTACATAAATGAAAAAAACAACTCGGGACCTTTTCGCATCTTCGCTTTTACAAGAAAAAAAATCAGGCGAGGAATGTGAGAAAAAAATGCGAGAACACCAGGCAAACAAAGGAAAAAAAACATTCAGACACAGTACCACACATGACCAATCAGTCGTCTCAACTATCATTCAGAAGTGAAGAACACACCCCATCCGAAGATCAAGAGTCGAGAAGAATAAGAAGAAGTGGGGTAGAGATGTTTCAATTACGGGGAAGCGATAAAGTGCTCATTTTCATTTACATTGGGTCCATGTTGGGTATCATGATGCTAGGGACTCTCGTGCGTACAACCGACGCGGCTTTAACTTTTGACAAGTTGTTTTTGCATTACAAAAACGACTTTCACGCCTGTTACCCTGAGTCTACCGAATATAATTTCGCCTTGACCGACGACGGGACATGTCGCGAACTATATCCTGCGAACAACGAGACCGGGTTGGAGGCGTGCTATTACCAATCGTATTTGGACGGCGCGACCAGAAAGCTCGCATTAATTACACGATGCGACTGCGAGTATGTAACCAATCATAACGGACACAGGGCTTACAACCGGTCCTGCAATCTTCTTCGCATGCAAGAGACTGAATGCGTGGACCTAAGTGGGAGGAAAAAGGGGACGGTGTTTAATACTTTCTTTAACACTTCCACATGGCTGCGGTACATCAATGCAGAGACCAGCCCCTAAAGTGCCCGTACTTTTAGTCCAATAAACAATACCTCTGTATACATGTTGTCTATCTCGTAAGAAAATCGACAATATTGGGCGGTAGGGCGATGGAGAGTACTACTACAATAATAAAAACTGTACTCGCTTCATTATCCAGCCAAAAATGTCGCATGTTCAGAAGGGGGCTTTTCTTCATTTCACTAAAAACGATCGGATATAGACAAGAAATCAAAGCTCCATTAGCTACTCTTTTTATTTTTATTTGATCACAACTTTGAAAGAAACGACAAGAAACAAAAAAAACCGGATTACCCATATTTTTGTAGCAAAATGGCGTCGATGGCATACTCTTTTTTTTTCCAATCACCCATCGAGGGATAACGCTCCTTTACCACCTCGCGTGAAGAAGACAGATAGGATTAGATTTTTTCATCCACAATATTGTAAGCGAAAAATAAAAGGACTACGCTTATCTTTTTGGAGGGTGTGGGTATACTGTTTAAAGGCAAAAAAAAAAGTTAGAATCTAAAAATGACGAAAAGTGTGGATGAAATGTGGGTCAATACCTTAAGAACCCTCCTTTGGGGCGTGGTCTTTTTGGAACTCCTTGGAGATGTGCTCTTGATCGCCGTCAGTGTATGGACCACCGTAGAAGAACCCGAACGCATGTATAACACTCTAAATATGTGGATGCATCCAATGAGTGTGTTAGGCACGCTTTTCTATGCTCGTATTGAGCTTTGGGAGATGCAGGAGGAAGAAGGCGATGAGGAAGAAGGCAAACGGGGTCGAACGAATGTCTCTCGGTCGTCTCGTGTTCTCGTCTTTATGCTGTTGTTCACCGTGATGCCCATGTCGGATGTGTTTACCCTGCTCAGTTATATACGGGCGAACAATTTTGAGAGCGATTCACTTGCCACAGCGACCGTATTTACAGCAGCATTTTTGCTTTTTATAAGCCTTGTTTCCTGGTTATGGGTGATAGCCAGCTCCGTGGTGTTACTCTCGATGAAAGGTCCTTCGTCGCCTGAATCTGGTAAGAAAGGGGTGAGGAATTCCGAAGCTGGGATTAAGAAAAGACCGCTATTGCGAAGATCTGCTGCCAGTAGACCAGAGTATGAAATGAGACATGCCGCGCCCGGTTTAAATCTTTTTGGCCATGGCCATGCGCTTAGGCGAAGATGGGATCCCTATGAACTGTAATAAAAACACAAATTTATTTTTTTTTCATCACCCCCCCCCATACTGGGCCAATCTATTCATATAGTGTATTAAACGAAGAGACAACAATCTCCTCATTTACGTATTCTTCATCACTTTCGTATTCCTCGGATTCTGTTTCGCTGGTGCTACTTTCTGATGTATCTGGGCCACTAATATCAAAGCTTAAGACGTTGTCTTTCCATGGGGTAGTAAACTCTACACGTTCTCCAGATTCATTGACGAATCGGGTTATTCCGGTAGAGCAGTCGATTATAACACTGGAACCCCGTATTCCGTGTGAGTGGTTCCTCGTATGAGAAGTGTTCCTGTTCGTGTATAAACAAACATAAGGTGTAAGTTTACAGTTGGTCCTAGACATCATTGATCGGTTTTTGTATGTACGCATAGAAGCAGAACTTAGTTGCTTAAGTTCAACATATATGGTATGAAGCGTCAAAATGATGTATAGTATATTATGTTAAATGTAAACCCAATGTTTGAGGGTTAGAATATGATTATTTTTTTCTTATTTTTGCCCTCTTTTGCAAAAAAAATAAGAAATCCCTCGTAATTTCAACGCGTTTGCGCATTAATCCTCAATGCCCACAACGCTTTCTATTGGATACAACAAACCAAAAACTTACGTATATAATTCGAGCTTGTCTCCATATCGCCTGTCTCTCAGCGGGGGATTTTTTTTGGATATTCAATTTTCGAAGAAGATATAAAATATTCTTTTTTCTTCTGGATTTCTGAATTTCTGAATTTCTAAACATTTTTTTTCCTTTGCAACCCGTCCCATTTTCATACCACTTTTTCCACCGACCATGAGTGATGTGGACCAAGCTGCGCAACTGTCGAGTGTTATTGGGGGTTTTTTTGAAATGATGACCCCCGAGGATAAATCCAGAGTGATTAATCGATGTCAGAAATTGTCGGTAGAGGCTATGCGAAAAATGAAACAACGATCAGACGAGATTGGCGGACTTAAGAGAGAAAGAGATCGACTTAGGATTGCCATTGATAAGGATAACAAGGAGGTTAGAATTCTGACTACCAAGAGGAAACGCCTCATCGAAGAAGCAAATGACATTTTTGATTTGATCCATAAAAGAAAGAAATTAGCGGCCGAGAGGATTCGCGAAGAAGAAATGGTTGCGAAAGAAATTGAATCCCTCCGAAAAAAGTCCGACGCGATGTTCTCTTCTCGTCTGCAAAAGGAAATATTCAACATAGCCGCTCTTGATGACACTTCTTCGTACTCAGATTCTTTTTCCTCATCTTCGGAATCTTCAGAGTCTTCCGAATTTTCTTCGCTATCTTCGTATGGCCTGAACTCCTCGCCGCTTCGATTGCGCGAGGAATGTCGTCACGATTATCCTTATACTCATCGCCCAAGCGAAGATTTCATAACTTCTATCACTAAGGAAGAGGATAATGAGGATAATGAGGATAAGGTCGTTGATGCGGATAATGGGGAAAAGGGGAAAAAGGGGGAAAGGGAGGGAAAGGAAGACAGGCAATATTCGGAGGAATACCTTCCGCTTGACCAGGCGGAAGAAACTTTGCCAAGGGCGGAAATTTTGGCAACAAGCAAGAGAAAGAATGTTTATGCGAAAGGAAAGGAGAAAAGGGAGAAAAAGGAGAAAAAGAAAAAGATGAAAACTTCTGCAAAAGGAAAAGGAAAAGGAAAAGAAGAAGTAGAATTGACCGAGAATCCGTATACGGATTTTTATATTTCCACACATAGCTTTCGAGGAGCCCTTTGCTTTCATTGCGGGGGCCACGATGAATCTCTTATGAGAGAAAATTCCGTGAGTGACTGGAACGCTTACTTGGACCTACCAAGACAAAGCGAAAAGTGGAAAGCAGCAAGAAACCGTCTTCGCTTCCCCTCTATGTGCACTTGCAATTGTAGCATCTGTAAGCAGAGACCAAAACACTGCACTTGCGAGGACATGTTCTTGCCAGAAAAGTGCACTAGAGATGCGCTTAAAGACTTTCGCCCCAAGTCCAGAGGCGAGGACGCTTATCCCGTCACTGCCAAAAAGTACCGCGAGCTTGGAATCATGGATGGAAACATACACACGCTGGCCATCAATATACGCGAGACCAAGGACCCCAAGCGAGCAGTCCTTCTTCACGACGCGTTCATATATTTTTGGAAACGGTACCTTGAACATATTCACACCAAGGATACTTTGGCGATAGTGGTGGCGTATGTGTTTATCTACTCGACCATCTGCGGTAGAGACAAGGCCGCTGCGCCCAAACGATGTGTCTATGGAAACACCCGCTTGGTCACCGGTAATATTCAACGTGGGCTGTGTACGCGCCACAAGCCACAGATTTCTCAGGCGAGGGTGAAAAAGTGGACTTGGATTTCAGAAGGCAAAAAAATATTTGAGGAATGGAAAAAAAAGTAAAAGAATATTTACTAGTTCTTATACTGAATGAACATCAATAGGTGAGTAAGTGTGTGAGCCAGTGAACGCGAATGGACGAGTTTACATTGAATATCTCTGTTCAAAGTGCTTTTTATTACAAGGCAGAAAATATCCATAAACATACACTGGACAACACAGACTACCGAAGAGTACACCAAACAAATACGTATTCCCAGTTGGTCTTTATGTGCTTGAAAACCTGGAGAATATATCGATTGGGAAACACACGACAACACCGACCAGTTTATTCGCGTAGAATCTGGCACAGCGGAAATCATTGTTCAAAAACGTAAGAGGAAAGATTCCTCTTCTCCTTCCTTTTCTCGCATTCAGCTCAAAGACGACGAGTTTATGTTCATCAAAGCGGGGAAAACACACAAAGTGAAAAACGGTGACACTGCCAAGGATCTAAAACTGTACACGGTTTATTCAGGAGAAATTCAACATCCTCCTGGCCTGATTCATGTACGCCAGGGGTCTGAAGATTTACATAAGAAAGAAGGTAAACAGCCATGGGATGTGTAGGGTAACGATGGAGGGGAGTAAAGGAGAAAACATTTTTTTACTCGTCAAAAGGCGAAAGGGGTAGGGGGCGTGTGACGGGGACCTTGAATATATCATGTTCTCTTCGCACCACCTCGGGCCCTCTCTTATCCCTTTTCCAATTGTATTTCATCATTTCAAGAGAAGGCTGCGTACTTATATCCACACTCGCTTGATGGCCCACATCCATAAACCAGAAAAATACAATAAGAGCTACTACACTCCAATGCGCCCATACAAAAACCACGTTGAGAATTTCAGAGACCAGTTCCCCAAACACATGGGTTACTTCGTCGCCTAGGATCAATGCGGCCAGAATAAATAATGCGAACGTGGTCGACAGTACCAGAACCAGCTTGTCGACCACGGTGTACGACATACATCCGCCCAAAACTTGTGCTCTCACCCTATTGGCCGAAGTATAATCCCGGTTGGATTTCCACCATACGAAAAAGTGCGCAAACAGAAGCGAAAGACTTGCTGTAATGGAAAATAGAGCCCGTCCTTGGACACTGTCGGTTGTGGCCAGAAAGATGGTAGAAAGCGAGGATAAAATAGACATCAAGCAAGCCAGCAAGATACCGAAAATCGTCAGGCGGTGATAAGCGCTCAACGCGAGAATGGCCAGGCTCAGGTAAAACGCATAGGCGATCCACCACCCGTATCGGGCACTGTCGTTTTCCAAAATGTCCATTATAGGCAGCAACTTTCCTACACACGTAATCCACATAGAACATGCAATCAAACTAATTGTATTAATATAACTTTGATATCTCCGTATATACACCGCTCTCTTGTTCCTCTGGTCGTGTCGGTACATCGTCAGGCATATAAACATCATAGCGGTTCCCAGTATACCATAGACGGACGCGCCCACCACACGCACCGTATCGTACGGGTGGTCGTATCCCATTTATTTTTTTTTACTACCCGGTCACCCAAATACACGCGCGTTACTTGTTTTGGGTGACTACCCGTCTTTGTTTTTTTTTGAGAGGGGTTTTCTTTTTTTTCTTTCTTTGATTGGGGGGTTTTCTTTCCTTTCGAACGTCATAATATAGAGAGAAAGTAACCGATAGAATACGCATCAACCCTTCCCTGCCTCTTCCTCCCATAGTGACCGTTTTTCCAGATTCAAAAGCCAGTTGCGCCGCCGGAAAAATTTGAGGAGGACGTACAGTGGCTCCTGGGAAAGCCTCCTTGTTGTAAGATACGATATTTGGGTGCTTAGAGTACAGAGCGTCGATATCTAGTCCAAAATCGAATTCAATTGTCCCCACCACGTTTTCGGCTTCCAAAGAATTACTCAAGGGACAAGCGCGAGGGAACCCCTTCTCGCGTATGTACGCGAGGGTTTCCATTATGGCATAGTGGCCCACGGCTTCCGTCTTGGCCCCGGTACACACGACTTTTCCAGGCGAGAAAACCGATACTGAGGTAGAAGGATATTTGTACCTCTCGATGACTGCGGCAAAGCGAGGAGGGACACATCGCGCCGACCGGCCGTCCATCCTTCGCACCAAGTCTTCCAGGGAAAAGCGATTATGGGGCGACACGTGGTACTTTTTCGCGCCGTGAAGCTCTTCGGCCATCTTTAGCACTAATAGAGCATCATTTTCTATCGTCTCTACATCGTTCCACACATCCTTGATATCAAAGAGAGGAGATCCTTGGCGTTCCGAAGACCCGGTGCTTCGTTTCTTTTCTCGCCTTTTGTTGGTCTTTTGTGTGATGGTTTGAACCGCTTCCGTAGCCTCTTGAGACACGGACCTCAGCCCACAGAGCAATGCAAATACGTAAATATCTCTTTCAGCAATATAGGTAGCATTGTCTTCATTCATTTCTTCCAAAGATTCTATTCCTGGGCGGTCAAAAAAATCTGATCGCATGCTCAATCGGTTACGTACGTGCGTAAGACTTGTCACATAGGCCGCAAATGGCTTGGGAATGTAGGTAGAGTTTTCTTCCTGAACCACACGAGGATCCGATGGGTGCGCGTCCGCGTTCATTTCAATCTTTGTGGTGAATACATTGTTGTTGATGAACAGCTTGCTTTTGGCAAAAGAACGTTCTTTAGCATCGTCCCGATGCTCGGTCTGTGTCGCACGGGAATGGTTGGTATGCATATTCTGTGCGGCGGTCCCGTCTTGTCATAGAAAGGGGTGTGAAAAAAAATAAATACTAACCTTTTGAATTGCTTATTTTTTTTCTTGATTCTTCTAATTTACATTTCCCCATTTCCCCATTTCCCCATTTCCCTGAACACCGGGAGCGCCGCACATTTCAGAAATGACCAGCACAAGCGACAAGAGGAAAAACAAGCTTAGAAATATTCAGAACACATACAACAAGATTGAGGACGAGAAGCTGGCCGAGTTTCTCGCATACAACGGATTCTTTGAATCCTGTGGAGACAGCGATAAAGGTAGCAAGAAACGCAAGAACAAAGAGGTGGACGACGCGGACAAAAACGCTTTCATGGACGAGATGTTCTCCATGCTTGTCGATTATGTATACGATTCATACTTGCTGAGTGACAAGGTTGAACGATCGCACAAAGAGGTGGAAGATCGACCCACCCTCTTTGACCTGCTTTGCATGGGCCCTTTGGCGTATAACAGCATGGACAAGGATCTAGAAGCGGAAGGCGAAAAGGAAAACGAGACCAAGATTGTCGAAAAGACCAGGTACCTCCCATCCAAGATGGACATCAAGAGATTTGCCGGTCTGGGCGGAGCAGTGGAAATGTCCCAAGACGCTAAAGAAGTGCTATCCGTGCTTGTTCGCATGAATGAATCGAGCCAGATCCAAAAGGCGTCGGCATTGGCCCTATCCAACCACGGAAGATTAACCATGATGCAGCGCGACCTCGTATTGGGTCATAAGATCGCCGGCTATGACACCGTTTCAGTGTAAAAAAAAAAGGCAAAATAAAATGCATTTGTCAAGCTATAATTTCTTCTCCCTCGCCTGACACGCTTTTAAGTAAACCATCTCATAACAAAACAAAACGAAACGAAAAAATGGACAGTGGAGGAGGGGTGGACACGGCTCCTTATGAGAAAATGAGCATTGACGATATTCGGAAAGCCAGTACAGAATTTTACCGTAACGAAGACAGTCGGTCTCGAAAGATACGTATGCTGGAATACATCAACTATATATACACCCATACACAAGACTCCTCAGGAACTTCAGGAACTTCAGGAACTTCAGGAACTTTGGGGACTTCGGGGACTTTGGGAACTTCCGGACAAGAGTACATGGTATATGCGAGAAGTGATACATTCACGTCGACTTCTTCAGGTATCCGAAACATTTCCGAGTACATTCGTTCATGCGAAAGTGAATTAAGTATACGAGGGGGGAAATCTGTCTGCATGGAAGAGTCTGAGGATCCACGCATCAAAGCTCTCAACCAAGAAATTATACTAGGGCTGGGGGACCATCAAGACGCGCATCTGGTCATGCGAAAAAACGAACATGCCCCGCCTCCTTGGGAAATTATTTCGGACGATGAGGACACCGCCCGCAGGGTTTTGTCAGAAAGCGATAAATGTATTTGGCTCATGGACCGTGCTGGAAAGACAGTGTTGGTGGAATCAAGCCGCGGTTATCGTGTAGCGAGTGCGGTGGAAGATTTGTCGCCTTACTTGTTAAAACCTTACGTATGCGATAAGCCAGGCGACTACACCACAGCCTCTTTGGATGCCTTGGTATGTCCTGTGTTGATGTCTATGTACAGATGTGTGAAAAGGCAATGTGTGGCAGGCAATCGGGACAAAAACCCAAAGGAATATCGACATATCATGGCCACCATGTACGAGAACTTTATGAACTGCGGAAATTCCATGATGCCTTTCCCCATCTCCAAAATACATCATCACATACAAAGAGAGTTTGGGTTTGGGAAGCACATTATCGAGCACGACGACAAAAGGGGTATTGCAGTGATTAGTTATTCCATCACCGACCGCTACTACCTTGCTGTGTTTTTTTGTGTAGACGACAAGAGGATTGACGCCGGTAACCAGAAAGTGGCCCAAATTTTTTTTAGCGTACGCGAAGAAAAGGGAAAGGAAAAGGTAAACGAATCCGTATCGCGATCCGATGATAGAGTGCGCGCCAAACCAAAAGATTCTGCCATTTTCCGTGCCGATTTTTGCGAAGAATCTGGGTTTGGTTCAACCAACCCGCGGGGGAAGCGAAGAAGAAATGCTATTACTACCTCCCATGCCATAGAGAAGGCGAGCAAAATTGCTCGTCGAGGAAGAGAAAAACGGATTTTGAATCTTTGTACCAACGGAATTGTGGATGTGGTTATTTATTCCTGTTCGTGTAACCGCGGTTTGGTTCGGTTGTAATTAAAACAAACCAATCCCGGCACACGAACATCTAGGAAAAGTAAAAAAAAATCCTCACACCCACATATATATCGCTAAAACGGTCCGTCGTCAAAAGGAGAAGGGTGTATGATACGACCGTCATGGAACGGTGGTATTCTTTCTATTTTTCCTATTGAGGCATCTACGTGAACATGCTTGATTGATCTTCCTCGCACGATTGCTCCCCGTTGTCGTTTAGCAACTCTGGGCTGCTTGTGGATGGGGTCAAAGGGGCTGTCCTCAAAAGGAGAAGGGGTGGGTACACGCAAGCGAGGGGCATGTAAATCGACGGTAATACGCTCCTTTCTCTTTTTACCTCTTCCTTTATGGGATACACAAGAAGAATAAGCAGCAGCGCCAGGAGAAGGAAGAGAAGAGGCGAACGTGTGTTCCAGCACCAATTCCAGTGTCAATGCTTCGGATTCAGATGGTTTGCACATAGATGGCGGGAGTTTCTTCAATAGGAAAAGGGGAATGTCCTCGCTCACGGTGCGCGAAAAACATCGCACGACGTAGGAAAAGTTCATTTTTTTGGCAAAGTTTTTCAGGCCCAAGAGCCTTTCGTCTGTTTCTGCATCACCGCCCTCTTCGTCATGGTTTGTTGAACTATACCCGTTAATCATCGATACAATGTCCATGCCCTTTATGTGACGACCATTCTCCCCTCGCGTGATGTGCGTCCAGATGTCTTTCACCTTTTCCGCATGCGCGTATGACTCAAATGGACCCACCGCTTCGGCGAGAACCCAATGGGCCGCCGCCGGTCTTGTCTTTTTGCAGTGCGGAAGAGCCTTTACTTTATGCATCATGTGTTTGCGAAACGGGTTGCTGGATATGCCAATAAATGTATAGCATTTGAAATTGCTTGATCGCTCGTTGTGTGTCATCAAGTAAACAAACCAAGGAGGATGGTTTCCAATTGTCACCACTTTAGCCGCGTCATAAATATGACAGTACTTTCCGGACTCCCTCGGGTCCTCCTCGCCAAGTGAGGTACGTAAAGGACAGTTTTTCTTTCCCATCTATGATCACCGTAATAAATCAGCGAAAAATACGTTTGAAAATGAAATTCCGTATTTTTTTCTTTACTTCATACACCCTTCGTCATGAATAAATATTTTTCCCCTTTTCCCCTTTTCCCCTCATTTAAACAAAGCCGTCCTCCCACTATTGTACGTCCTACGACGCCCTGTATTGGTATTCCCCATGGTCTTACCCACGTGTATATACTCAACCACAGAGTTTTCCCTAAGAAAGGTACAAAAAGCATCCATGTCTTGGTTTCCATTGTAGTCTTTGACCCACTCCTTCACCCGAGTACATCCTTTGGTTACTATTTTAGACGTATAGGACCGGCTACGGGTAGAAAATTTAAGCATATTTTCGTCCAAATCCGTGTTCCTCTGAAGAACGCGCGCAACGTCTTTCCTCTTCAGCTTGTTGATGTAATTCTCGCATAATCTCTTCTGAGAAGGCAGGTTTTCCTTTAACCAAAGATCTTTCTCCATCACCACCCGATCTCCAATGACAATGTCCGTATTGGTCAGCAAGTACAACACGCCCAACACAAAATGGTCGAATTGAGATTTAGGCGAGGAGGTCATCCTGACATTTTCGCAGGATAGAAGAATGACCCATAAACGGACAATCTCATTGGCATATTTCCTTTCTTTCTCCGCATTGTGCGGTACTGACGAAATGTGATCCTTTTGCATGTTGTCGGCATATATATCGTCAAAATATGTCATCGCCGGTATATTTATACCCTTGCCCAGTGAAGGGTAGGACCATTCGTACTGTGTTCGTCTCCCGTACTTGTATTGCACAAAATCTTCCTCGCTTTCCATAAAATCCAGTTTCTTCCTTTCGTCGACCGAATCCTCTCCTTTCGCGTCATCGATCTTTTCCATGAATGCCTGCGCAGAAGGCCCCAGTTCCTCTTTATTCCTCTCATAATAGTCGCGTATGTATAGTGTAGGCGAGAAGTGGAAATCCACAAAGGATCTCTTATATTTCTTCCGGAGTGCTTTTAGCGCTTTTTGCTCCTCTTCTCGAATACTGCGGATCCCTCGTTCTATCGTCGTCATTTTTCGCTTTACCGTATCGGCCGTATTGACCATAGAAGCGATGCCATAGGCTAATTGCATGCTTTTCCTCTTGTTGGAATTGAAAATGAGATCGTTCATGATTGTCTTGACGGATTCGATGTAGGGAGCAAGGCGGTTAATGTTTACCAACGTGTTCTCTTCAACCCATGTGGTAAATGATAGATATCTTTGCTTGAATTCCAAACTGTGCCGATCAATGTCTGGAACGTATTTCCTCGACGAGGAGAAAGTGTGACCATCCTCGTTTGACCTCTTTCGTTTCTTGTGTGCTCCTCGATTTGGCCCGTGTGATAGGGAGAGCATGTTCTTTTTCACCGTTTCCACTTTCCCGACAACCATCTCAGGTGATCTCGGGCCCTCCTTAACGGTTTTCGAATTGTATGGACTGCTGCTCGACATCGCAATGCCTCGCATAGACTCCATAGATGGTTTCCCCATCAACATTTCAGCAATGGACCCCGTAATCATCGGCGCCGATACAGCCAATGCCCCCTTTACGGAGTGCTCCATAATGCTGGATTCCATACGGGATTTCAAAAGGGCTTTGCTCAAGGACATGTTCCCCTTCCTTCGTTGAATCTTTTCTCGATTCTTGCTTGTGCGTGTACTGTTGGCATCCTCCTCCTCTATTAAATAATACTGTTTCACTTGACCTGATCCCCCAGAAACGTTCAGCTTGCTCGACTTATATTCACCGGATTTGGTCGCAGCGAGCGTGCCATCGGAATTCAACGAGTATCCTCGCTTGAGTGTACGTAGCGGCGAATCTCGTTTTCGCCTTCTTCCAAGGCCTCCGGACGGAGAAGAGGACGGTGACTGAGAAGGCGAAGGCGAGGATTTCGCACCTATACTACCAAAAAGCCTCGTGTTATTCGAGGAAGTAAGTCTGTGGGCGTTTCCAGGAGACATTACCATTCCCTCCCCTTGTGTCCACGCGCCCAATGGTATAGAATAAGGTGTTTCAGACAAAGATCCTAGTCGACCCGTACCCTCCGCCGCTTCCATTTGTTGTTTGATATCCATGACGTCTTCATTAGTCCCCTCCACCAAAAAGGTCGGTGTCACACCCTTTCGTATGCTTTCCCACGTCATCTTCCTCGCCTGAGTTTCTTTGTATGTATCTATACTGTAGGCTGTCTCCTCTGCGCGAACGCTATTCCAAACCTCTTCTTCATCTTCTTCTGATTCGCCGTCCTCTTCCCCCTTGTCGTCAATGACACACATTCTTCCCCTTCTTCCCCTTCTTCCCCTTCTTCCCCTTCTTCCAATTAATCCCCCTACGGAATATGAAGACGAAGAGGGGGTAAGACATACACGTCCTCGGTTAGTAATCGTGCTGTATGCATTCAGAGACCCATCTTTTGAAAATAAGACATTGGACTGTTTTCTCCCACGCTTCCTCTCATTGATATAATTCCCGGAGACATACATTTTAGTGCTAGGCGTGGATTCTTGCTTTTCGCAAAACTTTCCTGGCATTCCTGGCATATCTTGTTGTGTAAGGACACCGTCGACATCTCCTCTTTGAAAAAGAACGTTCTTACGGATCAGTTCAGCTTTCTCTTTTTGCTGGAATCGTGACGCGACACTTTTCTTGCTTATGCCCGAGGCTTCCTCAAAGAACCGCTCTATAATGATACTCGCAGCAAGAGGCGCAACGACACACCCTTTGCCGGATTTCACCGCAGATCGTACCATAGCTTCGTTCAACTCCAAGTTGGATATCTTTACGTGCAGAACACCATCTTTGTATTCCCTTCGTTCCTTTCTTCGTGCCGCATTCCCACCAAGACTGTTTGAACGGTTGACGTTATACGAGGGGTCTCTTACGTACGCATCTGTGGAATATACGCCTTCGTCCCCCACTCCATACCCATCGCCTCGTCCTATCCCCATTCCACCATCGCCACCGGCATGTTCATCTCCATCATCTATTACGGAAGACCCGTACTCAACGGAACAAAAAGAACTTTTGTACCCCGGGTCTTTCCTAATGTTGTAGGATTTGGTGGAAATATGCATGCTGTCAATACCCCTTCCAGAATACACGCATACTATATTCTTCTCTCGATTTACATGCCCGAAACTACAGGTCATCCGATCTCCTATGCACACGTGTATGAGACCGTGGTCCCGACACCCGAAAAGCGAGATTCCGCTCTCGGTAGGAATGCTGTCCAACTTGCACTCTATCGAACATTCTGCCTTCAAGTCAACCATACACCTGGATTCTAACATTAAAGCATCTTTAAGCCTCTTGGCATCATTCCTGTTTTCCATGTCTACATGTGTATCAATATCGACATTGTACCGCGCAGGCGTGCTTTCGACCCGTTGTGATTCTCTTAGCCGTTCATACAACATTCCTTTCAAAGGCATTCCCCCAAGAATTTGGTCTGTTCCCGTAGGGTTCGTAGATACGGCAGATATAATCCATTCGTATCTTCTCGGCAGCCAGTTATTCACGCTTTTGAATATTTCGCATATTTGTTCACGAGTAAACCCGTATCGGAAGATCTGGTGGTCTATGCTGTTTTCAATGCTGTTAAAGGCGTTTCTTTTACCGAGTAGTGTCGGCCGATATCCTTTTCTCCTTAGATCTTGTACAACCAGGTCTCTCTCTCGAAAAATCTTTTCTAAATCATATTTCTCCTCCTTGGCCATATGTGCGAATGGAATGCGGGAATGCGGGAATGCAGGTAAAAAAATGAAGAGAAATTCTTTGAGAATTTTTAATGGAATATGCGAGGAATTTCTGAAAATCGCGGAAACGCGGAATTTTGTTTTCATTATGAAAACGAAACAGCATCCGTTTTCCAGCACTCCCCGCACCATTGATTTCCAAAACCCTCGGCCATGTGCGGAAAATAGGGAAAATAGGGAAAATAGGGAAAATAGGGGAAAAGTCCATACCGTAGACACAGCTGAGTACCCCCAGACAGTACTTGTCGATCCGTGGGCATTTTTCACTTGGACACGTCCCTTTTGTTTATTCCATTCAGTGATGAAATCCATCCGGTCCCATCCCGAGATGGTCTCGTAGTAATCAATAACCGATTCCACTAACGAGTCCGAAGCCGACTTTACGATAGAGTAAATACCTACCGTCAGTCCCGGTATGATATAGGCGATGATGGATGCCACTATGGCAGTGGAGGTTGTCTTCCCGAACCGACGAGGCATTTCAAAGAATATTTTCTTGAATATAGCATCTATACCGAAGCGTTTGGTCAAGCGAACAATATTGACGTCAAACTGGTCTCCGTAGATGAGCGGAAGCAAGCTGATAAAACAGCTTTGGATAAAATCTTTTTGCTGCTCCGAGAGCGTGAGTCTCTCTTCAATTTTGCCCATGCACCGGAACCATAAATCGACCGTCGAGTCTCCGTCTAGTTTGTCTTCGGTTGTATTGTCTCGAAGTACAACATCTTCAATTCGCACAGGTTCTTTCTCCATCCTTTCCTTGTTCCATTCTTCAAATTCCTTTACTTCGATGGAACGTATCCAGTCTTCAATGTCTACCAACCCCAGGTTTTTCTCTACACACACTCCGTTTGAAAAGGCTTCGTAGTACTCCTCCACGGTATATTTGTCACTTTCGGGTTTTCCGGAAGTCCCTGAAGTCCCTGAAGTCCCTGAAGTCGCCGAAAAGCGCTTACCACCCTGTATCCGTCTCTTTTTCTCAGGTCGTTTCAAGATTTTAGGCCCGTTATGTTTTCTGGCTACCATACGATTTTTTGTGCCGACCGAAGCCTGTGAGCACCGATACGATCGGATGCTTCGAGCATCCGAAATAGCTTCTTCTCCCCCTTCGTCTTTTCTATGCGAGGAGGTGCCTGCAGAGTTTAATGATATTCTTTGTGCCACATCCATCTCTGCACGGAAGAGAGACCGCTCCTCAGCACTCAGGTTTTCTGAGATGATTCTACGACGAGCCATGGCAATTTTATCGCGATCTCCCATGACATCAGAAGAACCCATAGCGGGTACACTGCTGACCCCATCTCCATATCTGCCTCTGGGTCTCAGAAACGTTCGAGAAGGCCTTCTACGGCTCATATTTATGCTGGTGCTATTTTTTTCCGATCCTAACGTGTAACTCAACGCTTATTTATTTTACTTGGGAGCTAGGATCTTCGTTATCTTTTTTTTTTCTCTTTCTCTTTTTGACTTTCTTCATATCGATCAGGAAGCGCCTGGAAACATCTCTTTGATCTTGTATTTGATCCTGCTCATTTCCCCTACGGTTAGACCGAGTAAACTTATCATGTTTTCATCCGTGACAAATTGAATGTCTCCCAGTTTGACCTTTCCTCTCATCTTGGGAAAGGCGCTCATGCAATCGATGTCCGTAAGAAATCCGTGTAGGCTATAGTCGTCATAGTTCATTTTGACACGGGCATCCGCTTCCACAACTGTAGAAGGTATGTGTAGACTACCTGGGTTGTCGGTGGTTTTCTGTTTTTCTTTTCTTCTCTTTTTCGTCGAAGAAGTACCGTTGGTCACGCTTATATCTGCATCGACAGCCCTGTCCTTTCGTTTTCTAGGTTCTTCAGGTTCTTCAGGTTCTTCAGGTTCTTCAGACAACCCAACCAAGTCAATAGGAGAATCAGATACTAGATTTCGCGATACTCGTACGTCAGGCAAAGGACTAGAATCGGTTACCAAAGAACGTTTTTTCCTTCTTCTCCCTCGCGTGTCGTTGTCCGAACCCATGCCGTGGAAGCTTTCCGTAGCGGACCGAAAAAGTTCATCGAAATCCTCGCTTTCGCTTTCCTCGCTTGAACTCATGTCTACGTCTTCCGACGACACACTACAGTAATTCCTATCTGCTGGAACAAACCCAACGTACGGTCTAGGTTGTGTGGTGAACTGATCCAAGTCGGCGTGGATCATCACAAAACACGAATGGTCTCGAACCACCTTTTCCGTGTTCTTCTTGTCGGCCTTGAAAGACGGGTCCTTAAACGTCTCGTTTTGGTCAAATGAAATGAAAATACGCGCTACTATGACACGGTCTCCGGGGTAGATGGGGATACCCGAGAACGCACATCGCAGCATTGAGAGTTCGTCAAAGCGCCGGGCTGATTTGTTCTGGATGCATTCCAACTGTTCACTGTCGCCAAATAGGTCTGTAATTGAACTGAGATAGTTTTGGAACGTTTCATCGTCCGCCAAATCCCATCCCTCTGCCGGTCTAGGGTCGTATTCCCGCTTCTTTTTTGCCCATACTTTAACCGAAAGATCCTCCCACATCTTGTCGGATACGGTGACGATGGTATCGGAAAAGTCCATACACACAATGTCGTTTCCGACGAGAACCTGCAAAAGAGCACCAAAAGTGTTTCTCAGCAGTAGGCTGGAATCTTTGATGTCCTTGTCGGGGAAAAAGGTCTCCACACACGTTCCTGAGTAAAGCGAGGAAATGTTGTCTTCCTTCACCGCCCTTTGGTACTTTCTGAAGACGTCAGCATTGGACCGTATCACCGCGTCTATAGATTCCATCGTCTTTGAACCATTTGTCCATAAATCTCGGGTATGTTTCCGTTTTTTCTGCTTCAGAACATCTAGTTCCCCGTTTAGCAGCTTCAGCATGGCGCAATGGGTACACCTTTCCCCAGACTCCTTCTCGCATGACGCCTTGCTGGCCTTTCGGATATCGTCCTCCTTATCCGCGATTAATTCCGCGTACGTACAGTAAGATATATCTCTTCGTGACTCCTCTACCGGGGTATCGGGACTCTCCGTAAATTTTTCGAGCTGTTTTCGAAGTTCTTGGGCCAGAGCGTGGTGGACACTCTGCTCGAAATCGATAAAGTCGTTCAGGTTCATCTTGATCTTCTTCCTTAATCCTCGAACAATCTCGTTTTCCCTTCGACCAGGGTTCTTGGCGGCTTCGACCCTCCTACGCACATCCTTGCTGCTACCAACCACGTCCAAAAATATCTCTTCCACCAGTTTGTAGGAATCCTCAATGCTAAACTCTTTTTCTTCCTTATCTTCATCTTCTTCGTCCTCAAAGACCTCAAGCGAAGACCCCAGAGGGGCCAATAACACTTCTTCTTCTGGCTCTGGAATATCCCCATCTATTTCTGGATCGTCATCTTCATCCTCGTCATCATCCTCGTCCTCTCCTTCCTCTTCTTCAGACACAAACGGGTCTTCGTTTTTTCCCGTATCCATTCGCTCCAGTGTCTCCACATCCATGATCACACGAACATCTTTGTCCGAGGACCATTCTTCGGACATCTCTTGATCCTCTACCGACATAGATTTGGAAGCCAATGGGCTAACCGCACCCTCTTCTTCTATCACGTCTTCAGGTTCTTCAGGTTCTTCAGGTTCTTCAGGTTCTTCAGGTTCTTCAGGTTCTTCAGGTTCTCCAGGTTCTCCAGGTTCTCCAGGTTCTCCAGGTTCTACAGGTTCTCCAGGTTCTTCAGGTTCTTCAGGTTCTTCAGGTTCTTCAGGTTCTTCAGGTTCTTCAGATTCTTCAGGTTCTTCAGATTCTTCAGGTTCTTGCATACCAGACAGTGATCCGGTTTGAGTAAGGATATGCTTAGACGGTGCCTTGGTCGGTTCTCGTACGGGTATTTCCATTGTCACACTCATGACCATAGGATTAGGAGAATCGACGGATTTTTCCGAAACAATGGTTTCGCTCACTCGTTCCTTCCTCGCCTTTTCTTCTTCCCTTTTCTTTTTCTCCATCCATACATCTTCTTCATGAGCCAGGTTCGCAATCAACTCATCATCGCTAAGTGCTTCGAAATCTTCCAATTCAACGTCTGCAATATCAATCTCGATAGGCCCGTCGATATGTTCATTTCGTTTCTGGGAAGGAGGAGGAGTGGGGGTAGGAGACCTTTCTCTCTCCTCGGCGATACGTTTACTCGGACGCCTTTCGACTGGCGGAGACCTTTCTGCCCTTTTGTTTTGTCGATGAGATAAAGGGCGCGAAGACAACGTGTGTGTGCCGTTCCTAATTCCTCTGCCCCTGTTTCCGCCCGCCGTTCCCCTGCCGCGACCGTTTCTAAACGGCCGATCATATCGATGAGAGGCGGCGCCCCCAAATCTTCTTTCCACGGCACGAGATTCAGGAGACCTGTGAGGCGACATTCTTCTTTGTTGAGAAATGGGTCGACGTCGAGAATCGGATGCTTCTCGGTATCTATTATCGGCCCTGTGTCTACTTCTGCCATCCGGAGAAGGTCTCGAAGATCTTGGCAAAGATTCTCTGCCACCGGACGATGGCCTTGGTCGCGAATTTACACGGTTTGGAAGAGGTGCTTTCTCAAACACGTTTCCCGGATGAAAATCGTACCCCCTCTCACTTGGAGTAGGCCTCTCCCTTGGAGCAGGCCTTTCTCTCGGACGAGGTCTCTCGGAACGCAAGGAGATAGACCCTTCGCGTCTTCCCCTATACCCTCTGCGACTGCCACCTAACGATCCCCGGCGGTTGTGATGCATATTCAACAGTGATGTACGCGACTTTGTGCTTCGTGTGTCTAGTTGGTAACTAAATGATGTTTTTTTATTTTTTTTTAATCTTGGAAAGGGAAAAAATTCTGGGCATTGTCGATAAAGGAAAAAAATAATTTCCGGTTCATGCGAGGAAAAATGTGTAAATGGGCAAATCTTTTACATCTTCACAATCAGCTTATTCTTTTTCCCGCGACGAGCGTTATGATTTTCGTCGTCACATACTCACGAAAAACCCTGTGTTCAAGTCTTTTATTCTTAATAAACTTTTGAAAAACCGAATTGACAAACTATTCTCCTCTTGGCCCAACCCATTGCAATTCATGCGAGGATGAGACAAGCATCCTTGGCCCCAAAGGAATAGCTTCGTCTCGTATAAACAGACGGCTTACCATCGGCATGTCTTGAGGGTCCACTTCGGGAGGATTGTCCCTTTCTCGCCTGAATGTCTCACCCACTTCCCGAAGACCCGGGTCCATCTCCATGCGAAAAACATACTCCGCGTCTTCATCGCCCATATTCTCAACTCCTTTGCCTAGCAAAAATAATGATTGGTATATTGGGTAAATAAGATACCAAAAATTTCAATTTACCATGAATTTGGGTTACAAACACATTTTTGCCGTTTTCATCAGCCCTTTAATGATAATTATAAGCAATGCTTTGTGTATTCCTATAATCTCGATAAAATAATCCATTCCTTCATTTTCCTATTGTTTTAACTACATTACACATCGTGCGATGGTTTTCACTGTCCGCACGCAAACATTCCACCCCACAGTACCCTGCGCTTTTGCATAATCTGCATTTCAATAGTCTTTGTGCGGATTTCGACTTGCAATACTTACATTCATAACTCACAGTAATGTTTCGTTCTATACAAGCGTTCTTTAGAACATATTTGACAAATCGTTTTGCACACTCCGCCGAACAGCACGCGTACCCCGTGCTTGCTACGGTACGCTCACAATAACTTAAAATAATCCCCGAAGCCGCGCCCTTCGTAGGGTTAAATAAACGATTGCAACTACAGCAGTTCAAGGCGACAGGTAGAATCAACGAACATGTTTCACAAAAAGGATGACAAAGCATTAAACCCTTGATTTTGAGACAAACGCTCTTGAAATAATTTTCTCCATACATAAGTCTTTTTGCACATACCACACAGTTGACAAACAGTGCCCCATCTTCGTCTTGGAATGGGGTGAGATACGGAACAATTGTGGACAACTCTCTGGAAGACAAACGATCCACATCGTATTTTTGTTTCTCGTCTGTGTTTGTCCCTGGACCTTCTTCTTCCTCGATGTGTAACATCGCTATATTTTTTTTTCCACTTGGCTGTGCCATTGACGCATGCTTTAAACCTGCCAATAATATTTCTTTTTTTTTTATATATATAAACATTCAGGGTTCTGCATGGGAATTACAATCCTTCGTGTACCGCAAATAAAGAATCCATATACAGATGCATAGAAGTTGCTGTCCCGTTCCACCATCGCGTAAGCCCGATTTGTTCCATCCAAAGATATACGATAGATTTTGATCCTTCCCATCCACTGGTGCACAATAATATAGCAACTGCCATGAGAACGATAGTTCCTCCTCGTATGTTATAGAACCACATAAACGTACGCGCAATTTGGTCCATTATACGTATAATCGCGCCGATAAAGATACCACAAACAACGACCAAACACAGAAAGGCAATACCCGTGGGGCGTGTTAAAAAACTGTAAACCGAAACGATAAAGTTGTCTGCTTTATCCAAAAGCAGTATATCTTCGCCTGTGCCGTCCATATCGACCGTTTTTTTCCTTTTACTAGGGATGATGGGAACGGGAGGAAAAAAAAATAACCCAATGCTCGTTAGAGTATTGGGTTGCGTTTGTCCTTTTCTATGTATAGATAAACCGTGTATAGAGTTTTTTTGCTGTTCACCATGGACAAATCTTTCTTGGGGTATGATCCATATACGACGGATTGTTCCCCCTTGTTAATCGATAAGAATGGGGTTTTTAACATAGGACGGATCATTGATCGAACTACGGCTACACAGGTTATTCGGTATTTAAACAAACTTGACAAAGACGGGACGGTCTATGCACTGAAGGGGTTGTTTGAGCATTTTGTCTGGAACTTTAATAACTTGGAAGGTGAGGAAAGGAAATTTATTAATATTGTATTTATACCACCCGGTGGTTCCGGTGGTTCCGGTGGTTCTCAACCGTCTCGAAGATCTCGAAAATCTCGAAAATCTAATAGTATGGATGACGATATAGATACCGACAGCCCAAGTACCGCCTCTACCACTGGGTATACTTTATGGATCAATGAACAACATGTTATGAACAAGGATTTTGACAAAAAAGATACACATTTTGGGAAATTGCCAAAGGGCGTAAGTCATTATTGTGCTGTAATTTTGCATGAATTTGGGCACGTCATACGGGAGAGAGCAAATGAGACCACTTTCCAGTTCATGCTGGACATCAGTCCAGATATAAATCGGTGCTTTCGGGAATTTCAGCTATATATATCAGACACGCACGACCAAGCGGAACGAGCCAAAGAACGTGGGTATAAACGACGATCCTATATTTTACAGCAACGTGTCAAGGAAAGAAAAGATGAATTGGAAGAGTGGATTGCGGACATGTTTGCCAAATCGTTTATTATCTATGCGATGACAAGAACATCACGCCCTAAAAGGTACATATCAGATAGACCTATACAACAATTAAAGATACGCCCTTTTGCATAGTTTTTTATACTCTATCCTATCCTTCAGGATTGTCCATATTCCGCAAACCCGAGTGAGCTTTCAGTGGTCCCCGACTCCTTTTGGCATCGTGTAACAATACCAATAACCATTCTGGCTGCCTCAACTTCCAATCGTTTCTTTTCATCATTTATGTATCCTGGAGGATACAAGGAGACGAAAGATCTTTCGTCTTTTATTTTACGGTCTGCCAACACTGGGTCCATTAGCGGAGGTTTTTTTCGGTAGTCAGACTTGTGTTAAATTAGGCCATGTCTGTAAAAAAAAATATATCTTTCAGGTGACTGTTTTTTTTCTCGCATGATCACCCTAAAAAAACTCATGGACAGCATCAGGAAAAGGTTTGCCACCACTGATACTTTTGGCTCCGCTTCTAATCTGGCAGATGTGCACATAGGATTTTTGGTGAATGAGCACAAAGGCATTGGTCTAAACATTTTTACCCCGACCCGGCGATTCGGGGACCAAAGCGAGGATAAAAAGTCATCAAATTTCTGTTTTTGTTTTTGCTGTTTCACATGGATTTATCACACCATCCGTGACCTTGTTGCTGGAATCATGATGAGTGACCTGGATTATAGGCACTGTGAACTGGCTTTTGATCAGGAGATGTTTAGTCCAGAAGACTTGAAACCTGTACTAGGTATACCTTATACACAAAGCTGTTACGTGTCGTATGGAACAAATTTGAATGAAAAAATGCTGATGCGAAAGCCTCGTACATTTGAGCCTAGAAGAGACAAAAAATCTCTTGAAAAATCAGGGATACGTAACCCAGACAAGGCTTACCAATGGATACATCTTCGCCTGCCGTACGACGATGTGCGAACATTAATTGAATTTTGCGAAGCAGAGCGAGGGAAAAAGTATGATGTCCGGGCTCTGGAACGTATGCCCTTGTTCCCAAAGAAACTCAAGCCTGTGGGGGATTGGAGAAAACAGAAATGGCATTGTACAAATTTCACCGTATGCATGCTTCAGCAAATAGGATTGTTGGTAGGGCTGGACCCGAATGCCATGACCGCAGACGATGTGTATTTATATTTAAAGGGACATCGATGCGAGAAAAAAACGGTCATCACACCTGCTCGTATGATAAAGGAATACTGCAGTGTACACATCAAAGGAAATGCAAAACAAAGAGAATAAAGGGGAATGCATGAATGCAGGAATGCAGGAATGCTGGGATATGGGTAAAAAAAATTTTTTTACGTGAACACGCGATGTTGATTTTGCGCACCTACATGCCTACATGGATCATATGATTGATTTGTGTTTTTGTTCTTTATATGCCCACACGAACCATATGAGGCGAAATGGCGTGTAGAAAGTGAATATCCTCCAGCGCTGAATAAATATCCCTTTTTTGTACTTGTTTTTTAGACCTGTTATAGGTAAAGGTCACTGCGCGGGCAATCACGGTAGACACATAGTCCTTTCGGTCGCGCTGGATCATGGCAGCAGACAGTTTTCCGATACGTTGAGTGGAACGTATATTCTTGGATACATTATTGGCACGTCTCTGGAACCTCCGGGCACTTTCTGCCTTTTGCTTTTTGTCACAAATCGTCGTACCAAACTGCATACTGAGTATGGCCTTGGAAGCTATTTCTCCTCGTGCAGCTTTTCGTCTAGGTTTTTTCGATATCTTTTCGGGGTCATGTTGATCTGTGCTCAACAGCTTCTTTTTAGATACTTTTGGCATACTTGTCCTCGTTTCGGTTCGATATTCGCCAGATAGGGTTATAATGCATATAATAAACACACAAAACAAAATATTTTTGCCTTTCTGTACATACGGTAGCGTTCTGTAGCGTAAACGAGGAACTAGTAGACCCATATTTTTCAGTGAAAAATGGTTGCATTTGGTCACTTTTCCTTAGCATTTGGTCAAATCCCTGCATTCTGATTGGTCGAGAGAATTCTGGAGGGGTGGTCCCATTTTCCAAAAATCCGTAACAATTTTTTTCTCATCCCCTCTCCAAAAAAATTTTTCTTCTTTTTTTTGTGCCCTCCGAAAAAAAAATTAGCATAATCTTGTAGTAAAGCGAAAACTGTTTTTTTTAACCGGAACGATCCGGACATGTTTACCACAACAAGACCATTTGCAGTCTTTTATATACTTTATGCAAGCACGTTTGGGAAGGATGGATCATCGTCTTCTTCCATTTATTTTCTTCATGTACACAAGACGGGGGGCACTCAGATGTGTACCATGGCCTCTTGGCTTAATTATAAGATCTCTGGCAATAAGAACTGTGGCCCTACATTTTCGCCAAAGGAATACACGGTTGCGGATCAAGAGGCAATAGACATTGCTGAAGCATACATTCAAGGAGCTTTGGGGGAAATGGGGGAAATGGGGGAAAAGGGGGAAAAGGGGGAAAAGGGTGAAGGAGTGGAAAAGATAAAGTTGTGCCGAGACCGCCTTCCTCCTGATAAATGTAACCCATGGTTAAAAACCAACTCTTTTGACCTAGTCCGTATTTGGCCGACAAAAAGGCGAGGGTTGAACGGTGTAAACGGTCGTCTTGAAGTAGAGGTGCCTTTGTGGATGTACACCAGCGAAGAATCGCGCGATAAGGTTCTTCAACAAGCAGGGCCTACATTTGTTATGAACGAAAGGTATCTGAGCGCGGCGGATCTTAAAAGTCTGGATAGAAACGACAGCGCGTTGTGTTATGTTACCATGCTTAGAAACCCCACGGACAGGGCTGTGTCGCACTGGCGGCATGAACGAACAAATAATGTGGATCTTCCTCCAAATTTGGGCTTTGAAGAATATTTGAATACATATCTCAGAGACAATCTGATGGTCCGCGCATTATGTGGGCCGTCGTGTCTTCTTGTGGATAAGATTACGCACAAAGAATATATCAGAGCGGTGGATAATATGAAGAAGATGGACGCAGTTTTGATTATGGAACATTATGCACGTTCCTTACGCCTGCTGGAAAAGGCTTGTGGCGATGGCAAACAATGGACTCGTTTTGAAAACAATATTGCCACACACAAAGGGTCTACAAAGGCCTTGGAGATGCTTAACGATAAACCTCGAATATGGATGACCAAGCTTCGAGCCATGCACCGGTGGGATGACCTTCTTTACTTGGAAGGGAAACGTATCTTCTTTGCCAATTCTCCAAATAGTATTGAATACGCACCCGAAGACGAAGGCGGTAAGTCGACGAATATACAAGCTCGATACATTTCTGAATATGGCAAGTTGGGCAAAGCATTCCGCCAAGCCATTGGGGTCAGGCGTTCTGACCCCCTTCGCATTAAGTTCCCCTCCCTTTTCATCACATCCCGAGGAGGTCGGCGTATCCTTTTCAATTTACGAAACGATAGAATATGCGAGGGATATTTGGTATCTGCGCGTGTTGCCGTTAACCTTTCGGAACATCTGGACGATATCAGCGTAAGTCCTTTCGATGTTGGAAAATACAAAGACACAAACACATTTATACGCGTGTCTTCTGAACGTAACGAGTTGTTCAACGTGAAGAAGGGCGTCACACTTCTCCCCTTTTCCTTTTCGCGCGGATCACGGGAAACCTTGACCTACACAGGACCCGAGGATGCTCGCGTAGTCAACTCCCCCGATGGAAAGCAAGCCTATATCGTATTCAATTGCAGGACCCGCGAAGGAAGGCGACAGATAGCCGTCATGGATTACAACAAAGACCCTTCGCGTGCTGTATTCTTGGGTATCCAAGGTCACGAAACGCAAAAAACGGAAAAGAATTGGATACCTTTCTTTGTCTCTCGTAAACATTACACCTCCGATATTCGTCGACCGGAAAATTCGACGTTTACCGTCGAAGAGTCACAGGCGGAGTATATTCTTCATTTTGTGTACAGAATTGGACCTACGGTTGTATTAGCCTGCCCCAATCTTTTCATTGCTCTTTCGGAGGGTGCGGAACAAGTGGAATGCGAAGTGGTGGAAACACGTACCAACGATATTCGAAAACAGGCCTTTGTACACGTTGACAAGTTTGGAAAAACCATATTGTTACGAGGGAGCTCGAGTATGGTTGAGTACAAATGGCCATTTTACGTTGGGTTAGTTCATTCCAGGATTCCTGTGTCCAAAGGTAAAAGCTGGAAACCCTGTTACCGTTCTCAGCTGATGGTGATGGACATGGAACAGATGTTGCCTGTACACTTAAGTGAAAGTATCGAATTCTCTGACGCGTTTGTCCGTGGGCTGAACCGGAACAATGTCCATGATACATATAACCATTATGCGACGGGATTATACAATGCTGGTACACGGTGGTACATTGGCGTTGATTTTGACGACCAGCATCCCGTGTTGGGCGAATTGACCAATCTTGAGGAATACCTTGATCGCGTAATTCGTAAACGGGTTCTGGTTTATTACGGTAATGGTGAAGGCGTTTTGCGTATAGGCGAAGAAGAAGTGGCAAGGGAAGATGTGGAAGTAGAGACCGACCCAAGTGCTTTACACGATATGGTAAAACACATGGAGTCAGCCAATACGTGCAAAAAGGAACGGATGAATACGATGCCTGTGTGGGCAAGGTTACAGGATAAATGCAGCAAAGCACACAAACCCCAATTGGAATGGCTTGCAGAGTAAATGTAAAATTGTATTTCCTTCCTTCCTCCGTTCCCCCTCCTTCAGCCTGTTGTGTACGATTTTGATGTCATCATTCACATGATAGGCGAAGAATGATTTGTGTCATGATACCAAATGCATGATCCTCGCGCTCTTTGTCGTCCAACTCTATGGGCACCACAACCATCCCCCTGAACCTGTCTTGGAACGTTTTGGTCGCTTTTGCGAAATCACTGTCCGTAATAGGCACTCCTCCCGCATAGAAAAAAGTCATCTCATAGTACCCTTTGGCATCGTTCTCGGCAATGGCAATATCAATCAAGTCATTATCCTTTCGCTTAAGCAATAGCTGCCTACCCGCTTCTGCGAGCATGGATTTTCCCTTTGAATCGCGTATGACACCGTTCAATTTACTCCTGGGGAAAATGTACTTGTCTCTTTCCCTGGGCGACGAAGACCCTTCCCCACTCCTGAAAGACGAAAAGGGTAACACGACACTATTACTGTCTCCTCCCCCGTTTCCAGGAGTCTTTCGCTTTCGACTTCCCAATCCCAGGTAACCAGAAATCGAGGATATGGTAGACGAAGCCGAAGACGAAGAATGTGTAGTTTTGGACCCGTTTTCTGTTCTTGATCGCTTCGTGCTGGGTGTGCTGGACGAATCTTCTTTGCCTGAGTTTCGGTACTCTCTGCCGGTCTCCTCCATATCGCTATCGTATCCTTGCTGTACATGATCAAAATTCTTATTTTTCTTACTGTAATCTACACAAATAGTATTATTTTTAGACGGACTCATGCTCCCTGGCCTGGGGCATTGAGGGACGGATGACGAGCAACGTATTACTTGCTTTCCCTTACTCGTTTTTGGGTATATCGTACGAGGTTTCTCGGCATCCATAGCCATATTAAACAATTGTAGTTGAGTTGATAAAAACGCTCGCATCAATTGAGAGGGTTCGTCTGTCGATTCTTCCAAAGAGTGTATGTCATGCATACACTTTCTTCTCCAGCTATTTTTGATGACATGGTCTAATATAATGTTCCGAGGACTTCGTGAATATTGGGAACATCGCCGATCCATGCTCATCAGCATGGGGTATAAGGACCTCTGAGTAAATTTAGAAAGTGGGCCATATTCTTCGGCATTCGTCAGTAGGCAAATGATAAATTTTTTTTAATCAGGTTGGCTTAAAAAAAGGCTTTTAAAACCTCCGTAAGCGCAGACGCGGTTGAGTACCCCTCCTCGGAGTAAATCGATCGAAAAATGGAAAAGTAGCACCCAACGAAGATAATAACAATCAACGCAATAAACAATATCCAGTATGGGTCGCCAATAGATACACGCTTGTAAACAAAACACGGAATAAACGCGTCGGTATACGTAGTGGCAGTAAATGCCTCAGACTTGTCCTCAGGCGAGAAAAAAGTGTGTTTTTTCACATCGCCACGGAGTCTCAGACTAAACCCAGGTATCGATTTTGTCAATTCTTCATCCAAATCTCCCAAAAATAAAGGCGAGTACACTGTAGGAAAAGGAGATAATGTAAATTCCAACCGGTCTTCGTACTCTTTCACCTTCTCCACCACGATGGTATCCGTCAGATCATGCGAGGCTGCGGTCCTAAATACTTTGGACTTTTTCTTAAGAAAGTCCAAAAGCAGGTCTCCGCAAATTGTTTTCTCTCTTTCCGTCCATGTATGCGAAATGTCGTGTGTAGATAACCTCTTTTTAATGGGTAGTTTGGTATACTTTTCAACTAAAGATTTACCAGTATTGACTCCCCCCCTGGTTCTTTTTCGCGTTGAACCAATAGACATTGATTCAATATGGACAAAAAAATGGAAAATGTAACGCTCATTGAACAACACGAAACTGTTTTTTTTTTTACTTTTGTTTACTTAAGAATCCTTAGAGAGAGAGATAGAACGCTCAACGTCTCCTAGACGAGTGTCTGGAACGATCTCCGGAACGGCGAGAAGAATGTCTTCTTCCCCCAGTACTGGTCGTCTTAGTACCAGATTCGAAAGTTACTGACTTGGAACTTCCTCCAGCGGTACGTTTAGTACCACGGGAATCCCCGGAAGCTTCTTCGGGTTTCTCTTCCTGTGGATGAGAATGAGAAGGAGGAGGATCGATACTTCCGTAATCTAATTCGTCCATACTCCCGGGAAGAGCTTGCGAAGCCATCATTTCCTCCTCCTCCTCCTTCTCTTCCTCTTCGTCCTCTGGAGACCTTTCTTCTTCGTCCATTTCTTCGCCTTCCTCGGTAGGGTAGTCAAAGTACAACCAGTCCTTGAGCGCTATGGTGTCGTTAATACCCAAAAATTTGGATAAAGTAGTGATCTCGTTGTTGTAAAAATCCGAGTTGATGTCACACACAGCAAAGAGAAGAGGGAACTGAGAATCGTCCATTTCTTCAAACAAGAACTTCTGTAGGGATTCGATGGACGGGTCGTGCAGGCCCTCTGTGTACGATTGTTTCTTCAAAGTGACAATATTCATCACCTGGTCGCCCACACAAGTGTCCGTGATCTCCTCGATCATTTTCATGCGAGTGGGGTTGAGGCGCCCAGGCATCACTATAGCGTACACCTGGATACCATTGCTCCGTACATATTCAGCACAAGTAGCAACACTACGTATTTCGTTCAGACATGCCACCGCATGAGTATTGTACGTGGGTATCTCCTTGATGTCGTTGGTCGAAGGGATGTTCCTTTCGGCCTCCATCAGAGGTAAGAGTTCCAGGACCATCTCGTTGCTGATGGGTATACCGATCTTTTGGACCCATTCTCGCATGTCAAATAGAATACGGCCACATCGGTACTGAATGGCGGTGTCGTAGGTCCTATCGGCGATACTTCCTCCAGAGGCATCTCTACCACCAGCAAAAGAGTGTTCGGCCACAATGGTGTTGAGACGTTCCATACGCTGTAGAGTACGTTTAGCATCCACGCTGCATTGGAGGATCCCGGAAAAAAAACTGCCGTATATTTTGGCAAAATGGGTCCAGGTGTCCTTGTTGATTATCCCAAATTCGCGCTCAATAACGTCGTTATAAAGGGACACTTTGGCCGATACCAGTTCTTCGTGTGTAGGAGTCTCCAAATTAAATCCTCCAGTTTCTTCATAGTCTTCCAGCGTTTTTCCTTCCTTGATAAGTTTGGAAGGCGATGGGGGTCCGTATATTCTCTGGAGCACTGAAAAGGTAAACGTCCACGCTTTCAGCATAACGTCCATTTCTTCTCGGCTCTTTATGGCTTCATACTTGACCTTGTCTTCCTTGTCCTTTTCGCTGATGAAACGGTCAGACACCAGCCAGGAGAGGGACCCTTGCATAGAATTCCCGTCGGAAGAAGGGTACAGCACCATGTCGTCCTCGACACTACTGGATCCATCAAATGGAACCAAGTCCATTCGCATTGGCTCATACAAATAGGCGTACTTGTTGTGGAAGATAACCGAAGCTTCTTCTTCAGGAATTTTCTCGCTCTTGGAGTTCGCCTTATCAAGCGCGGTATTTCTTTCCTCTTCGGTTGACCCCGTGTGATTTGGTATCCTCATGGAACCGGAAGCACTGGACACATCATTTTGTGCGGCCTTTGGGCCCATGTTTTCCACATCATACCCGGTAATCCATCGCGTGATCAAACCTCTGTCGTCGTACAATTTCAACAAAGATCGCTGAGACACAGGGCCTTTCTTGGAGAGGGAAGTGAAAGATTTGGCTCGGAAGAAAAATACGGCGCCCGCTTTCTCCACGTCTTCGTCTGTCCATTCCAGTTGAGCTTCCGAGAGTTCGGAAATCTTGCTCCCGGTGGGAAGAGCCCGAGGAATAAACACTTCAAACGATACGTCCGTAAGAGTGACAAAGTCCCCAGGGCTGACTGACTTTGGAAGACTCGGGGGCACTTTTATGGCATAGTACCCATAAGACTTGAGGTAGATGGTATCTTCGTCCGATAGAGGATGCTTTTCGTTAATCTTGGGCCACACTCTAGGTGTATTCCTCCCATACTTGGGAACGATGCAGAGCACCTTGGGATTCGAGGGGTCTCGGTAGACATAATCCTTGCATTTTTCCGTGATGGGAACGGTAGCCATCTCCCCCAGAAGGAAAATACATTTCCGGTTCTTGGATTCGGTTTCTTTCATGGGAGCAATGTATTGCGCCGTCAAATTGAGCGCATCGGGGTCACAAAAAACAATGGCTGTTTTCTCCGCATCGTCCTTGGCCTTGGCCTGGAACTTGCGCACGTCATTAGCATTGAGTCCTTTTACCTTGAGAGGGGTCTTGATTTTTTTGTTGAGTCTTAAAGAGTTCATGATGGCAGTCCGAACAAGTGAATTGTGATGGGGTAATGAAGAAATAAATGCGAGAAAGATAAAAAAAACACGAAAAGACAATTTTCCTCTAATCCTTTATTTTTTGAGGAATTTAAGAAAAGCCCCCCAACAAAACACGAGTTTTGACGGGGCAGGGTATTAAACGATGCGTGACCATATTGGGTATGAGGGTGGGCGGGCGAAAAAATGTATAGAATAAAAATTTTTTTGGAGAGGGGTCGAGAAAAAAATTGTTACGGATTTTTGGAAAATGGGGGCACCCCTCCAAAATTCTCTCGACCAATCAGAATGCAGGGATTTGACCAAATGCTAAGCAAAAGTGACCAAATGCAACCATTTTTCACTGAAAAATATGCGACTACTAGTTCCTTGTCGGGAATTTTTTTAGGCCCTAAAAAAGATTTGATCGCAACCCTTTGGGTTATTTTTCCTCGCCTCGGCTCAAAAAATTTGATTTGGGGTATTGTTGGTGGTAACTGTAAGAAAAAAAATAAAACTGGGTTGTAGATGTTGTTTCTACTCTATGCACTCTTTGATAACACTGGACACCGACTTTGGAAATTATGGAAGGTGTATTCAGGCAGACAGCCGATACTCGGGCTACCCAGTACATGGGTACGGTGGCTCGGGACAAGGGTCGTGGAGAACCCGGACCCAAGGATCAACTGAATCGTTACTATGGACGAAGTGAGCACCAGCCTTACATGAACCCTTATCATGGACGTCCCGTCATTGACCAGACGCTGGGTGACCAATTTGGCGCCCAACGTTATGAACTCGATGTAGGACTTCAAGTGAAGAATATCATCATGGCAGATGCCGAGCAGCCCTGGATGACCATTATCATGCCCCTAAACAATACAGATGCACTTACCATCACCGGCACCATCTGGAGGTTCAATCGTCGCCTCCCCAGGCCTACGCCGTACCACGCTCCGTCTCCGTACGTGACGGAAGAGTATGAGCAGTTCTATGGCCAACTTCAGCGCTATGGCGAGTCTATCCGTATGGAATCGGACTTTTACCATACCGAGGAAGGTATGCGCAACTTTGCCCTGAAGCTGACGGGTATTGCTTCGGACATGATTGAAGGTATTCGCTACGACGTTTTGCGTGAGATGATCCGCGCCATTGAAGAGTACAAGAGGTACTACAATTTGCACACGTACACCCAGGACCCCACCAAGGACATTCGGTCTCGTGTGGCTCTCTTTGCGGCTTTGAACAAGGCTCCCACCAAGGAAAATCAACTTGGTGTTACCATTGAGCGTCTGGAACGTGCCCTTCGTGACGTGGTCCCTGGACCCTATGAAGTGATTGTGCCTCCGGAATGGGGTATTTTTTTCCACTCCATCAACCAGACCCCTGCGCCTCAGCCCTACTACTTGATGGGCGACATTATGGTGGAGAATGGTCCCACGCCCAAGGGCCAGATTGGAAAGAACCGATATTGGGAGTATCCAGACATCATTGTGGAAACTGGCGCTCCCCGTCTTCGCCTGCTTGACCGCAAGACCATTGTGGCAGAGTATTACCAGTCCATATTCAAGGAGGGCAACTCGGCTCTGTGTACCAAGCTGACCGGTTTGCTGTCTTCGGACAAGGACATTGGTCGCATGCGAAATCTCTTTGTGTATTCTGCAGACGAGGACAAGTACGTCGAAGTCGATCTGGAGGACATGGTCAAGCACAGCGCCTTGCTCCCCGACACGTACAAAGAGAACGCCAGCTTGGATGACGATCCTATGCGACATGGAGAAAAGTATGTTAAACTAAAGACGGATTACATCAAGGAAGGCGAAAAAGCTTTGGACAAGTTCCACCCGTTGGGAGACCTGCCTGGCGGACCTGGAGGCAAGGCAGCTACCCACATGGGTATCTCTGGCACCATCCGCCGTGCGCCCATGTTTTTGTTCTACGAACCCAAAGACATGGTCACGAGCCGAAAAGTGCCGGATAGATGGTCGCACGTACGACGCGTGAAGTACAGTGGAGAGACGGACGACAATGTTCAATCTTACCGCGACCACATCAATCAAGGCGAGGTGCTATGTGCTCATTTCATCCACACTTCGCTTGGCATGACCGACTTGGGTGCCCGTTACACCAACGCCATTCGCCTGAGGTCTACACTTCGTGATGCTCCATGCACCAACGATTACGTGAAAAATTTCATCTTGGTCAACATCCACAACTCATTGGACGTCACATATGGTGTGGACGGTAATCCAAACAGCGCAATGTTTAGCGGAAGTAGGCTTAACGACACCGAATATGAGGAAAGATGGGGTGCATCACCCACGACTAATGCGGTACAATTGGCTACCACGCCGGGAGGATATTACATCATTCCTCCTCAAGCGGACACCGGTGTTTCCATTCCTCCTGGATGCGACTGCGCGGTGGGCCTGGCTTCTCTTGCTCATGTGGACCCCGATTCTTCTGGGTACAATTCCAGCATCATCAACGCGGCCATCGACCACTACAATGTGCTAGTCAACATGGTTGAAAAGTGCAAAGATTTACCCGACAGCGAATTGATCAACCCTCTGAATCGTGCACCTTGGGTGCATACCCAAAACGAGGAAGTTTCTAGCCTGGACTATGCTTATTCGACCGCCGTATCTCAACTTTGGTCTCCTCTCTTTGTGGCCGTACCACAAAGCGTTTTTATCGAAGAACAGCCACTGGAAATCGGTTTCGGGGATACTCCCAATGCTTCAGGGATTTTTGCTCCAAATGATATTACAACCATTCGAGGGGGTGCTGCACCCGGAGAAAGAGTAGATCTGGGCGGGGGAGAAGGGCTTGGAGACGAATCCTCTGAATATTTGGATGAATCTGCACGAATTCCTCCTGGTTCGGTTTCCCTGCAAGTGACCAGAGGAGCAGAGGAAGGCCCTGCTGCGGGCAGTGTCTTTTGGGTACGCACAGGACTCGCTTTTACTCCCGGAATCAAAAATTCTGTCGATGCTAAGCAAACCACCATGGTGGAGTCCGGGTTTCCGCAAGAAAGTTTTTCCAGACCCTCTGGTGCTGTGGAAGTCACAGCCTATCGTGTTGGGCCAGGAAGAAGACTACCAGCTGAAGGGGAGATCGACGAAGACAATTATGGGTACGATCCCGAAGATCTCGTCATGGAAGTGGACGCTACCATTAACCGATCCGTTCTCCGTACCTTGACACCCCCCGTATGGGTTAACGGAAGTGCCAAGACCTTTGAACATTATCCTCAAAATCTCATCCATGGTGTTCCCGCTGGAATGAACCGTGCCGGTGCTTATCCCAAAGCCCCACGTCGTAGTGGGTCGTCTACGCGAAGAACAAGAAGTTCAGGCGAAGGCAGTTCTCGTGGATCCATTCGCCGTGGTCTGCTTCGCAGTACCAGTTCTGGAAGAAGGCGAGGAAGACGTGCAGGCAAAGAGAGGGAAGTCCCCAGCTTGAGCGACCATGCCAGCCAAGATTTGGATTATCTTTCTGCCGGTGCACGCGAGCCTGTGGAATACACGGAAGAGGAAAGAGTAGAATTAGGTTTTGCTCACGACAGAGGCGATGTGTGGAACGCGGGCCCCACATGGGTGACAGATGAGAATATCCTCCGTGACGGCCACAAGATGACTAGGCGGTTCAGGGGCAGCAATTTCATTGCCAAAATGCGTGAAATCACCACTCGACAAGGCGATCCCGTCACTTTCTTTACTATTGCCGCGATGAAGTCTCGCCAGGACCGCAAGGAGGATCTGATGAAGTTGGTCAAAAACCGTCTTCACGTCGCCTTCAACTTTTTGCTGTTCCGTCTGCCTGAGCTCCACATGGAGAGCGCTATCCTGTGCAAGGCTGGTCTGGGTATGACCATTGTGAACAACTCGGACTACAAGAACGGAGAGACGGTGGCTACCAAGACGTACCACGGACATCTTACCGTACACTATGGTGCAATTGTGACCAAGCGCGACTGGCAATTGATGCTGGAAGATATGCGGTGCAATGGGTACATTCAGGGCAAGGGAAGCGGATTCTTGCGCCATCCCAACGATTTGATGGCGGCTTCTCGTTCCCAAGGCAAGAGGAACAGGTCGTTCATCTGCTATGCCCAGCCTATCGCCAAGGTATCCCGCACACTTCCTCCCTTCCTTTCGCTTTCCGGCAAATGGGAGATGCCCGACGTCGTTCCCCGCAACCTCCCGGAATCTGGTCACCTGTACCACGGATGCGACTGGTACGACATGGTCTGGAAATGGCACGACTCGATGGCCCGCGAGAGGCCCAAGTACGAGTATTTCAAGAGCAAGGGATACACTTGGCCGCAAGTGGCTCTTCGTGGCTGGCATGCAGAGTACAACCTTAGCCAAGGCCGGTTCCAAGTTGCCTCGCATGGACACGGACACTTGGCCGGTTCGGATTACCCTGGTGCCGTAGCCGTACTGAACGGTGATGCCAGCTGGTTTGACCCGCCTCCCAAGACGCAGCTTGAGCTGTACTAGACAAAAGTGAAGAAAGGCTTTTTTCTTTAGCCACGAATAAATCGCACTTTATTTTCATGTCAGATGTGTACAAAATGCTAAAACAGGAAGGGTTCAAGCGAGGAAGCGGTATCTCCATCGCCTGATGTTTCCACGCATTCTGTGGTCAAGAGAACTTGAATGGAAAAATCACCCATATCCAGACAGGTGTCGTCGCTGCTTGTAGTCATGGGATCCCCGCCACAATTCTCTTGCGTATAGACTTGTGTGGTACCAGCGGTACAATCTATGCTGTAGGAATACGCTAAACCGTTACCCAGGAACACAGTGTTGCACTCTCCGCTGGTCACTTGGTCCGTAATACTGCACTCGCGTTCGCCACTGCATTGGTCGCTATCGTCATAGGAAGCGACGGTGGCGTTACATTCCACGTCGGTGTCATCGTTGTTTCCGTTACCATCGCAAAACATGTAGGCCCGGAATCCGTAGGTAGGATACTCAACGGGGAAGTTTACGCATTGGTCTTTTTCGATGGAACAGGAGTGATCTTTTGGGAACGATACGCCGCTTGTACACCCAGAATCGCTAAAAAATTCGATTGCGATTTCTCCTGGATCCGACCCATTGTTGAGCAGCAAGTACTCGGACTGTGTTATGCCGTCACATAAATTACGCGACAGAACACATTGATTGAACGGAAATGTTTCGCAATTGGTTCCGTCTCCACAGTTTCCGCTACAATCACAAAAAGTGATATTATCGTATTGTGCTACGCAACAAGAGATCAATGCGATAAGTAATACGGATACTTGGCGAATGTCCATCAAGTCTAATCCTGGGGTATTAAAAAAGTGTGTAGATAAAGGGTAAAGGAAAACCAACACTTGCTTTATTTTTTTTTTTTGGAAATAGCTATGGTGTAAGTGGGGAAAAATATAACCCCTCAATGGTTCAACCCGATGCCCTGGAAAGGTCTTGTGGGTAAACTCGAGCTCTCGGATAATCCCGTCCTACGGCGCACGTTTCTTGATATACCGCTACGATCCGAATTTCCCCTTTCTCGCCTTCGCGATTTTGATCTGGAAGAAGAAGGTCTACGAGATCGTGTAAGCGAGGACGTGAGCATTCCTTCCTCGCTTGAAGTGGAAGACCTGCCAGTGGAAGAATTGAGACTGCGTCTATGGTTTCCTGGGTTTCCTGGGTTTCCTGGGTTTCCTGAGTTCCCTGGGTTCCCGAATCCGGAAGTGTAGGACGGCGCAAAAGGGTCAGAGTACTGCACGCCTCCGATGGAAATTGTAGCTGTTCTTCCATCTCCGGAACAGGGACCTTCTTCTCTGGGGTCCAACAGTGCGTAATCCGCAATCATCCTTGGGTCTTTGTAAGGAGCCGACAAGTCCTCTATGGAACGCTGAATCACACCCATGGGGCCCATGGAACCGTCTGAAGAAAATCTAGAGTAAAGTTCGTCCATAGCGTCTACCGACAATTGGGCTTGGTCTACCAATATTCCGCCATGCGAGGAAGATCGAGAAAGGAGCATTCGTTGATCCTGAGAACCAAACGCTATCCTCTCTGGTATGGGATTGGGGTTGAAACTACTCAGTCGATTCCTGGGCGGAAGTCGTTTGAGCCAATCGAGCTCCTCGGCGTCGAATCCATGTGGCTTGTCTTCGGGCATTAAAGACTCGTATAGGACTTTTGTAAGCGAAAGGCTTTTGACTTGTCTGTGGTATTCGTCAGGGGTCATATCACCACGGACATACATCTTCTCCAGCTTTTTTTGGGAATCCGCCACATCCCTTCTCGACTGGACTTCCTTGATCTTGTCTCTTGGGTAGCTGCGTATGATGCAATAATACTCAAAGTGTCCCGCATGATGTAGTCGGCGGTACTTGGCGCACTCGGCGGCCATCTTTAGGGGATACGCGAACTTGTGGTGGGCAATGTCCAAGTCCATTGGGAAATCGATTCCGCATACCGCGTAGTGCCGGAGGAATGCCAGAAAATCTGGGTGCTCGTCCATATCGTGACAGGACACTGCCGCCTGTATGTTAATCCTACTCGCCTTGCGGATGGCTCCCTGCAAATTGTTGTGCACTGTGGCGTTCCAGGAGATGCTCGGGGGTATAGGGTTGACTCGGGTCATGGGCTTGGCTTTGGGTTCTACATCAATCGTCTTTAAGATGGAGAGATATCCGGGTTTGTTCTCATAGGGCAGGCAGGTCATATATGTTGTTTTGAAGGACACGTCCTTCTCCACAAACTCCTTCAAGTCCTTGTCCACAGAAAAGGATGGAAAGTGCTCAAAAGGAGCCGCGGTGTTCAGGAACCAAGCCCCTTCTCGCCTGGCCATCGAGGTGTGCGACCCGTATCCTCCGGAAGAACTCCTTCGAGTAATTTGCATGTAGCTTAGAACTTTGGTGTAAATCGTCTTGGTCGGGTTGTTCATGTCGTGCACCTTGACCGTCTTTTCCCGAAAGCTGAAGAGTACCGCATATATCAAGCTATCGGGATACTTGTTGGTCATCTCGCTTTTGATACTGTCCACCATATCTTTCATCGATTTCCCCACAAAACAAAAGTTCTCGTCCCAGATCCTTCTTCTCCTCCTGGCCACAGTCGAGGCACCAGTGGTTCCAGCGGTTCCAGTGGTTCCGGTGGTTCCAGTGGTTCCGGAAACAAGCGAGGATCTTCTGGCCATGGCAGCGCCACTTGACGAAGGGGTATGTCCATTGATTGTGGGAACCCCCTCGCCTCGGCCTAGGGCACCTTCGGAATTAGACGCCCGTGTATACCCCTCGCCTCGTTCAATGTATTCCGCAGGAACGTTTTCTGTCTGCCGAAAGAATAGAGATTGTCTACGCGATTCACCGGATCCACCGGATCCACCAGACCCACCGGATCCACCAGACCCACCAGACCCACCAGATCCCGCCATTCTTCGCCGCAATATTTGTAGGGAAGTGGACAGAGTTGGTTCTTCTCCTTCCGCCAGGCGAGAAGTAGAAGGTCCTTCCGATGGTTCTAAAGCTCCAAGAGAAACTCTCCCTGGTCGTCCTACCCCTTCTTCGTCTCCATCATCCTCCTCCGAAGAATCTCTAACCCTATCCTCGATCTCGCCAAAGTGTCCGTCGTTGTGGAATCTCTCCTTAAACTTGTTAAATGTAGATTCCGTATTGGGGTCGACCAGATGAGGGTGTACCACACTTTGTTTGGAAAGTAGCTTAACGATCGCTTCCATCACTTCGCATTCAATGGTAGGCAGTAGGATTCGGTGGAATACGGTCATCATAGTGACAAACATCTCCTCAGTAAATACCATGTACTGCTCTATACCCAGGAAATCCTCGCTTCGCAGCCTCCGAAATTCATGGTATTGGTTCACCCCCTTTGCGCGTCCTACTTCGCACATGAAGTGTGCATACACTGAATAAATAATCACCATAGATCGACAGGCGTTCCTCAGCTGCTTTTGCTTGCGCACGCCAATACTGATACCGTACTTGTCGTTCAAAAACCTCGAATAGGCCGGCATTAGAATGTTGTATACATCCATGTTGACGTCTTGAAAGATGCCCACGCGTCTCTCCAGCTTATGGGGAAGCCAGTTTGTCCAATAGGCCAGGCGACGTTTCTGTGCATCTTGATCCGTCTTTTCGGGCCGGAGCCAGGGTATGTGCTCTTCCGCTGAGAGCTCGGCGTTGGAGATGTTGTTTTCCGAGACGGACACGGCGTCGACGCACAAACGTTGGAGCATGGCCGGGGACATGTTTTTGATATTGTCGTTGGTGATGCCCGTGATGGCGATTTTGGCCCGGCTGGCCGAAGTGACCAACGTAGACTTGCCGTCTTCCCAGTGGTTACGGTCTTTGGTCGTAAACCCGCTTGTGATTAGCATTTTCAGAGTGGAATCCTCGCCAGAACCACCGGTGCCCTTGGACCGCTTCCCTCCCCCGCTATCCCCTCCGGTGAAAAAAGCCGAAGGAAGCTCGTGAAAGATCAGCCATTCGTAACAACGGTTGGTGTCCGTCTGGAAGGCGCCCATGGTGAAATCGGTCACCACATTGGCATGCCCAGGCGCGGACATCTCTGTGACACATTCGACCGGGTACGATTTCCCCACGCCTGAATTTCCATGCAAAAGTTGGTTGAAAGCCCCGATGCCCTTGGCGTCCTCGTACAGTGCCGAATTCCTCGCCGCAATCGTTCGTATGGTCAAGAAACGCGCCTCGCCTTCGTTCAGCAGAAAGACTTCCGACAAAGAGTCAAAGAGGTGAAGCATGAAATTTCCCCAAAGAGAGATACGATTGCCGGAATCCGAAGATTCCACACACAAACTGGCTTCTGGCCACATCTCTGCCGCCGTGAAAGATTGTTCCCATTGGAGACCCTCTTTGTACGACTTGGGAATCTTGGGAGCCTCTTGAGACATCCAGCTCTGTTCCTTCTTTTCCAAAGCAACCAGTAATTCTCGCTTGACATTGGTCATTGCGTCACACCACTCTTTTCGCGTATCGTAATCCTCCAGACGTATCTTGGACAGCTGCTCTACCGCCTTGGCACGGAACCCTAGCATCTCGTCATCCCGGTAAAACTTTTTCTTGGTCTCCTCGCTTACACCCAGGTAGCTTAGCGGGTCCAGGACGGTGTTTCGGCGACTGCTAAACTCGGTAAAATGCTCCTCGTGTATCAGCTCTCCATTCATTTCGCGTTCTTGCAACTGCTGGGCCACCGCAACCAGGCGTTCCCAATCATATTCAGAGGCTGGACGCTCATCCACAAACCCACAAGTGGCCTCTCCATGAGCATTGGAGCCAGGCGCAATGGATCGTTCGCCGCCAGTCTCTCCGGCCATAGCGGCTTCTCTATCTATAAAAGGGTTATCCCTAAGTAAATGTAGTCGGTCTTGCATAAGCCGGACCAAATCCGGATTCCTCTTTGCGCGGTTCATAATGGGTTGAGGGAGGCGTTCGTTCCAAAAGGAGTGCGGCTTGAACCCGGTATAGCTGGACCAGGTCATCAACTCGGGAAAGGGGAATCTCTCGTCAAAGACGGGAAGCTTTTCGACGGCGTTCCTCAGAATATCGGGCTGAAAATAGGAACTGATTTTCTCGATGTCGGTTATCCCCGCCGCTGTCGCAAAGGTCCCCGTTCGCATGTCAAAGTAGTTGAGAGGATTGCGTTGCCCTGGGCATACACCCTTGACCAAGTCGCATCGAGATACCGTATAAAAGGGATGAAACACATGGGCAATGTGCAAAGCGTTGTTCTCGTATACGTGAGATTCCATAGCGGCTTCCTCGGGTAACAGATTGATGGGATGGAAAGAACCCATGACGTTCTTCCTGCGTATGATGCGAGAATACTCTTCGTGCACGATCTTCCCAAAACACCCGGGAGAATCTAAACCCAGACTGCGTTCCCTTTCTCGCTTGCTCATTCGGTCCCTATTATCCTCCATCATGTACTGCAGGTTCCTTCCCAAGTTGATGGCAGGATCGTTCTGGCGGATCCATAAGCGATAGCCTTGGCGCTCGTAGTCAATGTCGACCAATAGCTCCCAGAAAATATCAAACTGGGGAATCAAATGGATCTTTCGGTCGATTTGAGGACGACTGACCATCTCGGGAACGCGAGGTATGCCATAGTCATTCGTTCTACGGGAAACATCCGCGTCGAACTCATGGTCATCCAGGTCTTCCCCCTCCTCGCGTGCCAGGCGAGAAATCTCTTCTTGGCGACGTTGCTCCAGTTCATCCCGAATGTTTCTGGGTATACGGACACGACGCTCTCCAATGTTCTCGTCCTCGATCAGGCGAAACGTCGGCGTACTCGCCGCTTTCCTAAGCATGTGCGCATACGCCTTGTGTGTGCAAAAGTTCGGCCGGTACCGGACAGTATCCTCTTTAGAGTACAGCAAATGGTCAGGATTAATCTTGACTTCCGTTCCCCCATTCTCTTCGTCAATAAACACGCGCTCGCGCTGTTTGTTGCAGAAATCCCTGTTGTCCTTCTCCAGGTCCTTCATGGTTTTGTCCGTGCCAATGGTGCATACCCGACACAGCATCATCAACATCAACTTGGCGTAGTAGGCCTTGGAGTTTTCATCGCCTCCATAAGGTGATCCGTGCTTCATCATCGAAATGGTCAATGCGTGGAGCTGGGCCAGGCTTTCCGTGGCGAGAAAAGAGTCCCGTTCCTCGGGGTCAAGAAAACAATCTTCAGAAAACTCGTAGCATAAAATAACCGGGTTCCGTCCAAGTTTCTTCCACGCATCAGCATAAATTGGAGGAATGTTGGCAAAATCTTGGGCCTTGCGGAAAGGTGTGGCGTAGCTGTTTTCCGTACGAATATCCGGCCGGCGGAAATCGTCCAGCACTTCTCCTCCATATCCTTCGCAATCATCAACAGCCTGGGGGACAGTGGCCCTTTGGTTCAAGCGAGGAGGATCTGCGTCTCCATAATCGTCATCGCCCTCTTCAGCTATATATTCGTTCCCATAATCGTCAATGCGTACAATAGGGTCGTCATCGCTATCGGATTCTCTATCTGATTCATACTCGCCTTGTTCCTCAGAACCAGAATCGCTTGGATCCGCCGATCCAATGGTTTCTTCGTTCTCGTCCTCGTCCAAATTTTCTCCGTTCCATTCATGTTCTTCCTGTTCCATAGGGTCACCCTCCTCGCTTTCCTCTGAAGAAAAAGAGGAAGATTCTCCGTCGCTTCTGCGGTGCGGATTGCGACCGTAAAAGTCCTGTTTGCTGCGTCCAAAGTGATTTGCAACCGTCTTAGGGTCCCCTCCTTCGGCCATTGCCTGTTCTGCCTGTCGGTCAATATCCTGTAGAAATGATGGTCTAGTTGATGCTCTTCTGCGATTTGGGGGGGTATCTACCGACTTTTCCGACATCCTCTTTCCGTTATGTTTTCTCAAAATATCGACTCGATGGAGTAACCCTTGTAAATGAGAGTGAAGTGCTATGAAGAAATTGGAAGATAAAAAATTTTTTATTTGAGTGAAAAATTTTTTAGCTGGATTAATTTACGTTTGGCGGGTACCACGAAATTTCGTTTTTGATGCCGTCACAGTATCCCCTTACTCTCTTATTGTTGGTGTCAGGCATGAAGAGAAGTCGAAGTTATGAGTATTTGGGGGATTCTGTATCAAGTGACGGGTTACCCGACGTTGAGTTGCTCAGCAACAAGCAACTCAAGCGCTTACAAGCAAAAGTGGACCGGGAACTGGAAAATCGAGAACGGCATATCGTCATCACTGGGGGTGACGGGACGGACGACTCTCTACCCAAGAACCGGTTCATCATCACTATTAATCTGAGATACACAAACGAACTACAGGCTCAGTTTTTGGAAGAATGGTTACAAGAATGGTTCTTTTATGAGGCCAGGAAGTACAACGACAATCACGATTGCGGATGTGTGTTTCTTACAAACACCGAATCCGAGACTCTCGAGCATATCAATAACGTCTATATCAGTGACAAAAGATGCCGCGTTAAACGGGTCTTGGTGAAACTTTGATTTGGATTGTTGGGGGACAAAAGTTGGATGCTGGATTTCGCAAAAATTTCTGCTCGGCGCCAGGCGGTGAAATTTTGATCTCCCTAAAAAGCGCCTGTTTGATTTGGTTTGATATGGG
>Ga0180433_10000728_pt1 | contig 55805 bp, 61 predicted proteins | sample SS_ome_8_FD_132980 | JGI IMG/M metagenome (GOLD analysis project Ga0180433, IMG submission 132980) | Hypersaline lake sediment archaeal communities from the Salton Sea, California, USA - SS_1_D_1 metaG | ecosystem: Environmental > Aquatic > Non-marine Saline and Alkaline > Hypersaline >...
CAAATCAAGCAGCTTGCGACCAGATTCGTCAGCACGAATTTTTCCTTCCTCAACGTACGTTCGAAAGTCGCTCGGTTCCGCCAGCCAACACGGGTGGTGGAACAGGCAGTTCTTCGCACGCTTGTCTGTAGGTGTATGACACTTCATTCCGTTTTCCGGAAGCGTCTCATCACGAATTGCTTCCCAAACGATTTGTGCTTTTCGTTTCGCATCACGCCACCACCCAGGCTCATAGTTGTAGAGCATCGTTTTGCTGGCGACCGTGTCTCGGTTGATGAAGAGGAACACCATCCGTTTTTCGCCCTTGAGTTTCTGGTAGATGCACGATTGCATTTTGTAATAGCCCGCGATATCCTTCGGGCCTTCCAAGAGAGTGTAGCCGTAATTGCTCACGGTCTTCAGTTCGAACGGGACGAGTGTCCCCGCCGACATCGACCACATTCGCCTCATGCATTCCTCTGGATCGCGTTTGTGCAGATCGCCCATTTCGTAGAGGTACGCTATCCGCTCCACGCTGACCATTCCGTCCAAGTGCCCTTCAATTCGAAGGTGTTCGTCGCGAACCGTTTCCTCTTGAAATTCCCAGGTGATTTCCGTCGTATCCCAATCGACTTCGGGCTCAGGGTGAAATCCGCCAACCCTCACCCCAGTCTTTTTGTTCCACCATGTCCCGTAGAGAACGCCCATCGGCCCTAGCACTTGATTCTGCATGAAATAATGCAGATACGATCCGATGTTCATCCGTAGGATGCTCGCCCAATCAAACTGCACGTGTGGGCGAGGATGCCAATAATTCAACACGAACTGCCGAGGACACAGCGAATGAAGACCGGACGCCCTAAGCCAGTCCGTTCCCGGCTCACGTGGGGGACGTGAGTTCAGCCAAACCTTGATTGCTTTTTCAAGGTGACAATACTTCGCGGGTGAGTCGATTTCGACATCACGTTTCCGCTCGGCGTCAAGTTCCCTCATCCCATCCAGAATCGACATCGGATAAGCCCTCGCCTTGTCCACGTTCCAGCATGTAAGCAATGACCGTAATCGGCAGCATGACCCAGGTCTTCGGGACAGTAGTTGCTACCCCGTTCATTTTGACAACGATTCCCGGGTGCTTGCCGATCTCAAACGCTTCCCGACAGATTTTCACGAGATCCCGTTTGGTTACGTTGATGACTTGCCCTTCGGTTTCCTTCGAATCCAAAAGAATATCATCCAAGCGAATATCGCCCTTGTGGGCTTCCATAGCACCGCTCGCCGGTTGAGCGACACCACCAAGCGTGTCCGCAGCGTCACGCTCCGTCTGCAGCGTCCGAGCTTTCACAGACTTGTGTTTTTGCGAGCCAAGTGGTGTTTGGGTTCCCGGCTTTTTGGGTTCCCGATCAGCGAATCGAAATTCTTTCGTCATCTTCGTTTGGCTGCAGCAGCTTCGCAGATCGCCAACCACAAGAGTCGATACAGTTCGGCATCCTTGGCGACTTGTTCCATCAGTGCTTTTTGAGTGGGAAATTTCAGATCGCCAAACAGGGTCTTGCCCTTTTCAGTGACGATCAGCCCGTAACGTTTTCCAGCTTTCAGCATCCGCGAAAGATTGTCGACTTGGCACGCTGGCCATCCGTCCGTTTCCTTCAACGCCATACGATAGGCGAAGTTCAATCGGGGGATGTAAGTCTTATTCTTATGCACCACCCCGCCGTATTCGCCGATGGCTGTTTCTTTGTCCGTATCGTCGCTGATTTTCGCCGATTTCGTGTAGACGATAATCGACGCCGCGAATCGCTGTGCACGTCCGCCCGGGAGTGTGCGAGGATCGCCAAACATCTGCCCGATATTGATACGGAATTGATTCAGACAAATAATCGCTGGACCGCCCGTGGAAGATTCCTGGCTCATACGGTTGAGGCTCGCCGTCCACGTACGCATCGCCCGATTGAGCAACCTCGCGGCTGCACCAACTAGCGTATCTTCAGAGGACTGTTCGATCTCTTTCGCGGGGGTCATTTGGGCAATGGAATCAATTGCGATCAGATCGAAGACGTTCTCGCGAATAGCCGCAGTGACGATATCGACCGCTTGCTCCGCATATTCGGGACGGGCGACTATGTGGCTATCCGGATTGAATCCGTTTCGGATCGCCCAATCAATATCGAACGCACCCTCCAAGTCGATGAAGAGACCCTTCCCAGGTTCGAACTTTTCCGGATCGACCAGCGACCTGTGGAGCCGCGTCTTGTGATCGTAGTTTTCGATTTGTTCGAACGCCTTCAGAACCTTCAGCGTTTTCCCCGTCGACTCGTCGCCCGCGATGACCATCGTCCGTCCAAACGGCCAACCTCCACCAAGAGCACAATCCAAGTCGATAACCCCGCTGGAAAATCGGTGCAAACTCAACGCACCGAAATTCCCGCCGACTTCAACGACTTCACCCTTGTACGTTTTGTTGATCGCATCCATCCACGACTTCACGCGATCCAATGTCGTTTCGTCAGAATCGCTCACGATGCGTCCCGTTCCTTTCGGTAGTCCCGCAGTGCCTTCACTTCCTTGTTCAAACGCACGTCCACGAAATTCTTCGCCGTCGTTAGTGCGTCATCCATTTCTTCCACGTAGCACGGCAGTTGGGCATTGACTCCAACCTGAACCGTCTCGTAGTTTCCCATGTTCACCGTCATCCGCACGCCGAACCCTACCGACGCGAGAGGAACATCCGCAGCGGGGACTTCAACCTCAAGAGGTTCGTCGTCGCTTTCCTCGCGGTCGAGCACGCCGCTACGGTGGTACATTTTCGTGACCGTCAACATTCGACGCTCAGACTTCGCAGAAGTCAAAGCATCCGTTGAGATTTTCGAACCGACATCACTGCTCTCACTCATTTCCGTCGCTCCTTAATTTGAGGTACAAAATCAAGTTTTTGATAGGTCTTTTCCCGTTTCGTCGCAAGGTTCTGATTATACGGAGTCGAGAAGACGGGATCGACGATCAGCAATCGCTTCTTGTCAACCGGACGTTGAATCCGACCAACCACTTGCTGAACGTCCGCCCGGGGTGTTCCGAAGATCAGCGTATCGAGTTCCGGAATGTCTGTTCCCTCCGCCATCATTCCATACGTCGCCAAGATCAGATCGCACGACGCCGCTTCCTTGAGTTCAGTTTCCGTTGGTCGCCGTCCCTTTTTACCGTTCGGAATTTTACCCGTGTATCGTCCAATCGTCAGCGACTCGCCATCCTTCAGAATTCGTGCACGAATCCACTCCAATTGGTCGAGCCGATCAGATACCAAGAGCACGCGACGACCAGCCTTCACGCCCGCGACCGCTTGCTCCGCGAGCCACGCGTTAAATTTCGCGTTCTTTGAAATCGAATTGATATATCTCGCCGTGTTGATCTTCCGCCCGAAACGAAACATCGAATCACGAACGTTGGTCTTCCACAACACTTGAACGTATTCACCTGAGAGCGTTTCCGCATTCGCTCGGTGTTGAATGTCGCCAACGTGCCAGTGCCAGATGCACTCGCACCCGTCCTTACGTCTCCACGTCGCCGACACCGCCAACCGATAGCGTGCCTCGGGAATTCGCATCACGCGTTCAAACGTTTTTGCTGGATATCGATGACCCTCATCGTAGATGACCAAACCGAAGTGTCGAGCGAAATCCAACGGTAGCTCCAGCCTTCGCGAATACAACGTTTGTGCCATCGCTGTAACGAAATGACAATCCTGATATCGCCATTTATTTGCTTGGACGTGTCCGCCCCGTGCACCCGGGATCAGATCCTCGGCAGTCTTGTGCCATTGTCCCGCCAAGTCTTCCTTGTGAACGAGGATCAAAGTCGGAGTGTGCAGCAACGATGCTACTGCCAAACCAACCAACGTTTTGCCGAATCCGCACGCCGCTTCAAGTCGAGCACCATAAACGTTGTCTATTGGATTGAACGACGCTACGAGTTCAGTCACCGCAGGGAGTTGACCCTTACGCCAATCGCACTTCGGTTCCGGCCACTCGATGTGTGGATACGAAGTATTATCCACCACGTGAACAGTCGGATCATTCTTGAACTGATCCAAACCCCACATGCGAGGAACGCCAATGACTTCACCGGGATGCTCATAGAGTTCCAGTGTCGCCGACGCCCCTCGGTAGGTTTCGGTATGAATCGTCAGTTCCGACTTCAGCTTTTCTACATCCGCCGCAGCTTCCGGAATCCACAATAGTCGGTCTAGTTTTAGTTCGTGCGTCATGTTACAAAAGGCACTGGCCCCCTTCACGGGGATGGATGCCAAAAGCCGCTCCAGGGACCAGTGCTGGGCATCGATTCATCCTTTGATTCCCCAGTTGTCTGCAATGTCGAAATCCATTCGCAGAGGTACTCGCAATTGAACGACGTGCTCCGTCACCGCTTGCACGTCGTCAATCACATCCGCGATTACCGAATCCTTATCCGGCACTTCCAAAATGATCTCGTCGTGAACGAAGTTCGTCAGCCAAACCCGACGCTCCCACCATCCTTTATCGATGAACAACTCACGCAGTTTCACGATTGCCAGCATGATGAGATTGCACGCACTCGCCTGGATCGGAAAATTGACGAATTGATTCAACGCGTGCTTCGGTGACTTGCGTAATTCGTTCGCCGTGATCCGTCGCCGTCGTCCGAAAATGTCAGTGCAAACTCCGGTATCGTAGAGTTGACGCTGCATCTGCATGTGCCAACGTTGGACTCCGCGATAGTGTTCGAAGAATTGCGTGATGACATCCTGCCACTCATCGACCGACAAGTCCGGATATTCGTCATGCATCTTCCTCGCGGTGGCATTGTAGATCAGTGCGAAGTTCGCACGCTTACCGTTCTGCCGGTCACCGTGCAACGCCGCGATGCTTTCAGTTGTTTCGGTGTGAATGTCGAGACCATGCCAGAACGCTCGGATCTTCGCAAGATCGTACGAAGAATCCCCACGACAAACTGCACACGTTCCAGCCTTCTTATCTACATGAACGTGCTTCGCCCCACACTTCGGACAAGTATTCAGAATTTTCTCGTTTTCGTCCGCACCACATTCGGGGCACGTGTGCAGAATCACCGTTGAATCCCCCGCCGCTCCGCACGCCGTGCACTGCCATCCGCGATAGGCACGCATAAACGCCGCGTCTTGGGTGAAGTGTGCACACAACCGGAGTTCGATCTGCGACAAGTCCGCGACAATGAAACGTCGACCGTCTGCCGGTATCACGTTCCGCCGAATATTCAGATGCTTGAATTCCTTCGCCAGATACGCTGGAATGTTTTGGAAGTTCGGATTCGTGCAGCGGGTTCGCCCTGTCGAAGAGACCACCCAGAACGTTGGATGCACTCGCCGCTTCGGGTCTTCAAGACACATCCGCGTGAGAGGTTCAATGTAAGTGCTTATCATTTTCGACGCTGTGCGAAACGTCTTGATTTTGTGACAAACCGGATAGCGTTTCGCCAACGTATCCATCGCCTTCGCGTCGACCGACAACCGCTTGCCGCTGTCCGTCATCGGAATACCCCGTGTCGAATATCCCAACTCGTCAAACAGTCGCTTCGCCAGTTGATCCCCCGAGCCGAGATTCAAGTCGCCGATCTCCGACAACACTGCATCTTCCATATCATCGCGAAGTTTCTGGAACCCCGTCAGCAATCCGCGAGCACCCGAGAGATCCCAACCGACACCCACTATCTCCATATCCGAGAACGCGTTCAATGCGGGCATCACAATCTTAGAGAACAAGTTCCAAAGATTTTGCTTTTCAAGTTCCGGATGATACTTATGCCACAGCTTCAACGTCCAACGAACGTCATCCAACCCATACTCGTAAAATTCCTTCGACCGAGGACCGTGTTCGATAGCTTCCTTGTAAGTCATCATCCGATGACCAAACGTGTCGTAGACTAGCGGCTTCAAACCTAGTTGATTCGGATGCTTATTGTCATCCAACAGGTTCGCCGCGACCATTGTGCACCGCAAGCTGACTGGATATCGCGTGATAAGTTTCGCCGCACGTAGGCACTTGATATCATACTTCGCGTTGTGTGCAACCGCGTGAATGTTGTGATTGTAGAAAAGAGCTTTGCAGATACGCTCGATATCCGCGTCCGTATCCGCAAAGAATTCCGCCCCTTCAGTCGCGAATCCGCAGCCTATGAGTTTGAAACCATCCGCATTGAATTGGATAGTATCAAGGTGCTCCACGTCAAACGCAAACGCACCGTGTTCTTCGGCCATTTCGATGAATGTATCGACGCCCATCGTCTTCATTCCACCATCCGATAAAAATCGGGATAGCACTTGGGGGAAACAGGCTCACCACAAACCGAACCCAAGTGCTATCCCTGGCTACAGCCGATCAAAAATCGACGGAGGCATCCGTTCCCTCCGCCGTCGTCGCCCCTTCACCCGACTCCCAAGGAAATTTGCCGCCGCTCTCACGTGCAAGCCTTTGCACAGCAGCAGCAACCTTGTCGGGATCAGGCTTCAGCATCGTGCTGAAATCGTGAGGTTCGGTATCCACCGGAAGGTCACTCAAGTCCACCATTTTGATGAACTCGTAGTCGTCTCCGACGCTCGGCGATTGTTCGTCGTTCGTTCGATAAACGTTGAACATCGCCCCCTTCAACCCCTGCCCTTCCTCCACCCGGGCGAGACGTTTCCGTTTGAGAATTTCGGTCGTCTTTTTCTTCGCACACAGAATCCGTTTTTCGTTCTTCCGAACCTTACCGGATTTGTCTTTGAATTCGGTGCAGTCGATGACCGTGAAGAACGCACCCTTGTAACGCCGGAACTTGCTTGTCGCATCCGCCCACCGACAGAGTTGGCAAGGCATTCCGAAGGGCTCAACGCACGTCACCCAGTTCTGCCACGAACCGCCAACGTTGAATTGATGTTCCCAAAGAATTGGGGCTTCACCGCCCCCAGTGACGAAGATGATTTTCTTGGATTCGCCGCGAGGAATCCAGAGACGTTGGAAGGCTCCACCCCCGGGAATTGGATCGCCTGACATGTCCGCGTCATCGATCCCAGTTCCGATCAGCCAATCGGGTCGCTCGTCGCTCATTACAATTCTCCATAAAGAGAGTCAACTAGGTGCTTGAAATGCCGTTCGCTTAATGCACCCACATCTTTGTCTTCCGGAAGTCGTGCTCGTTTCAGACCGATCAAATATTTTCCAATTGTTTTCTCAGCCTTATCCCAACCACGATTTCCAGCAACGTCATTATCATACCAAACCGAGACTGTTTTGTCGAGACCCAAGATCAGTTCCGCTTGCTCCGGAGAGATCTCCGCCTTGAATGTGCAAGCCACATCCGCATCACGTTCAGCCGCCCACTCCCAACAACGCAACAAGTCAAAATATCCCTCGACGATGAACAGTCTGGGACGATCAGTAAATTTGTCGGCTCCGCCCAAACACTTGCCCGTTTCGACACCGAAGTAGTTGTAATATTTTCGCGGGTCACTGGCCAACGTTCGACCGACCGCCCCGAGCAGTTGATGTGCTTGGTTGAAGATCGGAAACACAACCCTATCTTTGTGCAGATCATACTTCAGTTGGAACTCGTCAATCCGTGACTCAGGCACTCGGTCGACAACGTACCGATGTGGGTCCGATCCTGGCCGAATAAACCGAAAGTTATCGAGCACCGTTGGCTGCAAAACACGCACTTGAGTTTTGACCGTTGGAAGACTCCACGAATCGATTCCAGACATCGCCGACGCGAGCCGAGTTCCCAACGATGGCTCATCGCTAACCGTCAGATTATCGGCTAACGCGTTAAGGTCCGAACGTTCGCCGAGAGTAGCAACAGAATCGACCAGCGACCACAGCTTGCCGCCCTCGCCGCACGAGAAACATTTCCAGAGCGTTGGAGGCTCGCCGAACTTGATCGACAGCGACGGGTGGTGATCCGTTCGCTTTTTGTGGAACCACGGGGCAAGTGGGCAAGGGATCTGAACGTGGTCACCGTTCGGATACAGATGCTCCGTGTTCACCCCGATCTGGTTCAGAATCAGCTTGAGTTCGGTCCACTCCATCGTAGATCTCGCGAAGGTAGTCGTATAGGTATTTTGCGTAAGCTGCAGAGTACCACGTAGAACCCATCAGAAAGCCCTTTCCCGGGCCTGCCTCGTACAGTGCATAGAATGCCGAACGCACCCGAGGATCGCTGAAACGGACGCAGGAGACACGTTTCGTACTATTTTCGGCCAATGTGACGACCGACTCGCCCGAATCCGTCTCGCGGAGCATCGCCAGGATCGTATCAGAGGGCTTTTTCCCCTCCGTTGGGGGTGTGTCAGACATCAGAAATCCACCTTGTGAGCCGCACCCTCGTCAGTGTCCCCGGGAGCACCGTCGTCCTCGGTGACGACGATCTCCGAGAAGTCCATTTTCTTCATATTCCAATTGATTCGAAATTCCGATCCAAACGTTTCGCCCGCACCATCCCGAATCTTCAGAAACGAGATCTCAAGTTGCTGCATCAGCCGCATGTCCTCGTTGGCAAACAGCCCTATCACATTGTCGGGGTTGATCGTCCATTCCTTACCGTAGCGAACATTCCACGCCCGCATTTTCGGTCCACGCTTCGGGTCTTTCCCTGTCGTTTGTGCGTCCCCGTGTTGAGTCGACACCACCCAAGGAATTTCAGTCACTTCCGCAGCTAGTTGCAGATCCGTGACAATGTCGACCGTGTTTTCCCATTTGCCCGAACTCCCCGCCTGATTCCCTTCGAATCGATACCCGCCATCGATATAGACGATATCGGGCTTGTGTTCGTTGACTAACGCCGTGACATCCGACACACGCCGCACAAGTTTTTTATCGGCGATGAGAATGTCTCCGCTGAAGTCCATTTTCGATGCTTCACGTTCCCAACGTTCGACCGTTCCGACATCGAGTTCCCAATCACGCAGATCCTTCCAAGGCATCCTGTAGTGGATCGCATCCAAGCGTCGATGAATCCGAGCCGCTGCCATTTCCATCGTCACTAAGAGCACGCGTTGATTCTGCTCAAGTGAGTTATCCGCACAGACACAGATCGCCCAAGTTTTTCCAGTGTTCTGCATCGCTGTGAAGACGTTCAGCGTTCCGTCAATCCAGCCCTGAATAACGTGATCCAGCGACTTCCAAGGTGTAGGCATTCCACGAACGCCGAGTTTCTTTTCCTCAAGATAATCGCCGACACGTTTCGAAGCGTCTTCAACGAATTTCGTCACCTTCGACCGAACACTCAACGGACGCAACGCCGACGCAGTTTCGTTCAGCAACCGGAGGGCTTCATCAGGATCTCGGCCTTCCAGTTCCGCAATCGCATCCTTCATCCGAGTTTCGATTGCTTTGCCGAGTGTTCGCTTACGAACAAGATCCGCGAGATAAGACAGCGGCTCAGGAGAATCGGGCAGTTCGATTCCTGTATTCTCGTGAAGCATTTCGGCAGTCGGCCAAAATCCTTCTGCGTCGTGAAATGAAATCGCCCAATTGTAAGCAGTCTTCGCGTCATCAAAAAGATTGTGCTCGCCCACACCCGCACGGGTGAGTTCCGCAGAATCTTTCTCATGCAGCAACGCCGCAATCAATCGTTTTCCTAGAGCTCCCACGTAGCCTTCCGTTCCTCCCGAAAGTCATGTCCACCACATTTCAGCGGAAACATACATTCCTTCATCGCTGCTGCCAATCCAGGCATCCGTTTTGTAAACGTTGTCTTGATCTCGTTAGTCGTGACAATCGTCGCCCGCCGATCCTCCAACCGAGAGCGAACAACGTTTTCAATTTCAGCCTCAACTTGTGTCGCCGTCGATGCAACCGTCACTTCATCGACGACCAGAACCGGAACAACCAGCACACGCTCATACAGTGTGAATTCTTCATCGAATGGAGTCTTTTGTATTTTGTGTGATAGAATCTCGCGGGCATTGATCCACAACCCAAGGTGACCAGCAACCGCCGCAGCCTTCAAACAGATTGCTGCACATGCGGACTTGCCCGTAGAATACTTGCCAAGCAGTAGCAACCCCCGACCGTCCCGCACGTGCTCAGAAATGTCTTCAACGTAACGTTGAAATTTTTCCTTGTGTTCGCACGCATCCGGAATCTCGGCAAGTCTCGACCCCCAATGATTTCGCGGGAGTCGCATACGTTCTAAAATCTTCTCGTCCATTACCACTCAGACGTTTCCGCGTCCATCGCCTCTTCATCGCACCGCGTCAGCATCCGTTCATCTTCACGTTTCTTCGGAAACCCATTCAGCATCCGAGTTCGTACCACCTGAAGAAACCCCACGGTGCCTACTAGATTGAACGTTGGCACGTCGCGATCCGTCGTGCTGAATTTATCCCAATTATCGAAAACGAAAGCTACCATACGCTTGGCCAGACCTTCGTCAGCGTTGCAGAATTTCAAGATCGCATTCACTCGCCGATATTCCGCCGCGTACGTTCGTTGATTGCCCGCGTCCTCACCCCCAGGCATTGACCGCTCCGTTGACGCGAACGACATCGGCCATCTATCGCGAAACTCACTGATGAAGTAATCCCAAACCCGCTGCTTCGGCGTTTTCGGTTTCCACCGTCGCTTTGGTTTCGCATCCTGAAGAACGTCATCCGCAACGCGTTTTTTACGTGCTTCCGCACGTGCCAACATTTCCTTAACCGTTGCTGACGGATTAGACATCGTTCGCTCCAGTGTCCCCGGGGACATTAAGCAGTGATGTGTTTGACAAGTCGTGGCTTTTTGAATTCCCACTGCCCCGAAGTAACGTCGAGTTTGAATTGAGCGGGCGACGACGCTGGCGTGATTCCCGTGATGCTCGTCGTGGAGTTGCTGAGACAGTTCGTTGACGAACCACCGAAGGACAACGTAGCCACACCACCGCCGCCTCCAGGCTTGAACCCAAAAACCTCAACGTCGTAAGTAGCATTGACATCCACGTTAATCCACTGATAGACAATCCCCGCTCCCTCGACAACCATGTACCCGTCAGCCGCCCAGATCCGCTCATCGTCATCGCAAACCCAAACCGTCCCTTGTCCAATTTCGTTGACGCCCTCAAACTCGCCACACAAGAGAAGATTGTCCGACGTGTATTCGGTCGCTCCAATGTCTTCAAAGGATTCGACGAGCAAAGTCATTTGTGCAGTGGGTTCAGGATTATAACCACCTGCGATCTGAGACAACAGACCCGTCACCAAAGTATTTTGCTTAGGCGTCCGGAACTGCACGACTTGGTTGAGTCGAAGCGTATCGATGTGCGTACATTTCACCGTCCACACTTTCCGCTGACGTTTGAATTCTTGGAACCGATGAACCGCCACGTCGAAAAGAGTTTCTTTGTCGGAGATGTAGAGGTTATCAATCGACTCCACTACCGTTCCGAATTCATTCTGCAAGTCCGGATCAGTGACGATCATTTCGATGCGATTCGGATCTTTCTCATCATTCGCTTTGTCCGCCGACGTTCCAGCGTTCGCACCACCGCCGCTCGTGCCACTACCACCACCGCCCGCACCGCCACCTGCACCACCGACCGCAGCCTTTTTGCCTTTGGTCAATTTTTTGACCATCGCCTTGAGTTGTTTTTCGACCGCCTTCGCTTTTTCCGCCCCGAGTTTTTTCTTCGCCCCAGGACCGTCGATTGACTCCGGAGGTTTCGCCCGCCCGCGTGCCCCGAGTGTCACCGAATGATCCCCTGCAGCGAGAAAACCTTGAGTAGTCGGAACCATTTCGATTTCACCGTCCGAGCCTTGTCGCACCGTGATCGTAGCTTCATCACCCGACTCATAATCACCGTCGCCGTCAGTGATTTCGAAGTTTGCTCCATCGACGTTTCCAGATTGAGCACCAACCTTGATCCCCTGCAGTCTCGCCCGAGCATCGGGTTCAGCAATCCCAACCTTCGCACAAATTTTCTGCTCGCCACGCGTCGGGCGACGTGCGGGAAGACCACTGCCCGATCCCCCAGGCTTGCCACCACCCCCGCCCCCGCAGATCATTTGCTGATCGCCACATTCGTATTCGGAGAAAAACCGCCCGCTGACTTTCAAGATCGAAGGACCGAAGTCCTGTTCGTGAGAAATGTTCGCTTCGATAACAGCCTCGGCAGGAATCACGAAGTCGACCGAATCACTCGCGTCCTTCCACAACCCCGCCGTGAGAATACCATCCGCTTGCACGAACAGATCAGACTCGCCCGCTTCCGCGACGGCTTGCATTTCCGCCAGCAAATTGTTACCCGTCACGACTCCCCGAATCAGATGATCGTCCGAAGCGAGTTCGCTGAAATCGTAGAGCCAGGGTGGAGTTGTCCCGTAACGGCTGGCTAACTCCGCCAATATGTCGCCGACGTTCAACGTGCCTTCAACCGTCAGCGAACCAGTTGCACCCCCGCCCGCTGCCGTATACGTTCCTGTGACCGAGCCGACACGCGTCCATTTCTTACCGTCCGTGTCCTCAATCGTCCACGTCCCCGCAAGTTCCGTGAGCGTTGATCCCGCCCTCGCGTATCCACCCCCGTCTTGAAGATAATACCCGCCTTCCGCATAGCTACTGTTCGAATTCCCTGAAGCGAAGTAATCACCCCGAGACAACGCGTTGAAGAATTCGGTATTGACTGGCTTACGCCCCAACCGCGTGAAGTAAGAAACGATTGACAGCGAAACTTGTCCCGCCGACAATCCTTCACCCTCGCGGACTGACGAAATCAATCCGTTGATCCAGTGCGTTGTTCCCCACAACCCACTCACATCCACGCCACCCGAACCGACCGCCGTCGCTGCAAGGTAGATCCTCAACGGCGTCCAGTGGAGCGACTCGTCATATTGCCCGCTCGCGTTCATCAGTTGAACGCTTCCAGAATATTGCCCGCCCATCGCACTAGTCATCGACCAGTTGACTAGGTCATTCATCAGAGTTTCATCAGCAATACAACTCATGGCTATGCCTTCGCAAACGCGTGTGGAATTTTCGACGTGTCCTGGCCACGCTGCCAGATTTCGTGATCGAACTCATCGTCGATTTTCTCGCGAGCCATTTTCTCCAAGTCGTGTCGCCGAGTCATCCCTTGCGTCCTGAAATATTTCATCAGGCTATCAACGTCCAACTCATCGCGATCCCACAAAAAGATCCGCCGATTTCGCAACACCACCCACTCGTATTCAGATAGCTTGTCGAGAAGTGCTTCCGCGTCGTTCGTCCGATATAATTCGTCCGTCACCACCGCAACTTCTGCATCCGGCCAAGGATCGGCATCAGTAATCACCTTAATCGAATCGCGAATTATCGCCGCTGCAGTTTTGACGACTTCTGCATCGTATTCGATTCCAAAGACATCACAACCCGCATCTAGGCAGAACTCCAACATTCTACCATCAAATGCCCCGACGACCAACGTTTTCGGGAGTCGCCCGAGTCGGCTGACAACCTTCGCCGTAGCCTTCAACTTATCCATATTGAAATGCTTCGCCCCATAGCCCCAACGGTGGAAACGCCAACATTGTTCCGGAGGATTGCTACGCCGTCCCTTTTTCAGCAGTTCTTCCCAAGCGTCGACCACCTTTTCCGAGTCGAACTTTTGCACCCGCCGTCGATGTTTGGTGCGTTCCGCTTTGACCACTTTCGGGTCTTCAATCAAATACCGAGCACGATCCACCATCGCCATCACATCAGGCACTTGCCAAAGGTGACCAGATTGCTCCTGCGTGAATGCGGGCTCGACCATATATGGACAGTCTTCACCAAGGATATCCGGCATCGTTGTTTGCTTGTTGACGATTTGAGGGAGACCGATCCCCATCGCTTCAATTGTGGGAACGCCGAACCCTTCACCCATCGATGTGGAGATCCGCAAATCAGCTACACGATACAACTTCGCCAACGTTTGACGGTCTAACCCCGTCGCCCACTCAAAATGAGTGTAGCAGACCTTGCCCGTCAGTCCGTAGAGTGCTTCCAGTTTCGGGAGATTGTAGCCCTTGGGATGACCGTGCTCACCCTTTTCGTGAATCCGCGTGTGTGCGATCAGTTGAACCGTGCGACTCTCAGTTTCCTGCAGTCGCCGAATAAAATCAAACGTCGCATCCCAACGCTTATGCCACACGTTTCTATCGACGTTCAACACGATCAGCGAATCCTCAAACAGAGGGAACCGCAGTTTCTCCGCCCACTCCCGCCGAAGTGCCGACTGCGAAACGTTTCGAGGTTTGAAGATCGACAAGTCGACTCCGTGCGGAATGATGTTTTTCGATTGAAAGACACCCTCCCACAATTGCTGACCATATTTCGTCAGATGCACGATGTGATCTTCCGGAATTGTCTTCAGTAGCAGATCCAAATCGTGTTCCGGCGAACTCGCTTCCCAAGGCATCCAGAAATACATAGGACAGTTTGGCGGGGCTGATGATAGCTTCGACCAGTGTGCGCACATGCCCATGTAGTAAAAACAAATCACCGCGTCTGGTTTAATCCTATGCAGGATGCGATCCACCGCCTCCAAATCATTGATCTGTTCGCAACGGATCTCCGTAAGATTGTCGACCGGATCTTTCAACGGAACCGAAGGAGTTCCGATGACCACAACCTCGTGCTTGCGTTTTGCCAATCCTTCAGCAATCATCCGAGATTGAACGCCAAAACCAGACGGCACTCCCAACGACTCACCAATCATCGCAATTTTCATTTCATACTCCGGTTCTCAGCATCCGTTCGCTTTCCACTGACTACCGTTCGGATGTTTGCATCCATAGGAGTCAGTTTCGACAAACTTCGCGAGGTTCAAAATTCCACGATCTCCTGAGATTTTGCATCCGCAGATCCCGCATCGCATTTCGCCGTTCGCTTCACGCACGTACTCACATTGAGCACAAACCTCAACGCGTTTTCGCATCTGCATTTCACCAACGGTTTCACCCGAAACCAAGGCACTAATCGCAGACAACGCTTTCTGAAAAATATTTTTCGGAACGCGAATGTCGTCAATCATTTGAACTCCAAACCCCCCTTGATTGCCGAGTCGAGACGTTCGAAGGATTGCCCTTCCTTCAGCGGAACGAATTGCTTAGGCGTCCCAAGTTCATCCAGGCGGATGTTCCCAAAACCTTCCCGCGTGAACCATTTCGGATTCATGTGAATCCCTTGCTGCCCAATGTACTCCCCGTGATTGACTAGCGTGCACAGTCGCACGTACCCCGCCAGATCCATCGCATACGAAGTCGCTGCGTCCTGACCAGTGGGAGGACCGTTCAAATATGCCTCGCGACGGGTGTAGAATTCGCTGTCGACCGGATAGTGATCCGAGACACCAATCGGATCTCGTTCAGAGCTATACTTCAGCTGGAACCACTTTTTGACCGACCGATGCGGGCGACGAGCATAGACACCACCGAGAAACAGCCGCTCAAACTTGTAGAGGAACGCCCGAATCCGTCTCCAAGTCTCGTGCCCCATCAGATAACCCCACCAATTCGTCCAAGTGGCTTTCACGAGGCTGTGTGCTTCTCGTTTAGCGTCGAGGGGAAGCGTACAGAAGTTCCACGCTTGAACCGCTCCAACGTCGCTGTAGGTCTCTGTCGCCCATCTATACAATTGGAGGCACGTCGAAAGGTAGGTTTCCGACAACACCAAATCATCTTCACAGATGAACGCTTGACGATACCCGAGCAAATCAAACACTTGTCGACGTGCGTCAATCAGGTTTCGCCCGCAGCCGAAATTGACTGGCCGCTTTACCACGAGCACAACCGGCAGGATCGCCTTCGCCAAGTTTTCCTGCTCACGCATCACATCAGGATCGCACGCGTCGAGGAACACGTAAACCGGGATGCCTTCAATCACTCCCTTATTCGCCGCGAGCGATTTGACCACACGCTCAAAATACGTGGGTCTATCGTGTCCGACCAGAGCAATCGCCGTGTCCGATTTCGGAAACTCTCGGATGTGATTCCAATACGGAGGTTTCCGAAGATTCAACCCGACTTCAGACCAGTCAAGCTGCGGTGGAAGATGATCCTCGTATCGAAACGTTGGCTCATCCGGATCGACTTCAATCGTCGCGTAGAATTTGACCGGACTCCCGAGAATTTTCCAGTGCTCGCCCCTGACCGTTGAAGTCAGAACCAGCGTCCCGTTCGACACCCGCGAACGTCCTCGCCAGATCCCCTTCGAATCCATCGTCAGCAACGCCGCGACTTTGCCGTCCCGTTGGAGTTGCAAGGTGAATACTTGCTTTTCAGAATCGTAGGAAACATTCCACCAGTCAAACTCACCGCGAATGTCATCTACGGAATTGTGCTTGAGGAAATTGATGAACCGAACACCGCGTTCGGGAGTCACCGCTTGAAAGATTCGACTCCTTACGAATTCCTCATGTATAGCCGACAGTAACACATTGTGCATTCTAACCCTCTTGCACTAGAATAGTTCCGGTATGTACTCCGAATCCGGTATACGCTCCGCCACCACTCGGGCAATTCGCATCGCCACCGCCCGCGTAATAGTCGAAATCATCACCCTTGTTTTGACTCACTCGCCATTCGCCCGCAGTTGAATCCCACCAAATCCAATATTGGTACGGAGGCGAAGAACTGTTGACCCAAGCGGGCTCGCCGTTGTAAGTGCCCGATTTAGTGTAGTTATCATTGATCCCTTCATCGTCACCGCCCGACACTACCATCGTATCCGAACATCCGGCAGGATCAGGCAATTCTTCGCCTGGATACCAACCATAGCAATAGTTGCAAATGTCGAAGACCAGACCGCCGCTGATTGCCCAATCCTTAATGTCCACGTATTGACGAATCGACCAAGACAAATCCTTTTCGCAATCATCACGAACAACAAGCCCGTGCTCAGTCACACCAAAATCATAACTATCCCCAACTAGATCCACAACAAGGTGACCCCCCGGTTTCAACACCATGCTGAGACCAGTCACCGAATTGATTCCAAACGTGCACTCGGCTTCGTTGTCGACCATCAAACCCGAGGGGGTCTCATCGTCGCATTTCAAACCGGAATCGGCTTTGCCTTCCTTCTTAATGTGATCGCAAACCCAAGGGACTGGAATGTTGACAACCGACTCCATTCCCACCATCTGAGAATCGCCAGTCGGAATTTTACAACGTGCTTTTTGTTCGGGTGCAACGTCCTGACTGACGAGCATCACCGGACCCTTCGCAACCACATTCGAACCGCGACCAAGCACTGATTTATTTGCGTCCGAAGGATACATGTACGTGCCTGACCCTAACGATGTGTAGTCAGGGTGCATGTATATCTTCAACTTCGTCGGATCGTTCAGTTGAAATTGCGGTTTGTTTTGCGGAATGTCCCGCTCGTGCACACGAAACTTTTTGCGTTCGCAACACACGAATTGCTGAGACGTTGGAATGTGCGTGAACGTCGCACAGAAGACAACCGCGAATAGACCGGAAAACTCACAGTCTATATTGACGATCACTTCCATCCCGTTCGTCGGGCCTTGCGTCGTTATTTGTCCAGGGTGAGCAGGATCATTTTCAACGGACCACTGAACGCTATCCAAACGGAGAATCTCATTACCGTCACCGTCTTCACAAGTCCACACAACGTTTGCATTGAAATTCTCCTGAGAGCACGCCATTATCACATCGGGACCGGCGACTTCCATCTTCACTTCGTAGAGTTCACACAGCGACGGGCGTCGACCGGCAGGACTCGGGGGCGAACCACCTTTCTTCCCGGGCGAACCACAATCGTAAGTGAATTGCCACGCGTCCGACTTCGGGGAAACACCGCCCGAATTGCTATACGCCATCGCCCGCCAATAGACGCTTTCACCGTGTCGGATTTCCGAAATCAGTGAAAGCTGATACGATTCTTCCCCGGCGAGCACTTTGACCGAGCGAAGCGTAGGACCGTTGAAACTGGAATTATCACAGACTTGAATGATGATCCAATCCGCGTCGACCGGATCTTCCCACTCCAGCGTGATCCCAGAAGGATTGTCGTATCCGCCCGTGTTGCTCGGGCAAACCGTCGACTCGTTTTCCGGTGCTAGAAGAACCGGAGGTTCCAAAACTACATCGCTACGCCAAACAACTGCAGGCTGTTCGACATACGTGTAGATCGATTGCCGGATTTCGGGACAACTCATGGACTACAGACTGCGGCCATCGGGGTTGTTACACACATCACTTGGAACATTCCCGAGACGCTGAAGAGTCGTCCGCGAACCCCGGGTTGATCCAACCGAGCAAAGTAGACTTCCAACACTTCACCCCAGTATCCCTCAAACGTGTAGAGAGTCAAGGTGCTTGTGTCGTAGAGATCGTAGAGTGTTTGAAACTCGGAAGGATAACAGGCTTCAATCGTGAACGCCAAAGTCCCGTCGCCGTGAACGATTTGAGGATTACTCGCTTGCACGACTACCGCGTTTGCCGTTGGCGTCGTCGAGTTCCGTTTGCGAGGAACATACGGCTTATATGAAAACTGCGGGGGCAGATCAGTTCCGTCGAGCGTTGCTAGAGTTGGGTACGGCATTAGATCCCCTCCGCGTTCATTCCGGCAGTATTCAGAGCGTTGCCAATGTTCCTCCGTACATCATCCAAGTCCACTTGGCTATGGATTTCCATTTGAACTTGCCGATTATCGTTGATTTCGTTCGCAGAAACCCCGGGGACAAATCCACCCGCACTCACGCCGCGAATACGTGGAGTCATGTGCGACAACGCCGCTTCACGCAACCGTGGCTGTGCGTTTTGCATCGCCGATCCGATTCCAGCAACACCCTCCGAAACCGCACGCACGTTTTGTTTCCAAACTTGCACTAGCGAAGGAGAATGCTGCGTCGTTGGGTCCATTTCCAACTTCAGATTCGCCATCGTCGCCGACACCGCATCGATCATAGCCGGGGCTTGCTCGTGCCACGCCGTGAGAAAGGATGAAATCCAGTTGACGGGTGCTTGTCCGAACATCACGTTGACTTCGTCGAACAGCATCTTGAAATTCCCGCGTGCGAGCGTGATGCTCTGAACGGTTTGATCGAGAACGTTTTTCAGTTGGGCTTGTTCTTGTGACATCCCCGCATGAGCCATGCCTTCCAAACCAGCCTCGCCCGCACGTTTGCCCGCAATCGACCGAGCGAATAGTGCTTGCTGTTCCCGCTGTTGGATGAGGTTGTTCAACCGCGTTGCTTCCGCGTCGTTTCCAAGTGCTTCGGCTTTCGTGCGACGTTCCTTCATCGTCACGATTTGTTGCTCCATTTTCAGAGCAGCATCCGCCGCACGCCACGCCCGCATTTCCTGGGCCTGTCGAATATTCGCCAACGCTTGATAGAGAATGTAGAGATCCTGAACCGTTTGCACCCGCTTGACCAGTTGCGACGTGACATCCGTTTCCAATTTCTTTTCGCGAGCAGCAACCGTCAGTTTCTTTTCCTTCTTGTCCGCTTGATCCTCTTCCGCTTTTTCGATAATTTTCGCAGCCTTATTCCGAGCCAGTGCAATCGCTTCCGCCCGTTGATTTTCAACGCGTGCAATTTCCTCGGGACTCATTTTCGCATGAGTCGCGAACAGCTTATCAATCCGTTTTTGTTCTTCTTCCAACAACGCGTCAGATTCCAATCGAGCCGCAGCAACCGTTTCCTCACGGGCCTTCAAATCATCGATCTGCATTTGACGCAAGTGTTTTCGTCGAGCGTCCGATTGTTTTTGCAACGACTTTGCAATGTTTTCCGCCGCACGTTTCTCAATCAATCCGAGAGCAGTTGCAGCTTGCCGAATGTCCCCATCGATCTTATCAATTTCCGCCGCAGACTCTTCGCTCGCCGCCTTACGAGCAGCCGACAATTTCTTAATGTTAGCGTCGATTTCCGCCGTAGTTTTACCGCTTGCCGACACCGCAGCACGTTCCGCTTCAAGTTCGGCGATGTGTGTAGCGATATCTTCATCAGCCGCTTTACGTTGCACCACCATCCGCGTGCGGATTGCCTGAAGATCCGCAATGCGTGCTTTTGTAAGTTCAATCTGTGCAACCCGGGTTTCCTCAATTTTTTGAATCTCACCCGCAAATCCCTCAAGACTTTGTTGCGTTAATTCCTTATAGAGTTCGTTGAATTTTTCGGTCCCAGTTTTGAGACGACCTTGTGCTTGCTCCGCAGCCTCCATCATTTCCGTGTGTGCTTGCATTTCAGCCTTCGCCGCACGCACAGCATCGACCGACAGGTATTGCTCACGAACAAGATCCTTCGTGTCCTCATTGAAACGCTTTTGAGCCGACGACGCATCAGACAACAACGACTTTGCAGCTTTCAATTGTTTTTCTTCCGCTGCCGCCGAGATCCCAAGAGTTTTCTTCGCGTCGATCAGTTGTTTCAATGCGTCGACATCTTTTTGCCGTTCCTTAACTTGATCGTCAATCGCCGTTTTCAGATCGCCATGCTTCGCAAGTTCTTCCTCCAATTGATTCAGTTCGTTGACCGTCCAACGGGACTGCGTTTGTAGCAGACCAATGATCTTTTGTTGCGATGCGACTTTATTCTTGTTGGCGTGAATATTTTTCTCAACTTGTGCAGCGAGATCGCCAAACTGACTCGTAGTTTCCGCCGCCTGTTTCTTCTGTTCGGCGAGTAGTTCAGTTGACGTTTTAACCTTATCAGTCCACCACCCAAATCGTCTCCCCATTCGAATTAAGTCATCGTTCCACGCCGTGAACGACTGCACGGCACTTTTAACAACCACCACGAGAACTTCAATGATGTGCACTAGTGCCGCAACCGCAATCACAACCATTGATGTGATTACGCTGGCAATTTTCTTGAAGATCCCATCGCCTTGCCCCATCGTTTGAAAGAGTATCGAGATCTCAGCGAACAGCGACTTAAACGCTTCGCCGAGTCGTGCAATTGCGGGCTTGAGGAATTTGTTCCAGGCTTCAACAAATCCTTCCTTCATTCCGACAATGATCGGCTTAATGAATCCGTTCCAGACCGCAACAAAAATTTCTTTGAGTTTTTGCCACGCTTTACCCAACGCAACGAAGACCGGAATCAGCACACCGCTGACTGCACCGACCGCAAGACCGATCAGAATTGCTTTGAACGAAACGACCGCAGCAACAACCGACGCTATCACACCAATCGCTTTTCCAAGTAACGCGATAAACCCGCCGAATGGAATCAGGGCTACCCCAACCGCGAGCATAAACGCCCCGATTTTCGAAACAACACCGATGACTGATTTGACGATTGCTTCGTTCGCCATCACCCAGTCTTGGGCCTTGCCAACCAGTTCCGTCACCTTGTGAATGAACGCTCCCAAATCCGCCCGAATCATGTCGAACAGTGCATTCAGAAATCCTTCGACCGCCGACTTGAGAAGTGTGAAAGCTCCAGCAACGTTGTCGATCATAGTCGTAGCCATTTCCATAGCTGCGAGTTTTGACCCGTTGATAGCCCGCTCCAACAACTCCATTTGTTCCATCTGCCCCAAGACAGCCTGGACGCCCTTGAAAGCTCGTTTCCCGAACATGTCGAAGACATCAGCCGCACTAACGCCCGCCTTGTCGAGCGTTCGCATAATGTCAGTGATTGAGTGCAGCAACGGATCGATATCTTCAAACGTCAACCCGTACTTCCGCATAATGCGATCAGCACGATCCGCGTTTTTCGTGAGCATCTGCAGCATATTCGCAAACGTGGTCCCTGCGATGCTCGCTTTAAGACCAGCGTTTCCAAGCAACCCGAGAATTACTGCAGTGTCTTCAAGAGATTGACCGTACGCAGCCGAAACCGTGGCTGCATATTTCATCGACTCGCCGAGCATTTCGACCGTCGTGTTCGCACTAGCTTGCGTGATCGCTAGAACATCCGCGACACGATTTAGGTCCGCTGCATTCATCCGGAACGCAGTCAGAGTATCCGACGCAATATCAGACGCTCGGGCAAGATCTAGTGCCCCCGCAGAGGCAAGATTCAACGTTGCCTCCACGCCGTTGAGAATGTCAATCGTCCGAAAACCCGCCAACCCGAGAAACTTCATCGCTTCCGCGACTTGCGATGCGGACCATGCAGTCGTTTTGCCGAGCTCTTGAGCCTTCGCACGTAGTTTGTCGAAGTTTTTGCCCGCGTTCTCGGCAGCGGGAGCGAGATCGCCCACAACCGCTTTCACGGCTGACATGGTTTTCTCAAACTTCGCCCCAACGACGACAATCGGCGATAGAGCACCAAGAAGGATCGCACCCGTCGCTGCAGCAGACGCACCGAGAGCGGTCAGCGAAGCACCGACTTTGGAAACCGATGCACTAAACGCTTTGAGTTTCGCAGTCCCCGCAGCTAATCCCGCTTGCAGACCGCGAACGTTTGCCCAGATTCGTAGAACTGCTTCGCCGAGTGCCATCGATTACCCTTTGGAATACAACAAACCGTCAGGCAAGTTTTCACTAACAGGTTCGTCCGATTTGACATCACCCACTTGGTCAAAACGTCCAACGTACGTATCGAATTCTCTCCGGTCTGCGTGTTGTGCAGTGCGGAAGTCGTTCGACATTTCCTTCCGGTTTTGTGCACGCCGAACCAAACCCGCCCAACTCAATCGATTCAGCTGAAAAATTGTGTGCGACAGGATTTGTTGCAGCGTCCAACCATACTCCGATGCAAAGGAATCGATCAGCTTTGCGAGGGCTCGCTTGTCGCCGCCGCGAATCCCTCCCGCAGAGCCGTAAAGGTCTTCGGTGGAATCAGCTGCGTAAAAAGGCCCCGCAGTTCCTCCCAATCCATGACTTCCTTCAGTGCGACCGAGATCTTCAACCAGTCGCCGATTCCCATCTCTTTGAAGGAATCCATAGGCTCGCTAGTCGCTGCAGACGCGATTCGTCGCAACCCTTCCTGAGTGTTCGGGTTCGTCGCGAGAATTGCTAGGAATCCCAACCCGTCAGCGTCGTCCGACGTTTTGCGTTCGTCCTGCATGGCTTGCAGAAGAACCGCAATGTCGGTTGACAATCCTAGCAGCGACTCAAGAGTCAATTCGCGTACGCGAATCGTACCGAGTTTCTTCGTTTCGACCGGAACGCCAACGTTCGCCATTCGCTCCGATTCGGTCAGTTCAACAGTATCAGCGTCAGACATCACTTCGACTTTCGGTGATGCTGGAGACCGCCGTGTAGAGCATCGCGAAGTTTCCGCAAACTTTCGCAGAATGCTAGGGGTTCAACCAGCGTTTTTCCATTTGCGTAGTCTATCAGTATCTTCGTCAATTCCTCTTCCGACATTTCCACATCGAAGTGGAAATAGATCGTTGTGCCACGACCCTGTTTTCCCTGAACGTTCTTCAGATCCACGCCGTCTTGTGACCAGATGAATGCCGCTTCGTTCAGGTTCTTAGTTCGGAAAGAAGTTTTCGGTTTGTCCGTCGTACTCATAATCTTTACCTCCGTCAGCACGTGCGGGAATTACCCCGCAGTGCTTAGGCTACGTCCGCGTACGGAATCGAGACGGTGATATCGCCGCTCGTGCTGATGTTCGTCAGAGCAGTCAGCGTCACTTCCGCGTACTTGCCGCTGAAGTTCCACGTGAAGGCACTGAAGCCATCGCCCGGCAGAGGATACTCGTCCGAACCCTTGACGCTCGCGTCACCGTTCGCATCGAGATCGCTGCGTTCGTCAGCAATCCACTGGTCGATAGCATCGGCCAGGACCGCACGAATCATCTTGGAAGTGGTGAGACGGGAGCAACCGTCGCTGACCGTGAAACGAACGACCGTCGTCCCCGGGTTCGACTTGGTGACCGTGAAGTCGCCCATGTTGTTGCTCGCACCACTGGTAGCATAATCGTGTCCCATTTTGGACTCCCTTGCTACGTGTCGCAATTTTAGTAAAGCTCCCGAGTGTCCCCGGGTGCACAGAACTAGAGTTGACCTTCGTGCAACAACCGCAAAGCGTCATGTCGCATCCGCTTTCGCGAAATCCAATACTGCCCGCGAGCAGCTTGGATGTTCGTGATTACGGTGTGCATGTCGCCCGCCGTTGGAGTCTTTTGTTCATTCCGGCGTTCACCGGGAACACGAAAGTCTTGAACTTCAGGCTGCGTGTTGATTCCGAGTGCTTGCAACTCAGATTGAACCGCATTGCCAAATTCAGATGACGCCATGACTCCCTCCTTTTTAGGAGTCCACGATTGTCCCGAAGGCTCCATTGGAGTCCTTCAGAATTTCGAACTCAACCTCGAAAGCAGTTTCCTCTTCACGCTGCATTGTGTATTCGCGAGTTCCGAACGTCACGCACTTGCTGAAGGTGAAGGTACGCGTCCCGCAAGACGGACCTACGCCAACCAACACGATTGCAACTTCGTCCACCCAACACGAATCATCGTAGCCAAGCGTGAGAGTTTGCCCTGAGAGGTTTGCCTGGGGCTGCATGAAAGCGAGTCGAATCTGATTCAACGTCACTTCCAGCAAGGTGGTCATCACGTACATACGTTCCAGAGAGCGACCCTTGCGAACCACGCCAACGGCCTGATCCGCAATGACATCGACAAACTCAGGTTCGTACCGAACAGTGACACCGCCCTTGGTGTAGCCCACATCGCTACCACCGATGGAGACTTGAGCCGCCCCGATGATAATGTTGTCGGCATTCGGCATGAAAAACCCTCCAACTAGGGTACTGGACAAGGCTGACCATACCAGATCAGATCCAAATCCACTTGGACAGTCCACACATCCGTATCTTCGTCGTGCATCGATTTTCCGCGATTCGCGAACCGTGTTGAACGGTTGCTAATGTCGCCGTTGGAAAAATTCCAATAGCTCGCGGGGGTGGTGTTGTGCACCAATTCCTCAAGTCTATCGGCAATCCGCATTGCCGTCAATTCCTGTGTACTGCAGCAACAGAATTCAACACGTGATTCCTGCAGAAACGTGGTCTCGTTGTTCAGTGGAACCGAGGGACCAATCCGGAACCCCAGAAACGGCTTCATGCCCTTCACGGGTGGGGTATCACGAGCTATCCGGATGTTCGTCGGAGTGTGCCCTGTCAGTTCAACCAGTGACCCCGCCCCGGTATCCGCTCGTAGAACGTCCGCAATCGCTTTGTTGAGCTTTTCCTGATGTTCCATTAGACAGACGCCAGTCCTAAAAAGAGTGTCCGCAAACGCCGCACAGTGTCTCTGTAGTACAGATCCTTCAGAGCCACCCACGCAGGGATAATGAACGGGTGCGGTTTGGTCCCTTCCTCTTCGATTGTCGCATGAATCGCTGCCGCCAATGATATCGCACGATCCCCCGTCGCCCCCATCTTTTTCTGGGCGTATTGTACCAATTTCGACATGTCGGCAGAATGCGGCTTCGTGCCCTTTTCCACAGCTTCCCCGTATGGAACCCCCAAAGACCCAACCTCCACGCCCGGGTTCCCGCCGACGACGATAGCACGCACGTCGACTTTTTGTGAGAGTTGCCCCCGAAAGATCGACCGATTCTTCCGGATTTCCGCTCGGATACCTGGAACGAGGATCATTTCCGCCGACGTGTGCATAGCTTGAGCCGTGACCATCGGAGCGAACTTCGCCCACTTCGCGAGCGTTCGGGCTGCACGGTCTATCCCGATTTCAGTAATGAAGAACCCAGTCGCCATCAGACACCCGTATCTTGGTCTTCCAACTCCATCACGAAAGACGTGTGGTGCAATCCACCACGGTCGTCTTGTTGCGGTCTCACCCAACAAACTCGATAGTCGGTTTGTCCTGTCAAGTCGTACGGATACGCACCCGCAGCGATGCGAATGAAATCAGACTTTTGAATATCCGGAGAATAGGGACACAAGCACTTCCAACGGTAGCGAGATGCGTTGCCGAAAAGTTGCTGTTGATCCTCGTCGCTCATCAACGCGATCCGACAGTCGCGATCCTCATAGATCACTGTTTCCGATCCGCTTGGAGTCAACCCACCCGCTCCGTCATCCGCGTTGGCGATGCGAACCACGGTCATCTTGTTGACCATTCCGTAGAGAGGATAAACGCTATACAGCATCGGACTCACCTTCGGGTGGTTTTTCCACGTCAAGACTCACTGGAAATGGGGGATCAGGTTTGTCCGTCCGTTTGTGAAATTTCTGCCATTCGATCAGCCTCGGAATACTCGCGTCGACCAGTTGCCGACGATTGAACCGCAGCTTCGACATTTTGCGAACAGGAAACTCGACGAGCATCCGAAGGAATGCCGCCCCATGCGTGTTCTTTTGTGTTTCAATCCACTGCATCGGGTACAGATAGAAATGCTTCTCAATCGACACATGATAGAAAAACGAATCAATCGGGCACTTCCATTGCTGATGACTCAACGAAGACAGGTAGATCCGTTTCAAATGCTGCGAGCACAACCCGAGCATCGCACTGAATGACGATGTGCTACCGATACAAAGATTTTGTGCACGAAGGATCAGAGCCGCGTCCTCTTCGATTGTGCCACCCGTCCGGATCTCCCAGTCGCGTTCCTGAAAATAAGTCAGCAACGGGTGCTGATCCGATTGAGAGAGAACAATCACATGGTCGAATTGTTTCGCTGCATCGTCAAAGAATGTGATCGGATTGCACATGTAAGTCTTGTTGACTTTTGACGATTGACGATACCTCACAATGTCCGTCGACCGCACGTGCACAACCAACGTGTTCTCAGGCAACGGATCTTGATTCTTCAGCGGGAATTCCAACGCCTGATAAAGCGTCGACCGTGCAGCGTCACGAACGAACTCAAAGAATTTTGGAGTTCGCCCACTGAGCGGGGGACCGTGAAACGTTTGTGCCGCCGTCGCTTCCGAAACCACTTCGGGATTGATCTGCCCAGGCATACAAAAACGTTCCGAGATTTGAGCGATATTATCATGCTCAGGCATCTCAAACGCCCCGTGTGTCGTGTACGCAGACCAGAGGCAATTGCTGATCTGAATCAGATTATTGCCGAGTCGTCCGAACCACTTCGGAATTCTATAAATCACGGTCATGTTCTCCACGTTTGTCGGATACCACTTGGAATAGATCCACCCAGTTGACGTAGTTGTAGAGTAACCGATCAACTTGAGGAAAACCAGTCTCCATTCCAATGCTTTCCGCCGTACCTTTGAACGTGACAGTGAAGTCAGGCCAAATGATTTGCTGTGCGTCGACCGGAACTTGCTTCGTCGATCCCGGTTGCAACGATTCCAACGTCAGTAGCATGACTGCCCGCTTGATTTCCGGAGGGGTTTCTTCACGTCCCCAACGTCCTTCAACCACAATATTTTTCTGGCCTTTTGGCCAAACGCCGCCGCGAAAAACACCACGTCTCGGGCGATCTTCGGGGAATGCGAGAGCAGTCTGAATGTAATGATCGTATCGAACAAAGTCATCCCCCTCCACATACTCTTCCAGTTCCGCCCCATCGATATCAATATCCTTGCAGCTGACAATCGAAATCAATGGGTAGACAACCAACGGTTGAAAATGTAGCTGCGTCAAACCGTTGCCATCGAAACGATTCGTCTCATCTTTCGCGTAGAAGATATCATTGCAGATCGCCTCGACGAACGATTCCGAAAGACCGATGTGTTCCTCCACTTCGTCATCCGTGTAGGCAGACAAATCGATCACTTCGCCCGCGATTTTGAATGCTCGGACTTCAGCGACAGTGACGTAGTTTCCCATGTCAGTCCTCGGGGTACTCCGGAGGTATCGGAATGAGATCCGACACGTCCTTATGATTGAATGCTACCGTGATCGCAGCATCGATGTTTTGCCAGAGCGGAACGCCCTCAACCTCACGTGAGAAATTCTCACGGTAGGAAGCAATCGCCCACTTCCCGTCCGTCAAAATAAACGGATCTCCCCACTTCTCCGTGTGTTGTGCGTCCGGACGATCCTCACCCGTCGAAGCACGCTTCCCGACTAGGTGACCATCCTCGTCAATCGTGAATCCCACACTCGCCAAGATACCACGCATCGCCGCCTCAATTTGAGGGACTGCAGTATTCGCATCGGCTTCAGTCGCAAAGACGTAGGCAAGCATCAGATACCCCACTTCGTTAAGAGATAATTCTCAAACAGTTGGCGATCCGCGTCCGCCAATTCAACACTACAGATTATAGCCTCTCCGATCCATCCATTCAAATAGTGTCTCGATAGGGGCAACGGGGCTGGTCCGCCAAGTCCCCAACGGAGATTCGCGTTCCAATCCAACGTCGCTCCGCTATTTGTGCCGATCAAACTTCCGTTCAACCACGCACGAGCATTAGGAGAACCGCCAGATACTTCCGAACCACTCAGCAATCGAGGTACTGTAGCGTCAGCCGCTACCATGTTATTTTGCCCGTTTTGAAATCGCCCCCACCCCCGCTGATTGAACGAAATATGATGATCGATCCCGTTCTTCCAACGTGCCGCCAAAAACCCGTCGTCAAATGCATTGGCTACGCCGCCGTCGCCTTTTCCCACCGCAAACATGGTATGTGGTTTCGTTGGATGTAACGGACTCGCCAACCGATTGCTCGGAACAAAATCGAGAACGTTCAAACCATTTTGACTTCGCGTTCCTGTCGTGGGTTGCAGACTCCCGCTCGCTTGCGTCATGTGATTACCGTTGCCCGATTTGTCATCGAGTTGGCTCACCTTTCCAGCGGCTTCCGTAATTGTGGACAAGTCAGACGCATCCCACCAACCAATCACTACAGAACGCATCAGAGATCTCCAGCGAGACTCCGAGCGTCGTACCGCGATTCCAGTTGCCAGTCCTAACTCATCCATCAAATACCCCAACGATTCGCGAGATAAGTTTCCATCAGCAAAATCTCGTTATCAGTGAGAAGTCTATCGTACCAGATGAATTCTCCCAACGTAAAATCAAGGGCAATTGATCCGTCAGCCTCCGCACCAATCGACAACCCTGTTGCAGAAGGTGTCCTCGTTCCCACATTTCCCGACAAGTCTTGCACACCGTTGACTCGTCCAAAACTACTCGCCGCATTATAGACAAGCGAAGCGTACTCAGGATCGGTGCTAAACGATGAACCGTTGATCGAGCTATTCTCGTGCATCCGACGCCCATGTGCATTACTGCCGCTTCGTTTCTGGTATCGAAGTCTGTCATCACTCCCGCCCCAGAACACTCGTCCAAACGCACTATTCAATGGGCTTGTAAGCTCATACACAAGGAATATCGTTGTAGGCGACTGCGGCGACCAACTCACCCCATCCAAGTGCGTGTTGTTCGCTTTCACAAATTCAATCGCACTCAAACCGTTTAAGGTGCTCAGACTTGGCTGATTCGCACCCGCACCTTGCGACACATGGTATCCGTTGCCTGACTTATCATCCCACTGCGAAACTTTCCCCGCAGCTTCGGTGATTGTACCCAAGTCTTGAGCATCATACCACGCAAGCAGATCGGCCAGGACTTTGGGACTCTTCAATCCCTTCCCACCTTTCGAAGTCGCCAGTCCAGTTGCAAGTCCGTCGCTCATAATGCCCACTTCAGTCGGAGGTAAAGATCAGTTTCCGCACGCTCCGCTGTCGTCAGAGTTTGATTGTAGATCAGCAACTCAGCAAAATCAAAACGCAAGTGTCGTCCGCCTGCAACCTTGTCCCCGCCGAGTCGAAACGTCGTGTAAACGCTCCCACCGCTATCTGGATTTCCTCGTGTCATGTGCACGCGTGACCACACATCATTTGCTATGTCAAGATCTGTCACCACGCTACCGATTGTGCCGTTCGGATTCCACTCGCCGGTTTGATGCCCCAATTCGTTTTTGTCGCCCGGGGCTCCCGGGATCACAACATCATTGTTGTATCGAAACCGAAGTCCTGCAGCACTAGCTCGCCGCACGTTACCTCGGTCATTATCCGCCGACCACAATCCCGCAATTCCGCCCAACGGTTGCGTGCTGTACGGTTGAAACACGACAAAGAATTCTTGAGCACTCGTTTGGTTGAAACCGAGTTTCCGAATCCAACTTCCGACTGCGTTGTTTCCGCCCGCGAAGTAGAGAGTGTTCAGAGAATTACGAGTCACTAATCCGGTGCTTGGTTGATTCGCCCCCGTCCCCTGCACAAGATGATTGCCGAGACCTGATTTGTCATCGAATTGACTGACTTTTCCGCCCGACTCCGTGATCGTAGACAGATCGGCAGCGTCCCACCATCCGACTAGGCCAGTCTTGAACGGTGGTGGGTACGGACGCATCTTGTTTCGATGCGTTGCCAATCCTGTAGCAAGAGCATCAGACATTAGCCTTCGGGTACGGTCTTCGCGACAACCCCTTTGAGAATGTCAGCACCACTCGGAGCCTTGCCCGTGATTCGGCGAATCCCCAAATGATTGAGTCGGAAAATGTACTCATCCCCGGGCTCAATTTCGAAGAACTCACCATCGTCGTGAAGCGTGTCCACGTGAATCTGAGCGTTGCCCGCCGACGAACTCAAGTTTTTGATCGAATAGGACGTGCAACCAGCTGGATCTTTGAAAATCAGATCCTCGGAAGCTGTCAACGTTTGCGTGCCAGTGTTCGGCATCATTCACTCCTTATTTTACAAACTCCTGTCGAGATCCTTCAGTATCAATCGGGAAATGAAAATCCAATTCCAACAACCCAGGAGCACTTTCGTTAGTCCCACTCCAAGTGTCCCCCGCAGCGATCCTACGCAATTTCCCTTTGAGAATTCCGCTAATCAATTTTCCGCTTCCCGAAGGTGTGACCGAAGTAGACACAACCAAATGCTTGTCGTCAACTCCGTCACAAGTGTCTGTCGCTGTGTAAAGTGTGGTCGAAGGAAACACTGCGTTGACGTTCGCCCAAGTGAAAGCGATCTCCCAAATGACAGTGTTTCCGTTATTCGCAACGCCTTGATTGTGGGGTGTCCAGTGGACGTGCGGAAAAATGTCCTCACCTTGCTTGTAGGTGTGCGGAATCTGACAAGTCCAGTCCACAAAATTTCCAGCGTTGAACTTATACAAAAAGAGCGATTCACCCGCCCCTCCCGGTTGCCACGAACCGAGTAGCGGATCGCTTGGGCCTGGAAACGTAAACGCTCCTGGTACAATCCGCATATCATCCCAGACAACAGGATTCAAGACCTTCGTCTTGTTTGCTGGAAAATTCAGCGTCCAATCATCGGTAGCTGCCGCATGATCGTCAGCAGAGTTCAACGCATGGCTTTTATTGTGAGACATTTCCGCATCTCCTAGTACACAATTGGAGTCAATCCCCACTTGTCAGCAAGTGCGGCAGAGATCGCTTGTCCCTCAGCTTCGTCAATCGTGTCATCGTAAATCCGAATCTCGGCAACAGACCCCGCCCATGCTGTTGTCGCAAAGGGTGGGTCTGGCCGAGTAGCTCCCAAACCAATCGCTTTGTAGTCTGCACCTACTCCAAACAAACTTGCAGTGGACGAAGACCCATCAGAACACCATGCTTGTCGATAATTGTACGTGTCACCCGTTTGATAAGGCCACACTCGCCCATGAAGCAACACCCAGTTCGTTCCCGCACTTCCCCAAGTCGTTCCGCTGCTTCCAACGCGAAATTGCCATTTACCAGAGCTCTTGTTAAACCCGAGATCATTGCCTCCGTTGCCATCGTTATCTCGCATCAAATAACGAGTTCCTGAATTGTTTCCATCGCATACACAAAACACGTGACCCAGAAAATCGTTCAACCAAACGGGTGCTGCGTTACTGATCCACACTCCCTCAGTCAACACTTGCAATCCCAACGCATCCATCCCGTTAAGACCGCTCTTAAATGTTTGCCCTTGATTCACGAATTGATCGAGATCGCACGAACTTCCCAACAGCCCCTTATTTCGCCACGCAGTTAAGTCAGGAGTAGCGTCGAACTCAAGACTCGTCTCGTCAAACCATATCTGCAACCCTGCGGGTACAGCATCTTCCTTGAATCGCTTGTCCGTAGGTACAGACAATCGCTTGCCCGTAGCCACCCGTATGCGTTTGTCCGTCACGGCTCGCTCCTTATGTCAACTGCACTGCATAGGTCGTCCCGCCAATTCGGAACTTCAAGAAGATGCCGCCACTGTTGAGAATCCACATATCCCCATCTTGCGGAGATGCAGGATCGCTTGTGTACGCAGCAAGATTAAAAAGCGTACCGCCAGCTTCACCGTCCTCAACAGTAACGCCGCTGTTTTTGACCGCATCGCCTGACGTTCCATCCCATAACGCTATTGCGTTATCCGTTGACGACCCGATTGTGGGAAGGGCTCCCGCTTGAGCCGCAGTCACCGAATGTGGATTCGCGGAACTCGCTAAGTGCGTATCGTAGCTGGAGTGGTCGTAGGTACTCTCATGGGTACTTACGGCACCTGCGGCAGTTCCAGCCGGATCAGCACCCGCCTGAGCCGCAGTGACGCTGTGTGGGTTTGACGAACTCGCAAGGTGCGTATCGTAATCGCCGTGATTGTAAGTCGACTCGTGTGTTCCAACGACCGTCGTCGCTGTCCCTGTAGGATCAGCCCCAACGTCCGCAGCATCGAGCACTACCACGCCGGTCTGAGTGTTGACCGAAGTCACGAAATCGGTGTTGTCGATCTTCTGCCATGCAGTCCCGTTGAAGATCGCCCAGTCACCTTGCTGCCAATCCGTGATTCCATCGAGATTCGTCGTCCCTGCAACCTCAACGTAATAATAGTTTCCAGCCACACCTACGCCACTTTGCAGCATTGGAGTATTCGTGTCAGCGTTCCACAATCCTTGATATTGCAAACCCGTGATCGATTCGACTTGCGTCCAGAGATCCATCACTTCCGTCGCGAGGTTCTCAAGATTGCCGTTCAACAGTGCCCGTTTCTCCGGAGTGTCGAAGATCGGAAACGTGCGAATCGGACCAACAGCTGTACCCCGACCACCGGGAGGATCATATTCACGAGACATTTTATAGCTCCTATGGCTTAGGATGTTTTCCGTTTCGCCAGATTTCCTCAATCATGCGAGTTTGTTTTGCCATGTCTTCCTTGATCTCAGTCACGTCTTCCTTAACGGAGGTTATTTGTTGAGACAAAACCTCCTTGCTTGCTTCCAATTTGTATTCGACACTGGTCGCTTTATCGTGAGCAACGCCACCCTTGAATACAGACACGCCCGCCCCCGCGACGAACAGCGTCATCATGCCAAGGATGATACTCAACATCCACTTATTGAAAGTGTGTCGGGTTGCCATCGTTTTCTCCAGTTCCTTGTGGCGATTGTCACAAGCCTCTTTGGAGAATACCGAATCATTTGTATTTGCAGCTGCGTCACTCATCATTGCACATCCTCGGAATTTATGACTTCGCGAATCATTCGCCGAGCAACTTCGATGGGTTGTGCCGTCGACAGGTAAACGTTCGGCTTCCACGGTTCACCGTTGAATAGTGTTGTATTCGGAACATCCACCGTGACTACTGCGTCGAATCCGCTCCAGTCGTCCGGAAGTGTCGGAAAACGATGAATGCCGAAAAATTCCTCCAAATCATCCAAGTAGCTTGCGGCCTTCAGTGTCGTCGGCTCCAATGCCAACAGTGTATGTCGTGTCGCGTGTCGTTCACCGCTTGGCGGTTTCACGACTTCGGGCCAATCGCCGTAAGGTGTTGAATTCAAAACCTCGTCAACTAGCACCGAGTCAGCTGCCCACAACGAGACGGAATCTTTAACATCGAGGCTCCGTGTCGGTTCGATCCCCAACTTATCAAACGCGTGCACCCCTGTTAATAGCGGATAATGCTTGATGACAGTGTCGGGATGAGTCGCCGAAAAAATGACACACCCTGGCACGCCCAACAAACCCGCTACGTGACAGAAACCAGAATCGTTTCCTATGAAAAAATGACTGCTTGCTAATAGTTTCGATTGATCCACGAGACAATCCGATTTGTCGCTTGCCTTGAACATCCGTTCATTCGTGAATCCAAACTCATCCTTCGGTCCCAACCAGATTACAAATAGCCCGCGAGCGACCAACTTCGTGGCTAGTTCTTCCCAACGTTCCTCACTCCAGCGACGGTTTGGATTCGACGCCCCAGGATGCAACGCGATCACTTGAGCGTTCTCGTGGAATTCCGGAGCGTATTCGATCCGCAGTTGCCCGGGTTCGACCGTACGCCCTACACGTTCGCTGATGAGTTTGTAATAGTCCTCCGCACGCAATGATCGCATGTGGTTCAACACACGCTTGAATTCGATGACAATGTCGAAGCTGAAACGTGTCTCGGGAGAGTTGAGAGCGGTGGTTTCAATCGTGTCATCTACGCCGATCAGTTGCTTCGCAAGTCCGCGAATGTGAGGCATAACGGCAGCAGTCACATGGCACTCGCGGGACTTCAGCATTTTCGCTGTCCCGCCGATTGCCATGAGCACATCGCCGATTCCTCCAGTGAACCTCAGACAGATCCGTTTGCAAGACCAATCATCCGGCAGTTCAACTAAGGGCTCCGACGCTTTCGTAATGTGCCGAAACCCGTCCACTTCGAACTCCTAAAGCAAAGGGCTCGACAGGGATAAACCCCGCCGAGCCCTTGAAGGTTCGGATAGGTAGGAACCCCTGCTTGGCGAATCGAAAGACGGGTTAGCCCGTGTAGTCCGATCCACTCATGCTGACGTTCTGAATGATGACGACCATTTCGGGTTCTTCGACTTCGAAGTCCACGCGGAAGTGGATCGTCACTTCCCAAACGTCGGCTCGCGGTTGTCGGTCGAACTCGATTGTGATGTCACGCTTCACGAAGTAGACGAGGTTCTTGAGCGGAGTCAGCCAAATCTCGCTCCCGTCCGTCCCGGCAGTGCCGAACGACAGATTCTCGGGCATGAGAGGGACTTCCAACATCGGAATGCCCCACGGTCCCGGCTGCATCCGCGACTTGAGGTTGTTGAACCGCATCGCTGCATCGCCGCCCGCAGTTTCGCGGTCGCTCCAGTCGAGAGACCACTTATCCGCAGGACCGCTCGGCACGATCCAAACGTAGTTGGGTTTGGCCGCTCGGTAGCGACTCGGCACGAGACGTTTGGCGTCGTAGTACAGCTTCTTGGACGGAGCCGCACCGCCAGCGTCGAGGATCTGAGCAGCGGGAACTTCCGCACCCAGAATCTTGCTGAAGCCATCGTTCACGCCGAGAAGGTTGTTCTCCGCCGTTTGGCTGTCGCCAGTGGGCAAAGAGTCGTCGCCTTCGATGCTCGCGAGTTCGGTGTCGATTGCGATCCGCTTCGTGAACATGCTCAGAAGCGTGTCGCGAATGCCCGACCGTTCCAGGTTGTCTTCCATGAAATCGGTCTTCAGATCGAACGCCGACCGATACTTTTCCATGTCGTAGGTGACAACCGACTCGGTGGGAGTCCGCGTCGATGCACGACTCGTCGTGTGTGCACCCTCGGTCACAATCGTACCGAGATCCAACTTGTTGATTTCGCCCTTGGAGTTGTTCGTCCGCACGACGCGAATTTCTTGGAGCAACACCGACTCGTTGACAACGAGATCGATGAAGCGATTCGCTTGCTGACGGTTCAACACAGAGTTCGGCAGCGAAGTCTCGTCGATTGCCGACTTCTGCATGAGTTGATCCAACGGCAGCTTGATTTCAGAACCCACAGTTTATCTCCTTAAATGGAGGTTGATTTTCGGAAAATACGATCCGGCTCCGAGGACGTTACTCCGATCCGCCGAGGAACGCGAACGTGCTGTCGAAGCAGTTGTTCGGGTCTTTCTCGCCGGTCTTTTCGGTTTCGACTTTCTCGTCCCGTTCGGTTCCGGAAGGGGCGGCTTTCGCGAGACCCTCGGCGGTCTTCGCAACTTCCGCGACCTTGTCGTTCAGTTTGGTGAGACCATCGGTGAGTCCCGCCAACGTTTTCTCGATGGTCTTGGTGTCGCCATCGGGTTCCGTTTCCGTGTCTTCCGTATTTTCCGTTTCGTCCGTTTCGGTTTCCGTTTCGTCTGCGTCCTTCGTCGCGGTCTCGGTGTCCGCGTCGGGTTCGACCGTCGCCATCTTGGACGAAATTTGCTCCAGTCCAGTCGAGACGGTTTTGAGGGATTCGGTAACTCCGCCGAACAGCGGCTCGATTGCTTCGGCGACGGCCTTGGCCGTTTTCGTCGAAACGTCGTCCGCCAATTTCGCAAGACCCTTTTCCACGTCGGTTTGGGTTTCCTGCGTTTCGGTGGTTTCCTTGTCTTCGCCAGCGTCGGTTTGATCGTCCGTCTGGCCCTTGTCCGCAGCGTCGTCCGCCATCGTTTTCTCCTTTGCGGATGAAGTATGACCATCTTTCGATGCGTCCTCGCCAGCCGATCCAGGCGAATACAAATTGGTCAGATTTTCGGCAGCTTCACTCCCAAGGAGTTGACCGATCCAGTGTTGTTGCGGATCTTTCAAACCCTTACGCGGAGAGAATCTGGCAGTGAGCGGGCCAGCTACAACGAAAACGCCGTCGCTCATTTTCACAGATACAAGATCGTTCAGACTGCTGAAATCGTCGGCGGGTTTTTGACGTGCGAACCATGCCTCGTCAGTCGACCGCACAGATTCAGAATCCAAATCGTGATTCTTCAGATATTCAAGAGCCATTACTTCAGTTTCGAAGCGACTCTTGTCAAGTCGAACGACGTGAACCGCCAAGGTATCCTCGGACGGCTCACCTTCGAATTTCCCCGCCACCATTTTCCCGACCATAAACGTCGAACTCGGATTGTCCGCTACGTTCACGAGGGAAATTTCGTAGAGATCGATGTTCTTCAGCACCCGGGAAACAGTGCCGTCCGGATTTGTTTGGTAGTCGACTTGAACTAGACCACGCCAAGAGAAGGAAGACAGTTCGCCACGTTTGACCATCTTCACGACATCGTACTCGGTCACTTCGACCACAACGAACAGCCCGCGATCCCCCGCTTTGAGTTTCGGGACTTTGACCTTCGGATATTCGTTGACGAGTTCGCGTGTCTTCAGATCGTACACGCCCCAATTGTCGTCACTACCAATGTCGACGAGTTTCGACGCGTACATTTCCATCGGACGACCAACGGCCACTCCGTTGCCCATAGGGTCTACCCACAGTTTGTGGTTGACCATCAGGCTCGGTGCTGCCATGAATTGATCGATATCGAATTCCTCCGGAGCAACAAGATCGCCCGAACGGTCTTCGATTTCAACCGATGCAAATCCCTTCACCGTTACAGTATCGGCTTCAGGATCAGAGGGAACCACCGCCACTGGAATAGCAGCAGGGACACGTAGAAGTTCACGTACTAATTCGCTTGGCATAGACCCACCCTCGGCAAGAGTTGCCCTTAATCTAAGGATTGTCAGAACGCTCGTCAAGAGATTCTTCAGATTTTTCAGTGTCCCCGGGTGCACGCACGCGATAAAACGTAGCCAGATCTTCCCCAGAGTCACCAAACCGCTCACCGTACCGTCGCTCGTTTGGATTCGGCGTGTCCGCCATCGTAACCACCTACACGCTAAGAAGTTAGAAAGGAATTTCCTCAACAAGTTCAACCGCTTGCCCAATGGATTGACCCGAACGACTTCCCGCGTCGTACGCCAGTTGTGATGCTTGCCGCAATAGCTCGGGATCAGTTTTCTTCGGAATGAGCGGTTTCGATTCCCGCAACTTATCCCACAACGCCGCAGTTAGATCCGCAGTCGGACTATCAGGGTCACCTAACTCCAAGATCGGATATTCGCGTGCGAGCGACGACGCTTGAACGTCCAACCGTGCAACGCGTTCACCGAGTTTGCCTGGAATGTTCGACGCGTGATCGAATCCACGGTTCTCCAGATGTGCAAGATCCGATGCCTTCAAATTCGTTGCCCGATGAATCCCTTCCTTCGCTTGTTGGTATTCACGAACGTATTGCACTTCCGACTCATAAATGTCGTCGAGAAATCCACGAAGATCCGTAGGGTGCACGCCAGCTTCCGCAGCTTCCTCGGCTACCGCCTCTGAAAGTTTGATACGTGGAGCACGTTTCGGTTTCGCTTTTGCTTCCTCCAGAATAACCCGCTTGAATTTGAATCCGTCGCGAACGTCGTCCACCACCCCAACGACACGATACTTGCCTTGAACAATCACTTCATCCAAAATGTCGCCCGTGAAATTTCGCGTGACTTCCCGCAGACGCACGCCCGTACGCGTGCGGAGTTCCATAATGACCGGATTCTTACCCTTCCCCAACGCGAGATCCGAAAACTCACCCTTCGCAAATCGCAACGCTTGATCGATCCCCTCCGCCGAAGACGTTGGAGCATTGAGTTCAACAACGCTTCCTTTTTGAAATGCCTGCAATTGGTCATCAGTAAGATTGTGTAGACCGCGATAAACTTTGCCGCGAAACGGTGCAGTTTCCCGTCCCTTTTCAATCGCACGCATAAACACTTTTGCTTCCGGCGTCGGCTTACCCGCAGCAATCGAGTCACGCACAGGTTTGTAGTAGCGTTTCGCCGCTTCTTTCACTGTGAGGGCTTCGTCCCCTGTCCAGAACGATCCATTCACGCCCATCTCGTCGCCGTAGATCCAACCAGCGACGTGCTCAAACTCGTCTTCGGTCATTTCCTTGACCCACTGAAGTTCGTCGGTGTCAGCAGGACGTTTCGCAAGTTTGGCGTGTTCTTCGCCGAGATCCTCGGCATGTTCAAGTCCCACACGGTCGAGATCTGCGTCCGTTGGTTTTTGAGTCGGCTTAGGTTTCGGGGGTGGTTTCGGTTGTCCCAAATCATCAGCCGCACGCAGTTTTGCGAGTTTCGCTTCCGCCGCTGCCAATGCGTCAGGATCAGTTCCTTCCTTAACCAATCGATTGCGGAGTTTTATCAACGCTACGCGGTCATCCGGCAGTTCGACGGGGGGCTTATCCAAAAACGAGACCGGAGGTTCAGTTGTCGGGGCTCCAGCGGGTCTCGCCCCGCCGAGAAGATCAGCGGGTGGGATTCCCTTTGGCATGGGCACAGGACCGCCGTCCCAAGGCTCCAGCAATAGATTCGGATCAGATAAGTCAGGCATCATTGAGCATCTGCAATTGACCGACAGAACTCCGTCTCCCGGGTGCATTTGCCCGCTCGGGAAAGGTGACGACATGGGGATCGCCCCGGTTGCTTCGTTCAGCGAATGCGGAGGACGGACCCGACTATCCCCGACCGTGTACCATTCCTTTTTCTTCACACCCGACCGCTTATACATTTCGTTTTTTGCTGTGTTGAATCCGGCCTGAGATTCCGTGCGGGCGATTTTCAACGCACGCCATTCCGGAACACCATCACCGCTCGCCACGATACGGGCTATATCCTGAGTGTCCGCCGATCCCAAATAGACGTTGTCGCGAACCATCCCGCGAACATCCTTGACGACTTCGGGGGCAAGTCCATTTCCGACGCGTATCGTACGCGTCTCCAGAGAGTGTATTAGCTCGCTGTCCGTCAATTGAAAGACAACCGTCCCGTCCGGACGAACAGCCTTCGCAACGTCTTCCACATGCTTCACACGCCGTGATGTGGCCTTGAACCCCATAGACCGCAAACCCTCCACCGCCCCGAACTCGTACATCAGCCGATAATAGGGTCGATGTTTCGACGCGAAGATCCGCCGCTCAGATTCTCCAAATAGCTCGTTGACTATCGGGTCGAAGATTTCCCCCAATGCGTCGTCCACACGCCTGCGACGTTCTTTTATGGGCTCCCCAACTCTTTTGATGAGATGTGCGTGCCGAACCGCAGCCGAGAAGAATCCCGACAGCGTCAAACGCCTGGAAATCTTTTCGAACCAGCGATGATAGAAACCACGCAACCACTGTTCAAATTGGCGTTCTGCGTATCGGCGAGCGTCCACGTCCGCCGATTTCAGAATCATCAATCGCTGCAAATTAACTAGCTGCAGGCTGTGGCTTCGGAGGTCCGGAATTGGGTTGTTTACCGTTGCCATTTTGCGGGGGTCCATTTTCCGCAGCGGCTTTGCGTTCAGCGTCGGCTTTCACCTTGTCCGCCATCGCTTTCGCCGCCATGTCGTTTTTGACCGCCTCAATTTCGTCTTCCAAGGCTTGCTTGTCCGCCGACGACGCTTCGGTCATTTCGTCGATGAAGAACGGGCCTTGCGGGGTCATAATGAACGGACGATCCCCACCCTCCACGGGCTCAAGATCCAGCTTCAACCGAATCTCGTTGATTGTCATCGTCCCGCGTTCCATGTAGCCGACATACATTTCTTGCTCAGACTTGCGATCCCGCACGTCCAACGGGCTGAATTTCAGAACGACCAGCGTCACTCCGAGACCGAGTCTCCACATGCGGTTGATCCCGCGTGCCCAAAGTCGCTGTGACGGGGTGACGATCCGATCCTTGTAAATTTCCGCTTGGGATAATCCTTTGCCAGAACCGAGTTCGGAATGTTCCGAAATTCCGATGATCGCAGGGCTGACTCCGTGCGAAGTCATAATGGATTGAGAGTTGTTCTTTTTGGTTTCTTGGAACGAAGACTCTTGGGCGTCCGCGTCGAGTTTTTCGAACCGCACTTTCACTTCCGTCCCGCGTGCAGGCACAGGAATAATCAGAGTTTTATGTGCCTTCCCCTTCACTTGCGAACCGAAATATTCAGTGATCGTTTTCTTCACGGGTTCCGACAGCCGAGCACCTTCAATCACCACCGCGTATCGAGGAACCGTGTTGTGCTCGAAAAACTGCAAAACATAGTCGCGAATGTGTACGTTCGCCAACAGCCAACCTAGTGCGGGAAGCACGTCTGCCATTCCGTAATAGATCGTATTCGGATGTGGCTTCGTCAACCAAATCAACTCATTCGCCGCACGCGACATATCGGTTGTCGGTTTGCCCGTCTCGCGGTCGATGAGGTTCCATTTCAGTTTTGGATTCGACGCTTCCAGAGGACCGTCCTGGCGAGGATCGTACGGCTCATTTTTCTTCGTGATCGGATCGATGCGTTTCGATACGACTTTCTGACCGAACGGTTGATAGTAGACGAATTTGTTCGCCCCGAGAATCTCCACGAATCCCCGCCAACCCTTCAGCACGCGTAGGCGTGTCGCGGGTGCGTGTGCGAGCTTCCGAATTTTCATGTCGAGAGATCGCACGACTTCGACGCCCGCCCAACCGATTGCCTCGTAGTCCATCCCCGCCCGATCTAGCACACCTTCAAAATGAATCATGTCGTTGGCGTCTTCGACAAACGCCTGAATCATTTCAAGTTCCTTCCGCATTGCCGCCTTTTCAGCGTCCGACAATTTCGAAGGATCATGCTGCAACCCGCCCGGATTCACTGCAGGAGAAAACGAGTAGTCACGACCAACCGCGTCTGTGACTTTCGTCCGAACGCAACGGAAGTGCGTTTCGTCAACCTCCAAGAATGCTGACAAGAGTTCGGGTGGGTACGGAGGTTCAATCACCTTCACCTTATCCATCTGAATGTCAGCGTCCCCGATTTCGCGATCCGACTGCGTCGATCCCTCAACCAATGATTTCGACATCAGTTGTCGCGTATCTTCGGACTCAATCCGATCCGTGTCGAAACACCGCATCGATTTCCGAATGACTTCCTTGGCAAAGTCATCCGCCGACGTGACGCGTCCCTCTTCCGTGATGAAGGCTTCGTTGATTTCGAATTCTTCCGCAGTGTCCCAGGGGACAGCCGCGTCCCGAATCGCTTCGGCGAGTGGACCGTCTTCAACCACTTCAGGTTTTTCGTGTTCGTCAGACATCATCCTACCTCAATTGCGTCCAGAACCGATTCGATAGCCAACTCAGCCGCCAACAGATCGTACGTGTCCGCGTGCCGCTGGTGGTCTACGCATTTTTTCCATTCGTATTTTGCGTTGCCCTTCGTGTCCTCAACAACTTCGCGGACAGGGTTGCACATTTCGCGAAGGAATGCACCGCCAAGCACCAACTCATAATTCTCCGGAAGAATTGTTCGGTGTGCTCGCAACTTCGCAAACGAACGGTCGAGTGCTTCCGTCCTGTCGATGTTTATAATCCGGTCTCGTGTGTCGTAGGTTCGCCGACGATCAGTTCCTTCATTCCGATAACGACACAACCAAACGTCGCACGGGGCAAGTTCCTGAAAGTCCTGGGCCAATGTCGCCTCGGGCATCGAATCCATGACCGCTACTTCAACGTTGTATAGCTCACACAGATTGACCAATTCGTCAATCGTCCGAACCTTTCCGAAGAACAATTTCTTTCGATTATTACGCTCGACCAGTTGCGAGATTTGAACGTCGAGCACGCCGCCAACATCAACTCCCATCGTGCAGGGACCGTCCGAAGAGTTTCCTCGCACGTGTGCACAGTCGGGCTGAATTTGTAACGAGAACCCATCCTCCACGCAACCGTCCAACACTTCGGTTGTCACCCTACTACCCATCGCCGAATAAGGCAATCCCAAATCCGAATTGAAGAATTGCTGCATCTTCCCGGGATCGGTTAGACCCTTCTGAAACCGATCCCACATTCCGGATACGGAGTTGATAGGGTTGCACAACATGCTAATGTGATAACCCTCGATTTGGCTTTTCGGATTTTTCGGTCGCCACTCGCCGCGAATGCTTGCCCGTTCCAGTTCGCCCCCACAGTCCGGACAAATGATTTTGATATCGCGTCTACACCCAGGCTCCCAAATTTCATCCCGCAGAAGATAGTCGACCACTTCGCCCGACTCATCGTATACAGCCTTCACAACCGTTTCGAACCAATCGAGTTCATGGAAATTCCCGCACTCCAAACAGGGGACGAACCACTCACGCTGATCCGACATTTGGAAGAAACCATTGATCCCCCGCCCGCGTAATTTCGGGTTGCCGAGGTATCGACGAAACTGAAATTTCGAAGCTCGCAAACGGTCGAGAGCGTATTCAACGTTTTGCTTGTCGCACTCGTCAACCTCTTCAACGAATAGCATGTCGGCAGGAAATTCCTTGAAGTCAGCGAGCACGTTCGAACCAACGTACTTGATAACACCCGCTCCAAAGTTTTTCATCGCAACCGAATCGAAGAACCCATCCTTGACGATCTTTTTGTACTCCGGAACGTTTTCGACGACTCGGTTGATTCGGTTCTGCACGTAGGTCGTTCGTGCTTCAAATTTTGGAACCACGTAGAAGATCGACAGGCCGACATAGGCTGACGCGAAATGATCGATCACTGACCATTCCGATTTGAAACATTGAACCGAGCCCTGCAGAACAATATCCGCCGCGAGGCTGTTGTATAACGCTCGGATGTGCGGATAGTGTTCGAAGTCCATTCGCTCACCCTTGGTGTTCAAATGGTGCTCCGTCGCAAACTCCAAACGGGCCTTGCGGATCGCCAGAAGTTTTTCCATGACTTCAAGCTGACGCATTTCGAAGTCGGAAAGAGGTTCAGCGGGATCTACTGCGGTGCTCATAGTGTGCGGGTGGTTTCGGCGAGTTTTAGGATTTCTTCCCGTACTTGTTCGGGAGTCCTGTGAGCCGTTTTTTCCTCGTCGGCTGCACGTCCGTCATTCACCATAGAATGATAATGCTTGGACGGCTCACGAGGCAATACACCCGTGTCCAATTGTAGCTCAATCATCATTCGACGAGCACGCATTGCCGACTGCAGAAACTTGTTCTTCATGGACTTCGCACGTCCATTGTCGATACGCGTCACCGTGCCTGTTTTCGGATCGATGATTGTGCCATCGTCCTTCAGTTGGTTCGCTTCGTACAGACACATTTCCTCCAGCCGACCGAGCCACTGCATGTGTTCGACAATCACGTTCGCCGCTGGCCGCTGTTCGAAGTGCGTTCGAAATTCGTCCGCGTGTTCGTGAAGCCAGCGATAGACCGTACTCGTGCTCACGCCAAACCCCTTGGCGATAGCGTTGACCGGAACACCATCCATCCGCATCAGAAATGCTTCCGCCCGCTTTTCAGAATCGGACATGACCCGAAGTTTGCGAACCTTTTCCGCCTCATCCGAGGGGACCAGTGCCAACTCTTCGGGGGATGCCTCGCGTGGATCTTTGTCGAGTTCACGCAACAGTCCCGTCAGAGGCAGAACTGTCGACGAATCGGGCGATGCAGTAGACATAGGATTCCCCTAGAAAAATCGGAGACTACTGATAGTCATACCCAATTTCCAGGGGAGTGTCAACCTTCAAGACGGGCGTCGATTGCTTCCTGCATGAAGACCGTGATATCCCCGCCCGTGTCCTTGAGATGCTGCACCATGTTTTTGACCGATTTCAGGCAAGCATCATCACAGAGACACACGCACTGGATAGCTCCGCGATATGTGAAGAATAGGAAGTTTTGGTCGACTGTTTCGGCACACTCCCCAAATATGGTGGAGATGATATCCGAGATCGAATCGACTGCAAATTTTCCCTTGCGTGTTTCATCCAACAGAGAATCCATAAACGAGCGATCCCTATCATCCTTTTCTTCGATGAGGAACCGTTTGAATTCTTTCTCCGACGAAAAGCCGAACGCGTGTGGCATCGCCCCGGGGTCTACGCGATCCTCCAACGATTTGACAAGTGCCGTGAATTTCGTAGCACTCAATTCGCCCGTCAAAAGATTCCGCTTGACCGTTTTGAATTTCGCTTCCAATTCGTCCCAATTGGCAACGCAACAGGGGACCGCTTCCATTTCGAGGAACGTCGCCGCCTTGAATCGATGCTCACCGCCGATAATCATCCAGTGTTCGCCGTCGATCTCATCGCACGTGCAGGGAACGACGTTCAACGGATGCTCAAACCCGTCCGCCCGAATTTCCTCGACCAGTTGATTGAACGTTTCCTCATCCTGAACATTCAGCTACGGGTTCCAAGGATTCGGATGCAACTTTTCGAGCGGAATCATTTTCGGCTCGATTATCCGAATCTTGGAACCAGGGTCTCCTTTCGTATCCATTTCAGGGTTTCCTGTTTTATTGCGTCGTGATCCAGACCGTCTTCAAGCCATTGTTGATAGTACCATTCAATACCATCCACATTCTTGTGGCACACGTGGCAAACGGTCAACAAATTCTCCAATTGATTTGCAACTTCGTAAGAATCAAAGTCTTCAAATCGAATAATGTGGTGTACGTGGTTCGTCGCTCTACCGCACCGCCGACAGTCCTCGCATAACGACAATATATCTAGCCGGTCTCGGCATGTCAAAAGGTGTCCCTAGAGGAACAATCACCCAATGGGGTGGGATTAGGGTGCAACCGATCCAGCGGAATCATTTCGGGCTTGATGATCTCGATCTTGCCGTCGTCAACCATTTCGACATTTCCTCTTTGTTTTTGACGAATTGCATGGACGCAACACGCACTTCAACCGCGTTGCTGCGGAGCCAATGGTAAATGTTTCGGTATGCCCCAATCACTATCAGGTAAGTTCCGAAAGCAGTCCCCGGGTACATCTTCGCCGCGATGTTACAGAACTCAAGCAACGAGAACAGCGGAGGCGTCTCAGCCAGAACCGCGTGAAATTTTTCATCCCACTCGCCGAACTCCACAAACGTCCCATCCACCACGCCGAGCATTTCTGCCGCAGCAACCGACACGTCGTGTTGCTCGACAATTCGCTCCGTGTGCTCGACCATACGCGTGCGGGCGTCCGCGTAGTTTCGCAGAACCCAAGTCAGTAGAGCATACAATTCTTTTTTGTTCTTGTAAAGAAACGGATAATCCTTCGATCCTGCCAAGTCCCACGCCCACCACGTGTCCGGAAGCAGCACTGGATTCCCCGTGCACATTTGCTCCAACAGACCGAACGAGAATCCCTCTTCCCGGCTCATCGAAACCGACACGTGACATTTGCAGAGAAACTCCAAATATTCCGCATACCCGAGAGGTTTGACAACTTCCACCTTGTCGAAGTGTTCGGTGGGTTCCGCCGATCCGCTCAAGACTTTTATTTCGATATCGTGACCCATGCGAAATAGATCTTGGTAAACCTCCAGAACGTCTTTCCAGTGTTTGTTGGAGTTGAGTCGCCCTGCGAAAAGCAACGTCTGTGTGTCGAATTTAGGCGTGCTGTCTGCGAGTTTCGCGATCCTGTGGGCATTGATCCCGCCCGAGCGTACGCGTGCGAGCCCTTCGGCCTTGATAAATTCCGCTGGAGCCAAGTATTTGCGGCACGAGTCGAGAGCAATTTTTTTCTCCCGTTCCGATTGAAACAGCGTCACACATTCGCTGTAGCTGACCGCCCGCAATTTGTGATCCAGATCCGTCAGTTTCGCGTACTCCTGAACCCACATTTCCACGAGATAAACAGGGACCGCCGTCTGCCCGTTGTAGTCCAGAAGTCGTTTCAGATTCGCCGCTACCGGACTGCGTGAAGTCCAGAACGCATCGACTTGGTATTTTCCATTGACCGGATTGAATAGTTCGTAAACTTCCGAGCTAATCGTCGCTTGATCCGACGCGTACGGAGACCAGTGTTTCAGCCGAACGTACTCCACGTTTTCGAATTCACAATCTTCCGGCACGTCCGCATTCTCATGCAGAAGCACGTAGCAAAACACTTCCTCACGCCATGTGTGGATCAGTTGTTTCCACGTGACCCAATCGGATTCTTTTAGGATTTTCTTTTTGACCGAAATCAAAGGTAGAATTGCGAACCTCATTGAATTGTCTCCACATCCACCCAAGACCCGCAGTGTGGACAATCGACCGAACCAATGACTGCACGCCCGCCGTCGACCGGACGCATAATCATCACAACCTTTGGAACATCATTTACTGACTGCATTAGTGTGTCATCCTGTCCAAAACATCAGGAATCAAACGAGAGATTGACTTCACATGGTCGAGGCTCACGCCCTCGTGCATCGGCAAACAAACCGTGCGTGCAAGGTGCCGCTCAACGCCCGGGAATTTTTCGGTGTCCCATTCGCCCGACAACGCTGGCTGGAACGGTGTCGGCTCAGTGATTGTATTACCCGACAAACCGATCCCGCGTGCACGCATGAGATCCTCAAATTTTTTGCGGTCGATGCCTTCCGGAAGTTCAACCGGAAACTTGTAGAACGTCGACTCCGCGTTGTCGAATTGTCTCACCATGTGCGGAAGATGTTCCGCGTACCAATCAGCGACTACACGCCTTGCCGCGAGAATGCGTGGTGCGTCGTCCAACACTGCACAACCAATCGCCGCGTAGATATCGACCATCTTCAAATTGAATCCCGGGACAACGGGCGAAGACGCTCCAAACATCGCCGTCTTACCGTAATGTGCCCACTGCCGTACGTCATCCATCACCGAAGGATCAAACCCGACGACCGCACCCGCTTGACCGAATCCTACAGGCTTCGTTGGATTGAACGACAAAACCGTAAAGTCCGCCCAATTGCCTGAGTAGAATTCCTCGCGTTTCGCCCCGAACGAATGAGCCGCGTCTTCGATCAGTTTCGCTCCGTGGTGGTGTGCCAACGTGTGAAGTTCAGGAATGCACCCGGGGACACGACCATTTCCGGACAGCACTGAAATCGCGAAGACATCACGATGCAGTGCCAAGATGCTGGATAGCTCATCGAGATTGTAGTCCGTCGTCTCTGGGTTGATATCACAGAAGATCGGTTTGAATCCCGCACGCTCCGCCGCGAAGACCGGAGCCGCAAACGCGTTCGCTGGAAAAACAATCTTCCAACCCCTCGCCCCGTAATTGTGCGAGAGTACGTGGAACAAAACCTCATGCCCCGCCGTGTTGCTTAACGTCGTAACGACATACATCGCCCCGGGAATCATCCGAAGAATTTTCTGTTCCAGTTCCGGCACATATCGCTCGTGAATGAGCCGCCCCGACTCCAAGCAGTTTCGAACGTTCGCCACAGCTTGATTGACCACCGCAGGGGTGAATGAAACCTTCAATCCCTCCAACATTTTCCGCTCCTGCCCAATTCTTAGGCTGCTAGCAATTTAGGCACTGCTACTATTCACATTTTCCAAAGTGTCTAGTTCGGAAGTGCCTTTTCGTTCGGGTTTCACACACTAAAAAGAATTTTCAACCAATTCGCCAATTGTCCCGCCGATCATACAACTCGGCAATTTTGACGATCAGCGGAAGTCGGTCCTGCACAGTATGCTGGCAGAAGTAGCCGAGAGCGTTGATTTTCGCGTAGCTGACTTCGTAATCGCGAGCGTCCAGATCCTTGCCCACTGATTCGATGAAGAGATCCGCCCCGGTGAGTTCGCAGACCCACTCGGCGACATCGCCCTTGTTGACGTTGAGACGTTCGTCACCGACGTTGAAGATTCCGCCCTTCATAGCCTCGTAGTGGTCTATTGCGAAGAGGTAAGCCCTCGCCATGTCGTAGGTGTCGATGAACGTCCGCCGTGCTTCAGCTTCGTACACAACGAGGTATCGATCATGCACTGCCCGAAAGCTGAAGAAGTTCGGCAGAAGATCAAACCGCATACACGGGCTAATGCCGAACGCTGTCGCGAATCGCAGACAGATCCCACCCGCCCCCAAGACCGGAGTTTCCGCTTCCAAGTTTGTCTCGCCGTAGACCGTCAGCGGATTCGTCCCGCTGGTTTCGGTGCACGTGTCATCCAACTTGCCGTAGACAGATCCCGTCGAGGCTTGAATGAATTTCTGCGACGGCTTCACCATATCCGCCAATTGATAGACCGCATCGACATTGACTTCGCGGGCTTCGCGTTCGAACCGAGCACATTCCGGATAGCCGACGATCCCTGCAAGGTTGATAATCACGTCCGCCCCGAGAACGTAGCCTTCCATCAGTTGCTTGTCGCGAACGTCGCCCTTAACGATTTTCACGTTCGGGTATTGAAACAATGTCAATACTGGACTCAACCCCCAACGAAAATTGTCGATGACCACGATCTCGTGACCCGCCGACAATCTCGCCAGCATTTCAGTCAAGACCACGCCCTTGAATCCCGCACCACCAGTTATCAAAACGTTCACAACTAAGTCCTTTCCATAATGATCTCAGAGGATTCGCACGTGTCCGAATATCCCAACGCCTGAAGCATGTATTTGATCCCGCGATGACCTACCCACTCAAACGGAAATTCCTTATCCGTCACTGAAGTCATAATGGGAAGAACGTCCGCGAGCGTCACACGTTCAGGGAGTAGACCACGCTCATCCGCCGTACGCAAAAACTTGAAAGCGAAACAGCGTTTAGCGGTTTCGATGTTACTCTCTGTGTAAGGTTTGATAACCTTCGCCGCCGTGTCGAGAAACGTGCGGGCGACAGGTTCAGACGACCACTCCCCCGCCTTGGCAATGATCTCAGGTTGCCACGAATCCTTGAACTCCGCGAACCGCTTGACCATCGCCCCAAGCATCAGGTGATGTTCCGACGAGAAATTTCTGAAGAAAAACGGGTAACCTCCTGGCATTCGGTGCACAACCCACAACGCTTTCTCGTTGCAAATCGGAATCATGCCAGAACGCATCGCTTCCATATACCCCAGACCCGTGCCTTCGTAGTCCGCTGCCATCCAGAGAATGTCACCCTTGCCGAATTGGTCTATGTAGTCCCGCCCGCTGCAGTTGTTTACACAGTGCACCCAAGGTTGCTCAAATTTTTGACTCGTTTGCGTGACCAAATGCACATGCACGTCCGCACCCGTACGACGCACTTCCTCAACCGCGTTCACTAGATCCGTGACGTGTCGTTTCGGATCGACTGCCCCGCCGTGAAAAACGTTGATCCGTCCCGACAACCGACGCTCACGCCGTTCAGCTTCCCAGAGCGGGATTTGAGAATCGATATAGTCAGCTTCGAACGACGGGGGAACAACGTGGATATTTTCCAACGCTTTGCCAACCAGCGACGACGACAGGTATCGTCGAATCAATCGCCGAACTTCCTGAATGTCAAACGGATTCAACACAAACATCGGACAGCACGCCGCACTCAACGCAATCGATCCCGCAGCATAGTCCTCGTTCAGTCCCCACTTGCACAGTGCATCGTCCAGCGTCGTCTCCGTGAAATAGTTGATGATCGGCAACGGCAGGAACAACTCCCATTTCGACGCGAGAGTGTGCTGTAGCGTGCAGAGACTCGGAACATGGGCATACGTTTTCGTCAGAAGGAAGTCCGCTGCATAATTCTTGTCACGAATGAATCGCACGTACTCAGGTTCGAAGAACGGATAAGGTTCGCGAGGCATCTTCGACGGTCCCAACTCATGCGGAAACAGACCGCACCCCCGCAAGTCGTCAGCATCCCACTGAATCGAATCCTTCGCAACCTTCGGAGCCGCGTAGTCAATTGCAACCGTTTCCCCGAGTCGCCGACAACCATGAGCCAAACTACGGATCAGCGAGAACGAACTAATCCCGTGGATGCTTTTCGACGCGTAGAAATAGTGATCGTAGAGAAATCTCATTCTGAAATTTTCCGTCGATATATCCGATGACTCGGGTACGCAGGATCAGGAGCGGGTTGACCGATGCACGTTGCAGGCTCCCACTTCGGGTCATCCCGCCAACCGTCCCCACACGCGTCGACTTCGTCGCCTTCCTGAATGATCTCGTCCTTTTTCAAAAATCGATACTCAGCCATCGACAAAAGCCTCCACATCGAGAGGAACAAGCGGAACGTCGCAATCGTCCCATTTCTTATCTAACATCGCAACCATCGCTACTTCAGTGATCGCGTAGAACGTGTGATACGTGTTTCTCGGAAAATAAATGCAGTCGCCTGGACCCATCTTGAAGACGTGTTTCGTCGGTTCAAAAACAAGATCCTCACCACCCATCACCGACTCGCTTGTGCACCCGGGGTCATATTCGACATACGCTCCATGTCCGGACATCACTAACACGTATTCATTGAATTCCGGATGCATGTGAAAACCGCGTTGCTTGCCCGGGTTCGTGAAGATAGCGTTGAATTCCACGATCTTCTGTTCGAATACCGGAAACCCTGTGAAGATTCCGCCTCGCCCGTCGTCCAGCGTGACGGGATTGCAGGATGTCTCAAGTATTTTCGAGCGAGGTTCGCGATACATTTCCTAATCCTTATCGCTGAAATCAATTCGGAATTTCACGCCCACTTTTTCGCAGACCATTTTCGCCCGCAAGATATGAACTTTTTCTTTTCGCCAATCCTTCACAAGCAGCAACAACCCGGGATCTTTGCCCGTCCAGATCGAATAGAGCAACGCTTGGCCAACGCCCTCCGCCCATTTGTCCGCCCAATCCACTTCCCACGCCGTCGACTCCGTGAGAATATCGCACCGCGTTTCGTCAGGCATCAAGACTTCAGTCTTACCGTTCATTTGCGGAGCGAGACGTTCACACGCTTCGCGTTCAGTCTCACCCAACAACGCAACGACCAGAATAAGTCCGTACATGATTCACCTACTGTTTGGCGGAGGGACCAGCTTTTACACGAGGATCTGACGGAGACTCGCAACCACGTGGAGTTGGGGGGGACTCCACGCTAGACGGAGAAGCCAGCCCCTCCATATTAGTTCATCTTCCCATGTCGTAAACGGTTCCACGAGGACCGCCCTTTGGCAGTGTCAAATAGTGCATCACAGTCGGCACTACTTCCTCGGGTTTGCGGAATAGATTCGGATCGCCATCAGGTAGCTCACGCTTCGGATTCGCTGGCGTTTCCACGCGTCCAGGCCAAATCATGTTCATCTGGATGTTCTCGGCATTTCCGCTGGCCGTTTGTGCCAACGTGAAGGATCGCATCCAAGACCACAACGCTGCCTTGCTCGCCGCGTATGCGGGTTGGCGTGCGTTACCATTCTGCAGAAACGAAGACAGCAAGACCACATTGCAGACTTCGCTATGGAGTAGATTGAACAACCGCAACTTGTGGAACATTTCCGCGATCCCGAAAAAATTCGTCTCCATGTGCCGACGAATTTGCTCAGGCTTCCATTGGTCTACGGATTTGTCCGCGATTGCAGCGTTGAAAACAACGCCTTGAAAGTGGTATTGCGTTGCACGAGCGAAGTCAATCACGTGGTTGATATCCTGACTTCGGGACATGTCGCACCGCACCCAGTTTTGCAGTTTCATTTTCCTGGGTTCAGTCCGCGAACAAGTCAGAACCGCGTTGCCCTTCCCCACAACCGCTTCGGCAATCGCTGCCCCCAAACCATAAGACGTTCCAGTAATTAAATACTGCATCAATCATACTCCGGTTCAAATATTCAGCGGGAGTGTCGGATGTTCTCTCCCGCTAGGATAGTGACACTCATTTTCCTCCAAGCCGAGCAATCGCCCGAGGGTGTTCCGTCGCGTTTGATCCTTGCCCCACAGGGGCACAATGCTTCATCCTACACGCCAAATCGCAACGCTCACCCCGTAGTGCTCCGGTGGCTGAGCCAGCAAGCCAACTACCCAAAAGATTCTAACTCATCAAGTGGTCGTTCCACAAGACGCACAATTCTAGGATTGTCCGCACGCACGTACGCGATACCCTCGCGGATCTTCAAAATGGTTCCGATTTCCACGCGTGACGCATTGACGAACGTCACGCGATCAGCAACTTTCAGTTTCGATTTCTCCACGACTGGCATGGGTGGCATCCTCCAGTTCAATGTGATCCTTGTAATATTCGATTTGAAGACGTTCGCCGTCTTTCACCATCGAGCCCTTTTCCAACATCCATTCCCGAATCGACAGAATCTCAGGAATCAGATCCGCTTTTGTGTGTGCGACGACTTCGGGGTCCAGATACCACGCCCAAGATCCACCCGGGTTGTCATCCTTCCGGAGTTCGCACAGCAGTCTCGCCCAATCGTACGGATACGGAGAATGATTCCGCAGCAACCAGCCCTCCGCGAAGAACAACGCATCCCCCGCCTGATCCTTGGTGAAATAGTCGAGAGGATTGTGTTTGTAGAGAATACCTATTGCGAGCTTTCCCGGCTGCGTGTGAACGTCCAACGCTTCCAACGGTAGGAAGTCATTCCAGAGCGTGAGCGGCTCGCATTCGTCCGATACGGTCTCTGTGGGGCAAAATGTCGAGCGTTGGAAGAAATACGGCAGGGACCACCCGAACGCACTCCAATCGAACGTCTTCGCCCGTTGTGCGAGTTCAATCGTCCAGTCGTAATTTTTCCCGCCTATCCCATAATCCCAGACATCGTAAATGTCCCAATTCGGTTCTTCCGAATCCCAATCTGAGCAGAGGTTGATAAACCGCCGATGTTCGGTGTCCTTGAGACAATCAAACAGGTGAGACGTGTTGATTTCGCCGATCTTTTTCATTATCAGCGAAGCGTGCGAAACCGCCCTGCAGTGAGTTCCCCCCGCCATTTGTTCGACGAGTTTCGCAATAGGTTCCCACTTCTTGCCCCCGCCCCGATGACGATACAGAGCGAGTAGCGTTTCCAAGTCTCGCCCGCAATCCTCAAACGTGATTGTCCAGAGTCGGCAGAACAACCTATATGGATCGATCCGCCAAGCGACTTTCGCCCAGTTGACCGCACCCTCGACCCACCCCCGACGCACGCATTTTTGGAGACAGGAAATTGCTACGTAGTAGCAATTCTTATTGGGTTTTTCGTCCTTCGAATATGGTTGCAATTCATCCGACACAGCATCCTCCCACAGCGTCAATTGTTGCATTGGGCTTACTCCGGTTTGTGGTGTTTATTTCCCCACAATATAGCCGGTATCGGCGACCGTGTCAACCCAAGTTTATCTTAAATCGATCAGATTCCCAAGGATTTCCGTTTCACCCGTCAGCACTTTCCGAATGGTCTCGGTGACGATATCCTCCGAACCGGGAACCGTGGACGGGGGTGGACAAACGTAGACAATCCGAATCTGGTGGTGAAAACTCCGAAAGAACGTGTCGACCACAGGACGGATCGCTGCCTTCGAAACCATATAGGGAAGTCGATCAGGCTCCAACTCGCGGTCATCCAACAGGAAGATCGCCACGCCATTCGGCTTCAGCACGCCGTGCTCACCGAGATATCGGAGCATCAGAGTCGGGGCTATCACGTTCGTCTCAAGGTGGTCCCTGAGATCGAACGCGTTTAGCACCCGATGATCCCGTTTCTCGTTCGCTGCCGCCGCGAAGACCACACCGTCCAAAACGACTTCGTCGCTGACGAATGCGTGGACAGTCAGTGCCGTTTTCGCGAAGTCTTCAAGATCTTGCTCAAACCACATTTCGCCCCAAATGCCATCAGGCGGAGGCGTGCGTTGCAGCGTGTAAACTTTGTGCTTCGTGCCCTGCAACGTGAACGCGATTTGGCAACCGTACCCCCGGCTACCGCCGACAACGAGAAACGTCCCCATGTTACACTCCTGGCGGTGTGATGATCGAAGAAGGTTTCGCGGGCATCGCGAGTTTTGACTTCGGCGGGCGGGCTGCGATTTGTTCCTTGAATTCGCGGATCATTTCACGCATCGTAATCACCGCGTCACTCAGCACCGCGTCAGAAATATCATCCTCCGACGACTTGATGACTGCGTCGAAGAACGACAGCAAGATCAGATTTTGATGCTTCAGCATGATGATCGTTTGCTTCACTTCCATGAGCAGATTCAACATGCTTCCAAGATGCGGCTGACCGTCGCCCGTCATTCCGACAGTGACCGAGCCGTCTAGTTCCAGCATCACTTCCTGCAGATCGTTGACCGCAGCAACTACTTGTTCGTTATCCAAAAAAGTTTGTGGCATCGTATTCCCTTCCGGTGTCCCCGGGTGCACAAGAAATGGAGCCAGAGGAAACGTTCCCCTGGCTCCTATCGTATCGAAGTTCAGTGTCACTTGCAACGTACGGGGCTATCCGCCCCGACATCTGCCGCCGTGTGAACACCGCCTTCGGAAAAGAAACCGGCGTGCTTTTCGCCGTCCGACCGTAGTGCTGCAAGTTTTCAAATTCGTGTGACTCGTTGACTTCATCGTTGGCATCGGGCAGACGCCCCGCTCGCAAGCAGTCACCCCCGGGGACTGCACAATTGCCGTGGCCTCGACGACCAGTGTTTGCGTTCCATTGTCGTACGTCTTCGCTTGGGTGTCCGCCATTGCAACCCCGCACGTCACGAGACAAACAACAGCGACCACCAACAGTCCTCGCATGGTTCATTCTCCTTTCAGTTTTGCGTTCCGCATTCACAAAATTCATTGAACCGTGTAAAGCTATAGAATAGCTCACTAGTGGGGAAAAGTCAATCCACTTTGCAGCCGCACAACACTGTGCTAGACTTGGCGTTGTGCCCAAAATTACAAAGGAGTCACGCATGGCTGTCATTTTCTTACGCAAACCGAAGTGTGCGGGAACGTCCATCCGCAGCATGTTGAAACAAAACGTAGGAGCACTCAGACCTGAGCAAGTGCACCACTACGACCGTTGGGATTGTTGTGTCATCGGAGCCTTCGAAATTGAACTATGGGAAGATCAGCAATGGTTCAAAGACGCCTGGAAATTTACAGTAATTCGAAACGTTTGGGACCGTGCAATATCGGGTTGGCTACACTGCCCGACATTACGAAAACGACCGTTCGCGGACGTTGTAGCAAACCCACCCCAGAAATCTGAAGACCACTATGGGTGGCATCATTTTGCACGTCTCCAAAAAGAATTTCTCATAAGTCCCGAAACCGGAAAACTCCGAGCGAATTACGTGATTCCGTTTGAACAACTCAGACCGAGTCTGCGTGTGGTTTGGAGTAAGTTCGGAATACAACCGCCCAGAATGTTACATCAAAACGCGGGGCCTTCCCGCCACCACTACTCACATTATTTCGACGACGCCACGTTGAAAAGATTCAATGAGTTATTCGCCGAAGACATTGAACTAATCACCGAACTCAACCCTACACACGAATTCAAATTTGAACGGGTATTCGATCAGTCAATAAAGGAACCAGCCGATCAGAAACCCAATCAAGGCTAGCCATGATATTCACCGCGTG
>Ga0180433_10000729_pt1 | contig 55777 bp, 73 predicted proteins | sample SS_ome_8_FD_132980 | JGI IMG/M metagenome (GOLD analysis project Ga0180433, IMG submission 132980) | Hypersaline lake sediment archaeal communities from the Salton Sea, California, USA - SS_1_D_1 metaG | ecosystem: Environmental > Aquatic > Non-marine Saline and Alkaline > Hypersaline >...
CAAACCCGTCATCAGTAGGTGGCGGCGCGTCTTCCGGCACATAGTCGGCTTCCGCAACAAACTGGTCATCGTTGACCCCGCCGTCCCCATACTGCTGGCGTTTCGCCAGTGCTTCCTGTTCGGAGGCAAGCAACGACTGCTCGTCATAAAGGTTTCTTTGGTCAGTGGGCTGCCGCCTGCTTTGAACGTCGGCCTCCATAGCCCTGCGGTACTGATCGCTAGGCTGGAATACTGTGCCGGATGCCCTCTTTGCTCGGTCAGTGGTTGGCTCAACAGCCTCAAGAATGTTCATCGACGCCTGAACATGAGGCTCCAGCCGCGCCGCCATCCCGGGGTCTGGCAAGTCGAGCAAATCGAGAATGAATCCCGCCACTTCCCTGGCGGTAGGTCGGCGGGTAACAATCTGCTGGCCTTCGGGGAACTGCATGAATCCCCGCCAGATCGGCATGAGGGAGTCCAGATTGAGCGGAGCGGCCCTGACTTCGGTCAACGACGCCTCTCGCAACAGACGGTCGCCTCCGCTGGCAGCGGCAGATTTTTTTACGTCACCGCTAGAATCGAATGCGTCTGACATAGCCGCTGCTGCGCTGTCCACAGCATCAACTGTCTGCCCCGGCCCCCCGAGTTCCCCTACGGAAATGCCGCCATTTCCAGAGGTTGCCAGCATATCCGGGTCAACGTATTCGTTGACCATGCGGAAGATTTTCTCCCGCATCTTATCAACGTAAGACTTGCCTTCCCGCAAGGCTAGGTCATCGTCTCGTTTCTTGGATTTAGCGGTTCGGCCCCCTGAACCAGGAAGCAACTCTTCTTTGACTTCTCTGGGGTCATAGAAGTAGTTGGGGTCTTGCGTTAAGTCTTCGACCGGGGCTGCTGGGCCTGGGTTTTTCTGTGTCCGCTCCCGTTCCCTTGCAGCCTTGAATTCTGCGTCGATCTCGGCTGGGTCGCGAGCGAAGCCTGCTGCGGGGCTTTTGTCAGTCAGCCTCGCGGGTTCGTCTGGGCCGAATGACAGGTTCTCCCTCGCGCCGCCGCTCTTCTTGAATTCCTTCTCGGCGATCTCTGGCGGGGTTGGGAGGACAACTTCCGTTCTGGTTGCGCGCTCCCGGGGCGGGGCTGCCTTGCCCCGCTTTGTAGCCCTGCGTTGCGCCCGCAGGGAATCTACCGTAATACCGAGTCGGTTGGCTTCCTCAACGTCTTGCAAAAGAATCCAAGCCAGCCGATTGGGCGCGTCTGGTGGAATGTCTTTGTAGATGCCGGTGCGACGTTCGGACTGTTCGGCCAGCCGATACTTCTGCCGCGTATCGCTATCTATGTAGTTCCTTAGACGCATCACCTCGGGGAGAGCGTTGCGTCCTTCGGGAACAAACACATCCCTCGGGGCGGGCATCTGCCGAGAAGACAGATCGCGGTTGTCGATAAAGGAATCTATCTCTGGGTGGGCTTCCATCAATGAGCCGAGAGCGGAGGTCATCGCCTCGCCCCGGCGGGTGGTCGGGAAGTCCGGGTCATATCGCGCTAGTTCGACATAGGAATCAATGATTTCCTGTGCCTGGGCTAACGCTTTTGCCGCAGGCTCGGAGAGTTGCTCTATATCCGATGGGGCAATTCTCTCAACGACGTTGGCGTCTGCCTCAAACTCTGGCCTGTATCGAGTTATCCTTCTCGTCTCACCAAAGTTTGGATTTGGTTCTACCCCTCCTTCGGGAGGATCGAAAGTAAACTCATCTAAGCGATCTTCGAGAATCTCAAATCGCCTAACTGGGGCAGTGGGAGCGGCTGTCTCGGAGGGTGCAGTGCTTGCGGCAGGCTGCCTGTCAAAGGCTGCGAGTAGTTCGTCCTCTCGCCTGTTGACTAAGCCCTTTTTTTCAATGTATTCCCACCAGAGGTCTGTGTTGTCAGCCTGTTCTGCCAACTCGGCCAGCCGCCTACGGTCTTGTTGAGCCTCGTCAATGATGCTCTGGCGGGCCATGTTGCGAACGCTATCGTCATCAAGTTGCGCTCGCAGCGTATCGAGAATGGCCTGTTTCTCTTGGATGAGGGCAGGCTTCTCGGCGGCTGGGGCGGCTTCGATGCGGAAGTAATAGTCAGTGTCGGTCGCGCGAATCGCGCTTTCTATACGACCCCGCATCAACTCGATTTGTTCGCTTACGCGGGGATCGACGGACGAACCCCCGCCTTGTGAGCCGCGCTTAGGGCTGCCTTCCATCTCCACCACTGAGCGATAGCCGCGCCTGATTTGTTCCTGGCTCCAGCCTTCAGGATCGGTCACTACGGAGGTGTTGTCTGGCGAAGCACCCTCTAAGTACACCAACTCGGAATCGTCCGGCACTCTCTCTCGGGTCGCCGCAACGTCCACCGACTCAATTGTTTCTAGACCGCCGTCCTCTATTGCTCGCCTCGCGCGCGAGCGGGCGCGCGCTTCCGATGTAGTGTCGGGCGAGAGTGAGGTCGCATCGCCAAAAACGTCCGCGACGATCTGGGCGTCGGCAGCGTCAAGCGCACCGAGCAGGCGACTCTGAACCTCTGGCGAAGCGTTGGAGAAAGCCAGACCATATAGGCGGCTTCCGGCGTCGGGGGCCGCTCGATGCTGCATTGCAGCGGCGAGCAGCGAATCGGCAATCTGCTGGAGGCTACTTGCTTCCTTCACCTTCATTCGCCGTTCGATGCCTGCCAGCACCGTAGGACGCTCGACGGCAAGACGCGACATCTCTGCGTCTAAGGCAGGGGCTTCGGCAGCGACGAGATCGTCCAAAGTCGCAAAAGGGCTACCGGGTGGTTGGTCGCCCACACCACCGCGTAAGCGGCGCGACTTTTTGCCGGAAGATTTTCTGCGCCTGCCGCGAGCCATTTACTCGGCCTTCTTCTTGCGCTTCTTAGGCTCTTTCTCTAGCGGAACCTTGGACATAGCCTTCCGCATCGACCCCTTTTTGAAGTCCTCTTCGGTGACAGGGATGGGGGCTGGCGATCCTTTGGTTTCGCTATGCAGAGAGGCCAGTTTCTCGGACTCCGATTCCTCCTCTTCTTCTTCGTCTTCATCGTCCATGTCCTCGGGCATCTTGCCAGGACGCTTGGCGTTGGACTTCATGTCGGCGAACACTGTTTCCCGCAAGATGCGGTCAACGCAAGAACGCTTGAGGTCACTGAGGTCGATAGGGAACGACATAGCCATTGGTTTGTCCTAACTGAGGATTGATCCGAGAACGCCAAAGAAATTGTTGCCGCGAGACATATCGCCCATTCGTCGGTCTGTCTGACGCTGGAGATTGCTGATGAACTCAAAAGCCTTGTCTTTCCGTAGAGCGTTCTGTGATGTCCGCTCTGTCTGGTCGGTGTCGAGCAACAGCCTCCGCAGCCCATCCTGCTCCTCCGCAATCGCGGATTGGTAATCGAAGAGAGCCTGCTGATCGTCCATCCGGCGAGCCATTGCTGCGCTGTTCGCACTCGGCGCAGACGCAAACTGCTGTGCAGCCATCATTCCAGAGCGATATGCTTCGCCCGCACCACCCGCTCGAATTCCTGCTTGCTGTGGCCGATACGCCCGCTGGTTGCCGACGAAAGCCCTGTTAGCCTCGGCATCGGATTTCTGCTTCCGCAACGATTCGCCGCTGGCGACTATCGGGCCGGAATACGTTGTGGTGAATGAATCGCGCGCGAACATTATGCGAATAGCCCTGAGAGAAGATTGGCAGTACCGGAGCCAGCACTGGCTCCGAGAGCGGCACCACCCGGGCCTCCGATCATGCCGCCCAGGAGCGCGCCGATGCCTGCGCCCGCGCCGCCGTATGTGCCTCCTCGACTCATTCGGGCGGGATTGCCGAACCAACCGGCTCCGTAGCCGCCCGAACCGTCCGCGCCCCCTCGGTACGCAGTCCAGGCATTCCCCGCCGACGAGAGCAAGCCGCCACCCGCAAGCAAGTTTGCCATGTTGTGGGTGTACTCCAGGCTGGTGTTGCGGCGTTGTTCATCAAGCCTGTTTCGGATATTGCGAATATCCTCCCGCTTGGACAGATTGATGCCCCTCAAATCGTTCATGTACGACTCGTCCATGCCGTACCGGCGGGCGGCATCGGCCCGCTGCGAGTAGATGTCGGCACTTCGGGCCTTCTCTGCCTGCTTCTGGTAACCGCGATTAGCCTGTTCCATTTGCTGGAACCGGGCGTTTCCCCGTTGTTGTGAAAGTGCCTGGGAGTAAGCGTTTTGGGTTCTTGCGCCAGCACCGCCGCCAAATGCTGCGGGCTGGGATGACCCTCGTCCATACTGACGCTGCTCGGCGGCTCGATATGGGCCTTGCGTTTGAATCCTCGACGCACCACCAATGGGCGTAGTTCCTCTGCCCAAAGGCCGGATATTGCCCATCCCGGGGACGCTCACTGCTGGCCGCATACCATCACCTATTCCTGTCCAGATTATGGTGTTACTGCAAGCAAAACCGGCTCGGGTTGTTACCCGAAGACGATGACTGAAACTTGCTGCAAGGTGCCCAGATCGCCGTAGATTCGCACAACGAACTCATCTATGTTCTTGTCGGGGTGAATTACCGCCGACATCTGCCCAGGTGCTAACACTGTCACAATAGGCATATATTCATTGTCGATGTTGCAGGGTTGCAGGAATCTGATGCGGTAATCCCCTGGGCCAATCGCCTCGGCTTCGACCGACGCAATGTTGTGGGAGCGAATGATGGAGCCATCTGCCGAGAATGCCAACGATGCAATCAGAGAAGGGCAGTTGAGGGAGTCGCGAATCAACGCTTCGCGCTCGTCAATCCTCTGCTTCTCTCCCGGATCGTATGTAATAATGCTCATTTTTGATATGTTTCCGCATACGATTGGGGGGATAATCCGTAACCATCTGGCTCAGAGAAATCGGCCCGCCAAGCATCCCGATACTTCATGTCAGTCGGAAGTTCGGAGCGGTCGATAATCCGGTACGGCACACCTTCATCGACTACCAGTTGGGCTAATTGATGCTCGTCAGTGATTCCGGCTTGCCCTACTGGCGTCACTGAAATGCCACCGTTCTGCTGGGGAGCGATTATGCAACGAGGCATGGCAGTGCCCTATTGATAGACTGCTAAAGCCACATACAGTGGATTGTAAGCAGCGTTGATAGCACCCTGGTTGGCATCATGGGCATGGTAACCAAAACCGCCCACAAAGTATGAAGGCGTCATGTTGGTGGCGAACAGGGACATTCCAGTTCCGAAATTGTTAGGTTGGGCGTAATGCTGATTACAGACAACGCAGTACGCATTATTGGGCAATGCCTGGGCGAATGTGATGCGGAAAGCACCCAAACTCGCATTGCCTTCGGCAGTGTATACGGCATTGAATGTGCTGATGGATTGTTGTGCAGACATATCAAATGCCGCAAACGCCACAAGGCGGCTGTCTGCTGGGGCTGGCCCGGGTGATGGCGACCCGTCGAAAAACCCGTACACATCTTGGACGGTGTTGTCGCCTAATCGGATTGTCTTCTTTTGCAGATTCCGCAGATTGATTGTGAGTTCGGTGCCTGCGGGAGTCTCGTCTACGGATGCCGACAGAAATCTGGGAGTCTCTGTGCTGGCAAGAATGGGCAACGCTTCTAGCAGGGTTGTGGAGGGATCAATCCGCAGATGTCGGCCTGTTTGTTTTGAGATGGACAGGTTGATCTTCGATACTGCGGCATTGGACTCGACGTTGTTTTCTACGTCGATATACCTCCCGCTCTGCACCCGAGGCTCGGATAAAGGTGAGTTTGTGGTGACCGGCTGGCTGTCCCGATAAGGGTGATCTCTGCCTTCCCCTGCATATCTGCCCGGGTTGCTGGATAGTCTCTGCTGGAACGGAACAGTAGGCGAATAGTCCAAATTAGTCAGATCGTATTTCCGGCTGTCTCTGGTAATAAGCCGCAGTTTCCGGCGAGGGGTGGCGTCGGTTGCGTCCCGCCCCTGCGACAGGGTGGCCGTCGCCGCATTGCCGATTGCGTTGGCAAGCGTCTGCGCGGCATTCGCGGACAGACCGCCCTCAATGAGAGTCTGGACTAAGTCGCCACTAACTGTTGGCATCGACTCCCTCGACTTCCAATCCGTACAGAACAGTCTTGCTTGGGGCGAGATCGTCGGCGTCCGCGCTTCTAGCCTGAGAACTAAGTTCGATGGCGATGTGCCTGTCAGAACTGGACATATCTGTCAGCGAACGTCCCGCAAATCGAGCCATCGCAACGCCAGTAGCGGGGCCAAACGGAGTTCTGCTGGAAACCATATCCAGGGTTGTCTGCGACGAATTCGCGTCATGCACAAAGCCGGTGCCCCTATCTCGCCGCATGGCATTGGGCCTCGGGCTTGTGTCGTTGTTGTAATACTCCCGCAGGATAAGCGTAGTGGAGGTTTCGGTTGGGCGGTAAGCGACTGACACTGACCGGTCTTGCTGTGAGTCCCCGCCCCGGGTATTGCCGTCGTTGTTCAACTCCATTGAGCCGGTGCGAAGCGTCCAGGGGACGGTGGCTCGCGAGTAAACGACAACTTCTGCGGGAGGATTACCCTGTTGTTCGAGAGTAGAGGGAACCCTGGCGACACTGTAGCCTAGCGCATTATCTGCCGGATTGCCGGTTGGGGATGGCTCGATAATCAGCGGTTCGTTCGCGATGAAGACTCCAAAAATGTCAATGCCGCCATAGCCGTAGCCGCCGTCGATAATCTGAATTTGCGTAACCTTGCCTTTTCTGACAATTGCCTGGAACTTCGCAGTTCCACTACCGTTCAGCGTACTGACCGATACGGCGGGTGGATCGACATAACCACTGCCACCGTACTGGACAACAACTTGCACAATGTCCCGAAACGCTGTGTCCCGCAGCCCTTCCAAGCGATGGAGGTGGCCGTCAATCGAGGCGTAGAGGGTCTTATCCGGCTCCAATTCGTCCCGAAAGTCAGTAGCGCAAGTGAGCGCAGTGGGGTAAGTTTCTGTCCACCAAACCTTGTTGCGTATGTGGTAGCAAAGGGCGAGGTCGGGGTATTCGCGGGTAGTGTCATTGGTTACCACAAATACCCGCAGTATTGCAGATTGTGCATCGACCTTCAGGAAGAACGCATCTCTGTATTGGAGTTGCAGAAGGTTGTCATCGAAGAAGTTGCGGATAGGCTCGCTAAGTGTCTCGATGGCACCGCCCGGGGTCATGCTGTAGACCCCTCGCTCATCAACGGCATAGAGCAAATCGTCATAGATGTCCCAGGCGTTTTGGGACAACGCACCGCGATGAGCGACGAGATTGATGGTCGCGTCGATTGAGGGGTCAGTGTTATAGGTCAGGCTATAGCAATGACTGTTCTGCATTGCCAGCAGGAGATGCCCAAACGGAACTAATGCCGTCAAGTAGTCGGTAGCCCGCAAGTTGGTCTGGATGGGCAATTCGTTCACATCTGGGCAAGACTCAAATTCGTCGTATTCAGAGAAAAAGATTGTGTTCGCGTCTTTGCCTGAACTGGAAACTCCGTACCAAAGCCTGTCTTGCCAAGCAACGGCCACACCCATATCGGAACGGGGAATTCCAAACCGGAAAGCATTCACCGCACCATTCGGTAGAACTACGGGCAACGCCGCATAGTTAGAGCGATTGGGGTCAAAAAGTTCTTCGTCAGATAACTCATCTCGTCCACCGTTGCTGATGGTGATGTTGCCATCGTTGATCTCGCCGTACACATCAGTGCGATAGTAGACGAGTGATTGGTCTGCGGACGTTCGGAAGAACTCCACATAATCGGCGCGGCTCGGCGGGATAACCCCGTCCAACGTCCAGTTGAGGCGGCTGGCCCTCCCGCTTCCGTTAGCGTCGGCCTCGACGGAGGCGAACGGCGACAGGTCTGAGTAGGTAACCGGCCTTGTCATATCCCGGATGGTGCATGGCTTATCGGTGCCCGGTGACAGCAGGGGTCGTTCCAGTGTGAGAATGTTGCCTTGGACGCTCTTGATTCTCGCCATGTGTTCGATATTTTCTGCGTCCGTAATCTGCATTCCCGGCTTGATGCCGGTTGCGTCAGACACAGTGATTCTTCGCGAATTGTCGAGCGGATTGCTGGTGGTGTAGGTGGGCCTCGATACCACTGTTCTGCTGTAATCAGCAAACCGATAGGCGCATTCATAAGAACCCTGCATCGTTCCCCGCAGAACAGGGATCAGTTTCGCAGGGGTAACATCGGTGTATAAGACGGTGTCGCTAGCAAAACCGTCGCCGCCATCCAAGATGGCAACCGAGGTCACCGTCCCACCGCTGACGGTAGCCCCGAGCCGCAGGCCATACCCACTGCCGCCCCTGAACAGTATTTGAGGCTCGCGGTAGTAATCTCTGCCGCCACTCAAAATCGTCACACTACCGATGCGTTCGCCTGCGACTGACGCTGCCAGTTGCACTGTGGTGAACTTCCAAACGTCGCTGTTTGTAAATCCGTTTCCGACTGCGTTTGGGTCAGTAAGGAACGGTGGTGCTTTTTGCCGCAGACGAACGTAGCCGACTTCGTTCGCGGCAGTCCAACCGCTGCCAGAAATCACCACCTTGGGGGCGTCTTCTGCGGGGCTTGTGATGACAGCACCCGGCATAAGCAGTGAGCCAGCAGTGCCCGCCGTATCAACCTCTTCCGCTTGCAGATAAAAGTCGGTGTATGAGGCTTCCACATCGGTGCCGCCGCGAACTTCGTTGAACCAGCCAGCCGCATTCCGAAAGTATTTCCTGCTCCCGGTAACTCCAAATATCCAAGTGGAGTCTAGTCTGCCGCCTCGATCTACAACCGTATAACCCGCAGCATTGAACTGGTAAAAGCGAATGGCAAACTTGGCACCTTTTTCGAGGAAACTGCCGGGGTTGATGACTTCAATTGTGCCTGCTGCTATCCCAATAGTGTCGTTGTTCGCAGCATCGCGGAAATCAACAATGGGCTGGGCCAAGTTATACCCGTTCGGTTGATCTGTTCCCACATGGCCCTTGCCCCACCATCTGGTGTATGAATCCTGTACGGTTGATGATAGTTGGTAAAGATTGTCTCCATTGTCATTCCTTACAGTATCGGTTGTTAGCAATCTGCGGTCTTGGCCGCTCTGCGGTGTGTATCGGTTGCCCCAAGCAATCCCCAGCGTAAGGTCGGGGCGACCGTCCGTATATTTTTCCTCGTCTATTTTGTGACTTCCGAGAGTCCAAGATTCGGGGCAGGGTGCGAGGTAAATGCGAATGACCGGCAACTGTGATTCCGCCTCTAGGGCATACGCTGAACCGTCAACCTTTCTTGCGGGTTCCATCGTAATGTCGGCGTAAGGGCGATCATTGTCATCAAACTGTACTAACGCATTCTTGACTGTCCAGTTAGAAAAATTAGTCAGCCCGTTTTCTGGCCCCGTCAGGGCGTAATAGGAAATGTATGTGTAATCGGGGAAATAGTAATCCCCAGCGATGCGAATGGCCCGGTTGTTGCCTAGCCAATCATCGGGAGTTACGCCAATAGTTATCTGCTGGCTTTTAGCAAATATGTAGTTGTATGCCGACGCCCCAAGACCCCAAAACTTGTCGCGATTCGCATACCACATATATGTGAATCGGGTTGGTATGTTGTTGATTGGGGGGGTGTATGTGTTCTCAAAGTAGTCGTTGCTGGTGTACCAACCCGACCGCTTGTACCCAAACTTCACCGGAGTCGCGGTGTTGATGATGTTCGTAGTGAACACTGAATCAGTCGCGAAACCGGCGGGGTCTACGTTGCCGGTTTTGTACGATGCCGACAGTGGCGCGAACTTGAACTGCGCGAAGGCGTCTGTCTGCACAACTGCGTTATTGGCTTCGTAGTGCAGCGGGATAAGGGCAGTGTACACTCCGGTTACGGGCGAAAACGAAACGTCAACGCCAAATGTGGTCAAGCCTTCGCGATATGCGATCTGCGGGGCTTGGCCTGGGTCATGGAACCCATGTGTACTGCCAGCCGAATAAGAACCATTGAAGTCATTTGAGAGTTGCCCACCGTCGCTTTCGCGAAACCCATAGACTGCGGGGCTTTGCTCTAAATTTCCAATCGCGGAAAATCCGACGCCCAGTTGTTCGTCGCTGACTGCGATTTCGGGGACTTCGCGGTAGTTGCTACCGCCATCGACAATATCAATTGCGACGATAGACCCACCTTGAACGACGGCCTTGAGTTTTGCAGGACGGTCTGGGTCGCCGCCTGACACAGTGATCTTCGGCGGGGTGTAGTAAGAAGTGCCGCTGTTGACAACATCTACGCGCTCAATGAACCATCCATCCCCACTTGGAGTCACCGTTGGGGCAACCGTAGGGGCAGCCAGACCCATCGGGACTGCCTGAGCGGTGTTGTCAACTATGGTGATCGGCGGTATGTCGTTTCCGAAAAACACATAGATGCTGCCATGCCGGTCTTCGCAGAATGAAGGGCGACCTTGGGGCGTTTGCGTTGTGCTGTAAACAGACAAATCGACTGATGATGTTAACGGCCCAGCATCAACGCGGAATCTTCTGAACAGCCGGTATCCGCTTGCGGTGTCGCCTGACTCGTCCGTAAGGTTTGCTGAAGGCCGGAACGAATAAAGAATGTCGAACTCGTTCGGCCCCCGCGATTGGCGGTACACCGCTTCGTATGTTTCGCCGTAAGTGGTGTACTTGGGGGTCAAGCCGGGGCGGGGGGTCAGTTCTCCCAAGTTGCGGATTTGCAGGTTGTTCTGCACCCGCATCACACCAGGGGGAAGCGAGAACTGGCTTGCCGCAGTAACAAGACCCTTCCAATCGCTGGTCTTCATGGATCACTCTTGGTCGGGCAGTTGAGACGAATAGTAGCCCATCGTTCGCGGAGTGGGATAGCCGATGGGGCTTGGCTGTCCGCTCAAGGGGGACACAACGTCCCGCTCCATCGCCAGCCGCAGATCGCGATTGAACAACTGCACCACATCTGCCCCAGGCTTCCCGGCAAGCCTCGCGTACCACATCTCCGCTGCCGAAAGAACAGCGGTGTACATCTGCGGGCTACAGTCGATCTTGTCTGTGATGGTGTATTTTAATTGCAAATTGAACCCGTATGTCAGCCCCGGGGGCTTGAAATACAAAGTAGTGGCACTCACAACCTCTGTGATCTCCGCTTCGTCTTGAAAGGGGGTTAGTGACCCGAGCGGTTCGGGGTAATCGGTGTCAGTGCCTAATCGAATAATGCTGCCCACCATATCAGGACTCATGGCATCTTGGTTGCTGGCACCTTGTAAACCAGAATGTCCGAATAGGGTGGTGGCAAACTGTGGTTCATAGCCGATGTACTTAATCATCTTCGGCTGGTAACGGTAGGTGTAGTGAATCACCGTCGAGTTGGTAGGAACTCCAACGAAACGCACTTGGTAGCGGTCAGGGTTCACATCTGACCGCATAATGGTGTAGTAGAAGGGTTCGCCAGACCCCCGAGTGTTCACCTCAAGACGTTGCCATTCCTGCGGCGTTATGTAGCAGTGCAGCGTACCGACTGTGTCGGTGACTAAGGCGTCGATGTCTTTGAGGTCGGGCGGCAGATCGTAGTAAGTCTGTACCAATACCGGTACAGTCGAACCGTCTTTTTTGGCGGCAGTATCCAGGGTTATCTGGGTGCCGTTGATGGAGGTGACGCGAACGGGGTGAGAAAAGTATTCCGGGGAGATTTCCAGCATCCTGCCGACCACAATGCCTGTTGCGTCAGCCACAAAGATGGTAGCGTTGCCGTTAGTAATGGTGGCGGTGGTGGAAATCTGCTGCGTAACGAATGACCCGGTCTTGGTGTGCCATAGCCAGTTCTTGGCATGGAGAACTTCCCGCGCCCCATGAATGACTGCTTTGGTGATAGCAGTATGCTGCCCGTCTTGGGCACCGCCGCCAGTAGCCGTAAGCAGATAATCGGCAACGTCTTGAGCGGTGTGGATAATCATGTTGCCTTGTTTCGCTTGTGGCGGGGCGCATGTTTCTCAACGATCATTTCTCGCAACTCACCTTCTTTCCTTCCCGGGTGTGCCTTCTTGTATTTCTTCAGGGCTTTCTGCATGAGCCTTTCAGAAAGTGGCACTGGTGGCGGCGGGGGTATTGGCTCGGCAGTGTGTTCGACAATGCCGGTGACATTGAGGTTCCGCTGCTGGGCTACCTTTTTGATGTCGCTGGCCGAGTCAATCCAGGCAGCCGGGTCGGCTGGGCCTCGCTTGTCGGCCAAGCCGGATTGGTAGTATTTCCCAGAAGTGTTAATGCCAGCCTGCTTGGCGGCATTAAGAATCCTCTTCCTGTTGGCTGGCGATAGTTCGCTCATCCACTCCCCGTTGTACCGTCCTTGCATTACGGCTCGGTCTGTTCCTCGCACCCCGGGAGGTGCCTGCAAGGCGCACATTTCTGCGAACATCTCGGATTGGCCTTGCTGGATCATCTTGAGAAAGTGATCGACTGCTGCCTTTCCGGCTTCTCTGACGCTGGTTGGTACTGCTGGCATGGCGGCTAAGGTATTGCATGGCCCTTCGGGCAGAAGGAAGCGAATCTCCGATCATCCCCAATCCGGTATTGCATTTCTGACACAGCACCCCGCGTATCAGTCCGGTCTTATGGCAGTGATCCACATGGGTCGCCTGCCTGGAACGACAGATAGGGCATACACCTTTGGTTTTGCGTTTCAAGCGGTCAAACTGCGAAATCGTCAACCCATATCGTTGCTTCAGATTAGATGCCCGCTTGCGAAGGCGTTTGTCTGAAGACATAGGTGAGTTTTATTGAGGGGGCGGCTGCAACTCACTTGGTATCTGGTCTGCGGGCGGCGGCTCCATGCCTTCTGGTAAAGGCAACTCTTCTAACGGTGGGCCACCCGCCCCCGCCGCCGCCTGCTCTGGCGGGGGGGACAGCCCGGGCGGCGCGGCTGGGGGCGTAGGCGGCGGGAGTGGTGGAGGAGGCGGCAGCAAGTACGGGGTGGCGTCAATGTCCAACGAGTCAGCCCAATCGTTGATAAGGGCATTCATCGGATCGACGAACCCTGACATAGCAAGCGGTTGCAGAAGCGGGCCAAGCGTTTGGACGGCCATCTGCATCTGCTCAACGCGAGTAGCCTTGTTTGGCTTGCGGGCAGAACCAGCCTCAACGCGATACAAGAAGTCTCTAGTTAGGCTAACAATGTCCATGTTGCCTACGCTCTTATCCCAGGCAGCGGAGGCTAGGGGGCCAAGGACAGGGACAACGTCTTCGCCCGTCAACAGCCACCGGCAGGCAAGGGCTTCTCGGCGGGCCAGAAGACTCATGCAGTCCTCGACCTCGTTCGCCATGTTGTCGGGCCTAATCGAAATGTTCTCTTGCTTTATTTGCGCCTCTGCTGCACTTCTGTACTGTGCCCTGGTAAGCCCATAAGCCAGTTCTGACAAGCCGGTGCGTTTGTCGAAAAGGTCGAATACGGCTTGGATAATGTCGTAGAGGTCTTTGTTGACCTGGGGCATTTGGAATACAGACAGCACATCTTGGACAGATCGCCCAAGCATTTCACTCAATTCGACAATCTTGAACCCACCCTGCGTAGGTGCCAGGATTTGGTCTTTGAGGTCTTGGTCGGCGGCTTTCGATACGCCAACCATCGTTTCGCAAGAAGTGGCAACGCGGGTAGCCAGAAACGACATAGCCCAATTCAGAAACCGCAATTCAGGAATCGCGGGGCGTATGTGGCTAATCGGCCAAGCGTAGTTAGGCTTGGTGTGGAACGACAGCATGGTGAACGGCCAGCCCCTCGGGTCGGCGTAGTAGGGGATGGGCCATGCTGCCCTAACTAGCAGACTGTCGGGGATACCCGATTCTTCGCCAACTGGTTCATCGAGAACCTCTGGCGGGATATTCAGCGGGTATTCGACGCCTTCGCAGATAACCAGATAGACGTAATCGCCCAACGTATCGAACACACCCTTGTTTTCTTTGGGTGCGTCCATGAGCCGGTCGCCAGCCCCGCACTTCGACCACACCTTATAGATTGTGACGAGGTCGTTCGTCTGGCCTTTGTCCCTTTTGTTGCGGCCCCTGCGCGGCTCGCTGTCGCACTTAATGGTGGTCGAGGAGTTCAGGTGCTTCTTGAGGTCGGCTTCTGGAACACCGTACTCCAGGGCGACTTCCCGCAGCGGGCGAACCTGTCGCCGCGCACACCACAACATATCGTCCATGTTGTCAAAATCGGGATCAATCAACAGGTTGTCTACGGTGTCATAGAAAGACCCGATCATTCTCACTGGAGGGGTGCTGCCGTTACCCGAAGTTTCCAGCGTCAACAACTCTGTCCAGAAGACCCCGGCACCCTTGACCAGTGCTTCGTTGCAGACCTTGCGGGCCTGCGTCTTCAGGTCTAACTCAACAGGAGTCCAGTTGAGATACGCCTGCATCAATTCGGCAGCAACCCGCCTGTCCATCTTGGAATCTTGCTGTTGCTGCAATACCGTCATGATCTGCTGCTGCTGGGGCGTAACAGCCTGCGGATTCATGGGGTCGGGAGGCGGCACACCGAGGACTACGGGGTCAATCTCGGGATGCTCCATCACCGTCACCGTCCTAACGGGATTGCGGTGATAGATTACTGAGCCGAAGATTTCGACTAACTCAAATACCTTATTTACTTGCATACGGAAGGCGGGCGGCGAAATGCTCGCGTTGTACCCGCGCTCGCCGCGCGAATACTGATCCTTCCACATGAAGTTGTGTTCACCGTCAAAGAAGTTTGCGGCTTCTTTGGCGTCTTCCGTAAAAGGCTTTTTGTACTTGATCGCGGCTTCGATCTTCTTGATCCAAGTCGAGACGATCTGCCTTAGCGGATTACTTGGCGGCAACTTGCTCGCGGGCACTGGCTCTTACCTCCGCAGCCTTCTGCTTTTTCGCCATCGCGTTCTTAGTCGTTTCGGTGAAATCCCATACGCCAAGTTGATCCCAGCCATTGTCGAGTTTGATGCCTGGGTCATCGCGGTGGTGGACGCTGGGTCGCTCCACCCAGCCCGCAGTGGGAGTAAAAGTAAGAATCTGGATGGTGCTGTCGCCGGGTTCTTTGATAACCCACCCTATACATGGGCTAGAAAATGTGTGTTGATCCAGGGAAAAGAGGACAACATCGCCCAGATTTGGCTTGGGCATTCGCCAGTTCGCAGTTTCACTCATTGGAAGAGTCTCCTTGTGGGCCTAAGTATATGAACGAATCCTGTTGTAGCCCCATCCGTTTTTTTCGGTTGGCTCGCCACTTGACCCACCAGGGTTCGTCTTCTACCTGAACAGGGGGTTTGTGATAACGGGGTCTGAAGGCGGCGAGGTACTCCATGCACTGGACAAGGTGGGTGTCGCCCTTTGTAACAGGCTGGTCGGTGACAATGGCAGTCCCGGCTACGAAGTTGACCCGCTTGCGGTAACGCTTGATTTCCCGCTCTAGGTCGGGCAGGGAGTGGTAGAGAACCCTGAAGAGCGGGCTGCCGCTGGGTCGGATATGCAGCGAGTTCCGGGTTGCCTCCGTTCTGGCGGGTATGTCATCGCAACCGGCTATGAAGGAGTGCCCGGTGGTTTCGCTGCGGATTCCGCGCTTGACCAGTTGCTCTGTGTATTGCTCGACGGGCAGGCGTCCCGAGCCGATGTCCCGAATCCTGCCGCCATGAGCGTCGATGATGAATGCCTGGAAGGGGTGTTTGACCTTGCCTGCAAACTTCTCTCCGAAAATCTGGGCATTGCAATGCCGTATGTAGAGTTGGTCATACAGCAAGACGAATTCTTCAGACGGCGGTACTGCGGCGAACAGCACTGCGGTAACTGAATGCCCGGGGTCGATTACCGCATAGCGGCACCAATCGTTGGGGATTTGGCCGTCTGGCAGTTCTGTACGCTCCATCCCATGCACCCGCATATCGAAGTTGGGGTACATGAGGATGCTGTCGGTGATGAAATCACCCTCAGATCGCATCCGCAGAATATCTTCGCCGCTGGCTGCCCACCGCTCGATGGACTTCCGTTTTTCATCTTCATCTAGGTGCGGGTTGTCGAGCATCCGCAGTTTGAACTGGACGATGTCCGGGTTTTCTGGATTAGCCTCCAGTACCGCATCTGCCCGCTCTTTCAGATTCAAAAGCGCATTATTCGTTGAATGGGGCATGGCTGACCAGCAAAGCACCCCTTTGCGGTCAACGAGCCTCGCCTGCATTTCGGGAACCCAGGACTCAGAATTCAAGTCTTCGTCGAAATGGCACCTGTCGCAAGAAAATCCTTGCGGGGGTTCCCCTTCAGAACTAAAGAAATAGATTTGCCACCCGTTGTGCATAATGCAGTGCTGTATGTACTTGGCAGACTTCAGCACCCAAGATCGCTTAGAGACGAGTCGGGCAGGGATGAGGGGCGGGGCAGGGCGGCACTGATCCTTGCGGTCGGCATCTGTGTTCGGATTGTATGCCCGCCATTCCTTCGTCTCTAAGTCTTTGATGATCTTGTAAGCCCCCTTTTCAAATAGTAGGGGGTATACGGTTAGACCAATATGCCGCCAATCTTTCCCGATAATCACAAGTACCCCGTTTTCCTTCGGGTACTTGTTGTAGGGGTCTTGCCCAGTAACAGCCCTGGCGTCTTCCACAAACGTACACAGGGATTTGCCTGACCGATTGCCGCCGATCACCAAGATTTCATGGGCGCGGCATTCATGAATCTTCTGCTGGGTCGGGGTCGGCTGGTATAGCCTCAGACCCTCCAGCCTTCTTTCCCTCAGTTCGGACTGAATCGACTTGATCTCGTCCTTCTGAAATTCGGTCAGGGAGGGCGGGGATGGAATGATCGGTGGTGTCGGAATCTGGGGATGGCGGGAGGGCTTTGGCATCTAGGGTAATCCCCTTATATGTCTGGATGGCTTGCTGGAACCGGGCATCCAACTCCGCTTCGAGTTCTTCTTCAGTCCAGAGGCTAAGAGGCTTCTTGGCACCGCCAACCTCTACGTTCTTGGAAACCAGCCTTGTAATAGTCTCGATCAGTTTGTTTCTAGCAGACGATCCTGGCGGCGAATCATAGTATTGTTTGACCAGAATTGAGGCGAATCCAGAGACACCACCGAAATACTGGAAGACCCTTTCCAGCACTTCGGCAGAGTGCGGGATATTGCTGCCGCCATTGGTGGCAATTTCGGCGAACAGATCGACGCCAGCGGACTCAATCTTGGCAAGTCTCTTCGCCCGCCGAGCCTGCTTTCGTTCAGCCTGTTTCTTCTGTTGCTGTAAAAGACAGAGTTTGCAAGTAGACGGTGCCTTTTTGCTCCAGTTTTCGGGAGCATCGTCATACTCGTTGGCACAAACGCCGCAAGTCTTTTTGCCCATGCCGATAGCATAACACCCCCCCGGGGCAACCGGAGGGGTGTTAGCGGACGTTACAGAGAAGCGTTGTGGTGGTCAGGCCCAGCCAACCCCGTTGGTAAAGACCCGCACCGTAGCACCGGCAGAAGCAGCGGTGCCGCCGAGAGTCTGGTCGTAGGTGGCCGGATCAATCGTCCCGAACGCCTGACCAATCACCACACTTTCAGCATTACCGGTGGCAACCGGGAGAATGTTGGTGGCAGCAGTCACCTTTCCGGGGTCTGCGCCAGCCGGGGAAACCCGAACTGCCGCACCGGGGTTGATCGCTCCACCGACAATCTTCTTCAGGTTGGCTGGCCCCTTAAAGACCAACCAGACGATGTCGTTAGCCCGCACAGTGCCGGTCAGGTACTCGTCAAGGAACGCGACCCGCTTGCCGGTCACAACGTCGGCACTGGTAGCCTTCGCGGTGAACTCGGCAGTGCCGGTCATTCCAGACGCAGCCTTGAGGACGTAAGCCTGACCGGAATCCGCACCGTCGCGGTTGGCATTCAGGACGGTACTTTCGTTAGCGGGCTTGAACCGAGCCGCTACGCAGTACACCAGTTCGTTGGACAGGCGAGTCTTGGCAACAGGGTGAATGTCCTGAAACGCCTTGACCTGACCGACGATCTCGCTGCCAGCGGCAGGAACCCCATTGGCGTAGGAGTCACCGCTGGAATACTCAATGGCTTCCCCATTGAGAAGAGTGGTGCCGCGAGTGAAAGGGGGGTCGCTAAAAAGCGATGACATTTGGTGTACCTCTTATTGGTCGGGGCCGTCAGTGAGAAGGAAGAAGTTCCGAGGACTACGAAAACGCAGGTTCCCGAGGACGCTACAGGAATACCTATATGACTGTAGTTCCTCGTTAAAGAACGGCCCCTCCGCAGTAAACAACTGCGACTCAAGGCAGTGCATCTCCATGTTTCCGATGGAGATTCCGTAGCCCTGGCCTGCCGGAACCGAATACTCCGACGCAATTTCGACCCCGTCCTGCTCGAAGACATCAGTAAACCCGTATGCCCGTAGGCCGGTCGAGCGGGTCACAATCGCCCGTTCGCTGCTGCTAAGGCGATTGAGGTACTGAATGTAGAGGTTGCGGTCGAGAATCACCATGTCAATGGCCGATTCCCTGGTGTCATTGCGCTTGGTCTGGAAAATTCCTTCGCGAGTAGCCTCGACGCAGTTCTCTTTCCAGGAGTTGCCGTTCGGAACTCCGAAGCCAGTGCTGTTGTAATTGATGAGGATCGGCGAGTAAAAGTCCGCTTCTGGATCAACAGGGCAAACCGGCCAAGTGCTGGTGCCACTCAGCCGCCCGCCACCGTAGTAGCCGAGGTTCGTCCGCAGGCCCGCGTAAGTATCGTCGGGCAGGAGGAACTTATCATCGACATTGGCATTCCGGGCCTTGAACGGGTCGGTGGTCTGGCTGGTGTCGATGGACTGATTGGAGTGCCCGGTGAAACTACCAAGCCCATGAAAGTCATTTTCATGGCCCGGGGCATTCCCATCCGCGTAGACCTGAAAAGCAAGATGCTGTTCGAGGGACTCCTGCAACCGGGTAGCCATACCGGAGGCGACGTTAACCAAAGCCTCCTGGTTCCGGTTCTCCAACATCTCCCTACGATAAATACTGTCTGTGGTTACGAAGCCGCGCCAAGGGAGTTCCGCTCGCTTCCAGAGCGACTGTCGAGAAAAGGTTCTAGGAGTATCGCCCGTATTACCGGAAACAGGGGTATTGCGATAACGGACATTCCAGTCCATCCCGCGCCCCGATTGATTCATCATGACGTTGCCGCTGGCTTCCAGGGCGGCAAACACCTTGAACTTACGGAAAGTAGCCAGTTCCTCTTCCCGCAGGTGATTTACGATAGTCGTTCCGATAACCCGCGACCAATCGGTAGGAGAAGCCATGTCTTTCTGTACCTTTCCGCTATTCCAAGTTGGAAATGCCTTGCGCTCTTAGGTCAGCCTTCAAGCGTTCGGCGAAAGTGAGGGGGCGTTGGGGAACTCTGGAGTCGGTGGTTGCTGCGGAGTTGCGAGGAGCGGTGCGTTTCGCTTGCGTCCTCAGAAACTCCATATTGCGTTGAGCCTGCTGCTGCTGCTGATTTTGCTGCGGTGCGGGCTGCGGTGCGGGTGCTGCTTGCTGTGGGGCTGGTGCTTGCTGCTGAAACTGCTGAACTACTTGCAATGCCAAGTCTCGTTCAAGTTTGGCGACTGCGTAGTCCCATCGAGCCTCGGGATCGGAAATGCCCATTCCCTTAGCGTCTTCAATGTATTTCTGGACTATGACCCCTTCGCGAGATGCAATCTTTTTTTCAGGGTCTTGGTATAGCCACTCAGCATTTTCTTGCTCGATCTGCTGGACGAAATTCTCCTGACGCTGGCGGGTGATCTGCTGACTCACCATCTGCTCTGCCCGTTGGGTGGCAATTTGCTCCACCATCGGGCCTAACGCCTGCTCGGGATTGTCGAGGAATTTGCGGGCGAAATCGGCCCGGTAGTTCATCCATTCCGTAAGTTGGGCCTTTGCCTCAAGCGGCGCATGTTCTGCGATGGTTTCGCGGCCTTCAGCATCGCGGACGAGGTATTGCTTGTAGGAGTCTTTGAGTTGCGGAGGCGACCACCAACTGGGCTTTTCCGGTTCCGGCTGCGGCGCAGCCTGCTGCTGTGCCGGTGCCTGCTGTGCTTCCCGCCACTTCTGGAACGCTTCCCGCTGCGGGAGATACTCGGAAACCACCGGGACGAGTTGCTGATACTGCTGGAGTGCCCGGGTCGCGGCCTGCTCCCGCTGCATGGTTTCGTACAAGTTTTGGGCAATTTGCCGATCATCCATCCCCTGGAACTGCGGCAAGTCCCGGAAGCCAGCGTAGTAATCTTCGGGTGCTTGCTGCGTAGCGGCACCCTGCTCGGCAGATGCTTCGGGTGATTCGTAGCCGGAATCCTCACTGCCCGCTTCTGCGGACACATCGGCAACTTCCTCGACCTCTGCTTCCATCGTTTCTTCAGACATTGTCTCACCTGTTTCTCGGTAGGGTGCGAACGCGACCTGTTGGTATTTTGCGTTTCGGATTGCGTTTGCGGAAGTCACTTATATCAGTGACGGTGTCTTGCCTATCAGAAGACCAATCTTCAAACAACGAACGGTATCTTGGACTGTCGGCTTGAGGCGTCTGGCCGTACTCGTCGCGAATAGGGTTGTTCGGGTCTGGGTCTGATAGGTAACCCTGCATTGTTTGCGGGGTCATCGACAACGAAATGCCGGTGTTGTAGCCCATTTCCCCCTTTACATCACCAAATTCTGCCTTGGCGGCTGCCCTTCCAGAACGCGCTAGGTTTTGGAGAATTGGCACACGCGCCCGCGCGTTCAGGCCAAGGCTGCCAACGCCGGTCAAGGCAGCCACACCCGCATTAATAGGGTCGCCCGCGATGCCCGGGACAACCATCAGTGCGTCATTGAATGCTGCCGTTGAGTGAAACGGCACAATCGGGCCGTCTGCCCCGGGGTCAGAACTCGGCTCGGGAGCGTTTTCTGGCCGATCTGTCGGGCCAAACCAGGGATTGGCGGGGTCGTTGCTGGTCGTATCTCCTGCCCAGACCTGCGCGTTAGTCGGGATTTCTTGCAGACCTTGATTCAAATACCTTATCCACATAGGCAGTCTGGCCGACACTTGCCGCCAGTCATCGCCCTCTAGTTTCGCTCCCCTCACCCGAAGGTCGTTGATTTCGTCCGCAGTACCTTCTGGCCGGATAGGAGTCAACCGGTCAATGTCGTTTAGGACATCGACGAATGCCCCCCGCTCATCTCGGTTGAAGTTGTTCATCATGACAGGGGTGGTCAAGTACCGCGTTGCCCTGCCGTACATTGTGTTTCCGCTTTCCGACTTCTGGCCTAATCCAGAAGCGGTCATGGCACTGAACTGGGGCAGGTAACTGCCGGATGCCCAATCGTTGAAGAACCTGGGGTCTTGGCGTTGCGCGTACCGCATCACCTCCATGGTGTAATCGAGGGCACTGCCGGGGTCGGGCGACATTATGAAGCCCGCCTGCTTGCGGGCGATCTGGTCGCCAGGAAGTGAGTCAGGGCGAGTTGAACTCAAGGATGTGAATGGAAGATTTTCATACGCGACACCCAAGCCCGCACCAATGAGATTGATGGCGGCACCCTGGAGCGGCTCGGGGCTATGCAACCCTGTCTGGAAGGTGGCGAAAAGGTTGTAATCCAGCAGTTTCTTGGCGGCGTCTACCCCTGTGTCGGTAAGCCGCCAATCCGCGTTCGCCCGGTTGCGGAAACTGGGGTCTTGCCGGAAGGACTCTGCCTCCTCTGGTGTTACCCCGGTATCGGGACGGTCATCCCCGATGATTGATGTGTCCCGCATCCAAGACAGGAAGTCGTTGACCATCGTCTGGGCAAGTTGCTCGCCCTCGGGGGATACGTTGATCGGGGGTTTGATGCCAAGAATCTTGGCTCGGAACAGCGGAGCGACTTCTTTGATGCTCGCCCGCATACGCGCGCGGGCCTCTTCAGAGCGGCTTGCCAGCCAGGGGGCTAGGTAAGCGTCCAGTTTGGGGCCAGCCATGCCCAAAAAATCCATGTGCTTGGCGTACTCTGGTGTGCCGTAGAGCGAACTACGCTCATACCACTCTTCCCAATTGCGGTCAGAGTAGCGACCACCAGAGTCGGATTTGTACAGGTCTGGCGAAAAGTAATCGACGGCGGGCTGGACTACGTTGTTCGCTATTCCAAGTACAAAGTCTTCGTAGTTCATCAGTTCATCAAGCCAGACAGCGGGCCTGCTGGGTTCTGCGATGTGTTGCGGCTACCCTCGTCTCCAGGGCTTGTGTCAGACAGAAGCCCGGTGGTGATGCCGCCCAGGGTCAGAATCTCCCGGAGCCGTTGCGGCAACATTGCCTGCACTTGCGGCGGTAAAGACAGGAGCATCCGCAGGTCGCGAAGCCGCAGGCCGGTGGGCTGGTCGATCTCGTAGTCGGGCGAATCCATGTTGTTGCGGAGCCGATCCATATTGCGTTCCAGAACGCCTTCGGCGTCCTCAACGCCCAGGTAAGACCGGCCATCTTTACGCCGCATCTCGGCCAGCACCCGATCTACCTCCATTGCGTCGTACATCTGGGTGTCGCCCTCGCGTCCGACGTAATCAGTCATAGCCCGCTCAAAGCCCTCGGCCCGCTGGCGAGCATCAATGGCTTTTTGCTTCATATCATCGACGTAGTCCCGAGTCATCCCGGCATCCCCCATGATCTCTCCTGGGATCGGGATTACGACTTGCCGGTCATCGAACTCGGTATCCCCCATTGCAGCAACGGGGAGATCGTCCATCTCATCGGGGATGGGGTCACTGACGGCAAAGTCGCCGTCGGGGAAGCGACTGTCAGTTACAACGCGACTTTCATACTCCCGGTCAGGCTCATCCGGCATAGACAGACGCCCTTCTTCTGGGAAGTCGGGGTCTTCAGTGCGGATTAGGCCGATGTCATCGTCGTAGCGGTCATAGTCGATCTCGGGGAAGTATTTCCGGTAGTCAGGCTCGTTGATGACGCTCAACTGCTGGCCGAGTTCCCGGGCATTCTCAATCGCCTGCTCAAGGTTCGCCATACCGCCGTAGTACGGGGCGATCTGCTCACCAGTGCTGATGACCCTGCCTGTGCGGAGAGGGATTTCCTTCTTGTTGTAGACCTGGGGGCGCGGTCTTCCTCGTCCTCTTCCCATCATTAACCCTTTCCGTAACGCCACTGCCTTCGCCATTTCCGAAGGCTTTTAGCGGCTGAGAGATCACTTCGATACCACCGCAAAGTTATCCACACTGACTGCCAGATGATCTGGGAGAGTGCTTCCTGCCACTTATCGTATTCGGGTTCCCCGTACACAAACGCAAGATGCCTCTTGCAAGAAGCAACTGTCTGCTTGAGTGCCTTGACCTCCAGAGTCTCTCCTGACTTGCTGTTGTCGATAGCGTCACAGGGAAATTCCTGTATCAGCACCGAAGCAACGTCAAAACACTTATGGTGCCCAAGGAGATATTTCCGCAATGGAAGTCTCCCCCAGACATACTTCTGGAAGCCGATGATTTCCGTTTTGAACTTGCCCACATTTTTCTTACGGCTTTTTCGTCCCACAACTGGCACCCTTCGCCATCTTCTTGTTGAGTCTGCGGTTCTGCATCTCTCCGTAGGCGGCGGTCAGTTTATCCTTCAAGGACATCTTCTTCGGTGTCTTTTTCCCGGCAGGCAAAGATCACCTCCCTTCATTCGGATGCGTCGGTTTCCCGACTAAGGACGTTGCTCTCTTTGTATATGGGCGCAAAGCACCGCCCCGGGTTACTCGCGACAGGGGCGAAGCGAGGCCCGGGGCCAGTGCCGTCAATCAAACAAGTGCGGATGGTGTTTCTCGACAGCCTCAATCGTCGCCAGTAGCCCCTCTACGCTTTTTCGCAATTGGACTATTTCTTCAGCCGCTACCCAATCCAAATGCTCACTAACCGGGATAGGCTCGCCAGCAGTTTCTATCTTCGCCCGCGCTCGCAGCAGGAAGACCAAGTCATCTAGGTCTGGCGTTTTTTTCGTCATTTATGCCGGATAGGGGCTTTGGGGTGCGGTATGTCCCACATGGGATTCCCCATTACCCGAATCTCGCAGGAGTCGATATGCACAACCCGGCCATCGGAGAAGGTGTGTACTAACCACACTGTATTGATAGATGGGCCGTAATCTATCAAAAACAGCGCATGGCCTTCCCCCAGTGGGGTTTGCACCCACAGCGGAGGCTCGATCCGGTGGATTTGCGTCATCGCTTCCTGGCCTCCAGGGACTTCAACTTGGCTTTGAGGGCGACAATCTGATCTTGGTAGTCCTGCACCACTGCCTTGAGCCGCTCTACCTCCAGCCCATTTCCGATAGCCTCGGCAGCCAAATCCCGCCGCACCTCCTGAAACGCATCCCGAAACTGGCTTAGTCGCCGAATGCAGTTCGCCGCCCGAGCCAGCGTATCCGCATCCTCCTGCAACACAGGGCAGAGAGCCTCCAGCCGCCGGATGACCTCTTCATCCGACATAGCCCCATCCTTGTCGGCCTTCTTCTTTCGTCTGACAATCATCAAATATCCCTCTTTGATTAGGTGTCCTGCCGTCGAGTTAGGTAGACACCTTCAGTACAACCCCGATGTCAAGACCGGCCCTTGACCAAAGTTGTCCAGAGAGAAGCCCAAACTCGGCGAAAACGTCAGACAGAAGGGAGATAAGGTTCGGCTAACCTACGTTCGTTACTCAGCAGGGGGTGTTAGGGCAGGGGTCTGCAAAACTGGAAAAAATCCAGGAGGGGAACGTCATATATGTTGCGACCGACTCGGGGGCCGGGAGGGGCTTGCCGCGCATCCCCTGGCTATGCTAGGGGTTCGGAGTATGCCGATGGTTCCCTCCGCCTCCGGCGGCTCGCGCAGCCGCCCGACCGAGTGCCGTTCCCCCCCTCCCCCCACAGAATCCATTCTCCCGGGGCTTTGCCCCGTCCGGAGTATCCCGATACCCCCCCGGGGCTTTGCCCCGCAGAACGGCTCTCCGGGGCTTTGCCCCGATTGCCCGATTCTGGCATCATCCCCCCTCGCGGGGCTTCGCCCCGCGCGCGCATAAAAAAACCCCCGGAGTCCGAAGACTCCGGGGGTTTTCGCGTTACCGGGAACCGGGCGTAGACTCAGGATTCCTGAGTCCACTCGCTGTTCCCGGGCTTTCCGGCCTTGGCCGGAGGCTCCATAACCATGCCATTCTCGGCGGCATGGCGAAGATCATCGGCATGATCGGCAGACTGACGGTATTCGAGAATACCGGCCCAACGATTGCCGTATTCACCGTTGCCGTCCCTTCGATTCTTCGAAGGGATGAAGTTGGTTTTCTCAATGAGAAAACCCGCCTGGGTAACGGTGTAGTCGATGTACTGTCCATCGGCCAGAACCCGGCGGAAGTGATAGCCGTACTGATCCCGCTTGATGTACCGTCCCGGGGCGAGATCGGAGGAACCGATCTTCGCAACGGACTGCGACTTGAAGCGGTTTGCAGGAACGGCGGTAGTCTTCGACTTTGCCATGATGAAAAAGTCCTTTCGCCCTATGGGCAAACGGGGAAGTGTGATGCGGTCGGCGACGTTGCCGAACCGCTCCGAAAGGCCATCGCTGCTGGCCCCCTTCGGGGGCTAACGCGAAGTACGCGGTGATTCGGTAGTCTCACCGGGTTGGGACGGGGTTTCGACCGTATCGGGCCGAAAGACGAAATGGGGCATCATCGAGAGATAGCCCAGTGAGACTATGTCAGAAGTCTTCAAGTCTGCGATGAACTGGAGCAACTCCGTATCCTTCACAGTCTCCTGCTGGAGATGGTCGGACTCACCATCATTGGTGACATAGTTCACATTCCAATACTTCACAATCATCTGCAAATACCCCTTTCTGGGTTAGAAGTGCTTGTTGATTCGGGTCATGATTGCCAGGACTCTCTCGCAAATATCCCGGTGATTGCGAGCCTTATCGAAGTCTTGAGCATCGCAGGCTTCGCTCGCAAGGTTCTGCTGATGGTCGATATACATGAGCAGAGCAGCGGAGACTTCGACAGCCTCCTTGAGCATGAGGGGGATATTCGCAGTACGGGTGACATATGGTTTCGGAGTCATGGAAGTACCCTTTCTGGGTTACGGGGAGTGATTGCCGAAGCGGCTCGAAAGGCCATCGCTGCTGGCCCTCCTACGGAGGGCTAAAGAATCAACAATCCCCGGGGAGTTGCGATACTCCCCGGGGATTGGAGGGTTACGACACTGTGGTGTTCTGACGAGCCGCAATGAGGTTCGCCAGTTGCCGAAGTTCTTGGTCAGTCAGAACCCGGGGTGAAATATCCCGGAAAGACTTGACCCGACCCTTGGAGAATCGGCGTTGCCGCTTGTTGAGTTGACTGATGAGTTGGTCAACTTCGACAGGTGACAGGAAGTTCTCTGGCCGAATAGGGGTATTCGGCTTGGAAACGACGGACTCGGAGAAACTATGAGCCATTGGAAAGACCTTTCTTGATTGGGAGGTTGTGTCAGTCGGTGAAAGCATCGTCGGGAATCGAATCATCGGGATAACCCTCGGGATACTCGTCGATGGGGTCATAGTTGTCCTCATCGGCGGCATCATCGAGAGCCTCGGCAGCCTCGGCATACCAATCCTCCCGCTCCTCATCAGTCATCCCCAACTCATCGACTTCGCAGCAGTCATCGTCGAAGTCTCGGAACTCATCGTCACTCATCGAATGAATGCTCATTGCATTACTCCGCAACAAAGGAAAATGCCATTTCGCTACTGGGAAACGGCTGTCCAAAGAGCCATCGCTGCTGCCGCCCCTTCGGGGCGGTCGCGCGATGTATGAAAGAGACTGAGAAACCCAGCGGTTACGACGGGTTCCGATCAGTACCCCCAAGAACAACCCAGTACGACAGGCTTGTTAGCCCGACGAGCCTGTCGCAACATGGATTCAGTACCGCGACCACCGGGAAACAACACAACGAAATCGCAATACTCGGCCATTTTGCGATTACGAATCGGGCCAGCGGCGCGGCCATGAGTCTTCCAATCGGCAGGGAATACGGTGATTGGCAGACCCATAGACTTGGCGAAGTCTTCGCCGCCTTTGTCAGCACCGGTAGCCCCGCCAGACACAATCTCGGTGACTTCGCGAGACAGGCACAACTGTCGAAGAAAACGGCGGTCTGCATCGGTTAGCGAGTAATGGCGACCACCGGCAATAACGAGTTTCATGACAACCTCAAAAGGGTAAGTGGGTATGGCAACCCGAAAATGGGTCTGCCAACAAGCCATCGCTCCTGCCGCCCCTTCGGGGCGGTAAAAGACTAGAAGACTTGAGTCTCCAATCCCCGTAATGCCGCAGGGTTACGACATCAACGACTACTGCTGTGCAATATCTGTGTTTCGATAAAACGCAGAGTTTCGATGGGTTACGAGAGACTTAGAAGACTTCTTGAGCCGCCGAAGGCGGCTTTGCAGCGATGGGCTTCTGGCGGCGACCGCTGCCCTTCGTTCCCCGTCCATTTCCCCAGGAGAATCCCATGAGTCAGTTCGCAACAACGACTACCGGCAACAAGCCTGTTGTCTACGGGTTTGATGCGAGATTGCAGCAGTATTTCCTCGACATTGATATGTGTCCCCTAGTCGGGCCGTTGGCAGATACTTACGGGTCTGCTGCTAACTTCATCAAGAAGTGCATGATGTTCGCCGTGATGCTGCCCAATCGGCATATCAGCGAAGTCTCTGGCGACCTTGTCTTCAGTCGCCTAACTGAAGAGGAGGCTGCCGATAAGCACCACATTGTCCCGACTGATCCGGCAGTCAAAGTGGTTGATATGGATTCAGGCCAGACTGCCTACCCGAGTCACACCGAGTTGCTAGAGAAGGCTGTTGAACTGTCCCCTAATGCCACCATTCGGCAAGACGGCGACGGTCAAATCGTCATCTACACCAACCTTGCTTATTACGAGGGGGACTGATGGCAGGACTAATCAACTCTTTCAACTATCGAGACGGTATGTCTCAACAGTGCAGTGAGGCTATTCGCCTGCTTCGCCGTGAAGGCTGGGCAGTTGCAGTAGTCAGGCCCGAGGTTGTCGGTACTCCCCACAATCGCGGTCGAATCGAGAAAAGCATGGTTATGGAGGGTGTTCGCCGAGCATCCGAACTGAAACACATGAACTACGGAGGTTTGCGACAGTGACGAAATACCGAGTCATGCGAAAGCGGGCTTACTGGGTCAAAGAGATTGTGGAGATCGACGCTGACTCATTCGAGCAAGCAGAAGAACTGTTTTTTGACAACTTCGATCCTGAACTGGTGATCGAGGGAGTATTCGATTTTCATGGACAAAGGTTTGAGACACCTATGGAAGTAAAGGTCATATCAACCAAAGAAGGAGGTGAGTCATGACACATACCCCTGGCCCCTGGCATCAACATACCCAACACCCAGAGCGAATCATTCTCAATGGTTCCGCTGGATATGAGGTTCATCATGCTTGGGATGAGAACCTCGGCCCTAACCCCGCTGATGTCCGACTGATGGCAGCAGCACCGGAGTTACTGGCTGCCCTGAAGGCACTCGTCAATCACTGCGTCAGAAACATCAATGTCGATGTGCGGACTTATGCAAGTATCCTCGCTGCTGCTGACCGGGCGATCTACCAAGCAGAATGGGGTAGTCCGCAAAAAGAACCAGCAGAAGGAGGTGAGTCATGACACATACTCCTGGCCCCTGGTTTGTTGCCAGCAATCATGACGATGGTGGAGTCTTGTCTGACTTCGGTCGAATGAGGGATTCCCAAAACGACGAAGCAGAGTGCATTCTTGGTGGTGGTGACGATTATCAATCGCCATGCAAGAACACCCCTCCCGGGCCTCGGGTTATCTGTTGGACACAGATGAACGAGACTCCAGAGGGTGGTGACGCGATCACTGATGAGGATAGGGCGAATGCCAATCTGATTGCGGCAGCACCGGAGTTACTGGCTGCATCTAAGTGCGCACTGGCTGACTTGATGGGGATGTCGGACTTAGTAGAAGAAGGTCATCCTTGCTTTGCGACTATCGAAGAACTCCAAGCCGCCATAGTCAAGGCAGAAGGGAGGGAGTGATGATAAAGCCTTTTACTTACACTTGCATTCGGATTGCAGACTTTTGTGAACACAACGGACTCGACCTTGACGAGGTACTGTGGGAGATTTCGGAGTGTGATGTGGCGTCGTTTGGCGACAACTACGACACCCTAATCACAATACCCCAGTTAGAGAGTGTGCTTCAGGATATTCTCGACGAGGATGGCCTCAAGGCTCTCGACTACGGAGTCAAGGACATCCTGACTACTCGCATTAGTCTGGGGTCTTGATATGAGTTGGGCTGACCAATGCAAGTATTCCAAGCCGTTAGTGGAACACCTCTGTATGTATTGCAAGTCTGAGATGGACTTCGACAGAGTGATGTTTCTACAGGAGACAGGCAGACCTTGTGTGTGTCTGTCATGCTCCGAAGAATCACCCAAGTTGACCCTCATGGAATATGGTCACAAGACTGCCGGGTATCTGGTGGTTGTTGGCAAGGGTGATGAGGATAAGGCGATTCGTTGTTATCGCCGAAGTAGATGAGTCTGGCTAACGCCCCGAAGGGGCGTCTGTAGCGATGGCTTTTTGCAGCGGCTTCGACGCCGCAGTTTTCTGTTTTTCCCCTTTTGAAAGAGAGGTTTGTCGATGGCTAAGAGTCGTGCCGAAGTGTTGGAGAGTCTGAAAGGCATCTTCAGTGGTAAGGAAAGCCCCAAGAAGGGAGGTCAACGTCCCGCTAAGGATGCGTTTCCTCGGCCCAAGTCTTCTGTTGTCGCTGTTGATGACGAGGAAGAGGAGGACGAAGACGAGTTGGAGGAGTCCGAAGTCGAAGATGAAGAGGAGGAAGCCGAGGATTCGGAAGACACCGAAGCCGAAGCCGAGGACTACGAGTCTGATGATGATGACTCCGACGATCTCGATGATGACCAGTACGAGGAGGAGGAAGAGGACGAGGAGGAAGAGGACGTTGATACGTCACCTGTCGAAGACCTTCTCGACCGCGTCGAGTCTCTTCTGGACTTTGTTGCGGAGCATCATGCCGCACTGAAGTCCTACCTCGATCATCTCAAGGTGAGTTGATCGACAATCGTTCAGTAGCCCCCCCGATTGCCCTTGTTTTCAAGGCTTTCGGGGGGGCTTTTCTATTGCTGCTCTTGACATGGGGTTCACCTTGAAGGGTGAGCCTTTTTCTTTGCCCATTCACCCCGTTTATGAGGTTTCCAAATGATTCGTAAGACGATTACCGATGACGGTGTTCAGGTCTATTGGGACTCTGCGAAGGCTCCCAGGTCTGTCGTTCGTAAGTCATTCCGGGCCGCTGGCTTCGACAGCCTTGTCCCCCTCTTCGATCCTGTCGAGTGTCTCAAGCGAGTCGCTCATGACATTGTCGAGGTTGCTGGACTGAAGGTTCGCGGCCAGCCTATCGAGCCGAAGCAGTTGCGCCGCGATGTTGTCGGTGTTACTGCTGTTCGGGAGATCAAGGGAGCGAAGCGTAACGACTATCGCAACCTGTTCTCTATCGGCTGCACTGGCACCAACGCCGAGGACTTCGAGGTTCGGTTCTTCGACGTTGACCCCGTCGAGGCTCCCGATATTGCCAAGAACTTGCAGGCTACCGAGCAGGCTGCCAAGTCTTTGTGGTCTGGGCACAAGGATTGGATGCCTGCCCAGGACATCACCTCTGCTATCCGAGGACTGTTGTTTCGACTGCATGGCACCATGCTGAAGAAGTCCGGTGGTGTTTACTTCCTGCCGGAAGAACATCTCCAGACTTTCGAGAAGGTTGTCAGTCCTATCGAACAGTCTGAGTCCGAGTTGTGTGTGACCACTTGTTCGTTCGACATTCAGGCCAATCAGCGCATGTTCGACCGACTGCTGGCTGCCCTGGAAGCGGAAATCTTGGAGCAGACTTCCAAGATGAACGAGGACATTGCGAATATGTCCGACAAGTCGAAGAAGATGCGGCGTAACGGCATCGAACGGCGGCTCTCTGACATCTGCCGCTGGACTGACAAGGTCGAGTATTACGAGAAGTTGATGGGTACAACGATGCCCAAACTTCGCGAGGCGATTGACACTGCCCAGTATGCCATCGGTGTGCATGGTCTTGTCTCAATGGGGGCTAACTCTTGAGTCTCCCAACCGTCCTTACGGACGGTCAGAAGCGATGGCTTTTTGCCAGCCGACCGGCGAACCGGTACGGCATTTCATTCCTACAACAAAGCGAGGTTCACAAATGGTTACGACTGCTGCCCCCCGAAACATTCGGGGTGGCGAAGTTCTCATCCCCAACATGGCATATCACATTGCCATTCAAACCCGAGTCCCGGCCTTGGCCTGGGGTGGTACTGGTGTTGTCAAGACTCAAGGCAATGCCGCTCTGGCTAAGGCATTGGGGTTCAAGTTCTATCCTCTCATCGGTAGTTGCCATGCCCCCGAAGACTTCGGCGGTATCCCGTTCCCGGTGTTCAACGAGGGTCACACCGAACTGCTGCCAATGAAGTGGGTTCGCAAGACCCGCGATCCGTATTGGTTCATCTTCATGGACGAGGTAACGACCATTCCGATTCAGGTTCGCCCACCGGCTCTTTCAATGTTGAGCGAACGCCGCATTGGTGAGTGTGTTATGCACCCCACCACTATCATTTGTGGTGCCACCAATCCCCCGGAGTTGGCTCCCAACGCCGCTCCACTGGAGAAGTCTTTGCTCAATCGCTTCTATCACCACAAGTGGGAGTTCCCTCTTGCTGAATGGGTGAAGGGTATGCGACAGGGGCAGAACTTCGACGAGCCGAAAGTGACTATCCTCCCCGACAACTGGGAGACTTACATCGGCAAGTGGTCAAGCCTCGTTGGCAACTTCATTATGTCTCGTCCTGAAATGGCCGAGGAAGATCATTCCAAGTGCGACGATGACCGACTGTCATTCGCATCACCCCGGGCTTGGTCAAAGGCTGCCCTGTTACTGGCTGGTGCCGAGGCTTGCGATGCTCCGGTCGAAGTCTATGTGCAGTTGTTGTCTGGCATGATTGGTGAGGCGAACGGCAGTGAGTTCGTTGCTCATCTCCATGCTACTGAACTGTACAGTCCTGACGAGATTCTGAACGGCGACGTTACTGTCGATTGGCAGAAGAGTCGCTTCGATGTTCTGGCCTGTTTGCCCAGTGCTATCGTCGGGGCAATCAAGAGCGAGAACAGCGACAAGCGTTTCAGTAATGCCGTCAAGTTCTTCGTCGAACTGTGTGAGCATGAGGCCGACCTTGCACTCTATCCGCTACTGGAACTGATGCCACTGATGCCCGATGGACACCGTCTTGACCAAGATGCTGCGGTCAAGTTCTCCGGTGTCGTTCGTCAAATGGAACAGGGGGTGAACTGATGGAGAAGATGACAAGAGATCGTCTGATTATCGCCAAGGCTAAGGAGCGATGCCGCCAGTGGATGCCCTACTTGCGGCGTTTGTTCCTGCCGATGCGTTGTATTGCCAAAGACAACATCCCTACTGCGGCAGTCGATAAGTATTGCCGTATGTATTACAACCCGGGATTCGTCAGCAAACTGACTGTCCCGCAGATGGCTTACGTCATTCTGCATGAGGTTCTTCATGTGGTGCTATCACACCACAAGAGAACGGCCAGGATGGCCCCCAATGCTGACAAGCAAACCCTGTTCCTTGCCAACATCGCTCAAGACCTGTGTATTCAGCAGGCTTTGCAGTCTGACGTTGGCTGCCATGAACCGGAAGACATCGTTCGCATTGACCAGTGGACTCATATCGACGGCATCGAGCCGGGTATGACCAGTGAGCAATACTTCTACGCTCTCCGCGAATGGTACGAGAATCGGGAGGACGGGGAGCCAACAGAAGGCGAAGACGAGTCACCCTCGGAAGACTCCGAAGAAGGCTTAGGTTCTCCCCAAGACTCCGAGTCAGACGGCGATTCGGAAAATGATTCCGATGGCGATGAAGACTCCGATGGGGATGGTGAGTCATCGGCAGATGACGGTGATGAAGAGTCTGACGAAGACGGCAGCGATGGCGGGCAGTCTTCGGAAGACGATGATTCCGATAGCGATGCGGAATCGGAGGCGACCGGCAGCGGTCAAGGTGAGTCAGATTCCCAATCGGAAGTAGACACTTCGGGTATGCCAGCGATGGGGGATATTTGTAATCCTGCCCATGCTGGTTCCAACTCTGACGGTGAAGAAAAGCCTTGGGAAGACCCGCCGACTCTCGCTGATGTTGCCAACCAAGAGCGGGCTTTGAGGGAAGTCGAGAAAGACATCGACGAATGTCAGAGTCTCGGGGCTGGTGGCGGCGGGATTCGTCAGTCACTCAAGGCTCGGCTGCATCCTCTGCCAGACCCGTTCGACGAACTCCGTACTGCTGTTGGTCGGACGCTGGTGGCGGCTGCTGGCGATCCCCGGAAGACCTACCGCAAGTATCCCCGTCGCACTCTTCCCGGTGATGGAAGGCTCATGGGCACTGAGCATATCCAGCCGGAAGCGGTGATCTTGCTAGACACCAGTGGTTCTATGGAGTCTAGCGCAATCAAGGATCGAGCCTTGACGATTGTCGCCAAGGGTATCTCGCGATTGCAGAATCCCCGTATCGTTTGTTGCGACGGGGTGGTGCAGTCTGAGAACCGGGTGGCGAATATGTCCCGGTTTACCTGGGACGGCGGTGGCGGCACTGATATGACAGCCGGTCTTCTCTACGTCCAAGAGAAGTACAACCCCGACGCTATCGTCATCATCACTGACGGTATCACCCACTGGCCGACCGAAAAGTTACGGGCCAAGGTTATCTGTGCTTTGTGTTGTGGTGCTTGGGCAGAACGAGTGCCGAAGTGGCTCAAGACTGTGCATCTATATCGGGAGCAACACAAATATGCTCTCTGAAATAATCACTGTCGCTGTACTCATTTACGTCTTTTCAATCTTACTCTCTAACGAAACGGGACTATGAACAATCTGTGCAATATGGAATCTTACTACCAACAGTATTGGCGGTGGGGCGATGAAAAGAATTTTCGGCGTTCCCTAGATAATGCCCATAAAGTGCGGCCTCGATGCGATCTGAATGATTGGACGCTGGCCGATGCTGCTAGGTTTTGGATTGGCAATAACGATGGCCTGTTGGAATCTATGGAGACGTTCGACATACCCGATGGGTTTGTTGTTGTTCTTGCTGCCACCATGATTATGCGGAGTTGCGCAGCAGAGCATCATCGCCGTTATGTGGATAACGGGGTTCAACACATGTCCTTGGGGAGGCCGCTAGCCAACAATGCGTACTTCCCAGTGTACTGTGAGCGACTTCAACAGGATGCCATTTTATCTGACCCGATTTGTAGGAGTCCTGAAGACAACAAGGTGACGCAATCTCACTTTTGCAGGAGTTTGTTTCGGGCTATTACAGAACATGATACTTGTACCCATTTCTTCTCGATGGATATTCCTACTGCCCGGGAGTATTGCGCAAGAACGCACTGCACTGCCAATGACAGTTCTATGCCCCAATGCGTACCCCAGGTTATGTGGGAAAAACACCCCGAGTTCTTCACCAGTGAGCGGCTGAACTACCAAGGTGTGTATCACCTCTGGCCCGCATTTCGGTCTGCACTCACCAGCGAACCTCCAACAATTTCTATCAAGCGGCAGCGCAGTCACAAACTGGTTCCTGTGGTTCCGAGAATGACTGTCGAAATTCTTGAGTCCTTTCGGATGAACTGTCTTTCCTATGTCAAGGAAGCCGGGGAGAGATACTTTTTTCGCGAACAGTTGAAAGAGATTATCGGAGCCGTAGGCCAATGTAGGTTGCAGTACCGTTTCATACTGAGTGCTACTGGCAAGGATGTGCAGATGTACTTGCGTAAATTCGACCTGACTTTCCTGCGTTTGTTGTGTTGGAAGTGGAAAGTAATGAACCCGCTCTGTGATAACAACAGCCTTCATTACTGGGGACTTGAGCAAGATCAGTGGTCATCTCTCGCGAAAGACGTTTATTTGTGGGACTCTGAACCCCTTACTTACTGAAGAAAGGATATGCCATGTCAGGCAAGAAACTGCCGATGATTCGTCTTACCCGTCTCTTCCCTCTAACTGACCCCAATGTTCCCAAACTGGTTGCAGACTTGGGCTTTGAGGTCGCTCTTGTCGAACCGCCAAAGACTCGCCCCGAGAAAAAGAAAAAGGCTAGTCGCCGTAGACCGCCGGTCGCCCTGACTAAGGAGCGGCTGGCCGAGTTTCGTAGGGCTAGGAACGGTGGCAAAACTTACGGGCAGATCGCCAAAATCTTTGGCGTTACTCCTGCCCGCGCTTGGCAGATTGTGAACAAGGGGAAATGAACATGAACTTCTTCATCCCCCGCACAACCTTTCAGATTGCCAAGTCTGATGGTGCTGATGCCAAGTCACATAGGGAGTTTGCATCAGTGATGATAGCGGCAATGGAGGCCGCTTGCGACCATTATGGTGGCAGTCTGAGGGAGATTGACCCGTTCACCCCAACGCTCTTGATGATGGAGGCTGAGTGGGCTGAGTTGCGTATGCCCTACTACAACCTCTGGCCCTCTATCATTCCTGCCCTAACTAAGTTGCGGCTGGACGTTGATGCTAGTCACTTCAAGTTACCAGTATCACCCTTACTGATTAGGTTTCCATCGACTGTCCCGCACCCGTTGCGGTGGAGTTACGATGGGCAAGAGTGGGTTGTTCAAACCTTATTGGTTGATGACCAACCTGTCCGTATGTGCGAGAAACTTCGGCATCGGCATCCCGATCTGCCGAACGGCTCCGATGTACCGGCACTGTCTTTTTTCGTAGACATTGACGAGCCGGTTGAAGGCAATGAGATGTTTCGACAGAAACTCTACAAGCATTGTCTCACCCTCCCGGGCTGGAGTATTGAGCGTAGTTTCTCGGAGATACCAGGGCACTCCTCTGCTGATAGTGGTGTTCAGTATCCAGACCATATCGTTCAAGACTTGGCGAGGATCGTCTGCACCCTCTGTCTCATGGCAGATGACCCACAACTGGTAGTGCCAGATGTTCTATCCAAGGACAAGCAGAAGTTCGCCGAGAGTCGCGACAGCAGGCTGGTAGCCAAAGCCCACAATCGGGGCAAGGTGGGCTGGAACGTAGGGGCAGACATCGAAGTCTCGCCACACTACAGAAACGCCAGCCCAGCGGCTCTCTACTGGACGGGACAGGGGAGGAAGGTGCCTCGCATCCGGTTCCGCAAAGGTTGTTTCGTACACCGGCAGCGTATGTCAAGTGTTCCGACAGGATACCTCTTACCGCAAGGAGAAAAGCGTTGATCTATGACAACAAGGTTTATGCCCCACACTTCGGGGTTTGGAATCTGGTGGAGCGACACCTACCCAAGATGGGCGAGGTAGTTCTTGGAATGGCCTGTCACAAGAAGGGTGGCCCGCAGGTTTTCCTTTGCGAATGGCGAATCGTTGAGGAACCTTCCGACTACAACTCCGAGCATCTATTCGCTGTAGGCGACCGGGATGCGGAGGAAGATGTAAGCATTGCCGATCTGCACATGGCGGCATGGTTCCTGAGTTTCTACGAAACGGAATCAAGCGGCCAGTTGACGCTCCCCAATGTTTTGTTCTGGGCAGAAGCCCGCTTCCTTATTCAAACACCGCTGTCTGTGTGTGAGGAATGTGATGCACTCCACTGTGACTTCGGTGACTGCGATGAGGAGGATGAGGAATGAAACCCACAATCAAGTCTGCGGTTGACATAGCAAACGCCGCCAAGCAAGCCCGCAATGCCCTTCCCGTTCGGGATGACTTGTTCGCCAAGGCATGGCGGCGAGTTCAAGCATCGCCTTGCCTGCTGCAATACGAAGAAGAACTCCTGGCTGACCCCGGCGATGACGATAATCTGCGGTGGTTGGTCAGTGCAAAGGTTAGCGACCTTGTTTACTGGGCAGAACTGATGCGGAGGGATAGCAATGAAGAGATATGAACGTCAGTACGAAGACTTGCAGTCTTATGCGTATCGCAAGGCTGGCTGGAAGAAGCATCTTGTCGGCAAGAAGATGGTGAGAGCCATCGTCGCCTCTGCTTTGTACAACTGGCCTATCGTCGCACTCAAGGATAGGTCGCTGAACTCGGAAGTATCCGACAAGTTGCAGAAGGAAATCTTCTATCAACTATCTATTGCCCAGTACAAGCGCAACAGAAAGCCGTTTGGTTCTGTGTGGATCATCATCTTGTCGGCAGTGATAGGGCAGATCGTTCGGGCTATGATCGAATGGTATTGGAACAGGGATAGCGGGAGGGCTGGGTTTGTGTTTGCCAATCTGAGGAACAGTGACTTGGTACATGGGGAATTGAGATATGAGTAGGAAGCAAGAGATTCGAGCCGCTGGGAAGCGGGAAAAGCAGATTGGGATTCTGACAATGATTGCCAATCACATTTGGAATTACGGCTATCAACCTACGTTACGGGAGATTGCCGCAGAGTTGGGCTGGGAAAGCCCGGGGTATGTTCAGACACTTTTACAACACTGGTTTGAGGAGACAGGAGATGGCAGAGTCACAATGCGTAGTCGAGCAATCGACTTCAATTGGAGAGAGTACGTTACCGTCGCTCATGTATCATGGGACATCGAGCGACCGGCTCGGAACAATACTTCCCGCCGGTCTAAGGCCAAGAGGGCGAAGAAAAAGCCGGTGGGAGCAGTATCCAAGTAGACCGGATATGGTCTATCTGACAACGGCATACGCTACTTACTACGGTTCGGCCCGCTGCCCGGTCGATGCTTTGCAAGTCATCGTCGAAGTTGACACAACGCAACTCGACGCAACCAAGTTCTTTCCTGACGAAGACTTCGTTGCCCAAGCCCTAGCACACCAGACCGGTAGGGCACTTGCAGATGTGCATGAAGAAGTGCGGGCAGATTTGGATGGCTACCGCCACCACTATGCTGATAGTGTGAAAAGTCTGGGGAATCTGGCTTACCGAGGGGTCATTCCACCGGAGGCGATTAGCCGTTATGCCATCTTGCCTGACCCAGTAGCGGGAAGGCTGGCGTTGATTGTTGATCCCATAATTTCCCCGGTCAACTACAAGTTGTGTGGCGAGTATTACCGTCAGGTGACTGCTTGGTTGTTTGGTGACCTAGAGAACTTCCCATTGCAATGGCCTGTGTCTTCGCTGCCGGATGATATTGCATCTGAATGGGTTCGAGGTCGCGTAGAAATGAACGAACTCCGCAAGACCATCCTACTTGTGAAGAGAGGTGCCTAATGAGAGACCCGGGTAACCAACAGTTTCTTACAAGAATACTGAACCTAGAGAAGCAGATACACCAGTGCGTCGAGAGGCGAGCCGAGGAGGCGGGGTACGCGATTATCGGCGGCGAGATTCCTCGCTACATCGGCGACGGGATAGAGATGAACGGACAGAAGTATGCCCTGGCTGCACTATGTTTAGCCATTACTTCCCAGTTCGCTCAGGAAACTACCACCGTCTCAGAGACGCTGGAGACGATGAAGTTCCTGCTAGACATAGGGTGCCTGCGAGACAGGGAGTTTGAGTCTCTTCGTACTGTCCTGAATCAATTGCTATCTATCCAAGTCCCTGGTCTGGAGGAAGACGAATGAGTGTGCCTTCAATTCTTAACCAAGCAGAGATGATGGTGATTGCCTTGAGTGCATACCAAATGTTGTACCGGGGCAGCGAGGACAGGATCGTTGTTGGGCTAACACCGCAGCATTGCAGCGCAATACGGGCAATGCTTCAGGACGATAACTTCAAGGCAGTCGCACTCGATGCTTGGAATGAAGTATTCGTTGAGAGAGAAGGTGAGTTGTATGACGCTGTTCGGGCTGCGATGCAGGAGTGCGGTGTTTGGGACTCGTTTCGCGAAGTCTGTGGAGACAAGCGGTGAAGAAGCAGCGACCTGGGCTGGTCTATGGTTACGGGCGGCACTCCACCCACAAGCAAGACTTGACCCAAGATGTTCAGAAACAGCGGTGTTACGAATACTTCCAACGGAGCCTGTTGGGAGACGGGTGTATTTGGCAAGGGTTCTATTACGATACCGCTGTATCTGCTGGGAGAACTTCGTTTGCTGAAAGACCGCAAGGAAAGATGGTCTTCCATTCCCTCCAGCCTGGGGATCACCTAGTCTTATCCAGGCTCGACCGATGCTTCCGTTCTGTTCTGGACGGGGTCAATGTGATGGAGATGCTTGAGAAGAGGGGAGTGTATTTTCATTCGCTCGACCTGAGTATCGACACTAGAACCCCGCTCGGTAGGTACGTCCGCAACATCTTGCTGGCTGGCGCAGAGTTGGAACGCGATTTAGCCAGGGAGAGAGCCAACGAAACAATTGCATACTTGCAATCACAAGACCTCCCTTACACTAGGGTTGCTCCGATTGGCTGGAAGATCGTTCGGAGAAACAAGCGTCGGGAGTATCGGGTAGACCAAGAGGAAAGGGATTTCGTAGAACTGCTGCGGGAGGGCAGGGATGCCGGTGCTTCGGTCTACGATCTTGCCAACTACTGCTGGAATACCCAGGAACGGTTTGGGACGAGCCGGAACTTTGGGAACCTGTCTGCCATCAAGTGGGCTTTGCAAGCCCATGCACTTGGCTTCCCCAAGGTTGTTGGTCGAAGAAGGATAAACAAACTGTGGCGGGAACAGCATGATGCTGGCCTGCTTCCCCAGTTCTAAGGCAGATCGCTCTCTGCCTGACGCAGCGACTTGATCGCTGCTTGTACCCTCCGCTGAATAGTGCGGGGGTCACACTGCTGCTCGTATCCCAGTTGCTCTAGGGTGACTTGCTCTATGAGCCGATCTTCGAGAAGCACTCTGTCTTCCGCAGACAGCAGCCTCAATGCCCGCAGTGCCCGCATTTCCTGGCGGGTTCTGTGGGTGTTGGGGGTGGGGTCTAGGATTCTTTCTGTCGGGATATATCTGCCGTCCTGCCTCTGTTGCTTCAGGACTTCCCGATATAGGGCATGGCGAATAGCCGAAGAGAAGTATGTGCTGACTTGGCTCTTCTCTGGACTGTAGGTAAATGCCGCGAGACAGATCGCATGATTGGCAACACTGTACAGATCGACCCTCTTGATCCAGGGGCGCAGGTCTGGATTGCGCTTGATGAATGTCCGCACCGCTGGCTGCACTACTTCGGCAGCCTCTTCTACATAGCGGCGTTGCTTGTTATTCAGTCGGCGGGGCTTGCTCTGGCGCATCGGAATGTACTCGGATAAGTGTGTCGAGTTTCGCGCCGATCAATTCCAGCCTTTCTGTATGTCTTTTTTGCCCGTCTACTATCTGCTCCACCACCTCAAAATGTGCGTCCAACAACGGTTGGACGATGTCTGTCTTGAGCCAGTAGCCCACAATGAGCAGAAGTAGGGTGGGTACACCGAACCGCTCTGCTACCCGGAGTCCGAACTCGGCGTAAGGACTGAGGTGGTGGTGGCTTGTGGACTGCGAGGGGCGAGATTCAACTCGCACTGCTGCGTCTGACATTTCTGCTGAACCTGGGTGGGGGGGTGGCTGACGGGGGGTTCCACAGTAGCGATTCCAAATGCCACTGCTGCTGCTACTAGGACGTTCATACAATCCCCCCCAGCCCCCAGTTGGGCATGATCCTGGCGGGCCAGCCCGCACTGGCCCCCATCGCTACTGCGTAACGATTGTCTAGGTCTGTCCACTTCGCCCAGAAAGAACCATGCGGAATCTCTATGTCTGTTCCTGGAATACCCCTCTCACCTGAAATCCAATTGTTTCCCCAAGAATTGATAACCAAAATCAGACCACAACCCTCTCGTTCTATCGTCTCTGGCCGGTCATCAACCGCACCATAGGCCATAGCATGATGCCAAGTCTGCCTGCTTCTGCTAGCAACACCGTACTTGTTCCGCGTCTTCTCGAATGCCTCTGATCCGCATGAGGAGATGGCATTTCCGGTAGCCAGCATATCTCGCACCGACTCATAGGTGCGGCAGACCGTTGTGTTCTGGCAAAGATTCTCTTGCCCCTTGGTAACTATCTCTGCTGGCGGGCTGAGTCTCCCCCATTTCCCTGCAACCTGGGGAGAGTATTTCGTTAGGTCGAACCCCAGTTCTGGGTAGTCTCGGCGAATCCACATCGCGCTTTTTGTCAGTGCTATCTCTGCTGCCTCGGCGCACTGCCAACCCTCCCCAGAATGACCGCGATACCAGTATAGGGCTTCGCTACTAATGCAGCCTGACCGAACTGCCTCGTCTGACAATTCTGGGATACTGTGCTTGTCTGGGTTAGACCCATACTGGAGTTCGTACATATAAGAAATCCAGATCGCAGTCCGCGTCGAGAAACTGACGCAGTCGCCTCGCTCCTGGGCGCGACCGGGAATAGCCTCTGGGTATCTGTCGCTCACCGCTCGGTATGGCAAACTGAGTTTCCCTTCGCCTGCACCATAGATTCCATACTGGGAACAGGCATCCTCCGCGTATCGGTTTTGCCCTCTGTCCTCAATGGTCTTGAGGAGATGCTCGGCCCCGGCGGCATCCCAGTACGCTCCTTCAAGGCCGCGCTCATACGCCTCCTCGATCAGCAGCGGGTCGCTGGCTATCAATTCGCGGTCGCGCACAGTTCTGCCATCCGCGAGAGGGTTGATGCGATTTCGCTACGCAAAGAGGGATTCATCAGCACCTCCTCCTTGCCGACGCCAACGTCCAGCATTCGCTCTATGGCGGCAGACAGTCCGGTAGTAGGCTGGTTGTCTCCGATGCCTCGCCAGACAACGAGCAGCCCCGCCCGATGCCCCCTGCGGAATGCCTGGGTATCGACAAGGGTGGGTTCCGATAGTTCGCCGTCCGCAACCACCGCGCGGGCGAGCGCACCATAGAACTCGCCGAGCAGCGTCCTGTCCGCTGGCTTGAGTGAACTAGCCTGTTCCCAGAAGTCCCGCTCTGCGTCAGTTAGATGCTCGGGAACTACGACCGGATTGTCCGGGACAAGCGGGCCTAGCGGCAAACCGTTAGGCAGCCTGTGTCCGACGAAGACGGCCAAAGCGGCCAGCACAAAAAAAATTTGTGTTGAACCCAAAAATTTTTGGGAGGCACTATTTGGTGGCATTTGTTTTGACTGCTTTTTCGGGCGTTTTTATCGCGATGTCTGTACGCAAAACATTGTTCGGCTCGCCGCCAAGCAGCCGCCAAATCAGTTCGCGCGCGAGCGGGACACACTTATCTGAATCTTGGGTGCCCTTGGCCTCGTCCGAAAAACGCATGAGCGTTGTTACCCACTCCTCATGCCAGCCCAGCGGGACGGCAGGATCGCTAGGCTTGCCCGGTGCCAAGATTCCTAGCAAGGCAGCCCTATTGCTGTAGCCGTACCATAGGATGGCGGCGGCAGCGATGGCGATGTAGCCAAGATATTCAGTCGGTTGCATTCACCCTCTCCATCAGCAGGCAAATTTGGTCGCACAGATAATCTACCAAAGCCTTGCCCTCTGGTGTGACAACGATGTCTTCGATCAGTCCGACAATGCGGTCATCATGTTCAAATGGGGTTTGTTTGGCAACCCATTCGATGATGTCGATAACTGCGAGAACCCGCTTCACACCGGGGGGTGAGTCGGGCAGAGAGGTAATCATTTGCAGCAGCGGGAGCAGTTGCAAAAGCAATTTGAGATTGGGCATCTCGCACCTGTAGAAGGGGAATTCCGTAAGCCCTCTGTATATGGTGCTAATTATTTCAAATCGGCAGTGGGTGAGAACGCCGAATTTGAGCGTTGTGCGAGGCTATTCAGATACCATTTTTTGTCTATGCCACAGGCTTCGCAGGCTTCCGAGAATGTGATTAGCCCTTTGTCCTGGCATAGCCAATCTCGTATCGTCCTTCGGCCCCGAATGCGCTCCTTGTTGTGGGTGCGATGCACCAACTCCTGTGCTGATCGCAGCAGCATCGCAGCGCAAAGCGACCGCCACCCCCCAAGCAACTCATCGTCACTGAGCCTCTGATCCTCTGCATCCATGCCGTGCCTCCAGTGTTGCAATCTCCCTCTCTAAATACCACCGGGCCTTCTTCAGGTCTTCCAGTTCGCTCGTTTGGCTCTTGCGTCCAGCCCTGGCGACATACTTGATGACGTTGCCTCGGCAGAAGTTCATTGTTTCAGTAAGGGTGATGACGCTTGCCCCGTTCGGCATATCGTAGTAGTCCCGGTCTTCCTCGCTCGTCATTCTCCCCCCCGGTAGTGAATAGTGATTGCCCCGTAAATGGCCCAAAAGATGCTGTCATGCTCGGTATGGATGGGAACGCACACCTCATGGCGAATGGCATGGGCGTACTCCTCTATAAGCGTATCTGCCATTACCTCGTCACTGGCCTGGGCTATGCGAATCCTAACCCGATCACCCTCGCATTCCATCTCGCCATGCAGTCCCGGCAGGCTGGACGGCGGCAGCACCCTGACTGTCGTTTTACGTCTCAGCGGATAATGCCGACGTAGCCATCTGCACAGTCTCCGCATTCTCATAGGCATGGCATAACACCGGTAGGTCAGTCACCCTAATAGTCAGCAGCCATTCGGAGCGAGAACGACGATGCATGAGGACGGGAGTCCTTCTGCCACTTTGAGATATGGCTATCTCCATAGCCTTAGTCACATTCAATCGCTCATTTCGCTTGACTTCCCACCACAATTGCGGAGTCTGCTCCACCCGTAGATCGGCAGAATCGGCAGTCCCGCAGTGCTGTTGTGTCCTGCCGCACACCCAACCGAATAGATCGCGCAGAAACTTCGCGGCTTCCAGTTCTCCGTTCTTCCCTTTTCGCCGAGAATTCAAGGCCATGCTTTCCCCCCTCCATACCTTTCGGCTAGGTACTCCTCTGGTATCTCTTCAGGCTCATACGGCAGATTTGCCCACCGACGCAGTTTCGCCAAGACTTTAGTATCGAACTCGCCGTCTTCCTCAAACTTGGCCGTCAGGATAGCACCGGGCCTTAGTGCGGGGTAGTCGGCCAGATTGTCATGGACTGCCCGATGGCAGCGATTGCAAAGCAAACACCAGTTTTCTGGTATGTCCTTGCGACCCGGCCCCCCGACAATGTGGTGAACTTCCAGCCAACGTCCCCTCTCGTCTATCTGCCAGTGGCAGACCGCGCATCTCCCCCGCAGCATCACATAGTCATTCTTGTCCAAGTCCTTCGGGAGCCTTATTGTCATTAGGGTGTTTCCTTATCCATCCATCTGCGACCTTGGCATATTGACGTATGTCAACGAATGACAGGTCTTTGGCAATCTTGAGAAATGAATCTGCAAATACTGCGACGGGAACCTCTTGGTTCAGCACACCGTCAACGAGCAGGATGGACACCAACGCATGGGCTAGACCTCGATTGCGGAAATCGGGATCGACAAACCCTTGTAGCGATAGTGCCCTGTCCCATTGAGTGACGCTGACCCATCCGAGGCAATGCAGTGAATCGGTATATGGGTCAGACCAAAGGCAGATCGACATTGGGAAATCTGCTGACTCTGGGCTGTCGCTAGAACCTGCGCTCGACTCTGAGTATTCGACGAAGAATCGGTGCATCTCTGAGCCGGGGTTCGACAGTTTTCTGGCAATTTCGCTGGCTACCCAATCTGGCAATGCGCTACTGCGGGTAGTCTGTATTGTTACACTCATTTCTTAAATCCAATCTAGGATGCTTTCCCATTCGGCGACCGGCATAAACAGAACCTTGTTCAATTGACAGGCCCAACTGAAACTCTTGCGGTCATCAAGTTTCAGTGATTTCTCCTCCAGCGTCCAGTAGGGTTTGGTTGCGGGGATAATCACACCCATGTGCGTCATCGCTCTATTGGCAGTTAGGTAACACAGGAACGGTGTGGTGTATCGCCTTCGTTCTGTTACTCCCATGTTGTAATACTGGTGTGCCGGGATGCTCCGATCCCGCATCTTGTATTCTTCATTAATGTAAAAGGTGGGGTACGGGTAATCGTCCTTGTTGGTGAAGTCGAACTTCCGACGCTTCGCCTCAATGGGGAATCCGTTTAGTGCCATATCGGGGTCAGGATCGGGAGTGTGAGAGATCACCTGTTCGGCTGGCTTTGGTGCGCGCAGCCCAGAGAACCGCTGCCTGAGCAAGCGGTAGACCTTGAACTCCCACTCCTTGCCGTAGTGGATGAACCGCTCAAATTCTGCGTCTGTTCGTCCCATCTCCATGTATATGGACTCCATCTGCGCAAACCCCCGTTCTGCATAGAGGGGGGTGTTCCTTATGCTGGGGCGATACCCAAGCCGCAGGGGACGCCTTATTGGGGGGCTTCCTCTATGCAGTTGCCAGACCCGGGGGGGAGGTGCTGGACTTCGCGCGACCCTGTGGTTGTCCGTCCGATCAAGTTCAGGACGGTTTTGTTTATGCTGGCGACTTTTGATTTCGGGGCGGTGGTGTCGGCCAGTACATGAACACCGCTATATCGTCAGTTGTTTCTGTTTCTGATCTCCCGCTGGATGGCGGCTCGCAAGGGTTCTTTGATCCCGCGCGCCTTGAGTAGCCAGTGCAGCAAACCCGTATCCACCTCTCTGATTAAGCGGCCTCGCTCCTTGCCGAACGGAACTCTCCAGCCTCGCTGGCTTGGGCGGCTCTCGGCCCGCAGGAAGGCCGGTCGCTCGTAGTTGCCGAACTCGACCCCTGCCAGCCAAGCGGCCCTCTGACGCTCTGTGAGAGCCTCCTGGGCAGCCCTCTGTCTGGCCTCCTGTGCGGCCTCCTCTGCCATGAGTTCCCGCTCGACGGCAAGCAGGCGATCCAAGTCTGTTGGCGACATTGGGGTGTCCGGCTTGCGCTTGCCCTTGGCTCTCTTGAGAAGGTCGATTTCTTCCTTGCCTCTGAGTGCGTCCACTGAGGTGATGAGGTCGTTGTGTCTAGATGCGTCCACCAGATCGAAGATTTCAAAGAACGGCTTCTGGGATGCTGCGATAGCGGCTCGACGCTCCTCGGGGGTCGCCAGCCCGACCAGCATGGAGGCGGGCCAGGGTCGAGTTCCGCGTCCAACCATCTGCTGATAGAGCGACCTACTCTTCGTCGGCTTGCAGCAAAATAGTTTTTTGACCATCGGGCAATTCCAACCGGTGGTCAGGCAGCCGACATTGAGGATGACATTCAGTTCGCCAGCCTCAAACATTCCTAGATGCCTGAATCTCTCGTCGCGATCCATCCTGCTGTGGACGATTGCCGCCTCTAGCCCGCCGCGAGCGAGAACAGTCCGCACCCTCTCTGCCTGGAATACCCCTTGGCAATAGACAACGCTCGGCTCTCCCTCATGGTGTTGAAGGACAAGGTTGGCTACGGTCTGGACGAGACTGTCGCGAGACATCTCCTTGGCTAGACGCTCGGCAGAGTAATCGCCGAAGCCAGAGTCGAACCGGCTAAGGTCTAGGTCGCTGGCAACAGACAGCCAGATGCGGGGCGGTACGAGCCAGCCATCCTCGATGGCCTGCTGCAACTCATAGAAGTACGCGCAGTCGCCGTAGAACTCTGTAAGCGGATCGCCTTTGAGCCGGTCTGGCGATGCAGTCAAGCCGATGATTTTGGAGCCGCACTCTCGGAAGACCGAGAGTATGTCCATCGCTCTCTTGCTGTAGTTGAGATGTGACTCATCTACCAGCACAACAGAGACGTTGTGCGTATACGCTTGGTATCGCTCTCGCGATATGAGGGACTTATAACTGGCGACAGTGATCCGCTGATCGCTGATCTGCCTGCCCTGCTCGATGCCACAGGGTAGCCCCCTCGACCGTAGTCGCTCGGCAGTCTGAGCAACCAGAGGGTCAAGGGGGCTAACCACCAGCCCCCGCGACTCGCCAGTAGCGAGGGCTTGCAGTAACATCACTATTATCTCGGTCTTGCCAGTGCCACATGGCAATACCAACAAGCCCCCCGACTTTGTCTCCAGGTGCTTGAGGCACTTGTCAACTGCGGCGATCTGGTAATCCCGCCAACGCACTGACCCCTGGGGTGCAGGAATCGCATGGGTTGGGAATAGTGATAGATTCTGCGGCATCCCTGTCGGACTCCCTTCCTGCGGGCATCCCTGCCCTACTCAATCCCTGCTACCCTCCGTATCGCTCTCGCTCCGACCCAGCGACGTTTAGCCTGCTCCTCCGTCCATCGACTCTGTAGCGACTTCGCTATCCGGCGAATCTCCGCTGGACTTGGCGCGCTTGGCTCGCTTACGCCGAGTCCGCTTTGCTGGAACAGGCTCACTAGCCGCTGTTGGGTCATCCCGTTTCTCCTCGCTACCGCTGCCACTCCCTCCGTCCTCGACTGCTGGTACATCGTCTCCAGTGTTACTTTCGCTCCTGTCATCACTGCTGATGGCATCTGACAATCCCCCTTTCATTAAGAACTCATCTACCCTGTCTGCGAACATCGCCCGCAGAGTGTCCAATTCCGAGAACAGCGAGAGAACGTCACCCCGAAGGGAGACAAAGGCGAGTTGAACCCGCCAATACTGTTCTTCGTCGTAACGCACCAATTCCTCGTTACTGTCAACGAGATTCCGCGCTGCCTCGGCGGCAGTCAGTAACCTCTCCTTGATCTCCAGAAGTTGTGATCCGCTAATCATTTCTGCTCCTTCCTGCTAAGGGCTTGCTTGCGGAAACCTGCCCGCTTGCGTATCTCGTTCATCTCTGCTGCACTGATCTCCTCACTGGCGAGACGCTCTTCAGCCCGCGACAGCAGCGCATCTATGTCTTCGACGGTTGATGCTGCTGCGAGTTTTTTCGCGGCTAGGTCGAGGAGTCGCGTCTTGGAATCCTGGGCGGCAGCGTCGGCGGCAGACTCGCCGTCATCGTCATCCTCTGACGAAAGGCCCAGCATCGAGGCGTAGGCCATGCGCCTCATATATGTGCAGTAGGCAGAGGTGTGCTGTGGGTTCTGCGAAACCTTGATAGGCACCTGACTGCTGACGTATTGGCCCGTTTTGTGTAGCAGCGTTGTGTTGAGGATCAGATCGTCGCCCGCCGGGTGGAACGTCTGGAGGACTGCTAGACCGTTCTCGGCGAGTGGCCCCCGAGCCGCCCGCCGCAAGGCACTGAGGTCGGCGTATTCGCCGTACTGGCCTTTCCGGTTTTTCTTCGGTTCGTCCATTAGCCCCATCGCAAGAACGAGGCTCTCCGACAACTCCTTCAGGTCTTTGCTGCGTTCGACATAGACAAACACCCCATCCGACACATGGCTCTCAAGAGTCCTAATCGCTGGCATCTCAGCCCCCCTTTTCAATAACGGCTCGGATACATTTCCAACTCAGTCATCTGCCCGTAGTCTTCGGGCAGCCAGTGATCCCATTCAGTCCGGTCGCGCATCTCGTCGAGATACCGCAAGACCCTGTCCCTGGCTCGGCGCACAACGGCTGCCGGAAGAGTCACCACATGGCAGTGGTGGGGAAACAGGGTGCTGATGACAACGAAGACCAACCGGTGATCCGGCCAGCCTGCGGCTACAGCAGCGTCCTCATAGACTGCGGACTGAAGGTCGTAGCCCCACTGCTGAACGCTTGAGCGAAATTGCTTTAGCGGGTAGAGATCGCGAGTGGTCTTGAGGTCGTACCAGAACTCCTCTGTCGCCCCATCGCAGCGGCAACGCATTTGGTGACCGTTCAGCGTCCAACGGATGTTGAACTCGGCGTCGATGCGCTTCTCGAATATCTCTGCTGCGGCAGCGTTGCGAAGGATGCCCTGCCATTGGGCCTCAACCTGCTCTAACTCGGCGGGCGTTACGCCAACCCTGTCGGGCGGCAAGCCATCGAGCCACTCCTGCCCCTTCTTGCTCAACGCTCCAGTGGCGGTGATCGCAGACTCGGGGGCCATCTCCAGCGAGTCATGCCACTGCTCGTCGCCTAACTCATGGCGAAGATGGAGAAGTGTCCCAGCGCGGAGGGCCGGGGAATTTTTCGGCGGGGCAGTTCCCGCGATATGCCGCAGGTAGTAGCCCAGCGGCGAATTCGCAAATTCTTTGAGTTGGGAACAGGAGATGCCAGCCGAGCGGTGGTACTCCTCGGCTGGCTGCCTATCTATGGTGACTAGCGGCGACCGGACTTGAACCGGTGACACCCGGCTTATGAATTCGGTGCCACCAGCACCACCCTCAAAAACTGAGGGAGCATCCATCCCCTGGAGAGGGCACCCCCGGGAGGGCGATATGTCCCTTACACTTTCGTCAGTATCAAAAGGCTTGCCTTCATCGCCCATGACTCTAGCGTCCCTGGTTGCTGAGTATGTCGAGCAGAGGGGGGCTGGTGACCGCTACAAAGAATCCCTGCGGCGCACCGTTCGGAAACTGACAGGGTATGGAATGATCCGCGTCTGTCAACTCCGGTCGAGTGCGGTCAATGATTTTCTTTCCAGCCTCGCCCTGTCGGCCACTACCCGAGCGAACATTCGCCGCGAAATCCTGACCCTCTGGCGATACGCATTTGAACAAGCGTACACTGACGAGGCACCGATTCGCGTCAGGCGTATCCGAGTTTGCCGAGAGCCACCGCAGTGCTGGAGCCTAGACACAATTCGCAGGATGCTGTGTCTGGCAGAACGCGATGAGTCGCCAGTTGTCAGACGAGTCCCAGGTCTACAGTGGCGAGATGTGATGCCCTGCTGGATCGCAATTGGCTATGACACTGCACTCCGGTTTTCTGATCTGCTGCATCTCCACCAGCGAAACTACAACAATGGGGCAATCCGCGTAGTCGCCAGGAAGACGGGCAAGCCGACCGTTCGCAAACTAAGCCAATACGCTATCTCGGTTACGGACAGCCTGTTGTCGAAAAGCACAACAGGGGAGTTGTTCTTGTGGTGCGTCACCCGCAGAAGAATGCTGCTGAAGTGGAAGAATTTCCTAACCCAACATGGGATACCGGGATCGAGCCGGTGGTTGCGTCGGTCAGCAGCCACTTATGTCGAGCGAATCTCACCGGGCGCAGCCCCCCGATTCCTGTCGCACAGCAATCCTGACTTAGCCAAGTTTCACTATATTGATGAAACTCTTCTGGCTCCGGTAGCGCAGCCGCCAGCATTACGCTAAATCACCAACTGTAGTTGCAAGACCAATAGCCCGGCTTGGTCTTGTCCTTCTTCTCCGAACAGTTGTGTCGAGATTTGAAGTTGGCTCGTCTGCCAGCATCACCATGCCCCTTTCCCTTGCTGGAGCCTTCCTTGAAGTGGCCCATGCTGGCATCGCCGAACCTGACCAGTTTCTCGACGTTGTTGACGCAGGCTTTGACCACAAATTTCTTGCCGCCAGAAGTCTGTTTCTTTGGCTGGTTGCATTTCAGGGAGTCTTTGAGCGACTTGACGCTATTTCTTTTTGTCACTTCGGCTATCCCTCAATGCCTTTTCGGTAGGTGCCCCCGGCGAACCGGGCTTTCGCATCCTCTCTCCGCTGCCAGCGGCGATTCGCTTCCGCTTGGCATGGATGTTTGCCCAAAGACCCTTCAGTTTCTTGACATTGTTCTTTGCCATTATCGGCTCCCGGCATACTTGCGCTCGTAAAACTCTCTCAACTGCCTACTCAAGTCGCGGCCCAGTGCGTCGAGCCGCTGGGTTTCGATTGGCAGCGTAGGCAGAAGTTCCTTCGGAATGTTGCTAATAGTGAAATCCTGGGCATACGGAGCATTCTGCTGCCGGATTTTCTCTAAGGCATCGAGAGCCTCATATTCCGCATCGACGTTCTGAATCTTTACCCCTGTGAACGTATTGGTCAGTGCCTTCAGCAGACGGTAATTGACATCTGGGATTGACGGGTCAACGAGGTTCGCGGCAAGACTCGCCCCGCGACTACCCATTGGCACAACAGACGCAGCATTGGAGATGACTGACCGCAGTAGCGGGTTGATTCGGGCATACCTGTTTCCAGTAGCCGCCCTATAAATTTTGTCGTAGGGGGTGACTGCCTGTTCCAACGGTCGCTTGCTGAAGAAGTCTCGCCCAGTTGCGAGTTCTGCCACTGAGCGAATGAGGGGATTAGCCTGCTGAAATACCTCGCCAATGGTTTCTTGGCCTGTCCGCAAGGCAGACCCGAGCATATCTGGGGCATATCCCAGTTTGATTAGATTGAGAGTATCAATTCCGGGAAGGTCAATGTCGGTGAGGTACGTTTGGAGTTGATCCTGCCACCCCGGCATACGGACAGCGAACCGCTGTCGCAACGCTGTCGGGATATACGTTTCGTCAGTAGTGGCCTGGGCATCGTTGATTGCCCGAATGGTCTGGGCGTATCTACCGCCAGGATTTCGCAACAGCGACTCGACTGCATACTTACCAATCCTGCTGGTGTAGGCCCACCAGGGAAACAGCGTTCTCCGCATAAAATTTCGCTCGAACTTTGTCAGAGAGCCGTAGTCCACCAGGGCACTCTTCATGCGACGGGATGCCTCGTCAATCGAAACACCCTTGCGTAGCAGTGCTAAGAACCCGCCGACTCGGCCCATCGAGTCGATGCTGTCGCCGAGCATATTGCTGGCGTTGTAGAGGGCATTGCGAGTTTCGTATGTGTTGTTGACCCCCCGAACAGTGGCGAAGTCGCTGAGTTGTTGCGACAAATTGCGGCTGCCGTCAGGCACTAACTGCTTCAGTGCCCGCGAAATGGAGATTGGCGTTGACCCGGGAACGAACTGACTGATGTCGCCCCTGCGGTTAGCGGACAACAGGTCGCTGGTGGCAAGCCCCTGGAGTGTGCCGGTCGAGCCGATGTCGTTTTGGACTTGGGCGATTAGGTTTTTTCCTTTAAGCCCAAGAGCCTTGTAACGAGGGATAGATTCTAGGTAATCGGCAATCTCATCCCATTTCCCGTTGATGAGTTTCGATCCTGCCCGAACCCCCCGCAGTGTTTCCGCTACATCTCCTGTCTCTAGCCAGACAGAGAACAAGTTGCTATAGGCGTCTCTCGCGAAGCGACTCGGCCATGTCAGGACACTGCTCTTAAATAGAGTGGTGAACTTGTCGAACAGGCTGGCGACCTCTTTCTGAGCGTCGGGAGTGTTGTAGAAGGCATCCATCCGCAGGATGCGGTTAACCATCTCGCGGGGGACAGAAATGCTCTTGAGCCGTATTCTTCGCGCCTGAGTGCCGGGTGCAAACTGGGCAGCCGCGAGTCGATCCCTAATGTACTGGCTGGCCTTGCGGCTATTAGGGTCAATCCCGATGGCATCTCCAATTTGTTTCAACGCATCAGATAGCCGTAGGTATTTCCCGCCTGGGATATTCTCCCGACGAGCGATCACTGCGGAATCTACCAGTGCCTCAAATGCACTTTCCGCATTGTTCCTGCGAACCTCTTCGTTGATGATGTAAGACATCTGTTCAACGATGGGATGCGTCCCAAACACCGGGATATTGTCGGGAATGTCTTTACCAAGTGCCCGATAGATTTTTGCTATCTCGGTGCCCTGCCGCTCGGTAACGAGCGGGTTGCCAATGAGTTGGGCTATGTATGCCCCAATCTCTGCTTCTGTCTCCTGTGATGCCCCTTTCATGAAAGCGCGGACGCGAGGGTCGAGACTGATTTGCTGAAGTTGGTATGTGCCGCCCGGAACAAACAGGTCTGGGTTACGGGCAATCTGGTTAGCGATCTTGGCCGAGTACGATGCGGCGTAGCCAGGGGCGTTGACCGCCCCGTCCGTAAAGTCCAGTTCTGGCGTCGATCTTGGGCTGAAGTAGGTGCCGAATGGGTCGCGTAACTCATTGGCTTTCAGTCCAAGGGCTTTGGCCTCGGCCAGTTTTGAGTCAGCGATCTGCCGCCAGCCGACGATCCAATCGTCGAGTTCTGGCATATCCCGCAATAGATCGAGGTCAGTACCAATAGGCTTTCCTTCGATCAGTCGCAGGAGCGTATCTGCCCCCTCGGGACTGAAGAAACTGGTGATTCCAGTTTTCTGGGTGACCGACGCGGGAATGGCGATTTGTTGCAGTCGAGTAGCATGGGCAGTCGCCTCTGACCGGCCAGCCCGCAAAGCCTGTTCCTGGCCTTGATACCGACGCATAGCCATGATTTGGTCGCCCACCTTGGTGGTGTCGCCAACCGCTTTGGAGAAGAACGACGAGGCCAAACGCGACGGGTAACTCCATCGAATGCCAGCCCCTAGCCTGTCGAGGGCATCGGCAGCACCCTCGGCAAACCCCAGTTTGCTCAAGTCATCTGTGCGGCCAGCATTCAGAGCGGCGTTGATGACAGACGATTCGCCGCTAAACGGATTCCAAATTCCCGCTACGCCACCTAGCCGCTGATTGCGGACTTCTGCGTAGGGTGTGTTGCCTAGAGCATTTTGAACGTCTTTGAATGCCTGGAGCGGGTCAGGGGCAGCCTTAACGACTTCGTCCAACGTCGTTGTCATCTGGGCAAGACGCTGTCCCACTAATGGTCTGGTCTGCAAGACAGACGTAGTCGGCTTGAGTCCAGCCTTGCCGATCTCCCGCAGTGTGTATTTTCCTGTGCGGGTAGCGTCCGAGCCTTTCTTCAGTGTTGCGATGAAAGGGGCGTATTTAGTTAGGCCAGCCTTGGCGGCGGCACTACCGGCCTTGGAGTAGGCCGATAATGGCAGCATGGTGAATGCCAGTGGATCGAGGGCCACTTCGGCAGCGAAGCCCGCTGGCGTTGACAGGTAAGGGTTGTCTGGTTTTAGGCCATACGCATCCAGCAACTCCTCTCCCGTAACGCGGCTGTCCCGGTCAAAAGAGAACCCACTGAGGGGGTCACCGGCCAGGATGCCGCGAGTGATCGCACCGGGGGTATCTAGCAGTAACCCCAGTGCCTCAATCGCCTGACCGCTGCGTTGCCCCAGCATCGCCATGTAGGAAGATTTCTCTTCCGGCGTAACGTACTGAGTCCGCTGCTGGTTATTGCCGCGATTGGCATAGATGCCCACTACAAGACCTCATAGCGGCGCGACGGCATGAGGGGCTGGTACACCGCTGGGGCGATATATTCAGGCGCATCGACGCCCAGCATTGCGTTCTGTGGGACAAGCACTTCGGGCTGCGGGAACCCTGGAGCGGCAATCTGGCTGGGGTCGAACTCGGCCACTGCCGGTGGGGCAATCTCCATAGGTTCGGCATTTAGTTGCGAAGCAACGCCCATATTCGGATCGTCTAGCAGTCCTGCCGTAATAGGCATCTGCATCTCAAACCCCATGTTGATCCGGTTGGGTTCAGGCAGTGGATTAGGATATTCAATGGGTTCGTACTCTGGAGTCCTCCAGAGTTGTTGTGGCGACAGCACTGCCGGGGGAGTGCTTTTCGCGTAGGTGTTCCTGGCGGGCTGGGACAGAAGTTGCTGGCGCGAAGGAGTTGACTGCACTGGCTGCGACAAGGGCTGCGACAAGAGTTGTTGACGCGACGGGGTGGACTGAATCGGCTGGTACTGGGCAGCAGAAGGCGTTTGGAAATCTGGCGAACTAGACTGCATTCGCGGGGTGGACGGCGACATAAGCCCGCTGAACAGGGGCGAAGGCATACTGTCCGGTCGCAGTGAACTGAAGTTGGGGCTAAGTCGATTGTCGAGCGATTTCTTGAAAGCCATCGGAGTCACCTTCCAAACATAGCCCTGCCGTAATCGCCGGGTTTGTACTCGGGAATGTCATCTAGCAATTGTTTCCGCAGATTCAGGGATCGCAGATGTTCGGTGTTTCGCTTTTCCTGCTGACGTTCTCGTTCCCGTTGGAGGTACGCTGTTCGGTCTTGGTTGTACCTTTTGTTGCGAGAATAGATGTTCAGGAATGTTGGAATAATGCCCATCGGGTTACTCGCTCATTTGCTGCATACGAATGATGTTGTATTCCACGGCGCGCACCAACAGGCTTCCCAACTGCATGGCTTGGTCAGTGCGCAGTCCAGCCATCTGCTGAACCTGACCCACAACCTGGGCAATCTTCTGCTGTCGGGCGGCGCGGTCAGCCTTGGAGTCGCCGGTGCTGGACTGCGCCAGAATGCTCGACAACTCCAAGATTGCCGGATCGCTTATGCTGGGAGCCTGCCGACTATTGACCCTATCGGCAAACACCACTGCCGCTGCCTGCAAAGCGTTATTAGCGTAACGCTGTTGATACATAGGCTGGGTAGGATCGGGGGTTACTTGTGCTGCGATGAACTGTGCATCCGTTGCCGCTGATGCAGCCCCAGCAATGCCCATAGTCCTAGCAGTCTGGGCGAATGACTGCGCGTCGGTGTAGATCGAGTCTGGCGGCTTTTGGAGTCTCGCGGCAGCCAACGCATTCTCGCGCTCGAACTGGGCCTGCTGGCTTGCATACTGCTGGTTGCTGTAGTCCTGCATCAGAGCGTCAGCCCTAACAGACTCCTGGGCTGCCAAGCCCTGTTCTGTCATCAGTAGTCGCTCTAGTTGGTTGTATTGGTCGCTGCCAGCCGAGACGCTGTCCATCTGCGATTGAAGAGATTGCATCCGCGCCGCCCGCTGTTGGGCCGATTGCCGCAATGCCTGAGATTGCGTAATTCGCCAATCTGGCGGCGGGGCGTCTGTCTCATCGACCGGGACTTGCATCGCAAACCCGGCAAACTGTTTGTCCTTCGGGGGTTCAGCGGGAGCCTGCTGAAAGCCCTCCATTTGCTTAGTCTTGGCCTGCCGTCTTTCCGAGTCCATCATTCGGGCAGTGCTGACGGCCCGGGCCTCGGGATTCTGCGTAATCGGCAGGCTGGTTGTCCCTGTCGAATAAGCGTTTGTCTTGGGTGGCGGCTGCGAGATGCGGCGAGTCGGGCCTACCGACAAATCTGTGTTGTCGCCCCGCATCATGCTGTCCATACCAAAAGACCCGTATTTTGGTGGCAGTCCCACTAGCCTGCGG
>Ga0180433_10000730_pt1 | contig 55758 bp, 46 predicted proteins | sample SS_ome_8_FD_132980 | JGI IMG/M metagenome (GOLD analysis project Ga0180433, IMG submission 132980) | Hypersaline lake sediment archaeal communities from the Salton Sea, California, USA - SS_1_D_1 metaG | ecosystem: Environmental > Aquatic > Non-marine Saline and Alkaline > Hypersaline >...
ATTTTTTTTTCTAGTTCAGGAGATTCCTTAGAAATTTCTCTATACTTAATGTATTCATTAACGTAACCTTCTAATTTTTCGCTCTCACTTTCTAATTTAAGTTTTTTGGCACTGATATCGGAGATTGACTTTAAGGAGTTAATTTCTCCATCTATTTCTGTGTCTAATTTTTCAATTTGCTTTTGAATTTGTTTGATTCTAATTTGTTCCTCATTGAGCTCTTGAATTTTCGATTCAATCTCAACTTTCGCTTCTAAATCATTTTCCAATTGATTAACTTCACTTTCATATTGTTCTAAAGTAGATTTTTTAGTCTCAAGCTCTTTTAAAAGAGTTTGAGGGTCCGCAACTTTTGCTTCTATATTTTTACAAGTCTGTTCAAAGAATGGACATTTTCCCTCTAACAAATACCGATTATTTTCATCTATAAACAAGATCTCTTTTGTTAAGTCTGCAATTTCCGATTTTTTTTCCTCTAATTCTAATACACGCATCTCTAACTTTTCATATTTTTCTTCCAATTGAGCATGCTTCTTTTTTCGTTTATTAAAGTCCTCTACTTGAAATTCTAAGTTTTTAACATTTGATTTTTTTTTATTTAATTCTTCCTCCAGAGTTTTGTAACGTGTTAGTTCTTCATTGATTTTTAACAACATTGCTTCAATTTCCTTATATCTCACGTATTTTTTCTCCAGTTTACGACTATTGTCTTTTGCATCATTCGCTTTCTCAATTTGACTTTTAATGTTTTCTATTTTATTTTCTAATTTTAAATGATCAGATTTTAAATCTTGCAATTGATTTAGCTTTTCTTGGAGTTCAGAAATTCCTCCTTGGAGCTTTTTCTGTTGCTGCATTTGGATTTCATATTGCTCATAACTATTTTTAGTTTCTTCACATATTTTTTGAGCCTCTTGGGCTAGATTTAACGAGACAATTAATTCTTCTTCTCTCGTTTGAGCATTTTTCTCTTTTATTTTTAACTTTTCGAGCTCTTCTTGTGAGTTTTTTATTCTATCTTTTAAAATATTTAATCTTTCTAGCTTTTCGTTTAGTTTTTTCCCCCATATCTTATGTCTTTCCAATTCAATCCGCATTTTGTCGATATCTTGTTCTAAATCATCAATTTTTTCTTCCAATATCGATTTATTCTTTAGCTCTCCCCCCAATTCGCTAATTTTTTCCCTTAATCCCTGTAGTTCTTTATCATAGATCCCTTTTTTAAACTTCCCGAGTTCTTTCCAAATTTCCTCATAAATTTTTAGGTTTAATATTGGATCAAAATAATTCTTTCTCTCTCTCGGTTCTCTCTGGAACGGCTCAATGAAAGTTCCTTGAGGAATACCAATAGAAGTTTTAAATAATTTATCCAGATCAATTCCACCACTAAGTCCAATTTGTTTTTCAATCCAGCTTTTTAATTGAGAAATTTTTTCAATTCGATTTAGTTTTCGTTTTGTTAAGCCATGATACACAAAAATCTCTGATTTTCCAATCTTCCGCTCTATTAAATACGGTTCGTTATTAAGACCTATTATCCACAGCTTTACTACACCAAAATCTGGCTTATCAGCACTTACATCACGTACGTAATCCCTATGTGATCTTCCCTCAAGATAATCGAATAATATAAAACCTATCATTTCTAATACCGTAGATTTTCCGGTTCCGTTATCACCGTGGAAGACGTTAAGGCCTTTCTTGAAAGGAATCACGGTTTTTTTATGGGTTTTAACATTTTCTAGTTCTATTTTTTTTAATAGCATGATTCTCACCTTAAATATCTAGATCTTCATCATCAATTAAGTTACCAATATCTCCTCCTTCGAGTTGATCACCATAATCATTTTCGCTTAGATCTGGTTCTCTTTCATCTATATCATCCTCCTGGGAATCATCTTTGTCTTTGCTTCTTACTTTTTTTTCTGAAACCTTAATATTATCAGTTAAAGATTCTTTAGAATTGATTTCTGAAAGAAGCTGATTAAAAAGAGCTTTATTCGAGAGAATCCAAGATTCTAGCTTGGATTTTAATTTTTTATGGCTCCTTTTTCCAGTTAAATGAGTTTTCAAATATTGAAAATTTTCAAATACATTTTCTTTAAATGAATCAAACCTCTTTTCTAAGGTAAGCGTCCCAAGAAATATCTCTTTCTCAATTTCTTCAAAACCTAAATCACCTTCAAGGATAATTTCTTGGTCCATGCTCGATATCAATTTGTTGCTCAATTTTAAACCTAAGATATCAAATTTGTTATATATTTTGGATCTAAGGGAGAATAAATCAAGATCTAATTGAGAATAGCTAATAACCCCTTTAACTGAAAAATATAATATTGGTTTATCTAAGTTATGGTCATCAAGATTTTGGTTTGATTTAAGCGGAACACCATATTTAGTTAACTCTTTAATAATGTATTTCTGGGCGTCGCTAAAATTATTTATTCCTGAGATGTCAATGTCTTTTATGACCATAAATCTCCGATTTGGAATTGAGAAAAGGTCTTTCGTCTTTCCTCCAACAGATAAAAGGCGTCGAATTTGAAGCTTTTTTTGATCTAAAACTTCAATCAAAAATGCGCCCCTTTCATGAAAACTTTCCGATATTTCATTAACTTCCAAACTTCCGGGATTAAAAATCCAAGGCTGGTTTTCTGGAATGCTATATTGCATGTGAAAGTGTCCGAGTGCCAAGTAATCAATTGATCGATGGAGATCTTTAAGAGTAGGAGAAAATGTTATCCCTGTTTTCTTTTCATCATAGTCAGCAATACCAAAATGCATCATTAAAATATTAAAATTATTCTCACCTTTTAGTATAGCATTTTTTACGAGTGGGAGTAAATCCCCAGTTGCACTTCCAAAATAATTCAAACCATAAATATTACAATCATTAATTGTAATTTTACCACCGGAGTGGTCTTTAAAAGAGTATTCATCGAAATCAATTTTGTTTTTCTTTCTATCATAGACACCAGCTAATAAAACAATTAATTCTAGATCTGCTAATAATTTTAACCATGTTAGATCTGAAAAAAGAGGGTTCTCATGATTTCCTTCTATACAGATTATTGGGATTTCTCTTCTTAGCGATTTTGAACATTCAATTTTAAAGTTATTTAGAATAGCGATAATTTCTCTTAACATTGATGGATTCACACCTTCATCACTATCGATCAAATCTCCACTAATTAATATAAAATCTACTTCTTGCTCAACTGCTTTGTCTAATATTGAGCGGAATGCAGTGAAATAATCTTGATATCGTTGTGAGATATTATATTGCTTTTTTCCTAGATGGATGTCTGCTAGGTGTAAAAATTTAACGCTTTTCATGATGATAACCTAACTTTTATACTTAAAAATGATTGTTTCATTTTCATTCTTTTCATTTCTCACAGTCAGAATCTCTTTCTCATTGCAGAAATCTTCTACATACAAGTAAACCTTCGCCGCGTTTTCCAGAGCTTTTCTGTCTTCGGGAATATATTGCAAGAATTTGTCACTTGAAACAAAAATAAATTTACTTTTTGCTCGAGAAGTCAATACATTAAATCTATTTAAATCGTATATAAAATCTTCTTCCGCATTAATTTTATCTACATCTGAAAGTCCTATAGAGGTAACAATCAAATCTCTATCGGAACCTTGAAACTTCTCCACTGAATATATTGTGCTTTTAAGATATTCCATTAACCGCACATTAGGCAAAAGAGTTTTAGTTTTAAATTTCGAAAATACTTTCCTAATAATCGTTCGTCCTTGAGCATTATGTGGAGCTACAACTCCAATACGTTCCGCCCAGAATTGCTTTTCTTCTTTGATGTTTTGAGGGTTAATCATCTCAAAAAATCCTACAATGATTTCGCAAACTAACTCGGCTTCGAATTCACTAATACCAATCTCAAACTTTCTATTATGAATCAAAGAACAAACCACTTTTTCAGGGGATAATACTTCTTTAACCCATTTCGTTTTTATATTGTTAAGATCTCCTTCTAAAACCATTTCAGCGTTAGATTCATGGGATTTAAGATCTTGGTATAATCCTAATAAGGAGGTGTAGGAAACTATATCTTGGTGAGAACGATAATTTATTTTTAGCTGCTTGTTTGATATCTTATGACCGTTTATGTAATAACTAAATAGGCTATCGAGGATTAGCTCTAAGTTTTTGGGTGGATTCTTCACCCTCACTGGAGGTAGTTGGTTATGATCTCCAACGATCACGATCTTTGTAAGGTCCTTAAAACTAAAAGTTATTCCTTTTTTTCTTATTTGAAATTTTGCTACATCTTTTTTACTTAAAACTTCATCATTGAAAGAGATATCACTATCCTCTGGTTTTTTTATTGGAACTTTAAAATTGTGAATATATTGCAAACTAGACATGAAATAATCCGTTGGTAATTGACTTGCTTCGTCTACGCAAATGAGATCAAAGGCAAAATCATCTTTTACTCTTTCATGAAGATAATAAAGATGATGAGCATTCGTAAAAATTATGAAATCCTCTTCTAACGATTCTTCTAATAATTTATTAGCAGTTACGGTACGACCCTTGCCGTTTAATTTCCAAGTATCTTTGATTCTCATTAAGTCCTCAACATCTCTGTACCCTTTTTTATTTTCGATTGGATCTTGAGTCTCGGAACGTAAAAATATCATTTGAGTTTGAGAAGATTCGGTATGTTCACTTTTTATAGTCTTGCTTGCCCTTACCTTCTCTATGACGACTCTAAGCGCAGCATAAGAAAAGGATGTGACTAATATCTTAAAGTGTTTATTTTCTTTCCTTTTACGAGTTACATATTCGTCTATAAGCGCTGCGACTGTCTGAGATTTACCAGTTCCAGGAGGCCCTAAAATTCCAGAAATTATATGATTCATAGAATTTAAAATCGCTTCTTTTTGAGAGCTATCTGGAATAGGGTAAATTTGCGTTATTAATTGAGTTTGAGACGAATTTTTAAAATTTGTAAGTAATTCTGGGGCGTAATAATATATCACAGGCGTGTAAAATTCCCATTTTGGAGGCCAAAGTAAAGTAGGTTTAGTCCGAATACTCCATAAGTAGGCAAGCCGAAAACCTAACCATGATCTTCCAAAGCCACGCCGCTCAAACAGACCATTCATCTTATTATTATGAAGTTTACTCGACCAATTATCTGAACTCAAGGGATATATGTACCATTTTTGTTTTTTAGGATCGATTTCATCCATTTCGCATAGCTCGAACAGATTGCTATAAGTTGATTTGGTAGTTATGCGATTCCCATTAATTTTTTCGTCCCAAATGATCCTATCAATGTAAACTTGCCATTTAAAAACGCTTCTGTCCAGCTTCATACCTCTCTTATAATTTGGAATTAATAAAACCGCATCTCCTTCACTAATTTTCATGTTGCTTGATAAATTTATTGTTTCAAAAGAATAGTATTGTGTCTTACCCGATGAATCGTGAACTTTTAGGGTGCTTACTTGAGCGGAATATAATTTTCCAATGCTAAATTGAGGAAAGATCGTCCGATAATATTCGTCATCTTGCTGTTGAAGGGCACTATTGAGCTTTGAGAAAAGATACCACACGTGTGCGACATCATGATACTGATGAGGTAAAATTGCACTTCCATATCGCGATTTACTTACCACTCGTGCATTCTTGGACAGACTATATCTTGCCTCTCTCTGGAAATATTCTCTTATTCGATTCACGTAGTAAAGCTTAATTAAAATTTGATTTTTTATTTCAATTTCGAGTTTTGATTTCTTTAATTTATCTGGTTCCGAAAGGTATTTCAACCAATTAGTTAAATCTAAAAAGTTGAAGTGCGGGTTCCAGAATATGCGCTTGCGGTAAAAATTAAATAATACTTTAGCAATCCCATGCCAAGTATAATTAATTATATCTGGAAACCCTATGAAGGAATCTACAAACGCTTGAACGTCGAACAACTTCTTATGCTGGTAAGGGTGACTTACTTCACTTTCAGAAGGAGTAAAATACATTAAAATAGCTTGATAAGCTTCTCGCGCACTATTCTTGCTTAAAATATAATCCAAATGCCTTTCCATCATATCCTGAAAATGATCTAGCTGATTTCGAGACCAATAAAATATACTAGTGTCAGGACCAAAATATCTTCCATACGAATCATCAGTTACTATGTAATCTTCAAGAATATTACAGATTTCTAAAATATATTTAAAACGGTGCATTGCATTAACAATTAATTTAGCTTCGTCATCATTATTTACTGTTTTGTTTACACGGGCAAAATTATAGCGAATAATTGTTCCTTCAGTAGATTTTTCCCCTCTTAATTGTATTTGAATGGTTTTTAAAACGTTAAGATTTTTTAAAAAGCGTTCTACTATTTCAAGAGGTATCTCTCGCACGAGATATTGGTTGAGTTCATCACATATCTCTTCTGGAGTCAGTTTCTTCTCAAGCGCAATTTTCCATACGCGCCACCAATTATCAAAAATGGCGTGATAATTTAGTTTAGAATGTATGAAAATTTTAAGAAAAATTCCTATCGCAAATATTTTATCTTGATTTCTATCGTATTCAACATCAAAATTAAGAGCTATTGGGGAATAACGTGGTATTGCAAAAGATTGAGTTCGTCCTTCAATAGGAAAAACCGTTCTGTTATTTGCTAAAGCTTCGGCTTTCATTTTTAGAGTGGGTAGCTCGGAATATAACGGTTTAGGAATCGAACCAACTTCAATCTCATCAATTTTATTCAAAACATCGCCTATTGTGGTACAATCATATTCTTCAATTAGTTGTTGAGCAATAGATTGAGAAGTAAATGGTAGAAGTCGGGAAGACCACTCTTTTGGATTGATCCCCTCTTTCATTCCCAATGTAGTTTTACAATCCTCAATATACTGGCAATAACCACATCCTTGGTGAATATTAAGATCAATTTTTTCTATAGCACAAGGCGCATCTTTCCATAAATCCTTAACAGTTCCCATAACTTCTGTATAAATTCTTTCCGCTTCTCTCCATTTAACAATATTAAGAAAAGATCTTTCAAAAAGATCCTCAATTGATCGAATTTTGTCCAAATCCTCGTCTTCTATATTAGGGAAAATGCCGCTTAAATTTGCTCGAATGTAAAATTTATCGTCAATCTTTAGTTCCTTAACTTTTAACGCTAAAGTTCTTAAATAATAATAAATCTCTAAAAAATGTTTTTTACTAACGTGGTCGTATTGAACAAATTTAATATCAAAGATTGAAATTCCAATCCTATTATTCAAATCAGATTGATCTAATTTATGAAATTTGCCATCGGAATTGATCTCAATAACTTCATCAAGGTATTTATTAATATAGTTTCCTATTATCAAAATATCCGGTCTTAGATCAGAATAATCAACCGGTATAGAATTGAAGCCGTGCTTAGGAGCAAATAATTCGTAAAAGAAAGATTTTGGAATGCTATATTCAAATTCTAATAATGAGTAAGTTTCATTAAGATTTTTCTTTAGAAAATCATAACACTGAAGTAAAACATCCTTAGTTAAGATAGAATTACTTATATTACCATCTTTGTCCTTTTTATATTTAATATTTTTAAAATTTCTAAGATATGAGTATACTTTCTTCTCAAAATTTTTTCCGCTTTTAACTAAGAACTCTCTTTGGAATATTAATCTTTCAGGTGGCTCTGAAGGGACGTTTCTTTCGGGATCGAACCATAGCTTGGGGTTGCTTCTTCCCAATTCCAGAAATAGGCGTCTCTTACAATTAGTAATAACATAACTCTGTAATAGAGTTTTAGAAAAATTACTTTCTGGCATTAGCCAACCTGATATTTTTGTTATGAAATTAATTTGAAAAAACTTAAAAAATTATAGGCATACTCAGTTTACTAATAATTTAAATTGTTTTTAAATGAATTTACTTAATCTTTCCTTAACAAATCATGAAAATATAATGCTAAAAATCTTACTAATTAGGTAAAATTTTATTACCTATTCTTTGATCTTAAAGATTGATATCAAATTGATTTAAGTTCCAAATTTATTAAATTGATTGATTTATTATGCCCGAAAGTAGTGTTATTTTAAACGATATAAATAAAGTGTTTATTCCTTGTAGAACGGTTCTGGAAATGGAAGCATTAACTTCCTTGTTATTAGAAAATTATAACTATGATATGATAAAAGAAATTCCCAAATCTCAGCCTACAAGCCAATCACTTATAGAAATTTTTAAAGTAGTGGATATAGAACCATTAGAACGAATCATCGAATACTTCATTGATGTTGTAGTGAATAGACTAAAGCCTATCGTTATGTATGAGAGGGATCATCATGATAGATTTAGGATGGGGAACGTTGTAGCATATACAAAAACAAGAATGTGTTTATACCTCGCTCTTCATAGATTAAAACTTAAATTTCTAATAATAAAAGATTTCATGGATAAATTTAAAGAAAATGGTTTTCAATTAGATGAAACCCAAGATGAGGGATATAGAACTTTTCTTTCAGCCTTTCATAAGGAATATAGAGAAAAAAATATTATGAACCTCAAACTCATGCTTTCTACAAAGAGAGTTTCAGAACGTGTCAGTAAATTACTTGATACTAAAGACACTATCACTAATGATGATATAATCCAAGCCTTAACTTTTAAAAAATTTATAGATGATAAAAATCGAGTTAAATTTATAATGAGAGAGATAAAAGCCTCATTATTTGTATGTAAGGTAATGTTAGCAAAAATTGACGTACTTAATCCATTTGCCATCGCTAGAGAAACCATGGTTGACACAGAGGATATAATGATAAGCCAAGATTTCATTCCACAACTCATTCCTGCCATTTCGAAATGTCTTTCAGAGGGGCAAAGGGAACAACTAAAAGATTGTTTTAAAGCTTATGAATTTATGATCAATAATGTCTTAGAAGGAATTAATTATGCAATCAAAATAGCATCAGGAGGACAGATTGAGTTGGATCTTAACGCAACAATATATAATACTGGCAATATATTCAGTATTTAATATCAAATTAAATGCTTATTGTCCATAGACTTTTTATATCGAGCAAATTTCCTTTTTCCAAAACTAATAACTTTTGCTAACATTTCTGATTTCAGTACAGCAGTATTATGTTTGGATTTTTCTTGTAAATATCCTTCTTTTAATGCATTATTATATAATTTTTCCCCTATTTCTGTCCTAATGATTGCGGTAGTATATCCATCTTTCGATCCTAAACCCCCAAAAGAAATGTCTGCGTAAACATTTGAAAAATCACGGCAAGCAAAACAAGCTGGTCTTGCAAACTCTTGCAAATCTTTGAAATCTACGTATTTTATTTGTTTGTTTTTAAGCTCTATAATTAGATTTTCTTTTACGTTTAAATTCTCTACATCATCAAAGGAGAAATCAAATTTTTCTTCTAACTTTTTACGTGCTTCGATATCAAAAGAGAAATTTAAATTACAAAATAAACCTAAAGTATATTTCACAATGTGAGCGGGTAAAATACTTAATTCTTGCATCTTTCTTATTGACATTATCTGACATGGTGTACCAACAACGGCTATATTTATAGCGTCTGAACTTACAACACTTTTAAGTTCGGTTATCGTTGGAACAAATGAATTATATTTCTCTAAGCTTACAACTCCATGAGAGACATCATAATGAGATCCGGCAGCATCTATTAATTCTTGCTTAGTTGTAGCAAAGAAGGGAAACCTGTTGAATAAACCTTCTTTTTTTGACACCATAGCTCCACCTATTAAATTTTTTTCTAGTAAATAGACCAGTAATGCGGTTATAACACCACCATCTGTAGCATTATCTCTTATTTCATTGGAGCTTGCTTGACTTGAAGTAATTTTCCTCCAATTACCTATAGATACCTTGTAGTTATATTTTTCATTAAGTTCTTTATCCAATATATGGGTTTGAGGACAAACTAAATAACAGATCCCACAATGAAGACAATTATCTTTATTAGCATAATGAGGCGGACCAGATTGAGACATTTCGATCGCATGTAGTTCACCTGCTGAACAGAATGAAACACAACCGCCACATTCCCCACATATACCTATTTCGTGCACTTCTTTAATTAAATCTTCAAACGATTTAGGAATAACTTCTTCAACCATTTTCTTTCTCTCTTTTTTCTTCTTAATTAATTTTAATATTCACTTGGCAACTTTTTAAGTTCTGCCAAGGAAAAAACTGGACCATCAATACACACATATTTATTCCCAATATTACATCTTCCACATTTTCCAATTCCACATTTCATCCTCATTTCTAATGAATTCAGAATCTGCTCATCTTTAAAGTTTAACTCTTCTAATACAGCTATTGTGGTTTTGATCATAATAGGAGGACCACATACAACTGCTACGGTGTTGCCAGGAGATGGACCAATTTCTTTAACAACTGGGGCGACAAATCCTACTTTTTCTTTCCAACCCTTTTCTTCACGATCAATTGTTAAAACTACGTCAATATCATTTCGTTTTTTCCATTCTTCAAGCACATCCTCATAAAGTACTTCTCCAGAATCACGATTACCATAAATTACTGTTATCTTTTTATAGTTTCTTCTATGTTTTTCATTCAAAAGATAAACTACTAATGAACGTAATGTAGAAAAGGCAAATCCACCACCAATTACAAGTATATTTTTCCCTTTCATGTCTTCAATTGGCCATCCATTGCCAAAAGGACCTCTTATACCAACAGTATCCCCTATTTCACAATTATGAAAGCCTGAGGTAACAGTACCCATTTTCTTAATTGTGAATTTTACCGTGCCTTCTTCTGTAGGTGAAGAAGCAATTCCAATAGGACATTCTCCCTTTCCAATCAAGCTTATTTCAGCAAATTGACCTGGAATATATTCAAAACGATTATAATCCTCTTCTTTCATAAATTCTAATTCCAAAGTTTTAATATCATTTACTTTATTTTCAGAAATTATATCTTTAACAGTTGTCAACTTTGGAATATAAGGATTAGGCACTTACTTTCTCCTCCTTTTTTGATTTAATCTTATTTATTCTTTCAATAATTGATCTAAGATCATTATTAACGGGGCAAAGTTGGATACATCTACCACATCCAACACATCCCAACATATCATAATTTTCGGGATAATAACAGAATTTATGCAGTATCCTATTTCTACAACGTTCAATACAACTTTTACGTGGATTATGGCCACTGGTATGAAGAGTATATAAAGAGAATTGGCATGTATCCCATATCCTAATTCGTCGCCCTTTATTATTATATTGGTTGTTTTGATCAAGTACATCAAAACAAGTACATGTTGGGCATAAAAAAGAACACGTACCACATCCAATACAGATATCACTGATTTCTTCCCATATTGGATGCTCAAAATTTGGATCTAGGATCTTATCAATATCTTTGAGATCTAATTTCGTTTCAAATGATTCTTCCGCTTTTTTAGATAAAGCCTCTGCTATTTTAACGTCTTGTTGTTTAGCGTCAGTAAGCCATTTTAATCTGGCCATCAATTTCTTTCCTTTATCACTTATTCCTTCTACTAAATATTTTTCGCCTAAATCTACTAGAAGGATATCCATATCACTTTTCATAAATGGATGCCCCTCTATTGATGTACAAAAACATGTACTTTTAGGACTGTTACACGCAATTCCCATAATTAGAGTATTTTTTCTTTTTTTCAAAAAGATTTCATCTTTCACATCTCCATAAGAAAAAAAATATTCTAAAAGAGTAAAACTGTGAGCATCACACGGTCTTATCCCAAAAATGATGTTTTTATATTCTAAGTCTTTCCTTTCAATAATCTCTGTAACATTTTTACCATCGGTTTTATATTCAAAAAGAACTTCCATTTCGGGAAACAGGATCTCTTTTGGAGGGATTTTGGTATTATAATAATCTAATACAATATCATCCGGATTTAAGACCTTCCTAAATTTTAAATTCCCTTGATCTTTAATAGGTGCATAGAAATTGAACTCTTCATTTAATTCAATATATAACTTACCAATTTCATTTTTCATTAATATCTTTTGCTCGATATGTAATCGCCTCTTATTCTTCTAACATAAATTCTTCTCTATCATTCATATTATAATCCATCATGGGTGGCATCTTATTAGAATCAATACCAGATATAAAATCAAATCGTTCTTTTACTATTTTCTCTAATTTTCTTGTAATTAAATTAAGATCAATACCCACAGGGCACACACTACTACAGGCTCCACAAGCTACACATCGACCTGCTAAATGCATTGCTCGAATAAGGTGAAAGGATAAAATATCAGATATTTCAGTTGTTTTTTCAAACCATATTGGTTTATTTTGGTCTACAAAACATAAATTACAATAACACATTGGACAAGCTTCTCTACATGCATAGCATCTAGTGCATGATTGGAGTGCTTCTTTAATGTAAGACCATTTATCTTGTGTTGCTTTTGATTCAAATTCAACAACATCCGTAAAATTATCATCCACAGATTTTACTTCTTGACATTCTCCTAGACAAGAATCTTTAAAATCCACGATTTTAGGGGGAGATTTAACTTTACATACTTTACACAACTCATTAATATACTCGTCATAAGAATATTTAGCTTCAAAATCCTTACCCTTTACAACTATATCTTGATCTGAGGTAAAGAGCTCTAATATTTCTTTTTCACCAATCTCCTTTTCAATTCTTTTTCGATTAATTATACCATTACAAGGAATTCCAATCATCTTAACATTTTTAAGATTAATTTGATTTTCGACTGATAAGTGAACCAATGCCCTACCAACGCATCCTTTACTTACAATTCCTACTTTTAAATCACCTTTTTCAGGATCTATTAATTGTGGAATTCGAGGTACCAAGTATTTAGCTAAATTAACATAGCATAAATTGTTCCAGATTAATTTATCAACATTATTTTCGGAAGTAATAATAATGGGTGTTGAACTTAATGGAACAGTCCCCTTCGTATATCCAATAACAACATTAACTTTTTTTTCTCTTAGTAAATTTCGAGCAACCTCCCTCATTTCTTCTTCAATTTTTTTATTTTCGGTTTCAATACTCATCAATTTCACCATTTTTTACTGAATTTTGTATTTGGACCTAATTTTTTCACTATACGTGTAGCTTTTTTTATTAAATTCGCAAAACGTTCACCTTCAGCAGCAGATGCCCACATAAAATTAACTCTTCCTGGTTCTATACCAAAAAATTCTAATAATTCCTTTAATATGGCAAAACGTCTTCTAGCTACTAAATTTCCTGTAAGATAATGACAATCTCCAGGATGACATCCAGATACAATTACTCCATCCCAACCATCCATTATACCTTTAATAATAAAATAAGGGCTTACTCTACCAGAGCATGGAACTCTTACTACTCTAATAGAAGGAGGATATTGAATTCTACTCACACCTGCCAGATCTGCTCCTGCATAAGAACACCAATTACATAAAAAGGCTAAAATTTTAGGTTCCCAAGTCTCTTCTAAATTTTTATTTTGTTTTGTTTGCGTGACCATATCATCAACACCTCCCAGTTATCATAGCAAATATTTGTTCACCTGTGAAACCTAATACGTCTATTGCCGCACATCTACAATTACCTGAACACGCACCACAACCCTTACATAATGCTTGATTGATTTGAGCTACTCTTCCAAATCTTCGATCATCAATCAATTCAATGGCATTATACGCACAATTCTCTACACACATACCACATCCAATACATCTTTCAGGAATAATCATAGCAGTTTTGCCTTCTGCTTCTATCTCTTCTTTCGATAATATTGTGCAGGCTCTAGATACTGCAGCATTTGCTTGGGCAATTGAATCCTCAATTGTTTTTGGACAATGAGCCAAACCTGCTACAAAAACCCCTTCTGTGGCAAAATCGACTGGTCTTAACTTAACATGAGCTTCTAAGAAAAAATTATCATCATTTAATGGAATTTTTAACATTTTTGCTAATTCCTCATTTTCTTCCCTCTCGGAGTATATCCCAGCACTTAGCACCAATAAATCACTATTGATATTTATTTTATCTTTTCTTGGTGTTACAACTTCAATTATTAATTGTGAATCTTTGAGATCTACTTTAGGAATCTCTTCTTCATCATATCTAAGGAAAATTATTCCTTTCTCCCGTGCTATTCGATAATATTTCTCTTTAAATCCATATGTTCTAATATCTCTAAATAAAATTGTAATTTCAATATCAGGATACTTCTCTTTAGCTAATAAAGCATTCTTAATTGCTTCAGCACAACACATCTTGCTACAATAGGGATGCTCTTCATTTCTTGAACCTACACACTGAATCATCACAATTGATTTTTTGCTTTTGAGTTTATCAGAAGTACTAATTAATTTTTCAAATTCCGATTGAAGTATTACATCTTCATTTTGTCCAAATAAATATTCTTTTGGTTGATATTCTTTCGCCCCTGTAGCCACTATGACTACACCATGGTCAAATTCGACTCTTTCCTTATCCCTACCATGTATAATTGAAGTTTTAAAATTTCCAATATAACCACTAACATTCTCGATTTCAGCATTGGTAAATGTATGAATATATTTATTAGATTTGATCTTATTAATTATTTTAGATAAAAAATCTTGTACATTCCCTCCCTCCAGAGTATGATATATATTTCGAGCAATCCCACCTAAATCTGCTTCTTTTTCTACCAGTAACGTCTCATATCCTTGAGTAGCAAAATTAAGAGCAGCTACCATCCCACTAATCCCTCCTCCGATGACAAGAGCCTTTGGAATAATAGCTAGTCTAATTCTTTCAATAGGTTCTATTTCTCTCGCCTTATTTACTGCCATTCTTACTAAATCTTTTGCTTTTTGAGTAGCCTCTTCAGGTTGGTTCATATGAACCCAAGAGCACTGATCTCTGATATTTGCCATCTGAAACAAATATCGGTTCAGACCAGCTTCTCTAATAGTCTCTTGAAATAATGGCTCATGAGTCCGAGGAGTACATGATGCAACTATAACTCGATTTAGATGATATTCATTTATCTTATCTTTAATTATGGTTTGAGTATCTGCAGAGCATGTATATAAATTACGATCCGCTAAAACCACATTCGGAAGTTCCCTAGCATATTTTGTAACTTCTGGAACATCAACAAATCCACCAATGTTAATTCCACAATGACAAATAAAGACTCCAATTCTTGGAGGTTGACCATATACGTAAATTTCAGGAGGAAGAGTTTTTTCTGTTATTAAACTACCCCTTTTTTCATATAATAGTTGATTAACACAACCAGCAGCGGCACTTGCTTGGGTAACAGTATCAGGTATGTCTTTAGGAGATGAAAATGCTCCGCAAGCGTAGATACCAGATCTTGAAGTTTGGACTGGATTAAATATTTCCGTTTTAGCGAAGCCAAACTCATTTAATTCTATATTAAATTTTTCAGCGAGATATTTTGCGTGATTCGGAGGATTTAAGCCCACTGCTAACACAACCATATTATAATCATCTTCTATTATCTTTCCATCCTCAGTTTCATATCTAATTCTTAAATCCTTTGTTTCTGGTACTTCTGTAATGGACGATATACGACTTCTAATATATTCTACTCCATACTCCTCTTGAGCCCTTATAATATATTTGTCAAAATCTTTACCATATGCTCTAACATCCATACTAAATATAGTTGGCTTAATTTGGTGCATGTGCTCGTGTGCAATTACCGCCTCCTTAGCAGTATACATACAACAAACTGAAGAACAATAAGGTTTACCCTTTCCTGTATAATCTCGAGATCCTATACATTGAAGAAATGCTACTTTTTCTGGAACATCCCCATCTGATGGACGCAATACTCTGCCAGCATATGGACCACTCGCGCTTAAGATGCGCTCAAATTCTATACTAGTTACAACATTCTTATAAGTCCCATATCCATACAAATTTGCTTCCTTTGGAACCCATTCATCAAAACCAGGAGCTAATATTATGGCACCAATATTAATTTCTAATAACTCATCCTCTCTGTCATAATCTACTGCTTTAGCTTTACAGACTCCTTGACATATTCCACAACCAATACAAATATCTTTATTAATGGCATATACAAGAGGAACTGCTTGAGGATACTTAACTGAAGTTGCAGAATATTTTGCTAAACCTTCGTTGAATGAATCAATTGCTTCGATGGGACATTCTTTTCCACAAACACCACAACCAGTACATTTATCTGGATTAATATGAAGTGTTTTTTTCCTTATTTTGACTATAAAATTTCCAGCTTCTCCACTTACATCTTCAATTACACAATTAATGCTTAAATCTATATTTTGATGACGCCCCGTCTCAACTAACTTAGGAGAAACTATACACATTGCACAGTCATTAGTCGGAAACGTTTTATCAAGTTGGGCCATTACACCTCCAATACTTGTTGAGGATTCAATTAAATAAACTTTATATCCTGAATCAGCTAAGTCTAATGCTGCTTGAGATCCACCAATCCCAGCTCCTACAACCATAACGGCGCCCACTTTTTTCATTTTATACCACCCTTATAACCTCATAAATATTGGCGTATTTTTTACAATTTCTTGGAAATCTACTTGACTTCGTCCTTTTAATACTAATACATGTTCTAATACTTCACTTGGATCAATTTTTAATTTATTAGCTAAAGCCTTGACCGATTGTGAATTTTTTTCCAAGGCTAATAATATTCTGTGGCGGTTATATTCATCTAGAATTGATTGAGACATTAATTTATTGAACTTATCTTCTGGATATTTTTCCCCATATACATTTCCCTCTTCAATTAATTTTCTTTCTCTTCCTACCAATGATCTCATTCTCGGATTTCCTATTGCTGATTTAATTGCTTTGATTTTTTCTAATAAATCGTTATCTGGATTTTCGCCACTTAGGGGTGTAGGTCCCAATTTTTTGATGTCATTTACAAATTTTGCAACGAGTTCTCCAAATCTAACACCTTCAGACGCCGAAACCCAATCAAGTCTTATCCTCTTATCAAAATTAATTAGATTCAAGAAGGATTTTATCATATTGAATTTTGTTAAAGCTTCATAATTGCCCTCTAAATAATGGCAATCACCGATGTGACAACCCATTAAATATACCCCATCGATCCCTAATTCGAGAGCCTCTATTATAAATCTGGGATCGACTCTACCACTACACATTACTCTAATTACTCTCATATTTGGAGGATATTGAATTCTACTTACACCTGCTAAATCGGCTCCAGCATAAGAGCACCAATTACATAAGAAGCCCAGAATTCTTGGTTCAAAACTCATTTCTAACTACCTCCACCATATGCTACTATTTCTGAGAAAATCTGTTCATCAGTAAAATGTCGTATTACTATAGCGTTATTTGTACAAGTTGCTCCACATACACCACAACCTTTACATAAAGCTTCAACAATTTCAATTTCATCATTTTCATTCTTCTTTATTGCATTAAAAGGACATACTTTTATGCATATCTCACAACCTGTACAAATATCTTTATTAAATTCAGGTAAGCTTGAGGTAGCTCCCTCTACTTTAATGCTTTCATGAGAAAGAATTGTACTAGCTCTAGATGCTGCTGAATACCCTTGAGATATAGACTCTGTAATATCTACTGGCCATTTTGCTGACCCTCCGATAAAAATACCATCTGTTGCAAAATCACTAGGTCTTAATTTAACATGTGCTTCTAAGAAGAAATTGTTTGCTTCTGTAGGAACTTTTAACATCTGAGCAAGTTCTTTATTATCGGAATTCGCTACTAAAGGAGTTGAAAGTACTAATAGATCAAACGGTATTAACATATCATCTCCAATAAATTCATTATATACCTTAATCTGAGCTCTTTCTATTATAGGAGGTTTTTCCGCATCATATTTCACAAATATTATTCCTTTTTCTCTAACTTTCCTATAATAATTTTCATATTCAATTCCAATTGTATATAAATCTCGAAATAATATTACAATATTAGCCTGAGGGTTTTGTTCTTTTATCATATTTGCATTTTTCAATGCTGTCATACAACAAACTGAAGAACAATATGGTCTCTCATCGTTACGAGATCCTACACATTGAATCATAACAATATTCTGAGCATTGAGATCCTGATTCTTTAAAATTCCCTCCAATTCATATTGAGTAATAACTTTCTTACCATCATATTCATAAAATTCACTAGGATCAAGAAGTGAAGAACCAACTGCAATAATTATAATACCAACTTCTAAATTTTTAGTTTTATCTTTCTGTTTTACTTGAACTTCATAGTTTCCAACAAAACCCTCGATATTCGAAACCTCAGCGGAGGTTAGAATTTCAAGATTCCTTGCGTTTGAAACCTTTGAGATTAGATTATTAATGAATTCAGATGCATCAATATCATGAGGGAATAGCTTGTAAAGTGAATTTAATCTTCCTCCCAGTTTTTCCTCTTTTTCTATTAAAAATGTCCTAAATCCTTGGTTACTTAAATTTAAAGCAGCACTCATTCCAGCAACTCCACCTCCAATAATCAAAGCTGAAGAGATTATGTCTACTTTTATCATATCTAAAGGTTGAAGTTTTACGGCTTTAGCTACACCCATTTTAACGAGATCCATAGCTTTATCATAAGCACCTTCTGCATCTTTCATATGAACCCATGTGCATTGGTCTCTAATATTAACAAAATTAAACAAATATGGGTTGAGCCCCGCCTCAGAGATGCATTCTCGAAATAATGGTTCATGAGTTCTTGGTGTACATGATGCTACTACAACACGATTGAGATTGTATTCTTCAATGGCATTTTTAATTGCTGTTAAACCTGTTTCCGAACACGTATATAAATTATCTTCACTATGACTCACATTGCTTAAAGTGCCTGCATAATCTGCTAACTTTTTGCAATCTATAAGACCACCAATATTACTGCCACAATGACAAATAAATACTCCAACTCTAATATCTTCTCTTGGCATAAATTCATATCCCTCCTCTTATTACTTCAGCAGCCCTAGCAGCTGCCCCACTTGCCTCTGCCACTGAACGAGGAATATCCATTGGTTCATGAACACATCCACAAGTGAATATTCCGCTTCTACTGGTTTCTACTGGAATAAATGGAGTTGTTTTAATAAAATTGTAATCATTAAGCTCAATATCTAATATTTCAGCTAAATTCTCAATTCCTTGAGGAGGTATAATACATGTAGCTAAAACTGCTAAATCCACTTTCATCTCATTAATTACCCCACTATCTAAATCCTCATAAATAATGATAGGATTTTCTTCAGAGTCGATTTTAATCTCAGCAATCTTACTTTTAATATACTTTATATTATATTCAGAAGCACCTCGGTTAATAAAAGACTGAAATCCTTTTCCTCCAGCTCTCATATCTATATAAAACACAAAGGATTCTAATTCATAGTCATGTTCATGAGCAATCATTGCCTCTTTAGTAGTATACATGCAGCATATTGAAGAACAATATTGTTTTACCCTATTTGATCGAGATCCTATGCATTGTAAAAATGCAATTTTTTTTGGCGTCTTGCCATCAGAAAACCTCTTAATATGACCCCCTTGAGGGCCAGAGGCACATTCTAATCGTTCAAATTCCAAAGCAGTAACAACATTTCTATATTTCCCATATCCATAATTTTTTAATTTAGTTTTTTCAATATCTTCAATTAAATTATAACCTGTGGCAATGATGATAGAGCCAACATTATCCAATTTGATAATCTCGTCTTTTTGTTCAAAATCAATGGCATCTCGTTCACACGCTTTCTCGCAAATTCTGCATGCATTTTTTGTAAACCATAAACAATTATCCTTATCAATCGTCATGATCGCTGGAACTCCTTGAAGATAGTACATATAAACTGCCCTTCTCTTCCTTAATTCTTTGTCAAATTCATCATCTACTCTCATTGGGCACTTTTCTGCACATAAACCACAATTTATGCAAGCATCCTCCTTGATATATCGAGCTTTCTTATATAATTCGACTGAAAAATTACCGACTTCCCCCTCTACTTTTTTAACCTCTGAATATGAATATATCTTAATATTAGGATGTCTGTAACATTCGGATAATTTAGGTGCTAAAATACATATAGAGCAATCATTTGTAGGGAAAGTCTTATCTAATTGTGCCATTTTCCCCCCTATACATGGCTTTTTTTCTACCATATCTACATGTATTCCCATATCCGCTAAATCTAAAGCTGATTGAATCCCAGCAATCCCTCCTCCTACAACGAGAACGCTTTTAGCTCTTTCCGTTATTTTCATCCCCTCTTTTTTTGAATTTTCGATTTATGAATACAATTTCAAGAATTAAAACCCAAATTCTCTAATAATGGATACGGTTTGACACGATGAAATTTGAAACCTAACTCCTCTGGTTTGAATCCAAAGGCTAACGCTATTAATTCTGAAAGATAAAAAATAGGGATTTCATATGACGTCTCATTTTTTTTATTTAATTCTCTCTGGTTAAAATCAAATTGTTGGTAACATGCGGGACAAACTAGAACTACACAATTGGCTCCTGATTCTTGTATAGCATTGAGTTTATTATCAATCATTAAAAGGGAAAGTTCATTATCAGCTTTATCAACAGGATTTCCACAACATTCCAATTTCAAATCATATTCTACTGATTCTGCTCCAAGTGCAGATATAATTTCATCAAGAGTAACGGGATCAAAAGGATCGTCCCAATTTATAACTTCAGATGGTCTTAAATAATGGCAACCATAATGAACAGCCACTTTAAATCCCTCTAAAGGATGAGTTATATTTTGTTTTAGTTTATCTAAATTCTCACGTAATACTTGAGCAAAATGCTTCACTTCTGTATTCCCATCATACTTCTTTCCAACTTTGTTCAACATTATATTGATTTCATGTCTAAGATCACTATTTTTACTTAAGGCAAAATTGACACCCTTTAAAGTCTCTACACAACCAGAGCAAAAGGATACTATCCCGCTATTATTAGATAAACTTAAATTTCTAGCACCTAATGCTAACCATGATTTATGATCAATTTGTTCAATTCCAGTTGGATCAGGACAACAACTAAATCCATCGATATCATTTAAACCAATTCCTATCTTTTCAAAAACCTTTCGTGCCGATACTTCTATAAAGGGAAGTCTTGCTGGAATTACACACCCCAAAAAAATATCATATCTCACTATTCTTGTCCTCCTCTTAATAAATTTCTTTCAAAATCTGTTCCTTTTAATAGCTTTTGTACATCATCGATCGAAGCTGTCTTTATCTCTGGAAGGTCAAACTGCTTTCGCCTTGCTAAAATAGCATTTGAATAGGGTATGGCTATACCATTATCAAATACAGCCTGAGCTTGTGCTTTAAAACTATTTGGAACTTTTCCTTTCTCAAAGCACAAGTTTTTAATCAATGTAAATATCTCTGTCAATTCCACCTTCTGAGGACATAGCTCGACACATTTTTGGCATGTGGAACATAGCCAGACATTTGGATTTTGATCATCTATCAACTTATCTTGAAGTCCTAAAATCGATAGTTCTATAATTTTCCTAGGATTATAGAAACCCTGAGTAATCAATGCCATAGGACATCCTCCAGAACAAGTTGAACATTGATAGCAGTAACTCAATGAAGCGTTATGCTTTAGCACTTCATTTCGAAACTTAAAGTTGATGACACTCATATCTAAATCTTTTTTCTATTATTTTATTTTGTTAATTTACAAACTTTAATAAATTTTATAAACTTTCGAATAAAATTCCTCGATAATTTATCATAATACTTTATCATATATGAAAAAATTACGGAAAACCTATATAATACTCTCATGAAATGAATAATTTCCTAAAATTGTAAGTTCTTATTCTAAATGCTTTTGTAGATCGATATATACTGGAATTTCTTTATCATTCTTCTTTATTACCACCCTCAATAAACCGTTCTCAATGGAAGTGCTAATGGGTTCCAGTATTTCTTCTTTTCCTTCAGCCTTTTTCTTCTTTGTCTTCGTGTTTAAACATGTATGTTCTTCATTATAAAGCACACATTTTGAACAGCAAAAGCCTATTGGCATATATCCCACAATTGAGCATTGTTCGTAATTTTCACAATTACAATTGTTACACATTTTCAATCCTCATTTCAATTATATTTTTTATGGAAATTTTTCTAATTCTTTTTCAGATACTTCTTTACTTGTAGTAAATGCTTTATGTAAAAGTTGAGTTTTTGCTAAAATCGCTTTCTTCTGTTCTTCCATCTTTATTTTCGTCTTTAAACATGTATTCTCTCCTTCATAAAATTTACACTCTGGACAACAAAATCCTAAGGGGATATTTCCAACTATAGAACACTTCTCATAGTTGTCACAATCACAATCATTGCACATTTTCTCATATCACTTCAGGCTGACAAATTTTTATATTTGAGCTTTTTATTATGGAAATTGTTCCTTCGAAAGTGCTATTATCTTACTTTTTTCTCCAATTGGAAGGTCAACGACTTGGGAAATTAAAGGAGCAACATATTTAAATGCATATTCTACGCACGAATGTTCTTCATCATACTTATTACACTCTGGACAGCATGCTCCATACGGTAGATGACCAACAATACTACATTTTTCATAATTTATGCAATCACAATTATTACACATTCTTTTTCACTTCTCATTATAATTTAAAAATTAATTGTGAATTTTTTGTCACAAATAATTTTTTTGTTAGTGATTAATTTAGTAAATTACCTTTATAAAGTTGATCCTTTTCCCCCATTTCAATCGGAATAATTATCGAATCCAAACAAAAAAAACATTAATCAACATGAATAACATCAAAAATGTCACTATTTGATAGCAAAAAATGATAGATTATTATAAATCACAAAATATAGTCAATAAATGATCGAAAGGTTGCAGAAATAGCATTTCTATCTTTTTTCTAAATTTTTGTGATCAATTTGCAATACTTTTTATATATATATTTTAAAAATAGGTCAATTAACAGTATTTTTAACAATGCAATAAAGTAATTTGATTTAAAAATGGGGAGAGAAACCCACATTTTCAGTTTCATTGATTTATATTGAATTAAATAATATATCAAAATTTATCTGGATGTTCAAATATTATAATTTGATTGAAATCGATCAAATTAATAAAAAAAATTTCCAAAATCGATAAAAATATCTTAATAAAAATTCATTTTCAAACAATTTTAAAAGGATAAGAAACCAATATTAAGTAATCTATACTACAATGTTAATTAAAAAATCTTGAGGTGTAAATATGGCATTTTTTATGGTAACCTTTACATATCCTCCGAATCGAGCAGAGGAGGTTGGTCAAGCGTTTGTTTCAGGAGCTGCCCCTGATTTACCGGATTTTGTTAACCGAATTCAAATCTTTGTCGTTTTAGATAAAAAGTTAAAGGCTTATTCGATTTATGAAGTCGAGGATGCAAAAGCTCACGAAGGTTTTGTAGCGATTACTAAACGATTTACGGGATATTTTAATATTGAAGGATCCCGATTTAAAATTGAACCCTTACTAACTGTAAATGAAGCATTACCACTGATTGGTTTAAGTTAGTTTTATTGTTGAATTTATACTCATTTTTTCTTTTTTTTTCTAAAAATTACTATAGGGTTGATGTTTTAATATACTAAATAATTTTCTCTTACATTTACTTTTAAAGAACTTTTAATATCATTAATAAAATCAATTATTTAGAAAAAAAATCTTCACAAAGATGAATACCTCCTATCAACATTTTATGATTTTTATGCTTCACGATTCTGGGGAAAAGGATCTAATAGATATTTCTAGAGATGAATTTTTACAAGATAATGGAAAAAATATACTTCTCCCCAAGCAAGTAGTCCTAATCGTAGATGAGGAATTAAGAAGAATATATATATGGAAGGGTGCACTATCTTCAGTTCGAAAGAAATTTATCGCTTCAAGGGTTGCGTCTGAACTACAAAATGAGCTGGCAAATCTAGCAAAATTTCATCGATGTAAAGTAATTTCAGTAGACCAAGGTGATGAACCACTGGAATTTTTGCATTCCTTTGGATTTTCCTCTATGAAAGTTGAGAAATCTCCAGAAACAAAAGAAATAACTCCAAAATCCTATTCAGAAAAAATTTCTCCAAAAACCGAAATAACTCAAAGATCTAATCAAAATAATAAGAGTAATTTACCTTATAAACTACGAAAACCTAATAAATTCAAAATTTTATTTCAAGATCAGAAAATAAGATTAGATGATATTTTAAAATCCGAAATTCCTTCTGGATTTTTTCGTCAACATATAATTCTGGGAGACAATATTATTTACGGTAAGGTGAAAAGAAAGACTGAAATATTTGGTAAAATTATTACAGAGGAGTCTTGGATTCCTGTTGATGGCTTAAATGAGGAAATGATTGAATTTGATGATTATAAGACAAGAATATATTTTAATACCAATACGGGTATAATTAAAGCGGTGGAATTTTTAAAGGCCTCGAAGTTAAAAGCCTTTAAAAAGAATGATATAGATTACTCAAAATGGACAGTAAAGCAATTAAAAGCTTATTGTTCTAAAAATGACATAAAGATTCTTTCAAAATATAGGAAAGCGGATATAGTGAAGTTAGTTGAACGACATAATGAAGAAACCAGCAAACAATCTTAAGATCATTTTAATCTGAGAAAACCGGAAAATTTGATCTCTCATATCCTATAAAATTTTTCATGTTAAGGTAACGAACAAAAATAAAATAATCAGAAATTTATTAACTTTGAAAAGTTGATGCAACTATGATAAGTGAGTCAAAGGGAGAACTTAAAATTAATATTTTGGCTTGTCCCTTTACGGAATCATGCAATTTGCCAAAAATTCAGAGTCTGTGCAATTTTCCTGATTGTAAACAATGTAGAGATTATGAAATCAAGCTTGAAAAATTAAAAACCTCAAAGAAAATTCTTTATTAAATTTTCATTCTAAACTTATTTAATTTCTCAATAAATCATCAATTTCTAGGTACTTCTGCTTAATAATAAAAATAGATAAGTTTACTTCTCGATAAAAAGACTATCAAGAGCGATATCAAGGTCAATTTCGCTATCTTTGATTTTTTTTACCAATTTTCTTAAACCATATTCATTTAATATTAAATCAAGAAAATTTTCATACAATCCGAGTAGATTATCTTGTCCTAATTTAAAATAAATATCCTCATCGGAAAAATTAATGTTGAGAATTTCATATAATCCTTTAATTGATTTCTTGATATTCTCAAGATTTTCTTCCGCTTTCTTTTTCATTTCTGATGTGAAATTAGGTGAATTCATGTTTAACAGTACCTATGTGATAATAAAAATTATAATTATTTAAATTATGGTTATTTTCGACATTTATGTTATCCCATGACGGAAATCTGGGAATATACTTAAAGATAGAATTATAGAAATCGAAAAAAAGTTTGTAATAAAATGGCGATAAATGTCAATTATTTTATAAAAAACGATCGAAATTAAAAAGAAACCCTAATAATATATCTTTTTTTCGTAATATGATTTTTTCTAACGAATTCACTATACATATTCAATAGTAGCTGGAGGTTTAGGTGTGATATCAAAGTATATGTTTCTCGTAGAACTTAACTCTAATAATTTAAACTTAATTTCTTCAAGTAAATGGATTGGTAACTCGGTAACACTAGCCCTACGCGCATCAATACTGTTCACACTACGAATAATTACATCATAAATCCCTTTACTGCTCTCATGAAGCTCGTAAAGTAATCTAGCATATCCTTGTAGATGAGAAGCGAAAGTAGTCAATTTCTGAAAATCCCATTCTCCTTTAATAGCTAAAGGAATTTCATAAGTTCTTCTACCATCAATCATTCCGGTTACCTTCTTTAACAAAATGTCTTCTCCTATGGCAGCGAAACATTGGAATGGTTCTTGCTCGCCTTGCTGATTTATTATCATTGATTTTCCATATTTTTCATCATAATGTGAATTAATGCAATATTCTACGATATCATGAACTTTCTTTTCATAATCTAAATTTTCAGGAGTAACTGGACCTATTATGCGAGCTGCGAGTGCAGGACCCGGAAATGCTTTCCTATATATCAGTTCCTGAGGCATATTTAAATATTTCAGAATATCTCTAATTTCTTGCTTCGTTAAACTAGCTACTGGCTGAACTGTGGATTCAACATTATATTCGATTTCTAAATTGTGCTGACTTTTAATAAATCCTTGTTTGTGCTCTTCTTTCATAATTAATTCCTCCTCTAATGACATTGTTTCTTTTAAGTCATCGATATTTACACCAAAGCTTTCTTCTATATCAGGTAATATTGTTCCATCAGCCAGAATATCACAATTATTATTTTTGATAAAATTATTTATAGTTGATGAATAAGCATCTTTGAAAAGCTGTCTTTTCTGTTCAGCATCCTCTTCTCCATATATTTGAGGAAGAAACTCATCACGAATATCGATAATTATGATTTCAGGAAAAAATTGCTTAATTGCTTCCCTTTCTTCAACTCCATTTATGATACGCATCAGTCCATGGTCGATAAATACTGGTACTACATTTATTTCTGCCTTTTTTAATAGTAAATAAGTTGCTGAACTATCAATACCTCCAGATAATGCACAAAATACTTTTTTATTTTCTGCATGTTTTCTTAAGAATTTGATTGCAATATTTACAAATTTTTCAGATTCTTTAGGAGGATTAATTAATCTGTGGTTCAACATAAAAACCTATAATGTAATCAACCAAATAAGAATATTTATTAAATGGTTATGATAGGAAACACAATTTCATATTATAATCCATTTTAGAAAAGAATAACATTATATAGTAGAATTAAGTTGATATTATTACTTTAATAATTTATTTGGGGATATTATTTGATTGAGGATGTAAGTCCTGAAATAAGACAAAAAATAGATAATATCATTGAAAAATTAATAGTTTTATTCCTTGATAAAAACTCTAAAGGAAATTCTTTTGAAGAATTAGTCAAAAGTCTAATTACTGAGAGAGTTTTTAGTAAACTTGGTCCTAGGTTGAATAGATATATGGTTAGAAAAGCTGCAAAAAAACTTGTGCGTAAAGCCGTTGATCGGATTTGGGAAAGACATAAAGAGAAGCTTCTGCTTAAACTTCAATCATTAAAATGAAAATAAAAATACATTAAACCTTAAAAAACAAAATTAGAAGAGACTAACGGATTTATTGTGTTTTTCATAATATCTCTGATGATATTCTTCAGCATGATAAAATTCTTCAAGTGGTACTATTTCTGTAACAATTGGTTTTTTGTATTTTCCAGATTCGTCTAATTTCTCTTTCAGTTGCATCGCTTTCTCTTTTTGATCTTCGTTACCATAAAACACAACCGAGCGATACTGAGTACCCACATCCCAACCTTGACGATTAAGAGTTGTAGGGTTATGAATATTCCAAAAAATCTCTAATAAATCTTCATAGGATACAATTGAAGGATCATAAGTTACTTGAACCACCTCAGCATGACCTGTCTTATTAGTACACACCTCTTTATAACTTGGATCTTTTGTATGACCTCCAGCATAACCAGATACCGCATCAATTACGCCTTCTACTTTTCTAAAGCGTGCTTCTACACCCCAGAAGCAACCAGCTCCAAATGTCGCTTTTTCTGTTTTCACTTTTTCCGTATTCATATTAATAATATAATAAAAGAGAAATAAATTAGTGTTGATAATTGCCTATAACAGAATTTACTTATTTACAAATATTTTTTAATGATTTGAGAGAAAAAGTAAATAGAAAATAAGTAATATAGACATAAAAAAGATGAAGAAAAATATTAAAAAATATTTTAAGAATTTTGTTTCTATTCCGATTTTTTTTCCCTTAATTCACGATGCAATATTTTTCCAACGATCGTTTTAGGAATTTCCTCAATAAACTCCACGTAACGAGGATATTTTTCAAATCCCATATTCTTTTTCGACCAATCAATGATATCTTGTTCATTTATCTTTCCCTTGAAATTTTCCTTTAATACAATAAAGGCTTTGATATTTTCATCCCCCTTTTCATCTATAATTCCTACAACGGCACAATCTTCAATTGCTTCATTATAAAATAATAAATCTTCTACTTCCGTTGGATAAACCGAATGACCTTTATATTTAATCATATCTTTTAAACGTTCTTTAATCACTATCCTTCCATCATCATCCATTAATGCCATATCTCCCGTTCTTAACCATCCTTCAATGATTGTATCTGCAGTTTCTTTTGGTCGTTTATAGTATCCTTTCATCATCTGTGGACCTCGAACCCATAGTTCACCTACATTATTTAATCCAAGAACTTTTCCATCTTCACCTACAATCTTAACGTCAGTATTTGGTAAGGGCATTCCAGCAGTTCCTGACTTAAAATTATCACCGAATGTGTTTGCTGTTACAGCTGGAGACATTTCAGTCAATCCATAAACTTCACGAACCTTCGCTCCAGAAAGTTCTTCGAATCTTTTTCTAACATCATCAGGAAGGGGTGCTGCTCCACTAAAGCAATATTTAATACTTGATAAATCATGTTTTTCGATGCCTTCGAAGTTATTGATATTGTTGAATAATGGAGCTATTCCTGGAAAGATGGTTACCTTAGTAGATTCAATCGCTTCGATAACTTCATGCGTTTCACGAGGATTAAACACACAAGTTAAGGTATTTCCCATATGAACTACAGCATTCATTACAAAGCACATATAAATATGATAGAAAGGTAACACCGCTAGAAAATTTTCTTCACCTTTTCGTATACCAGTTAACCATGTCTTGATTTGATAAACATTTGCTACGATATTTTTGTGAGTAAGCATTGCACCTTTTGGAAATCCGGTTGTCCCTCCTGTATATTGCAACATTGCAATATCCTCAGGATGCATTTTCACTTGAGGAGGATCAGGATTTATTTCCCTTAAAACATCCTCAATAGTAGGTTCTCCGCCCATTTGATATTCTGGAGGCGCCATAGGATCAGGAGTTAAATATGGTCCTAAATTACTATAGAATTTATGCTGGACATTAGTATCCTGAATGATTGGTTCCACAATACCATTAAACCCCTCCCAGCCTATATAGATTTTGGTATCACTATCATTTAATTGCCTTTTAACCTCCAAACTTTTAAATAACGGAGATATATTAGTAACTACCCCTCCCGCTTTCAGTACACCATAATAATAGGAGATATAGGCGGGATTATTAGTAAACTGAAGTGCAACAGTTTCTCCTTTTTTTAGACCTAAATCATGTAATTTGGTAGCTGTGCGGTATACGATATCTTGGAGTTGAGTGTAACTCAATTGAAAGCCCATGAAATTAGTTATTGCATTATTGGGATAATTTTTAACACTTTCTTCAAGGAAATCTATTAATGTATTATCTGGGATGGAAATTGTTTTTGGAACATCCTTCGGCCAATCTTTGTAATAGATCTTTTGATCTGACATAATTTAATTTTTTTAAATTTTTATTTTCTTTCTTTGTTTTATTATTTATAATTTTAAAAATTTTTTAAATTACGTATCTTTCAAACTGGAAACCCTAATATTTAATAATACCTAAATATTAGTTAGCAATCTAAATGCCTTATCTATTAAGTTAAAGTTTTTAATTAAGAACTTTTTTAAATTGATAAAAAAGAACTATAATAATATAATTAAAAAAATTGGTGATTATTATCGATCGTGATGGTGCATTTAAACTCTGCATATTTGGAGATGGAGGAGTGGGAAAAACTACATTAATTAAACGCTATCTTACGAAAATATTTGACGAAGATTTAAAAATGACGATTGGCGCAGACTTTAGTATTAAAGAATTGGAAATAAATGGTAAGAATGAAAGGTTAAGAATTTGGGATTTTGCGGGTGAAGAACGATTCAAAGTCTTACTCCCAAGTTTTGCTAAAGGTGCTGATGGGGGTATATTTATGTTTGACACTACAAGATATGCTAGTCTTAAAAATATTAATGATTGGCTATCGATTTTCGAAAGAAGTACCTCAGACCAACAAATCGAAATTCCGATTATTATGGTTGGAGGAAAGATTGATCTTGAGAATAAACGTTCCGTTGATTCTGAAGAAGCACAAGAATTAGCTGACAAATATAACTTACAAGGATATTTCGAATGTTCATCGAAAACTGGAGAAAATGTAGAGCAAATCTTTGAGTTTATTACTCTTATTATGATAGAAAATGCAAATTAAGATTAATCAAAATCTCCATTATTTATATTACTATTTTTAATAGTAACCATAATTTTTACTAAGATATTGTCTTTAAGGTATCATTAAAAGATTCAAAATTTAAGAATGAAAAAATGTTCTTACTTCAATTAGAATCGGTGAAATGAAATGATTAAAGATACACGCTTTATAGATAAGCAAGGAACAGTATTGATGCTAGGAAATGAAGCTGTTGTGAGAGGTAGCCTTGAAGCGGGTGTAAGTTATGCAGCACAATATCCTGGAACACCCACAAGTGATATTGGAGAAACATTTCAAAATATTCTTAACCAAGAACCTAGCCTTCGTGAATCTCTTATACATCATTGGGCAATCAATGAAGCTGTTGCAAGCTCAGAATGTGCTGGGGCAGCATGGACAGGCTGTAAAGTTTTGAATCCTATGAAACATGTTGGTCTAAATGTTGCAAGTGATGCACTAAGTGTAATAGCTCTAAATGGCCCCAATCCTGGTGCGATGGTTATTGTTGTGGGAGCAGATCCTGGAAGTTTAGGATCTCATCAAGAACAAAACGAGCGATTTTATACTTGGATGTTTCATCTTCCATGCTTTGAACCCCACACACCACAGGAATGCAAAGACTTTACAAAACTGGCATTCGAACTTTCAGAAACTTATGATACGGTCTTCGAAATTCGAACATCGACGCGAAGTGCTCATTCCCGAGGATATGTAGAGTTAAGTCCTTTTAAAAATAGATTGAAAAGAGGAAAATTCATTAGAAATATTCCAAAATTTAATTCTCTTCCTCCGCATGCGATTAATAACCATATTAGACTTTATGAGAGAATCGAAGCTATAAGAGAAATAATTCCTGATCTCAAAGTAAATAAAATTTATCATGGAAAAAGTTCTATTGGAATAATAACAAGTGGGATGTCGTTCGGTTATTCTATTGAAGCCCTTCATCAATTAGAAATAAATAATGTACCAATTTTGAAATTAGGAATGATATACCCTCTTAATTATGAAGAAATAACTAATTTTATCAAAAAATTGAAAAAAGTAATAATTATTGAGGAATTAGAACCATTTTTAGAAGTTAAAATTGCGGAAATTGCTCAAAAATTTAAAATTAGCATCGAAATTATCGGTCAAAAATATTTTCCAAAACATAACGAATTTTCTACTGGTCTTGTAGCTAATCAATTAGCAGAAATATTCAATATCAAATCAAACAATACAATTGATACTGCAATAAAGAGATTTAATTCATACAGAGATATTATCCCCAGTAGATTTCCGACTTTTTGCGCTGGATGTCCAGAACGAGCAACTCTTTATACTATTTTAAAATCAACGAATAATTTAGAAAATACAATAGTTTGTGGAGATATAGGTTGCTTCGTCATGAGCTTCTTTCCTCCTCAACAGTGTAGTGATTTGATTATATGCATGTCGGGAGGGCTTAGTGCTGCTATTGGAATGGCCGAAAAAACTGACCAAAAAGTAATTGCATTAATTGGAGATTCAACATTTCTTCATACTGGAATGGCACCTTTAACAGAGGCTGCAAATTATGATTCTAATATCTTATTGTTTGTATTTGAAAATAATTGGACTGCTATGACAGGGCACCAACCTGTATTAGGATTAACAGAAAAGCGATTATCAATTGAAAAAATTTGCAATGCTATTGGTGTTTCATGGATAAAGGTAGAAGATTCCTATAATCCTCAAAAGCTAATAAAAACCATAAATGAAGGATTAGACACTAAAGGATTTAAGGTTATAATAATTAAACGAGAATGCGCTCTTCAAGCACATAGATTGAGAGAGAAAAAAAAGAAAGAACTTTCTCAGCAAGGAAAAAAAATTCAGGAAACTTCATATTATATTGGAGGATGCCAGCTCTGTTATGAGTGCGCCCGTATTTTTAGCTGTCCAGCATTGCGAAAAGTCGAAATAAATAATACACAAGAGATGCAAATTGATCAAGAGAGATGCATCCAATGTGGTGTATGTTATAAGATTTGTCCAAATGGTGCGATTCATAAATCAATCATTCATGTATTTGAAGAGGAGGTACCCTTTCGTGAACTTTAATGAAAAAGATATGGTAAACATTTTAATTGCAGGAACAGCGGGACAAGGTGTTATTACACTCAAACGCTTAATAGAATTTGCTGCCCAGAAAGCCGGTATCAGAAGATGCTTTGGAACAGAACATCACGGATTAGCACAAAGAGAAGGAGCAATTGTAAGTCATACCCGTTATCAAAAGGAACTATACAAGGATGAGCGCAAAAATATCCAATCCCCCCTTATTTCTTATGGGTATGCAGATTTGTATATTTGCATAGAACCAGTAGAAGCTTTAAGACATGGCCTTTTTGCTTCGAATAAAACAACATTTGCAATTAATTCTCATTCTATTCCAGGAGTAATGATAACTGCTGGATTAGAGGAGTATCCAACCTTAACGAAGATAAAGGAAATTTTAACTCAGTATACAGATAAAATCTATTTTTTAAATGCCACGGAATTATCTTTAAGAAATTTTAACTCTAACAAATATGTAAATATCATCATGTTAGGCTTCGCAATAATAACTAAAAAAATCCCTTTTATTAAGATCGAAAATTATGAAGAAGTAATTAAGGAAAGATTAAGAGAACCCGAAAATAATTTAAAAGCTTTGCATATAGGCTTACAAAGTGGTAGAAAAATAATTTGAATTTATTGATTTTCTTCATTTAACATAAAATTTTTCGATAGTCTAATTGGAAAGAAAAATCCTAAATAGAAAAGAATTGAACTTAATGTTAATAGCGATCTAATTAGTATTATGAGAAAAATATTTTCCCAACTAAGCGCATCAAAACCAGCACATAAAGTTATTAAGGAAAATGCCATCAATAGAAAATAACCTCGTAAATGTGTTTCTCTATCAGTTGAACGAATGGAATTTATAGAAAATAAAATCCCTGTTATAAATATTATTAACGCTGTGGCTATAGCAAAGATTAAACTTAATGGGGTTCTTACCATTACTTCAGAACCAATTTTATAACCTATTAAATCTGGATTGGTAAATAATATAATTAGTGCAATGGCTTCATATGAAAGGAAAATCGCAGTAATTAATCCAGTAAATTCTTTTTTATACTTAAGATCCATCGAATATGAATAAGCATAGATCCAAAAGATTACCGCGAAGGGTATAACGGCATTTGCCAAAAATAGCTCTAACCAGTCATTTAAATGGAAATTAAATATGATTAGCGTAAAAAAATTTAGAATAGTCCACCACCAAGGCGAACTCATAAGAATCCATGAAGCGCCCAAAAATAAAAATTCCTTCTTTTTTAGAGTTCTGTATTTTTTTATTATTTTGATTCCGATTATAAAAGTGATGGTAACAAAAATCAAATTTAATAGAAATCTGATTAATAGAGTATGTGATAAATAAATTATCCCCATTATTAGAGCAACTATAAAAATTCTTATCCTTAATCAGATATAATAATATCTCTAATAGCTTTTATTTTTAACTAATTAAAAATTATCATAAAAAATAGGCTTGCATTTTATGCTGAAGTTCTACGAATTACTTTCACTAATCCTTTATCCCGCAATTTACCCATCATATCTTCTACTTCAGGTAAAGGCTTTTGTGCGATTTCTGCGCACTGTTCAACCGTATTCATCCCATCACAGATCTTTAATAACTTATATTCTTCCATACTAAGCATTCCCAAATGAACACTCATCTCTGGGACTTCTTTTACGACTATTGGTATTCTCGCTTCTCCACCCGCTTTAACTGTTTCAGCTCCAACATCAGTAATACTTGGAGAGTCTCCGAAAAAGCTTTTTACACCGGTAACGTCATAATTATCATTAATATAGACATAAATCTTATGCTCTTGCCCCGAAACATCATCAGGATCTTCGGAATCAGGATATGGATTAGAATGCGTATATTCTTTAGTATACATTCCCATTTTCAACCCATCAATAATTTCCTTTTTATCTAGTTTTAACGCTACCATATCTTGACAAATATCACACCATGCCCATGCCTCGATTAAGCTAAAATATTTCCTTACTTTATTTTCTGGAATATTTATACACCTTTATTTTCATTAATGATGGCAATTCCTTTAATAATTAAAGACAATTTATATATAAATTATTTTGTTTATCCATTTAAAGTTTAATTAACTTTTCTATGTTGATCTACTAAAGAAATAAAAACGAAAAGAATTAAAGTTATTTAATATTCTAATTTCCAATATAGCTAATCAATCGGATTAAAAATAACTGATGTCAAGTTTTAAGAAGAATTTATGTTTTTCTTGTGGTCGTCCGATTGCTCCTTATGAAGGAGCCGTACATTTCCCGTGTCCTCAATGCGGGGACGTCACAATTTGGAGATGTGAACGTTGTAGGACCATGGGTAATACTTACAAATGCCTAAAATGTGAATTTGAAGGACCCTAAATTAATCCATTATAGGAAAAAAAGTGAAAACGATGGGAAAAGAATTTATTGCGCTAATTGATGTTGTCCCAGAAGATATTGAAACTGATTTCGAACAGTTAATAGAGAAATTAAAAAATACGCTTCCGAATGAAGCTGTGATTGAACGCTATGATATCATGCCAGTTGCATTTGGGTTGAAAAAAGCAAGAGTTCGTGTGAGATATCCCGAAGAATGGGGCGGAACTGATAAAGTAGAAGAATGTTTTAGCAAAGCTGACGGAATTCAAGGTATCGAAGGGATTGCATTTTCAAAAGCTTAAATTTAAAACTTCTATTCAACTTTAAACTACTCGTTTAAATAATTTATCTAGTTGTTTAAAAGAGATAAACTTTAACGTGGGTCTACCATGGGCACAGTGATAAGGATCTTGACAATATGATAAATCAATCAGAAGATTTCTTATATCTTTTAAACTAAGATCGTCCCCACCACGAATACTTTTATGACATGCTAAATAGTTAATAATCTGTTCTCTAACCTCGCTAAAGCTTTTATCCTTTCCTATTTCACAAACATCAGCTATAATTTCTTTTATAATGTTTGCATTCGGTAACTTTTCAATTACTGTTGGGATCTCTCTTAATACGAATGTATTTCCTCCAAAATGTTCGAAGTTAAATCCTAATTTCCGAAATTCTGATAAATTCGATAGCAAGAAATATTTTTGACTGGGAGATACTTCTATTTTTAAGGGAATTATTAATGTCTGTCGCTTTTGTCTTGTTTTATTATAAAGATTATAAAAATACTCTTTCATAATCCGTTCAGAAGCAGCATGTTGATCTAAAAGATACAAACCATGTTCTCCCTCTTCATTAATTCCCTCTAAAACTACATAAATATTGTTGCTTAATTGGCCAGTATATGAAATTAATCTAAGTTTGGGAAAATTTTTTTTAATAATATATTTCTCTCTTATATAGCTTTCGGGTATTTCTTTTCTATCAATTTGGATATTACCAATTTTATTATCCAACTTTAACTGTACTGGATCTTTGATAGTTTCCATTATCTCTGTTTTTTTATTTTTAATTACTTTATCGTTTGTAGAATTTAAATTACTTTCTTTTGATAAAGATCTACTAGTTGCGGAAACCGCATTAACAGGTCTACTAGAATTTACTTTTGGTTGGGATACGAATTGATCTAGTTCAGATATCAAATATTTTTCTTCTTTTTCCATAAATAATTTTTTAACAAATTTACGTACAATCTCATATATTTTATTATATACCAGCTCATCATCCTCGAATCGTATATGTAACTTTTTCGGATGTACGTTAAAATCAATAATTGCAGGGTCAAAATCGATATATAATATAAAAAAAGGATACTTCCCAATCATTAATGTACCAGAGTACGCGTCTTGTATTGCTCTATGTATAAGATCACTAATCACATACCTTTTATTAAGAAAAATACTTGATTGTTTTCGACTTTTCATCGAAATATCGCTATGACCTAATAATCCTTTAATTTGGAAATCATTATCATCATAGTTAATTTCTTCTAACGATTTGGCGACTTTCTTTCCATAAATATGAAATACAGTTGTTTTTAGATCATTAGAAGCGGGACAAGTAAGAATATTCATATTTTCATTCAAATAGATGAAATGTATCGTTGGATAACATAGAGCATATCTTTGAATAATATCCGTTATATGTCCTAATTCTGTTGTATCTTTCTTTAAAAATTTTTTTCGGGCTGGAATATTATAAAACAAATTTTTTACTTGGATGTTGGTTCCCTCGGGACAAGCTAAGGGATTTGAAGAGATAATTTTGCCCCCTTCTATGACTATTTTTTTCCCTCTTTGTTCATTCTTAGTTCGAGACGAGATCTCTACTTTACTTACTGCCGCAATACTTGCTAATGCCTCACCTCGAAATCCAATAGACTTTAATTTCTCTAAATCCTCAAAATTCCTAATTTTACTACTAGTATGCCTTTCGAAAGCGATTTCAAGTTCTTTAGTTGGAATTCCTGACCCATCATCTATAACCTGTATTAGTTCCTTACCAGCTTTTCTAATAATTACCCTAATCTCTTTTGCTCCTGCGTCAATGCTATTTTCAATTAACTCCTTCACAACATTTGCAGGTCTTTCGATTACCTCTCCAGCCGCTATTTTTTCAAAGTCTTTAATTTTTTTTATCGTGTTTCTATTCATTTGTTTCACCTACATCTTTTGAGATCGAAAGCTCCAGTAGATCTGCTTTTTGTTTAATATCAATTATGACTTTCATAGCCTCAATTGGAGTTAAAGAGTTTATATCTAAGTTTTTGATTATTTTAAGGATCTCTTCAAAATCATCATCCAGTATTATTTTTTCCATTACTTCTGGCTTAAAAAAGGTAGTTTGAACATAATTTTTTTCTTTCTTACTGGAAACGCTCTTTTTCCCTTTTGAAGCATTTGGAAGACTTTTTTGTTTAATTAATATTTGAAATTTTTCAAGCTCAAATTCTCTCTTTCCTAATTCCTTCTCTTTTTTTGATAACTTATCTTCACAATCTAATAGTTCATTTTGCTTGGAAGTTAATTCACTATTTATTTTTTGTAATTCTTTTTGCTTTTCTTTTATAAATTTATCATAATATTTACCGTTTAATTCGCCATTATTATTTGATTTTATAGCTTCTCTAAAAGGATCTTTGTGTTCAATTTGATCGAGAATTTCAAATGCTCGGATAATCACATCCTCCGGTATTCCTGCTAATTTTGCAACATGAATACCATAGGATTTGTCAGTACTCCCTTCTTTTAAAGTTCTAACAAAATTAATGCTTCCATCATCATTCTCGATGATATCTAAATGAAAATTTTTTATTCGTGGTAAATTTATTTCAGTTAACTGATGATAATGAGTGCTGAACAATGTTTTTGCTTTCAATTCATGAAGTTTTTCAATCGTAGCCATTGCTATACTCTGTCCATCACTAGTACTGGTACCTCTCCCTAATTCATCAATAATAACTAAACTTGAGGGAGTTGCATAATTTAAAATTTTAGCGGTTTCGGTCATTTCAATCATGAAAGTACTTAATTTTCTCGCCAAATCATCAGATGCACCAATTCGCGTAAAAATCTGATCAATTACACCTATCTCTGCTGATCTTGCGGGCACAAAACACCCCATCTGTGCAATAATACAAATTAAAGCAACCTGTCTTAAATAAGTACTCTTACCTGACATGTTTGGCCCAGTGATAATAAGGATTTGTTGCCCTTCTGTATCTAAATAGCAATCATTCGGTATAAACTTATCAGTAATATTCATTTGCTCGACAACAGGATGGCGACCTTCGTTTATAACTATTTGGTGCTTATTATCGATGACGGGGCGGCAGTAGTTATAATTCTCACTTATTTGAGCAAAACAAGCAAAAACATCGATATAGGCTATAGATTTCGTCGTTTCTAATATTCCTTTTGTGTCTTTTATTACTCTTTCTCGAATCGTACAGTATATTTTGTATTCTAAATCAAAGATTTGTTCCTCTGCTTCTACAATTCCCTCTTCTAATGTCTTTAATTTAGTTGTTGTATAGCGCTTAGCATTTTTCAGAGTTTGTCGCTCATTATATTCCTCTGGTACTTTAGCTATATTTCTCAGAGTATTTAAGGTGATTTGTATGTAATAACCTAAGATATTATTATGTCCAATTTTTAAACCAGAAGTAAGATTTAACCTCTGTTTTTCTTGTTTTTCATAATTAAGGAGGTATCTTTTTCCATTATTTCGAATATCTCGTAGTTCATCTACTTTCTTGTTAAATCCATCCTTAATAATATCACCTTCCTTTACAGTGGTTGGTGGATCTTCTTTTATCGCGGTTTCAATTAGTGTTTTTATCTCTGTGAAATCATTAATATTTACTAGAAACTTATCAATCTCTGGAATTGAGGCTTTCTCTAACAGTTGCTTAATTTTAGGAATAATATCTAAGGAATTTTTAATATTGATTAAATCACGAGCATTCGAATTACCTGAATAATTAATTCGATTTATATATCTCTCCAAATCTCCCATTAAATTTAATTGATCTCTTAATTCTGTCCTTAGAAAAATATCATCCTTAAATTTCTGAACAATATTGAGTCTTTGATTTATCCTATCAATATCAAGGAGTGGCTGGAGAATGACCTTCTTTAATAGACGGGTACCCATTGGAGTATGAGTATGATTAAAAACAGAAAAAAGTGTAGTATCCTTACCCCGTTCCCATAAGGAAGTAGTAAGCTCTAAGTTTCTTTGAGTGATATAATCTAAATGCAGCAGTCCCTTTTCTTGGATTAAACTGATCTTAAAGATATTGGGGAGGATATCCCTTTGGGTTTCCTTTAAAAAAGCAAGTAAAGCTCCTGACGCCTGAATTGCAAATATCTTTTCATCCAAACCTAATCCATGTAAACTTGAAAGATTGAAATGCCGTTTGATCAATTCATGAGCTTCATTATATGCAAAAACATAATCTTCGTATGGTTTAATTAAGGCATCATTTAAATCGGTTAAAAGTAAAAAAAACCGATCATCCTTTTTTAGCTCCAAAGGGACAATTACTTCAACAGGATCATATTGAGAAAAAATAGTGAGGACTTTATCTAATGCATTCTGATCTTTGGTTAAATATTCTGTGGTTACAAATTCTCCTGTTGATAAATCAGCGAAAGCTATCCCGAATCCCTTCTTTTCTTTTACTATAGAACAAATATAATTGTTTTCATTTGACTTTAACATATCGGTTTCAATGATCGTTCCGGGGGATAGTATTCGTACGACACCTCGTTTTACAATCCTACCTTTTACGGTTGATGGGTCCTCGAGTTGATCAACCACTACAACTGTTTGTCCTAAATTTACTAAATTCTTAAGATAACTTCCTGCATGGTGAGGTATACCCGCTAAGGGATAGGCGTCTCCTCCAACCTTCCTTTTTGTAAGAGTAATTCCTAACAAATTTGATACTCGTATGGCATCATCATAAAAGAATTCATAAAAGTCTCCCATTCGATATGCAATGAGATGTTCAGGATATTTGTCTTTATATCTCTCCTTTACACTAAACCAATGTTTCATCATAGGAGTTAAATCATTTATGTTAAGTTCTTTCATGTTCTCTCTCTAAATTCATAATAGATAATAATTGATTCTTTGACTTAAATCTAATAAGACTAATAGTTTTTAAAAGAAATTTATTCTAATTATTAGAAATTTAATAACTTAGATCATTTTTTAAATCCATGGGGTTATATCTAAGCTTTGAATTAATTTAACTGACGAGTCAAATAGTTCAGGGAAGAATTTATCGATTTCAGCAATCGCTCCTAAACATCCTGTGAGTTTATGAGTGCTAGAATAATATTTAAAAAGGAAATCATTATCATTAAGGCTTGGAATAGTATAATCCAAATATTTTATTACCGCATTTTCGATATCCTTGTTTCTATATCCATTTAATTGGTTTTGACATCTTAAAAGAGAAAAAATTGCGTCGAGATCGATACAATATGATACATTATTATCCCATAATCCAAGGTTATTTTGTAATTGAAGTGTGGAGTCAATAACTTTTTCTGGATAAGGGATCGGGCGATTCATAAATTCATATATCCAATAATAATGGATTGATCCTCCTAATTCATGTTTAGTTAATCTGTTTATAAATTTATGAATCCAACCTAATCGCCAAAACCCAACCTCAGGATCTGCATTTTTATCTAACCAATCAAAATACCAATCGAAGAAATATTCATTAGGATAATATTTCTCCCCTAATGTTGCGTATATCGCTCCAATCCCTCCCCCACGGTGGGAACCGGGCCAGAAAAAGAACCCCCATTCTGGCACTTTCTTCAGCCAACTCTCTACTTTTTCTTTAGTATCTAAACTTTTAGTTATTTCAAGCTCATATTTCGGAGTTGCTTCTAATAATTTTAGCGCAGATATTGCAAAAGCAGTTGCGTGTTCCCATTGTCCAGTTAAAGGGGAGCGGAATTTATAATTCAAATAGCTATCCTTAAACCATCCTGTCTTTGGATCTTGATAGGATTGTATTTTTTTAATCCAGATTTCATTACTTTCATTTTCATGAATCTCAAGGAAATTTTTAATACTTTTTGTAATAAATAAATTGAACACCATGTCACATATCCCATATAAAGAGGGTTTTTTTTTACCTCGAATTAAACTGAATTCACCGTTTATCTTATTAGTCTTAAAGCTATCAACCCAACCAAATAAATTGTTGTTAAATGCCTCCAGTTGATATTTATTATTATCCATGAATATTTAGGTAAAACTTTCAATCATTTTAATTAAACTAAATAATAAAACAAAAATTAAAAAAAATTAGATTTTTAATACTCTCTTTTCTAGTGTTAAATCGTATGCTTCTTTCATGGCGTCTTCATACATTGTTATTTTAAACTTATTATGGAATGGACTTAATCGAGCACCAAGTTTTGCAACTCTCTTTAAACCTCTTGGAAAAATTCTTATAACTCGAGTCTGTACTAAATCTGATGCCCTTTCAAGTTCTTTTAACGTGTTATCATCATATCCTCCGAAGAAAGCATCCAAAAATGCATAGAAATAGATAAATGCAAATATACCAATAATAAAAATTATAGCTGTGTTTAGGATTTTATCTCCAAGAGGAATTCCCCAGATAATCTCTCCAAAGATATATAAAACGATAAAATTAATAATTGCTGAAATAGCTGGAGTTATGAATGATTTAAAAACATGGACTTTATATTTGACGATTTTTCTCCGTACAATAAGCCATCCTATGAAATCCTTAGCAAAAACAGCGGGAACATATGCCAAAATTACAGAAACCATATCACGGAATATTAATACAAAAAGAAACATTAACAATGCTCTTGTAATTTGTTCAATAATCCATACTAACATTGCATAACCTGTCCGTCCCGTGCCTGCAAACACAGCATCAACTAACCAAGAATAAATACCACCGGTATGAAATATCAATAATGGTACGAGAAATTGAACTGCAGGTCTCCCATAATCTTCTCCCGCTGCGCCTACTAAGAATTTAGCCCCCACAGCGAAAAGAACTGAAATAAGGAAATACGCAAAATAATTCCCCCATCGAAAGGCTTGATATACATACAATTTAGTTAGTGTTTTTTTATTGTGTGCACTGGACTCGCTAAATGCTCCAAGGAGGCTTTGACCATATAGAGATACGATCTGAATAATTTGTCCTAAGGTCCACGCGAGATTAAACCACCCAAGATTGTTTGAATAGTTTGCGACAAATGCAGAAGTAATAATAACTTGTAAAAACCAACCAACTTGGACAAATCCTTCTCCCACTGCTAATCTGGAACCATATCGCATTGACTCTCTAAACTCACCACGAGTAAAATCGATACGAAAACATGTTTTTGGTGAGAATCCAAGTTTCTTAAACATAATAAATGTCATAATAAAGGTAACCCAAAAGTCAAAACAACGTGCTACTGCATATCCGATTCCCGCTCCAAGAGCCTCACCTATAATTGGATTAGCTGCCCCCCACATACGTCCAAGATAACAAAAAATAACCTGACCTATTAATAACCAAGCAACTTCCCATGCAACGTAAGAAATTAAATGAAGATCGGATCTTTGAAGGCCCTGAAAAGTATACATAAATACTAAAAAAATCCCTGGATATTGTATAAAGGAATAAACAACGAATATCCAACTCATATGAGCAAGAGCGGTATAGGGAAATATTATTGAGCCCATGAAAGCAATTATAGTGACTTGAATGATACCCGTAAAAATCTGCCACCATACATATATCTGAATATAATGAATTGCTTTTTTTGGGTTCTTTACTCGATGTTCGGAAAAATATTTAGCCAATGCGAAACTAGTACCGAAATCAAATAATATCCATACAATTTGGAAAAAATTATATGCATAATTATACCATCCTGCTGCTTGAGGATATGGTTGAATTATTTGGGGCATAATAAAATTCGATACTAATAATTGTGGAAGAACAAGAAACAAACTTAGAAAAAGAGTAAATAAAAAACCTCCTAATTGGCGATGTACTCCTATCGCTTCCCATTCATCTTCGGGGTCCACTTTCTGTTCGATTGCTTGCTCTATTTTTTTTGCTTCTTCTACCAGTCTTTTTTGTTCCTCCTCTGCTTGACGTTCTAAAGCCTCTATAGTTGTTTGGTCCATTTTAGTCCTTGATTTCCTTTTAATAATTATATATAAAGCAATAGCTAAAATGGCAAGGACCAAAACAATAATTCCAATTATTATCTGTTCTGTGAGATGAGGAACTGGAGAATAAGGCCATATAGCATATGTTTGAAAGGATAGCTGCATACTTTCGAATATAAATGCATAAAGAAGATAATTAAAATAAGGCCACACTTTGAAATCTAAATTTGCTCCTTCTTCTAACCATCCCGTGAATACTATGATATTACCAGCACCATATTGTTTTTCTAATAAAATAGGTTGGCGATTATTTTCAACATCCAAATTCTTAGAAACAGGATATACATCTATTATATGTTCAACAGTGTCATTTAGACTTGAATCTGGAATAATAGTCATATTTGCAACCTTAATATCTGGAGCAGAATTCCAATCGATATTTTTACTAATAGCATGGTTTGCATCGTTTATTACAAACAACATCGATTCTGTGTTAAGACTTTTACCAGCTTCATATAAGCTATTATCCAATATTGTTAATTTCTCTAAGAAACTTGCATTATTATATAATTCTTGTCCCATAATTACAATAGCAGAACCCCCGCCTTTAACATAATTTGAGATATCAGTTTGAGTATCATTCGTGAGAATTGAATCGAAAATAATAATAGAATCGAGCCATGATCCAATTGAAATACTTGAAGCTTCTGCTGAAACTACGGAAATATTAAAATTTTCTTCATCAATCTGAAGGCTTTGAAGAAATAAAGTATCATTACCTTTACTTATAAATAAAATGTTTTTTTGGTTATTAGATTGCCCTCGGCTCGGGGTGATTAAGAAAAATACGAAAACATTGCTAACTATCAATGCAATTAACGATATAATTAAGATTTTGGAAGTTTTAGTGCTTTTCACTTGCATGTAGAATCAATAATTATTTTATAGAATAATATTCTATACTTGAACTTAATATCTTATAAATATTGTTCTATGGAGAGATATAGTTATTTAAGGTGTTTTTCAAGCCATATATACATATCTCGATATACTTGAACTCTTCCCTTTTCATTCCAGAGTTCATGTAAGAATCCAGGATATTCTTTATATTGCTTATCTTCATACCTTATTGCCTCATAAAACATTTTAGAAGCAGTTTTTTCAACAAGTTTATCATTTCCAGCCTGCATGATGAAAATGGGACATAATAATTTATCAGCATTATTCATTGCCCATTTCATAGAATTTTCCAATTCTGCAGCAGTCCTTAATGATATTTGCTCTAACTTTTTATCATCGCTAATATGTTTTCGTAAAATCTTCAGATCACTCGTAAGTAAATTTTGATCAATTTCCATAGAAACCATTTTAGTAGGCGATAATTTAGATAGTGGTTTCGCTAATTTTTTCCCAAGCTTATTCGCTAATGATAATTCCATTTTCAATTTTAATAAGGGGGAAGACACCATAATTCCATTTAATCCAGGATGATTGATGGCATATATTAAACTTATTAAACCTCCAAAAGAGTGCCCCATTAAAAAGATTTTCTTTCCTCCTGCTTCTTTTTTGACAAGATCGCTAAAAAGAACAATATCCTTTTGAATATGATCCATACTATCAATATGACCTGGAGAATCTCCCGCATTCCTCCAATGCCCCCTCAGATCGAAAGCAAAAATATTATAACCTTTATCTGTTAAAAACTCGGCAGGAACACTTATTCGGTCGGAATGAGTGCCCCATCCATGTATAGCTATGATATAGGCTTTTACTTGTTCTGATTCCGATCTCCAACTCTGGTAAAACAATTTCCTTGTCTCTCTCCCTTCAAAATAACCAGTTTGATGAAGCACTTTATCTGACACCTTCTTTTGCTTTTTTAATGAAATTTTTGATATAAAATTTATAATCTTTATTGACATTTTATTTTTTGGCATTCTTCAATATATAAATCATCTTTGAGATTTTGCGATAATTTGACCCAAAATTTTTTAAATATAACGAAAACTACTAACTACACTATATTATTTTTATCGTATAAAACACAATAGTGGAATAAAACAAATGAGTGATAAAGAAGAATCTCCAGAGCTTATCAAAATCGTCATTCATGGCAGAGGTGGACAAGGAGCTGTCACTGCTTGTGAAATCCTTGCTGAAGCGGCATATTTAAGTGGAAATTTTGCAGATGTTCAAGCATATCCTTCATTCGGAGCTGAACGGAGAGGTGCTCCTGTCCAAGCTTATGCAAAGCTTTCAAGAAAAAGTACTATATGGGATAGATCTCAGATATATCATCCTAATGTTTTAATTATTTTTGATGAAAGCGTATTAAATAAGGAAATTGCTTCCTCTCTGGAAAAAAATGGTAAATTGATTATAAACACCGATAAGGAACCCGCTGAGCTTGTCGAAAAGTATCAACTGAATCAAACTACAAAAATTGTAGCCGCTGATATTAGTAAATTAGCACTCGAAAAAAATCTGACTATTGATGGAAATCCTGTCATAAATACTCCCATATTAGGATTATTATCTAAAGCTGTACCTGATCTGCAATTGGAAAATTTAAAAAAAGTCATTTTAGACAAGCTAGGGGAAAAAATAGGGTCATTAAATTACGCTCTTATCGAGCAAGGATATAATCTTGCAAAAATTACATGATATTAACAAAAATTCTGGTTTAACTCAGGGGTAATTTCACAATAAAATTACTCCCTTTATTCCTACCCGGTGATTCTGCTCTAATTTCTCCATTGTGTAAATCAATAATTTCCTTTGTGATATATAGGCCTAATCCTGATCCTTGAATATCAATATATTCAAAACCTTCCCCTGATCTTTCGAGTTTACCAAATCTTGTAAATAATAAATCCATTTCCTTTTGAGTTAGACCAATACCGGTATCTTTTATCGAAAGTAGCGCTGAATTATTCACTATTTTCAGATCAATTGAAATATTGCCTTTGGGGGGAGTATTTTTTATCGCATTTGATAACAAATTCATAATGACTTGTTCCAATCTTATTTTATCAAAGCTCAACACTAAATTATCTGGAAGAGAAACATACACATTTAATTTTCTATCTTTTATTAAATACATTAGTTCATGAATTACATCGTAAATTACTTTACTCAAATTATTATTCTCTTTTTTTAGTTTCATCTTACCATATTCCACCCTTGAAATATCTATTAGATTATCTACCAAAAATCTTAGTCTCTTTCCTCCTTTCTCAATTAATTCTAAGATTTCAAGAGGTTCTTTATTGAATTGATCTTTATAAACATCCAATAAAAGTTCAGAACCTCCACATATAGATACTAAAGGTGTTTTTAATTCATGAGATACTCTTGAAATTAAATTTTTACGTAAATTATCTAATTCTTTTAGTTTTTCTAATTCTGTTTCAATTAAAGACTCTGCTTCCTTTCTTGCTCTAATATCGGTTAATATTGCTTGAACAAAAGTTTTGTTTTTAATTTTAATAATTGATGCTTGCAAATTAGCCCATATCAACGTCCCATTTTTATGTTGAATTTGGAGATCAATTCTATGAACTTGAACTCCTTTAACGAATTTCTTAAAAGCCTTAATTATGATTGGCATAGATCTTTCCGTTATTATTGGCAATTTAGTAAAGTTTTTACCAATCAATTCTGATTTATCATACCCAATCATCACTTCGAGAGTTGGATTACAATCTACTATAATGCCACTTGAATTAATTAAAGCGATAGAATAGGGCGTATTCTCATAGAGTCTTCTAAATTTCCTCTCTGAATCCTTGAGTTTCTTTTCTAATTCAAACTTTTCAGTTATATCGATAAATGTTCCTTCAATTCCATAAGCTTTCCCTTCTTTATCTCTCATTAGATGCGAATTTAGTTGAACTACTACATTTTTTCCACCCTTAGTTAAAGCTTGGCATACATAATTCTTGGCGAAACCCTTAGTCAAGATATCCTTTACATATGCATCTCTGAGTTCGGGATTTTGCCAAAAATCGGTAACCTTTTTCCCTATTAAACTTTCATCAACATCATAGTCTAAAATTATATTATGAGCCGGATTATGATTGAGCATAATGCCATCTAAAGTAACTTGATAAAATCCAACATCTAAATTATTAATCATTTTTCGATATTTGATTTCTGAATCCTTTAATTTTTCAATTGCTTCAAGTCTTTCTGTGATATCTTCAGTATGGACTAATACTATATCCGGAGAGAGATAACTATAATTAACTGATAAAAATTTCTTCTTCTTAATGGATTTGAATTCATATTTCATTTGACGATGAATATGAGTTTTTTGAGAAAAACATTGGTGTAAGTCTTCTAAAATATCCTTTCGATCCTTATGAATTTCGGATGCTTTATACCCTAAATAATTACTAACACTATTTTCTGTAAACTTAGCTGCTGCATTATTATAATCGATTAATATAAAATCTCCATCAATAAATCGCCAGATATAAACAGGAATAGGCCCCTCTTTATAAATTGCTTTAAATTTCTCTTCTGATTCCAATAAGTTTTGTTCTGCCTTTTTACGCTCAGTAATATTTTTGCCGATACCTAATAAGCCATATATTTTTCCATCCTTCTTGAGGGGAATCGCATAAAAATCTACATATATCTTATCTCCATTACTGGTACGTATCTTGTATTCATCCACTTTCGATTGTTTCCCCGTTTTCATTAATTCTTTAGAAACTTGATAAGCTCGCTTTAAATCTTCATCCTCTAAAAAATCAGCTATAGAACACTTCAAGAAATCGTCATATTCATATCCAAAAGTAATTAGTGTAAGATCATTAGCATCAAGAAAATTGCCATCAAAATCAATCGCATATATTAAATCTAATGAATATTCAAATAAATCTTTATATTGCTTTCTTATCTCATCCCTATTATAGTCCATAGATAACCCTAAAATTTATTACAACTTTATACCTAAAGTGTTAAATCTAACAAGAATATGAAAGTTTAATATATATATTTCTTTCTTTTTCCAAACTTGTTTCCCTTAGACGATATTCTTGCTTGCTTATTATAATTAATCGGTAAAATTTTATTCCAAAACTAATTAATTTTTATAGGTAATGTAATTCATAAAAATATGTGAAAATCTATGACTGATACTAAAAATGATTATCAAAAAATATTAGGTTCAGTACAGAAACCAGTAAAAGGAGAAGCTGGAAAAACAGGTTCATGGAGCCCCAAAAAACCAATAATCGATACTGAAAAATGTATTCCTGCGAAATCAAGAAAACCTAGCTGTTTTAATTGCTGGTTATATTGTCCAGAAGCAGTTATATCAAGAACAATTCCTCCAGAAATAGACTTTGACTACTGCAAAGGATGTGGAATATGTATGGAGGAATGTCCTGTAAAAGCGATTACTATGGAGGATGTAACTATCGAATGACCATCGTAAAAACCAAAGATGTGAAAACTGAGAAGAGAACCAAGATTTTAACGGGAAATCATGCTGCAGCTCATGCTTTTAGACAAGCTAAAGTTGGAGTAGTCTCGGCCTATCCTATAACCCCACAAAGTCCAGTGGTGGAGAAGATAGCTGAATTTATTGCTAAAGGAAAATTGAGGGCCCGATTTGTCAAAGTAGAATCAGAACACTCTGCGCTAGCAGTATGCTGTGCGGCTTCTGCAACCGGTTCACGAGTTGGAACCGCAACTTCCTCTCATGGTTTAATGCTAATGTATGAAATGCTCCCTTGGGCATCTGGGAATAGACTTCCAATTGTTATTAATTTAGCTACAAGAGCGACAGGCGCACCTTGGAGCGTTTGGACTGACCATCAAGACTTTATGACAGTTAGAGATGTAGGATGGGTACAATTGTTCTGTGAAAATAATCAAGAAATTTACGATACTAATATCCAAGCTTTTAAGATAGCAGAGGATCCTCGCAATTTTTTACCCGTAATAGTGGGTTATGATGGTTATATTCTTTCTCATACTATGATGCCGGTTATTTTAGAAAACCAAGCAGATGTAGATGAATTTTTACCCCCATTAGACCACCATATTAATCTTTCGAATATCTCAGTAATTAAGGGAATAGATCCCGTTACCACACCGCATATAAGAGATCGGGGGAATGAGGGAACGGCACCTGGTTATTTTGAATATCGCTACGCCTTACAAAAGGCTCTTGAAAATTCTATCGATATTATTAAGGAAGTTCATAACGATTTTGCTACCAAATTTGGTAGATCCTATGGAAATGGAGTATTTAAAACTTTTAAAGCTGATGATACCGATATAATAATTTTTGCTATGGGATCTGTAGCCGCACAAGCAAGAGTAGCAGTTGAGAGATTAAGAGAATCAGGAACTAAAATTGGATTAGTGAGCTTAAAATTGTTCCGTCCTTATCCCGCAAAAGAATTGCGAGAATATTTCAAAACAAAAAAGACGGTAATCGTTTTTGATAGAGATATAGGATACGGCTATGAAGGAGTATTAAGTTATGAGCTTAAATCTGCCCTTTATAAATTACCATCGCCTCCATTTATTAAAGGGTTCATAGTTGGATTAGGAGGGAGAGATATAACCACCAATCATATAATAGATGGTGTTGAAATCGCCTTAAAACAACAACAAGATGGCATAATCTCTCAAAATACGGAATTTTTAGGATTAAAATTAGATGAATTAGATTTTTTAAAATAAGAGGTGAAAATTAATGGTAAATGTTTTAGAACTTCCAGAGGAAGAATTAATATATCCTGGTACAAGAGCATGTGCTGGCTGTTCCATGGCTCTTATCTATCGTATTGCATTAAAAGCCTTAGGAAAGAACACCATAATTACTGTTCCAGCGAGTTGTTTGACTGTATTACATGGAATGCAGGGATTCTGTACAACCAAGGTTTCAGTTCTTCATACTCCTTTCGCAACAACTGGAGCATCAGCCTCAGGTATAGTTGCCTCCTTAGAGGATAAGCAATTAGATGAAAATATTAATGTTGTAGCATTTGCTGGTGATGGAGGAACTGTTGATATCGGTATACAGAGTTTAAGTGGAGCAGTAGAAAGAGGGACAAATTTTATTTTTGCATGTTATGATAACGAGGCTTATATGAATACTGGGGTTCAAAGGAGTGGAAGCACTCCTCCCGGAGCTTTTAGTACTACTACTCCAGATGGAAAAATAGGATATAAAAAAAATATGCCTAAAATTTTAGAAGCTCATGGAGCCCCATATGTTGCAACAGCTATCTCTTCATATCCACTCGATTTATATGAGAAATTTTCTCAAGCAAAAAAGATATATGGCCCAAAGTATATTCATATTCTTGCACCATGTCCTCCCGGATGGGGGTATGAACCAAAAGATTCAATAAAGATCGGACGATTGGCCGTTCAAACTGGCTTTTGGCCATTATATGAAATAATTGAGGGAAAGTTTCATTTATCCAAAGATAGTCAACGATATCTTGATCCTGAAAAGAGGAAACCCATTGAAGAATATTTAACTACTCAAAAACGATTTCGAAATCTATCTGAGGAAAATGTTGAAAATTATAGGGATTATATTAATAATTTATGGGATGAAATTAAGAATCGTATCAAACAAGAACAATAACTTTATTTTTATCTTTTCCATATTAAATTTTAAGAGATACTAACTGAATTATTCTAAATTTTAAGATTCGAAACTCATGCTCAAAATATTTATCTATTATGAAGAGCAAGACAAATGGGTTGAAGAGCATTCCTATTTACTTTCTCATGATTTTGCTGCCTTCATCGACGAAGATGCTCAAATTATTTATTTATGGAATGGACCTCAAAGTACAAGGGAAAGATTAAAAAAAGGCACTAAAGCACTCCATGAAATAATTAATAACTATGCTGAAAATCGTTTTCAAGTTATAAATCTCCAAGAAAAAATTCCCTCAGATCTTAAATCTCGCTTAGAAAAAATACTCAAAATCACAAAAAAAGAAGAAGAAGTAGTTGATTATCACTATTCACATTTTTTTACTATTCGACTACATTCTATTTTTTCTATCATTTGCCTTCTTCTACCAATAATTGCTTTAATTATTTTAAACTCCTCCTTATATTGGGATTCTATTGGAAATAACTACATTGTCTATGCGAATGATTATAACAATTGGTTATCCTTCACCTTCATGTCCCTATTGGCTAGCCTTATATTCTTCATTCCACAATTAATCATGGCAGTTTATGAGTATGATATATCAATAATTGTTTTCTCATCAACAAGTATTATAATCTGTATTAGTCTTCTTCTTTATCTTCAACAAGGGATATTTCTATTTCAATTTCAAGAACAATCAACGCAATCTCTTTTTTATATCGCTAAAATTGATTTATATATCTTTCTTCTATTAGTATCTTTAGTAATTTTATTATTTGAAATACCTAATATTATCAAGACTATAAATTTCTTAATGAAATATAAAAAGTTCATTATATTTAGATTATAATTTAGAAAACAATAGAAATTTGGAAAAAGTAATAAATCTTAAATGAAGAAACTTTAAAATACTATCATATGGCTGAGGCTGCTAAATATCTTATAGATATTGAAAAAGAAGATCTCAGAATCTTGATGGCAATTGAAATAGGGATGAAGCGTTCAGAGTATGTGACCGTAAAAAATATTAAGTTTTATGCACGATATCCCTTGGAAGAGACTCTTTATCGTCTTAAAAAAGTCCATAAAGAAGGTATGATCATTAGAAATGCTTCCTCTTATGAAATCGGATATACTTTAAACTCTTTGGGATATGATGTTTTAGCTCTTCATGCTTTAGTTGAGAGGGGTAAAATAAGTCAACTTGGACCACTGATTGGTAAAGGCAAAGAATCTGATGTATATAGTTGCATGGATGATGATAATAATATTTTTGCCCTCAAAATTTACAGAATGGGACGTACCAGCTTTAAAAGTATTAAAAAAACACGAAATATCATTAAAAATAGAAAACATTTGTCATGGTTATATATTAATCGATTAGCAGCTAAGAGAGAATTTGAAGCATTAAAGAGAATATATAAACTTAATCTCAATACACCTAAACCAATAGCTTTTAATCGCCATATAGTTGTCATGTCGTATTTGAGAGGAAAGGAATTGGCATATTCCAGAGACATCCCTAATCCTCGAAAAATTTTTAAAAAAATAATTAAACAAATTAGAATAATATATGAAAAATTAGGAATAATACATGGCGATTTAGGTGAGTTTAATATCGTAATCGATGAAAATGAGAATATTTTAATTATTGATTGGATACAATGGATATCAAAAAACCATCCTAATGCAAGAAAAACACTGGAACGAGATATTAATAATCTCTGTGAATACTTTAAAAAGAAATTTAAAATAGAATTTGATAAGCAAGCAATTCTGGATAATTTTCTTAAGAAATAAGTATCAATTCTCCTTTTTGATGATTGGCCCCCAAATAATATTATCCTCTAAGGAATGAGTATAATCAAAATCGTATTTCTCTAACTTGCTTTTAACTAAACGATCAAAATGTTTAACATCTGGAGCTTTTTTCAGTATCGAAATAATAATGTCAAATTTTTCCTTACCTACACTAATTAAGTTATCCAAACCTCTTTCGATATCATCTAAATTTTGAAAAACAGTGATAGTAAATATCTCATCAAATACATCTTCTCGAAACGGAATATTTTCGATATCTGCTAGGACGAGATTCACAAATCTTGGATTCCCCAATGCTTTCAATTTTAAATGAAATTTTTTCAACATATTCAGGGAAATATCCACTCCCACATACCTAAACTTGGCAAATAAATAATTAAAACGCCTCTGTACTCTAAATATATATTCCAAAAGTAAGCCTGTTCCACAACCCGCATCCAAAATGTTTTTTTGAATTTTTAACTTTTTAAAAAATCTAGCATACTTCTTTAATTGGATCTCTTTATAGCGCTTGTCATAATATTTAAAAGATGAATTATAATCACTAATGATTTTTCTTTTTTTATCTGAATACATGGGATTAGTTTTCATAAGATTTTTGGTTCAAAATCTCTATAAGTCAAAAATCACTGATAATAAGGTTTTAATTCAAAAAAGTTTTTCTTTAAATTATCTTTTCTATAATAATAATTAATTTGTTTATAAGGAAATATTATGTCAAGTAGAAATAACGACTATCAGAAATCAAAAAATCCTTTACATATCTTGCAGAATGCCATGGGTTCCATAATTATATTAAGATTAAAGGATGGCACTGAATATAGAGGTCTCTTAAAGGAGATCGACGCGTACATGAACATGATTTTAGAGGACGCCACAGAAATCATGGAGGGAAGCCCTGTAGCTAAATATAATGAAATCTTTATCCGAGGGAATAATTTATTGTTCATAAAACCAGACGCAACTCAGATTATGTAAAAAACATCGCATATTGGAATAGATCACGTTATAGATTAAATAAATTATAATCAATTCTCTGAGAGTTTATTTAATTCATAGCATATAGTCTGTTTATTTTAAAAATTTAGCATGAACTCTATCATGCTCATTAATAATAGCATATGACGCAGGATTTTTGCTATGTCCTCCCCTATAATTTTCTGAGGAAAAGATCGAGAGTAATCTATTATTGAAAAACCATTTATATCCTTCTGGAAACATTTCATGTGACCTCACAATATATTTAAGATTATTTATATTACTAAACTTTTCAAATACATCTTCTCCAAAAAATTTTATTCCAGGACCTCTAAAACTTTCAGTAAATCCCTTTATCCCTTCCTTTGGGTCATTCCAAATAATCTGCATTAATTGTTCTGATAAACTATCCCATATTTGATTCAGTTTTTCAGTTTTTATTCCTTTTAGCTTATTCAAAATTTCGAAATCTTCTGGAATTCCTCCATGAACACACAATATCTGGGTATCTATAAGAGCAGCATAAGGTAAAACATTGTATAAGGCTATAATGTCATCGAAATTTGCCTCATTTTTGAATCTACTAACAAACTCTTGATAAAAGCCATAATATTGATTCATTTCTGGAGTTTCATGGTTTCCTTTTAAGATATAGTAGGTATTTGGTTGGAGTACCTTTAAAATTAATAATAAAATAAGACATTCTAATTGATAAGGTCCACGATCTACAATATCTCCTAAAAAAATCACTCGGGAAACTTCCTTTAATTTACACAAATCGATTAACTTTAATAGGGTTCCTAAGTTGCCGTGTATATCTCCTATTATGTAGATTGGCTTCTCAACATTATTCTTAAATTCTAAAAGTAAATTCTCCTCACTAAGCTTTCTCCTTGCTTTATTAAGAATTGATAAAATTACTTTATACTCTAACTTAGGTATTTTCTGAGGTTCTTCTAATATTTTATTTAAATCTGAATTATTAATCTCGAATCATCCAAATTTGGTATTTTATAACAATCTCATTCTATAGTATTGAATTTTACTTTTTAAATTAATTTCCTACCTTTTTAATAGCAAAAAAGGTAATAATCTAATAAGGAAATTTAAATAATAGGTTTGAAATGGAGATTTAGTAGTAAGCTTGAATAATATAGATATAATTGTAGATAAATTTGAATCTCAAAAATTTAAAGAAAAAGATAGTAGTAAAAAACAAGGAATATTTTATACTCCATGGAAATTAGTTAATTTTATTGTTTCAAATGCTTTTAAATTATTTTTTGAGGAATTTTTTACTAATTCTAAATATTCTGAAATGAAATTTGACTCGAATTTAATAAAATCTCTTCTAAATGATAACAAATCAAAGCAAAAAAAGCTGAAATCACAAATAAAGAAGATAAAGATATTAGATCCGGCATCTGGTTCTGGAAGATTTCTAATTTCCGCTGCTAAGCATCTCCATAATATCTATAATTTCATAGATGGAAAAAATAATAATGATTACTCAATTAAAAAAAAGATTATTCAAGAACACATTTATGGAATCGATATAGATGAGGATGCTAACGTTATTGCAAAATTAAGGTTAGCCCAATGGCTATATAATGATTTCAGTTTTATTGGATCTGATATTATAAGTTCGAATCTAAATTTATCTGAAATTAAGCAATCTTTAAGCAAATTAGATGTAAAATTTAATCTTTTTAATAAAGATTATTTATTGAATTTTGATAAATTTAATTTTAATATTATACTGGGAAATCCACCGTATATAGAAAATAAAAAAATTTCCGATTCCCAGTTTAAAAAGAAATTGAGCGAGAATTTTATCTCTGCTTATAAATTATTTGATTTAAGTGTTGTATTTATTGAAAAATCAATTAATATTTTAAATCCTATAAATGGAGTTTTATCGTTTTTAACTACAAACAAGTTTTTAGCCGCGAATTATGGTATTAAAATACGTGAAATCATCCTTAAAAATACACAAATCAAAGAAATAGTCAATATATCGTCATTGAACTCTTTTAGACAGATCTCAACGTATCCAATAATACTTTTGTTGAAAAAAGGGCACATATCCTCTAACAATCTTTCCATCCGAAAATTTAAGAATCTTAAACATATTAACAATAATCGAGGGAATCAAGTTAGTAGTTTTTCTCAAGAAATAGTTCAGAATTTTCCTTCATTTACAATTCCATTA
>Ga0180433_10000732_pt1 | contig 55729 bp, 64 predicted proteins | sample SS_ome_8_FD_132980 | JGI IMG/M metagenome (GOLD analysis project Ga0180433, IMG submission 132980) | Hypersaline lake sediment archaeal communities from the Salton Sea, California, USA - SS_1_D_1 metaG | ecosystem: Environmental > Aquatic > Non-marine Saline and Alkaline > Hypersaline >...
CTGGAAGACATACTGGCCAATCTCTACCATTAATTGGAATGGGTTTTCTGATATTTGCCTGAACATTAACTGAACAGTCTGCGGCAATATTCCAAATTTCTGCTTTAGATTTTGCCATAATATCAGTAACTTCATTAGCCATAATTCTTAACAAACGAGGAATATGCTTGTTTAATAAATGCATACCCTCATGCTCCAATACAGTTAATACTGCTTCATCCGATGTGTTATCTACATAAGGTGGATTATATACTAATGATATAGATCCATCACGTTCTGGAGCAACTCCCATTATTGATGGGATACCAGGGTCGGGTCTTCTTCGAATTCTTGAAAACAGATAACCCCAGTAATTATATTTGAGCACATATTGCGCTACAAGATTTTTGAGTCTCTCTGAGGTATTCATATTTATTACCTCTAAGACAATCTACCTTCACCACATTCAACGATTGGATCGTAAAATTCCTTCTCGTATCGTTTTGATTGTTTCAGCAATGTTATATGGATCTTGGTCATGTACTTGAATGCCGGAGAGGTTCGGTCAAACTTATCAATTTGAGTAATGAATATTGCTGCCGTATCAATCGGCATCATTAACAGAAATTCTTCTACATATTGTAAGTTTTCTTTCTGGTATTTCGGCATTGTAGTTGTCATGTAGGTACAAAACCCTACCATTAACTGACCAAGTTTGGCATTATCATTTGCCTTTTTCAATTCCATAATTGCTGGTTTTACTGCCGGTAGATTTTCAAATACCAGCTTCGGGTTAATATCTTTCTTCTCTTGAGAAAATTCAAGGAACATTTTGGTCATGTGAGTATTCAATAAACCAGAAGCTTTATTATCAATTACTTCAAAATCAATTCCACCATTCAACTGCATCTTCCATAAATGGTCAGATAATTTTTCATAACTGGCGGGGTTAGCGTAAACAGACCCAACCTTTTGCGCCTGAAAATCATACAAAAATTCAGGATGTGTCTGTACAAATTCAATTACTAATGGATGAAACTCATTTTTAATTGCATAGTTTAAGAAGTCAATTGGACTGACCTCTGTATAAATATGAAGCTGGCGCCGTAGTCCGGCAGCATCTTCCATTGTATCCATTGTATATGCCGAATCATCTGGATTGTCAATTGAAATAACAAACCATCCTTTTGGGAATTCATAACGATGAATAGCATATTCATTTTGGACTTGCCATAACAACTGTTGTAAAGTATGATCGCCTCTGGAAAATTCATCAATTACGAATAATCCGTAAGAATCTTCTCCCTGCGGCACAAAATCAGAATACAACATTTTGAAACTGGTTGCACCACCGTTTGTCACAGGGAACGGAATAATAAAATCGTCCCTGGACAAAACGGGTGCCTTAACCATTATGATGTCAAATTGTTTTCCTGATTCTTTTGTGAGTTCTTCTGCAATCTGATAACATATTTGTGTTTTACCAACACCGGCTGGACCAACAATATGCCAACATTGTTTGTCAACATCTCTACCTTTATTCCAGGCACCGATGGTCTCTTTTACATCAGATTTGATAAGCGTCTTAATTTTATCAATCGACAATACAGAAATGTTTAATCTTTCATGGTAACTAAGTTCTTGCTGTTCTGCAGCTTCATCACTAGGCATTTTTAATCCTTTCAAACGTTTAGGGTAACATGTTAATCAAAATTTACATCGTCAAAACTAAAAACTTGTTTCGGTGGTTCACTTTCTTTTTGTGGTTCTGGTGTTGGTGTGCTGGGTGCATCATTTTCTTGTGGTTGTGATGCATCCATTTTCATTTGACCTTCACCAGTTTGTTCGGTTGATTCGCCATAACCTGTTGCTGGAGCAGTTTGTGTAGCTCTTGCAGACCAATCGAATTTTTCATTGAATTTTTCCAATGTATTCTTTGATACTTCAAGAATTTTCATAACTGCATCTTTTGGTAATTCAGCAGCAGTTTTTAAAACAAATATATCTTTCATTCCATAATTGCTGCTTTCTTGACCTTTTGTAATATTGGTCACAAATCTTTTATTGTTAACAACAGCTTTTTCAAATTTTGTTGACTCTGCTGTTGCTGGTTCGAATATAGGAGTAAGATCCATTTTATATGCATCACTCAAAAAATCTGATACTCCTTTATACTTCATGCCCTTGCCACGAATAAACACAAATATTGGTTTATTTTCATCTGTCAAAATTGGACTTCCATCAGGGTTACAATAAATGCCGGCAACTAATATCTGTGATTTACAGGTGTTGCAGTAATCATTTACAGCTCGTTCTGCTGATGTTTGTGGGCATGGTCTTGGAGAATTGTCTGGCAATTTTGATGTGCCATACCATGGCGGTGCGCCAGGTTTAAATGAGAAACATTCAGTACTGTCTCTCCGGTTTTTGGTTACGATTTTTGCAAGGATCTCTTTGGTATGAGTGATAATCATATTTACCTCATCCAAATTGTACTGGACTCCACGAATTTGAAATTTACCTGCAAGTTCTTCAACATTAATATGATTTTTTCTTGTTGTGCCTGCAATGTAAACACTGTGGAAAAACTCATCTTCTGGTTTTACGGGTTCACGACTTTCATGGCCAGTACCCATAAGATCTGCATAATCTTCATAAGACATAAACTAATTCCTCCTGCGGATTTATTTATTTGGAACTAAGCACCAATTGGTCTTGTTCCTATCATCCGGTAACGTCACAAGAGAAAATTCATAATTAAACCAACACTTCATATTCTGCTCCATCAAGCTACTTGAAATAAATTCTGATACTTTATTATAAGCTGGTAGGTCTGTTAAATTTTCATCTACGACTGTTATCGGATTTACTTTTCTAACTTTAGAATCGGTGATCTCGCCTGTAATAAGTTTGGGGTGAGGACAATATACAATCACCAATTTATTGCCAACCATTCTAAATATTTCATTTTTATAGAAATAGACGTTTGTGTCTAAATCAAATAAAACCCCATTTGTTTTTAATACACGTTCAATCGATGTATGTTGTCTACATAAAATGTTTTCGGTTATTTTTTCTTTACATACTTCACAATTTTCATGTTCCGTTGTATATGTCATTCGAATTTTAAAGTCAGGATCTGCTGCTCGTTCGAAGTATGAAAGAATTCTTCGCCGGTTTAAGAGAAATTTTATTATAGTAATTGGGTAAACTTCACAATCCATCTTTTCTAAAAATTTCTCCATTGATAATTGTTTCATGAATACTCCTTCATGTTTTTTAAGCGAGAAAAAAGCAAAAGATATGTTGATACCCTATCACTCTGAGTATCAACATCCTTTTAATCTCAAAAGAGACTAAAAGCGATGCCAATACCACAGAGTGATAGGGGCAAATGCTTTTTCATCATGACAAATATTCTACGAATATAATGAACTATCAGCTCATTACCATTATAGATACTTGTCTCTGAGTTGCTTTGGTACTTTTATCTTACAAAACAAAGCAACACGTATTACAGTGTCAGCATCAGTTTTGTTGATAAAATCAATAAGTCTGCGTTTCAATTTTTTAAATTGAGTTTCTTCAACTTGGTCCATATGTCTCCTTAAAGGACAAGTGAAAGATATACAGGCTTGGAGTTCTGAGTAATAACATCACCACCTCCACCAGTATTGGTTCGAATGATTTCTGTTATCATATTACCTTTTGTTTCAAGACGATTTTGGCTGGCGACCTGTATCGTATCTAACATTGGGGCAATGCTCAGTTTGATGTTATTGATAAAGTTGGTCATGATTTCCTTAACCTGATCAGCCGTTGCCTCTACCGGAATTTCTGGTAGGACCATTGTTGATCGGGGAAGTTCATTCGATTCCCGAAGCTTTATCAGTTGTGATCCGTAACAACCACGAATCAGCCATTTCCAATATGCAGACCAATGTTCTGCACTCGGCATAATTTCCAGTCCAATCGGCACTCCACTAAATAGTATTAGAGCACCAATCTGACCCTCAACCGGTTCGAATGCTGCTGCAAAGTTCTCCAACGCTTCTTTATAATCGGGCTGATCAAAGAAATCCCGAAGATGCGCTCGATCCCTTCCACCACGAACCCGTTTCAAACCAGATAGCCATCTGCGTATACCACCCCACAATTTGTCATACGCATTTCGCTTACGGTCAGATGGGTTAAGTAGTGCTTTTCTCAAACCAACAGGGAGAATATCTTCGGTAACTGATTGACCTTCGAAGAATCCGCCCTGACTAGATTCGATACAACATGCATTATCAAAACAACGTGATGTAGTTGCCAGCACAACACCAGACCCGCTCATTGCATGATCCTGAGCAGATTTTCCACGAACCATCATATTCGATGGAATGATTGCTGGTTGATCACTGTCGTTCTGATATTCCATTGAACCATAAGATGTTGTTCGTGTAAACTTGAGGGCTTCAGGTGGAGCAATCTCACCTAGTCCGTCTCCGACTAATGGAATAACTGTCATCTCTTCATCAGATTGGACTTCCCCAACACCAAGGGTCTTAACGAAACTCAATGTTTCCAGCAATGATGTCATGCGCTATCACCTCCAATTAATTTTTGATACTTTCCAATGAGAACGGTTTTAACAGCGTCCGGATTTTCAAGCATCTGGTTAAAGATAAATTCTGTTTCTAGATATTTGTAACTACCGACTGGCATTGGTTCAATATCTTCGGCCAGTGATCGAACGGTACCCGACTTTGAATCTGCGGAAAATACAGGATTGATATGGATTACATTGAACTTGTGACCCACATCTTTGAAATGTTTGTATACGTGCTCAAACATTCCTTTTACTGAATTTTCATAACCATCTGAAATGACTATGATGTTTTCAGCTCCGGTTACAACAGCATCGACCAATCCTCTCCAAAGCGGAGAAGCGTTTGCTGGAAATACTACACGCTTATCCTTATCAGTAAACTCTTTCCACTTACCACCAACGATAAAAACATTTTCAACATTCTCAATCGCTGATGTGATACAGAGTCCTGTTAGAAAGGGGTGCATTGGTCTTTCATCGCTACCAAACATAGAATGACTTGCATCAAGAACAACAACACACTTATCACCGAAACGTAACTTTGGCATCTTGTGCGTTTTCTTTTCGATGGCTCCTGAGATGTCATCGACGTTTTCTGTGTCATCGTTTGCTGCTTTGAAGTATAATGCTTTCCAGAGATCATATAAATCCTGTGTATCATAATTAATCTTCCGTTTCTTTGCTCCTGACCGTTTTACAGCAGCTTCCATCTGCAACCCTTCCTTGTCGGACATTTTTGCTTTGCCCATTATTTCAGAGTTGTCAATGTCGAGTTTGTATGTGTTTTTGAACCCCATACACACGCGCCACGGTAATTTATTTATGAGTTTTTTAAACTCTTTAATGTTACCGTTTTGAGCGTATTTTTTTGCATCCCAATATGATTCAATCTTCGGAAAATGCCCTCGGAGAACACACATTGGCGTTGGTTGAACGTTGAACAGATGTAACACTACTGGTTCAGCCCATGAATTATAACATCCGATTTTCTTTCGAAATAAATCAAGATCACCGTGAAGGATTTTATATAAATCCTGTTTGCCTAATGCATGTCTGACTAATTTTTGCATCTTGTTTTTGAAACCAACTGCAAGGGCATCAAGTTCATCGTTGGGGCGGTTAAACAAAAACTCCAGAATGATCTTTCTTGTTCTGGAGTTGTTGACCCTTTCATGAAGTTCCCCACCGGTTAACATCAGGAGGTTTTTGAGAGCTCTTGTCATCTGATTATCTGCAAGTTTATTAAGATTGTACATAATAACCTTGCGCTCAAAATCAGAGCTGAGTCCATCAGGAACAAGGTCCTTTCCAGTTCCGCTATCTACTGGATTAGAAAGGAGTTTGTGGGTCATAGCGCCCTTGGAAAAACCGGTGCCATTTAGTATGCTGGTTAATGCAAACAGGGCACGATCATAATCAAATAGACCGTCCCACATTTTCTTTACCGCCTCGAACTGGGCGTCTTTTTCTTCATAATATGCCCCTTTAGGAACATACTGAAGCATTCCTGAATCCAACTCTTTGCTCATATGAATCCTCCTTTGTGTTGTGTGAGATTTTCGACGAAAAGTCTTTATATCTAATTTTTTTAAATGTTAGTAAAAGTGGTATCAAAACCTCAAAAAATTCAAGGCATGAATAGTAATGAGTATAGCAAGAATTACTAGATTCTGAAGCTATACTCAGTCCATTCATAATATAAAAATTGGAGTGGTTAAAATGTGATTGTTTTAGCTTCCATGTGCCTTATGAAATCACATTAAGTCTCTCCAAATAAAAACCAGTCCTGAAAGTAGTATTGTAATCTTTTTGGTTTACAAAGTAGGACTTGAACCTACAATCGTATTCTCTAAATGAATATGCTCAACCAATTGAGCTTTTTGTATTATGAAATTACAATTAGTCTTTCAGGTCAAAATAAAAAGGGGTTAGATATATAATTTTTGGTTGTCGATCTTTTGTGTCGTTCGACTAAGGACTGGCGTAGGGCAATTGACATTACCCTAATTAATAATATTACATTATTAAAAGTATGAAATTATATAAAGTCCCCTTGTGTTAAACTATTTGAGAAGTGGTGATGTAATTATATTACTATTGAAATGAATCAATAGAGGGAATCGAACCCTATCTGTCATTTTATCAAAATGATGCTGAACCAATCAGCGTTATGAAATTACAATTAGTCTTCTCAAAAAACTTGGTTAAAAAATTAATAGTATAATTAACTAATAACTCCTTTTCATTAATTTATATATATAGATATATTTTTTATAAATGATTATGTGGCATCAACATAAACAGGTCGCTTTGGATTACCCAAATCATAAATCAATTTTTTATCTGGATAATTATCTGCTGTATTCTTCATAATCTGTTTAATACTTGATGGCATGAATTGATCGTTTTTCATTAGACTTACACCACCTTTAAATTGAAACACAACTCCGTCAGGTGTTTCGTCTACCTGAACTAATTCGCTTCGATCAACCTTTAGTTCAAATTTTGTGCCATTCTTGATGATTATTTCAGCCATTCAACTTTCCCTCTCTTTCAAGTATTTCTAATATTATTTGTGTTTTAGATCTATTGCTATTCTCTATAAACCATTCAATGAATTTTGATTTATAATATGTTCCAAGAAAATTAGATATTAACTCGTTTTGTTCATGAGTTTCTAACTGCTCTTCAACCTCTTTTATTATTTTATTCTGATTTTTATTACAATACGATTCAATATCAAGTGTTAATAAATTAATATTTAGATGTTGCCATACTAATGATAAAAATATGATATTATCATATTCTAAAAATTTAATAAATTCCAAACAAGTTTTAATTTCTATATTTGTTGTTAATTCTGGTTTTTCAGGAAATGTAAAATCATATACTTCTGTGATTTTATCAAGCATTTTTTGACAGAATATTTTTTGATTATCAAACGTTGCAGTTTCTATATCTTTTATTAAAATAGGATATACAAATTTAAAATCCACTTGACCTAGCGTATCTTGAAGGTCTATAGAACTAGATTGGTATATTGCATCATCCTCAAACTCATCCATTCTCTCATCATCGTCCATTTCAGGATATTGAACCATAGCTTCAATAAATGCTTTTTGTGAACGCTCAGACATTAATTTTCCTCCAACATCATTCCAGTAAAATAAGCATTCAACAAATCTTTTGTTGGTGATGCTTGTGTTTCTCTAAAATTGGCTTGACCTGTTTGAATAATATCTGTTATAATTTCATTTTTAGTTTTAATGTCGTCCGACATTGGTCCAAGAAATTCAGACATTGCTATTGGTGTATTATATGAGATCATTGCCCATGTATCGCCCTCACCTAAACGTTGACCACCTTCACGTCTTTTTCCAGCAGTAGGTTGTAATGTTTTTCCTACTGTAGGTCCAGTGGCTCTAGCATGTAGTTTAACATCACCAATATGTTCAAGTTTTGCCATATATAAATAACCAACCGAAACAGGATTTTTTGTTTTTGTCCCAAATTCCGGCAATGTTAAAGTGTACGAAGTTTTTAATTTTAAATATTTTAATGCTTTCATTATATTTGTATTATTAGGAGATTCGAATGGTGGAACAATTATTGGCATCATATTATTCGTTCTTATTTGTTGCACCATCATTTTAAATTGAGTATCACTCATTCCGTTCAATTTAGCAATAAATTTTGTTGTATGCTTTTTGTTGCTAGACGTATCAAGCATACCATATACATCCTTGATAAGTTTTATAATTTGTGATTTATTCTTTGATTTAGCAATCATATTTGCCATTGTTTTTGATATTAGACCACAGTATATTTCATACATCTGACCCATATTCATTCTAGCAAGAACGCCCAATGGATTATAAATAATTTCAACACTTTCACCCCAAGGTGTTTTCGGCATCAATTCTTCTTTTTCAACTAAAGATATAATACCTTTATTACCATGTCTATTACAGAGTTTATCTCCAAGTCCAATAACAAGTTCTTGTTCTATTCTAAATACAATAAGTATTCCTTTAACTGCAAGACCACGTTTAGTGAATTTTTCCTTGTCTGGTTTACCATATTTTTTATCTGTTCTTTCAGCCAAATCTTTTAATAAAGGAAACTTTGATATATCAGTATTACAAAATACATCAATATCAACAACTTTTCCGCCAGGACTCTTTTCTATAAGTTGACCATCTATTATGTCAGTTGATTCACTATCATTTTCTTCATAACCAAAAATTTCATCAATATCACCCATTGTTTTTCTGATAAGAGGCGCACCTTTTTTGGTTTTTTCACCAAGACCAACAACATATAAAACTTTATCTTTTGGATCGATATCAACTTCTACTTCTACCCCATGAAGCGATGTTAATGAATTATTCTTTACAAGTTTATCACTAATTACAATACCATCTTCAAAGTTATATCCTTTATAAGGCATATATGCACACAATAAATTTCTACCAAGCGATATTGTTCCCTGTGAAATAGCACTACCTTCTGCAATAACATCACCTTCTTTTATAGTTTGGTTTGGGGCAACAATTGGATTAAATGTACTTAAAGTATTTTTACCTGATCCTGATTTGAGATGTACAGGCAGAAGACTAACTTTCTGTATCCCTTTTCCTCTACATTGAATAGTTACATAATCAGATGTAATACTTTTTATTTTTCCTGAACATGGTGATCTTTTAATGAAACTATCAGATAAAACATTAGTCAATACTGATTCATATCCTGATTGAACAATTGGTGGTTCAGGATTTTTTAATGGCAACATTTGTTTTACTTGGTTTACTGCCATCAATACACGATTACCATCATCATTTGTTAAGAATGGTGTGAATACAGAATTTGTTGACAGGATACCTGATTTTTCATTATTATTGATCTCTTTATTTCCAAACAATCCTCTCGCAGATGTTAGATATGCATTGACAGTCAATTGTTGTGTTATCCCTACATTACTACCTTCTGCTGTATCTAATGGATCAATGTTTCCAAAGTATGATGGATGAACATTTCGAGAATCTAATTGGACAGCTTCCTTATCTGCAATACCACCAACTGATTTACCAACCGGAGAAATTTTTGTAATTGTTGCCATTTCTTCCGCTGGATTGGCATATTCCATATCTTGTACAATTTCAAGTTTATTGAACTGACTTATAATCTTACCTTCTGGTAATTGAAATTTTGCATCTGTATTGCCTGCCATAACTTGTTCTTTATATTCTGTATATTGTGCAAGAATTAATTTTTGTGCAAGATGAACAAGAATTTCAGAATTTCTGATTCGTTGATTTGTTATATCATTCGGATCATTAACATAACCATCGACTGCTTTTTGTGCCATATATTGCATAATATATTGAAGGTCTGTTGGTAATTGTTTATTCATCAATACTTGTTTTGCGATTGGATCAACAATATTTTCAACATTCAAACCGATATGATATGGTGCATTTATACGACCAGTCATTTTAATAATCAATTCAGTAAAGTAATCCTTTGTACCGAATTCTTTTGTTGTTTTATAATTAATAACTTTTGCTTGCATAAATGATTCAACTAATTCTTTTTTAAGTAGTGAATTTACATTTTCAAAAACAATATAAGAAGAAGGTATTTTAGCAAACAATTTATCTTTTGAAGGTTTATCATCAACTATACTATATTTAATACCATATTGTCTTAATATTTTATCCATACCAAATGCATATGATAAAAGTATAATTAATGGCATACGGAATGAACCCATATATATTTCAAGATATGAAAGTCTTTTCATTTTCTTACTGTAAATATGAAAGATTGAATATGAACTTTCAAATTTAGCTTGATTTGGTTTTGGAAAACTAATTGGATTCATTACAATTTGATTGATTAAACATTTCTTTCTGCCATTGACTCTAAATACTCCAGTATTTGGATCAATCTTGGGAATAGAAATTTTAACATCCTGTTTCTTTCCAAAACTATCTGTCAATGAAACCTTGATATGAGCAATATCAGATTTGTCAATTTCTCCAGCTTTTGGAGGGGCATCAACTACTTGTATTTTATCGAATTTTAATGGTATTTCTTTTTTCTCAAGAATCTTAAACGCATTAACCATATCTTTTTTCAAATTTGTTTCGAAGTCAATTTTTCTTTTTGAAAAAATATGTTCGGGAGTTTTATCATCAACCATCTTAGGAACATTCATCCCCTGAACTAATACAGATGATGACAAATCTTTTGATGGAGGTCTTTCTAAGAATTGATCTGAATACTGTTTGGTAACGGCAGACACTGCCGATTTTAAATTCTTTTTCGGAACTGATTTTGCTAATCGGATTGCTTTTTCAGTATCACCACTTGCTTGATTCAATACAGAAGCAACTGTTAATCTCTGCATATCATCCGCACTAACTTCTCCATTATTAACTTTATCTCTAGCTTGTTTATCTTTACTTAAAAAGTTTTTAATAGCACCACCGATTTTTGAATTAGTACCTGTTGGTAAATCTGGTGCAACCTTTTTCATTATTTGTGTTGTTGCTTGTTTCACTTCTGCTTCTTGTTCATCTTCAGAGTCTATAACCTTTATACGTTTAAGGTATTGAAGCATACGAGCAAAATTATATTCCTGATCTTTTACTAACAAACGATATGCAGCATTCTCAGTACCGATTGTTGTTAATAACATATGATCAAAATATACTTGATTTGCCTTTAGTTGCCTCATTAAAGGAAAAACTTTTCTGTTAACAAAAGATCGTATGTCTTTTGATGTATCCACTGCATATATCAATATTTTTTTATAGTTACTTGGGAAAGCATTGAACGTTTTATATAGTATATTTTGTACTAGAAACCCTGCTCTTTGTCTATATGATTCAGGATTATATGCATTTTCAATTGCAGTCAAATATAAACTCAAATCAAAGAAAATATTTTTGTCTTTTGGGTATGCCATATTAACTGAAAAAGGTAATAACTTTAATGATTTATATAAATCTCTTGATTGTGGATCAAGTCTTGTTACAGGTACTCTTGTTTTTGGTATTACCACATGACGCACATCTTGTTTTCTAATAGCCAATTTGTAATAATCGTTAAATAGTGTAGAGTTTTCAGAAAAATATACAAGAAGGTATGGATTCTTTGTGGATTGTGTAAATCGAATTGCAGGCACCAATCTTGTATATTGTGGTAATAGTTCGAATTTAATCATATTATTTTATCAATCCTTTTTCCAATTTTATGGATTACTTTCTTCTTCGAGAAACTAATTCTCCAGTTACTACTTTTTCCATAATAGATGGTTCGACATCTACAGATGTTGTTAAACCTGTATCGATTGCCTTGCCAACGTTTTCAAAAGCAAGTCCTTGAATAAAGCTTGTATTAAATACATCGGTTTTAATATTGAACATTACCGGATCCCATGTTGCTCCCAACCTTGCTGCTTTTGAATGATCTTTCTTGTCTCTTAATACTTGTGACGCTAAAAGTTCTAAATGAACTAAATCTAAATCAGAAACAGGTCCATATATTCCAAATATTTTTTTAAGTAAATGTGCTGGATCTTTATACATCTCACGTCCACCCATTAGACGTTTTACATAATTTACTTGTTCCTTGATTTCAACTGTTGTAAAAGGTATTGTTAATATTATATCTTCTTTTAAATATTTTAAAACAATTTGTTCTTTGTCCATTAATTCAACAGTTGATATTTGAAGTTCAACAGGATAGTCTAAAAGAATATTAAATACTATATCAGAAAATTCAATTTTGGATATCAAAGACTTTGCCCATATAATACCATCTGCTTCATTTACTTCCATCGTATCAGATAAATGATAATCACTCATATCAAGTGTTAATTTACATGGTTGTGTGGCGATCAATTTATCATCTGATTGCTGTAAATATTTCGTTATTTTTGCCATTTATTTCTCCAAGTTTGCTAATGGATCGTTATCAATTATTTCTTGCATAATATCATGTTTAGCTAATGTTGCAGCACCACCTGTATGGAATGTTTGCATGATAAGCTGTGTTCCACGTTCACCAATTGATGCTCCAGCCAATACCCCAACATAAGGACTTTTAATTCTTCTAATCAGATTTCCATAACATGTATGGCAAATCTTTGGAGATTTACAATAAATAGGAGTTCTTAAATGTATTGATTGACCAGGTCTAAAATCATCTGGGTTGAATTCCACAACTTTATTGCCTATTACTATATATCGACCAGTTAATCTACCAATTAGATCTTTATCAAGTCTCAAATTAATTGTTCTTTTTGTTTTACAATCCTTTAGTATAGGATCAACTTCAACAGAATTCAATAAGTATACAAGTTGGCGTGTGAAATAACCAGTATCAGCAGTATTCAATGCTCTATCTACCATGCCTTTTCTAGCACCAGACGATGCTTCGAAAAATTCTTTTGTGGTTAACCCGTCTGTAAATGAACCTGAAATTGGATCAAGAACCTTACCCTTTGGATCTGCAATAACGCCTTTAGCTACAAAAATTTGTTTTGGTTGATTCCAGCCTTTAGCAGAACCTGAATCTACTAGATCATATAAAGTTGAACCTTTTAATGTTTCTTTCATTATAGATTCGCCTTCATCAAGAAGAGTAAATGCTTCATCTGGCGTTGCAGTTTTTAATTTTTCTTTTATGCGACCAATACTTGCTGGCATTTCAAACATATCAAGACTTATAGTGGGTGCCATAATCGTTGCAAATTTAAAACTAATTTTTTCTAATTTAGAAAATATTTTAATTGTTGCTTCATCACCATATTTTTCAATGATTTCAGGTATCAGACCATTGATAATTTTCTTTGTTATAACATCATCTATAAATCTAAAATCCCTCGGAAAAGCATTATTGAATATTGCCTTGCCCATTGTTGTTGGTTTACCTCTATATAAAACTGGTATATACGGATCTGTTGCCTTTTCAAGATCCTCTGCCGTAATTGCAACTGGAGATTTATTGAGAGGAACATTTTTTGTCAACATATATAGGCCAACATTCATCTCTTTGCTCATTTCTATATTAACACTTTTTGAATTTTTACTACCTGCCATTCTCATCATCTTTTCTCTTACTTCAGCTTGTGCCTCAACTGTAATTGGATGATATAATGCCATTTGATCTCCATCAAAATCAGCATTGAATGTTCCTACTTGTGTTGTTCCTATTTCAATCGTATCTCCTTTATTTAATATAGGATTAAACGCTCTTAATGAACCATCATGTAATGCAGGATCTCGTTTTGCAATTACAACCCTATCTTTCATAACAATCTCAGCTGCATCAAATATTAATTGATACAAAGAGTCTGGTATTTCATCATGTGCTTTAATTGCTTTAAATAGTGTTTGTAGTGAGTCTACTGTTAGTTCAGTATCCATATAATCCTTTAACTCTTTTTCAAGTTCTGCTTGATATGGATATTTTTTAGAAAATAACATATAGTGTAATAAAAAAGGTTGAAATAATTGGACTGCCATTCTTAGAGGAACACCTATTTCATTAACATCTAATTGGGGTCCTGGTGTGATAACAGCACGACCAGAAAAGTCAATACGCTTACCCAACATATTTCCCCTAATAAGACCTTGTTTCTTTTCTACTTTATGTTTAATAAATGTATCATGATTATTTATAGCAATTTGTAATCCCCAATTCAATAAATCAAAAAACTGACCACTTGAACCAGCACTTTTTATTTGAAATGATTTTCTTAGTATATCAATATATACATCATTCAATTCATCGAGTTGAGCTTGACCGTTTTCATCTTCAAAATATGGTCTAACATCTGGAGGCAATACAGGTATTTTGTCAATGAATAATGTATCTGACTTGTATGCATGTTCAAGTCCTTTTATAAATTCTTCTCTTTGTGTGCTACCAGCTCTCCATACAATCTTTGGAAATGCTTCAATAAATGATGCTATTCCAGCTACTCCATTTTCATCTTCAACAATTTCGCCTGCATCAGTTATCTTATATGATGCCTCTGTAGAAAACCATTTTTCAAGTTTTCTTTCAAGTCTTATGATGTGACGAAGCAATGTAGGATGTATTACTTTAGTTGAAAGTTGTATAAATGAAAATGTTTTTGATCTATCAAGCGAACCTTCGGCACCAAAAATTTCTTCAGAAAATAAACCATCTGGATTAAATTCACCGCTTCTAGTTTTAATTTCTGTGCTAGTTACTGGTTTTAATCCTCTGGCAAATTTATTAACATCTAATATTTTTATTACAGCCATTAGAATCCTTTGTATGTGTCAAGATGTTTTTTAATGTTATTCATCATTCGTGTTGCATTAGCTTTTCTGCCTGCTGCAGCATGAGGTTTAGGTATATCTTTTGAATATGTATTATGAAGTCTATCTAGTTTGTTAAGAACTTCCATCATTTGATTGCTATCATATATACCAGATTTGTCATTCATTAGTTTTTGTAAAACATTTCTGGTGATTGCAATTACTCTTGCATCTTTATGACCATTTCTGTTACATATAGGAAACAATGTAGGAAATTCTCTGCCGATTCCTTTTATTTTTATAAAACATTTTGGTTTTTCCCCATATAGACGATCTCGAAGATCTTTGCTATATAAATATTCAATATCATCTTCTGGTTCGGGTGTTAAGTACCCATCTACTTTTCTAATTAATTCTTCAAGATACATGAAGTCTGATTCTGGTATAGACATTTGTGTTCCTCCGACGATGGACTTACCGTAATTTATATTTTGTTCTAAAAAAATAGGGCAAAAAAAGATGGAGCAGGGAACTGGTGCGACCCAATACAAAACCAGCATCTAGAATAGTTTTGCTGTTCCCTGCATAATCTTTTTTTAAAAATCTGAATTCATTCTATCAGTTAGTTCATCTATTTTATCATTTAAATGACCTGAAAAATATAATGTATAAAATTTAATCATATCTGATTCGACTTTACCTAATGGTATACCTGGTAATTTTTTTCCTGTAATTAAATGACTGAAATTAATTCTTGAAACTCTACCAATGAAATGACAGAGTATTTTGTGAGGCAAATTTTTCGTATTGAACCCGTAGAAATTTTGATATTTATTTTGTATATTAATATAGTCGTGAATTGACTTAATTTTATATGTTGTATTTACAGATGGGCTACTCAATGGATAATAATCAAGAAGAGTGAATAAATATTCATATTCGCCTTTAAAGACATTTCTAAATAAATTGTTTAAATAATATGATAATATTGCAGCATGCTCAGCAGAAACTGTTTTGAAATGAACATATGTAATGCGCGTCATTTTTGAAAGTATTGGAAATATTAGACTTCCACATAATGGTGATATATAATTTATCGTTGAGAGTCTATTATGAAAATTGATAATATATTGATCTGTATCATCTCTATCCATTTTTGCTGCATTGTCTTTTTCCAATTCGTTATATATTTTTTCAAATGCAATTCCTTTCAATCTACCAAGAGTGTCATTATAACTATATGTTACCAGATTGTTTACATTGATCCCATGAATATCTTCGGTAGATATTTCATCGTCATAAACAATTGACCCCTTATAGACAGATCTTAAGAACCATTTCACAGATTCATCTACAACTCCTACGAAATATGTGATTGGATTTTTATCTTCTTCACATAATATAATGATATTGTTCATAATGAAATTAAATATTTCAATTATATGAATCCCGATATCTTTACATTGGATCGTTTTAATATATTCCCACATAAATTTATCTGTGAGTTTATATCTAAATGTTTTAGTTTTTACTACATCAAAAATCTTTGAAACAACTTCAGTTTTGATGACTTCATTTGCAAATCTATTATAAATAGTTTTATGTAGCTGTTTACCTAATGCGTATTTATCACTATTTGAAATGATTGCATATACTTTTAAATAACATGATAATTTAATGATCTGAGCTATTTCATGACCTCGAAATAAAATAGAATTTTTCTTTGCTTTGGATTCATCAACAAATTGATCATAATCAAGATTCGTATCTTCTAAATATTCATCAACATACTTCTTGATAACATCTACGTTTTCTGTTACTGTAGCTGCTCTTTTTGTTTCATCCATACAATCTTTAACAAAATTAATAAACCAATTGCTGAATGCATCCCCGTGAAATTCAGCAACTCTTTTGATAAAATCAGTAACAATATAAAATTTGTTAGTGACTGAGGAAGACGTGAGTTGTACTTTTAATGGTTCATCGATATCGCTATTAATACTCCATTCTTTTGGACCTAGTTGTTCGAAACTTATCAAATAGTATCCTCCTTACGATTTTTTACAAGTCAAAATTTTAATTTCCTTTGTGTTTATTTAATATATACCGTTTCTATATTCTTTCAAAATTTCTATAAACTTTTCTTTTGGAACTACTGATGTGCCAGGTTTTGTTACTACATAAGCAGCGCACTTATTAGCAATAAAAGCAGAATCAAGAGTATTCCATCCCATAGACAAACAAGTTGCCATAACCGAGATAACAGTATCCCCTGCACCGCTGACGTTATACACCTCAACTTCCTCTGAATCAATATCCCAACTTTGGATTTCATCATGTAACGTCATCCCCCTTTTACCTTTGGTTTCAAGTACATATTTACTACCACCAAGAATTAGATCATTACTACCGCCCATTTCATTTGTTTCTTTTTCATTTGGAGTCATCAATAAAGGTTTGCCATACATATCTTTATTTTTTGGTTTTGGATCAACAATAAAATCACAACATGAGTCATTTAAAAACTGCATCAAATCAGGTGTGATTACTCCTTTGGCGTAGTCTGATACAATAATCATATCAAAGTCTTCTAAATTATGATCCACCTTTAAAGCTTTAATAAGAGTCCTTGAGTCTACGTTTTCAATCATTTCTCTATCAACTCTAAGCATTTGAATTTTTCTATCGCTGGCAATAATTCTTTCTTTTGTAATAGTTGTTTCACAATCGCCAATTAATAACGGAGCAACATCCAAGTCAATTAACTTATTCAAAATGATCTTGCCGTTATCGTCATTTGCAATCGATGATAAACATACTACATTTGGACCTAGTTCTCTAATATTCCGTACAACATTTCCACACCCACCCAACGTACTATGTTCATTTGTTACATTGATTATTGGGACCGGTGCCTCTGGTGAAATCCTATGTACTTCACCCTCAACATATTTATCTAACATGATGTCGCCTATAACAAGAATATTAATATCTTCAAGTTTTTTCATAGATTCTAACCTTTAATTCTCCTTTTCTATTTGAGTCCATATTATACTATATTTTAAACTATAAATTGTTTTATAAATTAAAATATAACATAATACAATTAAGAAAAAAAATAAATGATTTTGTTATATATCATATATATTTTTCTAAGATAGTATGAGAGAGGTAATCCCGCTACCCGTTCTGGGAGGTGACTTTGCGTCCTATTCTTCCGAATAGTTTGCCTTTTTCTCTCATCTGTTTATTTATTTGTTCTTCATACTAAAGTAAACATCTTTGGATGTTTATTCAGTAGTCAGATCAGGATAAACTAAGTTTGGATCAACAAGACCGAAACCTTGCAGCCACGGTTTGTCCCTGGTACCTGCAGTTGCTGATGAAACGCCGAACCCACCACTTGTAATATTGGACCGGCTGTTATCAGTTTTGCTGATTTCAGCGGCAGTTGTATTAAAACCAATACCCCAACCGAAGGAAGATACGTCACGAACCGCACCCTGAGATGTGAAATGCATCACATTACAACCATTTTTCATAGCTTCTAAAGCTGCTTTGGCCATTGTTTCAACCATGGTTGTTTTTGGGTTTTCTGAACGCGCAGTTACGAAACCTTTAAAGTTGGCACCAAGATACTTTTCGCGGGTCATAAGAACTTTGATCCAACGGGTTTTCCCATCATCGGCCAGGTTGGCATCTTCAACAAGGGGATTTGCAACCTTGAATTCCGCCGATACTTTTTCAACACCTTTTAGCATGGATTCAAGGGCACCTTCACTGTACCAACAGGAATACATGATGATTTGTTCAACCGGCTGAAAAGCGGATGAAGGAAGGGGTTGACCGAAGTAATTGATTACAGGACCGAACTGAGGACTACCTGGATTGGCGAATGCTCGACCGGCACTGAGGTCGGCTGCTTCATTTACACTATGATCGCTAAGATCAATACCACCTTCAAGTACGCTTGTTTCCTGGCCACCGACTTCAGTAGTCTGTCCGCCGACCGTTGTGGTTTGGCCGCCGACTTCAGTAGTCTGTCCACCAACTGTTGTGCTTTGAGTAGGACTAATATCACCTACAGTGGATGACGCAGTTCCATACCCAGTTCCACTACCACCATAACCAACTCCGGTTGCTGTTGCGGCGGAATCCGAGTTAACGTCTGCCATTGATGTTGCCGGGATAGTAAACATGATAACTGCAAAAATCATTATGAACGTTACGAAATATTTCTTCATAATTGTTTATTCCTTTTCTTCATGTGTGTTTAATTAAATGAAAATCTATGATTTTCTTCAAAAGTTAAAATTGCCAAAATACAATTAGTCAGAAAGGTGTGAATTCGCACCGGTGTTGATTGTTACGGTTGTGGAACCGCTGGTTTTATTAATATTGGCATTCAAGTATGCGCCGCCGCCTGCACCATCAGTTACACCATCATAACTAAAGCTGGAACCGCCGCTTACAAAGGCGCCGTAGTTATTGGTAAGTCCGCCATTGATTCCACCATTCCCGGTCATATAAGCGCTCTTGCTGTCACCGCGATGATTGGTATCAAAATATGATCGAGTAGAAGTTTTGCCGTCGATGCTAAGGTTGTTTCCGTAGGGATCGATGCTGACTTGTGTATGACCTTCAGTCGTAGCAACGCCACGTGTAGATCCATCTTCATAATTCATACCAAAACATGTGGTAGTATCTTTGAAACTACGGCCATTGTAGAAATCAACGCTACTGCTATTACCGGCACCGATTCCACCAACAGAATATCCAACTTCATTGGCGCTGTTGCTTTGATTTACATTGCCTTTGAAATAAGTATTTCCTTCGATGATAGATTTGGTACCACACCAAAAAGGACCAGCTGCGGTAACACCACCTGCATATGCATTGCCGGTGATTGTTGACTTTGCTCCGGAGACGGAGGTTGTTCCATAATCACGGGCATAAGTACAAGTATCAGCTTCGCCGCGCGCATATCCGAAAACTTCTGCTTCGGCCCATTCAGAACCAGTGGTTGCTGCATTAACATTAAAACCACCACCACCAAGAGCGCCGGCACTAGCGGAATCATTTCCATAACCATGATTGCTGACGGAGTAAGAGTGATCGGGATCGGCCGCCCATCCAGAGCCGTTTGCGCTATCGGAAACATGACCGTTACAATTAGGACCATCACATGCCAGGGCAAAACCGGGTACGATTAAAGTTGCTGCTAAAGCTAAAGTTACAATAAGTTTCTTAAAATTCATTTCTTTTTCCTTTTTTCTTGAGTTTTTGTTTTTGTTTCTAAATTCAATTGACATAGCTATGTCCACTGAGTGGACGGGGTACTACAAATTAAAATTGTTTCTTTTTCACTGTCGTTTGGACTTGGCGTTTTTGCTCAAGTCGTGCTTCTTCACTTACCTGAATCACACCCTTTTCCATTAGGGTTTGGACTGTTTCAGGTGATTTGGTTTCTTTGTTTTGAGGATCAGGGGCTACATAGCGATTTTCCATTACCGGACCGACTATTGTAGTCTCTGTATCCTCAGCGATTGCTGCGCTGACCAACAATACTGACATACAAACAACCAACATGATAAACTTCAATAGGTATCACCTCCTTCTTCGTTATAGAGTAAACTGTACCTGAAATGACCAATTTGCATTATCGCTTGTTTGTTTACTAAAAGCGATATGTTATGATCGACATCTTGTACATCCGACTGACATGGTAATGCATATGAAAACTGGCGATATTTCATATTACTTTTATTTAATTCTTTGCCTGTTTTCATCACATTAGAATCTCTTAATGTAACATTGGCTTCTTCATATAGAGAATATTCCAAACCCAAAGGATTTCGAATTTCAATCGTTAGATTGATGTATTTTATTTCGTCTAAATGAAAGTCCTGATACTTTAAGAAGTCTATATATGTGGGTTGACTGACGATAGTTCCATCTATATCATTCATAACTTTTAATGAGGAATAATAAAATAGAACTGTTATTGGATGCTCTATGCCATTTAGGACATAGTGCGGGTTAGGCATGATTCTTCCGATTGGATCTACAAACTGTGGTTTGATTGTTGCACACCCGGTGAGAGAAAATAAAAGGATAAAAATAATTATTGTATAACGGCGTAACATATGTCGCTCCTTTCTTATAAAATTAGCGCAAGTTATCCTTCTTCAATAATTAATATATATAGACATAATTTTTATAAATGAATTATTTGACGACAAACTTACGAATCATAGCCGTAACAACCGCTTGATCGATAAATTCGCCAGGGCAGGTGAGGTCTTTATTATCAGATACTTCTCTATGAAATTTGATTTTATTTGGAGCAAGGTTAAATAGTTTTAACATAGGATTTAATAATTTATATGCAAGGATTTCATAACATCTTTTTTCAGGTATCTTAAAATCATATGAACCCAATAGAGCAACATGAATAGCACGATTGTTTATATCATTTGAAATATCATCCCATTCACAAAGATATGAAATTGGGCGGCATGCAATCGGAATGTAATCTTCTTTAACTTTTTCAATTACATAATGATAATTAATATCAGCTTGTTTCTTTTCCATTACACCTTTAAATAACGCAGGTAATTGATATTTTGAATTATCAATTCTAGCACTGGGAATGTCATATATTTCTGCTGTATGATGCAATATAATCCATTTAACTGACTGACGCCTAATATCCATTAGGGCAGGTTTAAAAGGCATTTTCATATTATTATATCCTCGTAATTAATTATCAAAAGTATCGCTGCTACATGTAATCATATGTGGACTACCTCCACCACAACATGTATTAAAATCACCCAATCTTACTGCTGGAAATCCATTAATAAATGTATCAGGACTTCCCTGCTGCGTTATCCAGGTGTTTGATCCACAACAACAACAATGTACACCATTATCAACACCATTTGCTCTCATAGCATTAAGACCGTTTATATAGGTATCTGGACTTCCACTTACTGATGGTCCAGAAACTGTGTGAGCACATGCAGGGCACCCATGTGCATCAGCTGGATTGAATTCTAAATCGGTTAATCTACAGTATCCTGGCATTACGTTATTGTCACCTTTTTATATTGTATTCTGATCCTTGTATTCTTTGGTTGTGGGTCTAAGGTCATATCATAAGTAGTTGGTGAATCCTTATCCATATAATATGGATTCAAAAACTGTGCGTTATCGCATAATTCTACATAATCACATCCAGTGCAATCCCAGGTTTGCGAGTCACCATATTCAACTCCAAAACATTCTTTTTGTGTTATAGGAACATCTGCGGTTGCATCTTCTGGTAATGGCAATAAATATTCAATATGTGCAATCGTTGGATCATCTGGAAAAGTAAATTCATTGGCTGCTACATCATCATCGGTAATTGTATATACTGTTCTTTTTATTTCATAATCAACAGATGTCGGTGGTGTTAATGTTAATAACTTACTCCACCAATCTCCCCTCAATATTCCAAGCTGTGCGCCAAATAAAGCACCTAACGTTGATGTTGAAACTCTATATAATGCTGATTCAGAAATATCTGCTCCATATTGTTCGGATGCTGTAATTGTTGTTCTTACCAAATAACTTTGGTACATTTGTAATTGTTGTGGAGATCTTAAAAGATTATTATCAGAATTATATAATGGTGAACAACCGAAACCAACAAGAATTTGTGTTGTTTGTATATCTTTTAATATTTGAAATTGAGTAGCACATGCTTGCCATTTTTTCCTGGCAATCCTTTCTTGTGCATTCGGTACGGCAACAAATGTTATTTGTGATGCAGTAGAATCAACAAGTATTCCAAGATCATTTGCAATATTATAACATTGAACAAGTGTTCCTATTGATGTGCTGTTTAATCTCCATGGTGTTTTTACGCCATCTCCGATATCTTCATTTTTAGAAAAGCTGGCATTTGATACAGTGCTCGATGTACCAAATGATTCGAACACTCGGCGTATTAGATCCCAATCACCCCAAGGATCGGTGAATAATTCAGCAAATAAATAATTCAATGTGCTTGAAATATCATCTGGGTATTCTAATAATTTAAATGCACCATAATAAAATAAAGATGGTTCGATGCATTGATATTCTACAATTGCCATGACTTCTCCTTTTTATGTTACAGTTAACGTATGATATGTCGTTGATATTGTTCCGCCTGAACCGTCATTAAGTGTTATTCCGTATCTAATTACGGTTGCATTAAAATATTCATTATAAAAAGCGGCTGATGATGGAGTTAATGGATCGACAACTGGATCTGGTGCAAATGATGAAGTTACTCCATATGGCAATCCTGATGGAGGACTTAATACAGCAAAACCACTACTTGCAACATGAAATGAATCGCTTCCACTGCCGATCGTTATAGTCGGTATATTTATATACCATAATTCAGTGTAATGATATCTTAATATAACATCAACGATTCCCAAATTTGATGGGTTGTCTGTTTTAAATTGGTCTATTGTTGACCATGGAACAAAATTAATAGTATCTGCAATAGATAATGTTCCATGCATAAATTCATCTATATGAAACCATAATTGAGCTGGAGTCATGCCTGTAGCAGCAGTTCCTCTATATAATGGTTTGATTGCTTCAAAAATAAGACTAACGACATCTTCCATATTCTTTAAAACAATATATGCAGTCATCAACATATCCCATCTCATTGTACTTTCAATATTTTGTATGGGATCGATTGTTTCATCGAAATAATATGCCATTGCATCAGGATCTAATAATAAATTAAGATCTTTTGATTGATCATACATCTGTGCATAATCTGATGCTAATTTTGAAGCTGTAATTGGTTGAAAACCTCCATCAATTTGTCTTGGTGGTTTTGATGGTGTAGAACCACTTGGACTCAGATTCTGATATATATGTGGTTCGAAAACAGACATTATATCAAACCAATTATTTCTATCCGTAGGGTCAATAAAATATTTAGCAAATATATCATTCATCATATTAGCACGTTTGGTCATCATGCCATGCATAAAAAAGATTGCTCCTAAGAATAATCCTGAACCATATGTTGTTATATTTTGTAAACCCATTTTTATTCAACCTTTTTAATAATATTTTCAAAAAATTGTTCTGCGTGTTCTAAAACTTTATCTTTATTATCTACCAACCATTTTTCATAATCTTCAATTCTTTTTCTTATTTTTTCTCTTTTTTCTATTGACTCTGGAAGATCTTTTATAGCGTTTGAAAGATATGAATTTATATATAATTTAGATAAAAATGTATCAATTTTCATATCTTTGCGTGTAGTTATGTCAATTTCACTATTTGCATCAATTGTTATATCTCCATCAATCTTTACATTTAATGGTTTCTTTAATTGTATAGATATCTCATTGTTTTTCTGATTGTATGTAATTGATGCTGTTGCACTTTGTTTGTCATCATATAATGTAATTATATTTGTTTCATTAAATACAAGATCATTTTTTACTGTTGGAAATTCGTTTTTCATTATGTATCCCTTCCGCCTAATGGCAATGCTTCTTCTGCTTTATCTGCTGGATTCGCCATTCCTTGTTGATCATGTCTTGTTGAGCCATCAGTTGCAATTTCAGCACCAGCTCTCATATTAATTCTAGCAGATGCTTGTTCATTTAAATTAAGACCTGATTTTATATTTATATCTCCTACGTCAGCTTGAGTATATATATTACCACTTAATGATTTTATATTAATATCATAGTCTGCACTTATGTAAATACTAGCATGACTTTTAATTTCAATATCACTTTGAAATTCGGCTTGAAGTTTTCTTTCATCTATATCAATGTGTAGAAAATCTCCTTTATATGTTCGTATTAAAACTTTTTGTTTTCCAGCACGTTCATCAAGTAAAATAGTAGTTTGATTACCATCTATTTCATATACCGATTGTTGGTCGCCTGTTGGAGGATCTGTTAGTTGTCGTTTTTTCCCTGTTATTTCAACTCTTTCATCATTTTCATCATCAGAAACAACGATTGCTCTACCTTCATGTGATCTTAATATTGTCCATTTCTTTTCATAGTTATCACCAACTTGATTTTCAGGTAATACTTTTGTGTTTTCTATATCAAGTGCTCCAAAATAATATGGGCGATTAATATTCCCAGCTTCAAAAAAGCACCAAACCCAACTACCTTTAGCTGGTATATATGATGTACCGGCGTAATAATTATCATTCGTTTCAGATTCCATGTTTCTTCCGCCGAGTGGATTGTTTGCAGGTCTTGCCCAAATTCCATCTTTGGTACTATCTAATTCTGGCATCAAGTCGGGAATCCATATAAGAACTCTTCCGAACTGTTCTTTGTCTTTATTGTTGACAACTTTCGCTCTATAATTGCCATAAAGACGTTCTGAGACGCCATTATCCATTTTATCTAAATACCTTTTTTGTTAATTCTATTAATTGACTAAATGCTCTTTCATTGTATTTTGAAATATATGTTGGGACAACTTTTGATCCGCCAATACTCGCACATGTGATTGTCATTAAAAATCGTGATGGATCTTCTAATGCTGCCAACATATTAATACCAAAAAATCTGTATATTTTAGTTGTAAAACTATATGGTTTAACACCAGGCATAACTTTCAAATCAGATAATGCTTTTAAGAATTGTGTAATACTTGAATAATCATAACTCAATATCTCATTCATTTCTGGTTGATAGTTATATGGCGCTACTGACGATGCTTTTCTCAATAATGATCTATCGTTACCATAACCAAAAAATGAAGCAAATATATAACATGACAATAAGAATTTTAATTTTGGAATACCCGATGAATAAATTTCTGTTAACCCGTATTCTTTTCCAAATACTCTTACAAACATCGAAGTTAGAAAATCAATGATTGGTTTCGCATACAACTCACCAATTTTTACTTGCTTTGTTACTAACTTTGAAAAACCATAACCATAAACAAGTGCTGCATATAAATCGTTTGGATTTAAACTTGCAATATCTTCAACATCAAAAGGTTTTAAATTTATAACAATACTTTTAGTAGGTATGTTAAATGTTGATGTTAGTGGATATTTTTCAAAATTAACAACCCTTATATTTTCTCTTTTTTGAACGTTTCCTATGTATTTAAATATTTTATCTTTTGCAAAGTGTTTAATTGATTTTTGTTTCAAAGTCAAAAATGTAAAAATATGTCTTGGACTATTTTCTTCCGATTCATATGTTTGCAATGACGAACTGGGCACATTTAGTAAATTTGGGGTTTTATTCATTAACTCAAACTTATCTTTTATTACCATTCTTCCCCCTACCAATCAACAGACGTCAAATCATCAACGTCTTTCTTTGGAAAATTTGCCTGATTCATTTCAATGATTGCTGACAATGATGGTATCACAACTTCTTTCAAATCAAAATCCTCAAGCGAATATATTTGATTTACATACATCAATAACTCCCATAATATAACTGTGCCATATTCATCAAAACTTAAATAATCAGGTTTCCATCTATATTTTGCGTCCATAACTTTTACAGTGGAATTTCTAAGTAAAAAAAATAAATACTTCTCAATTGTTGCGAAGGTTGGTGATGGAAACGAAAAGAGGGCATTGTCAGTTTTATATCTATCTGCCATTCTCTCTATACTAAATGGAGATCTTATAAACTTCTTTGCTTCTTTATCTATTGTATAAGGCATTTATTAACCCTCTGCTAATTGATAATCATCCCTACTCCAAGCACAATTTGTTTCATGAACAACTAATCTTTCTTCAATTTTAGCCAAATCAGCTTCATCAACATATTTTGAAAATGTATTAATAAAATATCTGTAATCTCCTTTTATTAATTCAACAGGTATACCAAGTTTGCCATTATGAAACTTTTCATGCATACTTTTAATCAAAGTAACATAACCAATTTTATTTTGAAAATGAAGCTCGATTGCTTCATGTGCTATATCAAATGTACAAAATTCTTCACCACTTTCTATTCGTCTGTTAACTAAAGCACATACAAGAACATACATAGAAGGTAAATGATGATGAACTTCAATCGATAAATCACTTATTTTTTCGTGAGTTATCATACATTCATTTATTTGCAAAACATCAATTATATATCGTTTCCAATGACGATATTCAATTGAACTACGAACCATTCTTTCGCATCCCTTAACAAATTTTTTATAATCACTCTCACTTTCAAAATTACTGATTCTCAATGATAAACTAAATGGATAATTATCGCTATATAATTCAAGAGATTCGACATTTGATTTTACTTCAAGTTCATCTTTTATTTTACTTAAATCAATTGTAGTTTCCATTATCTTCTAGCTCCTGGTTTCAACATATTCCATAGAATGCCCATAATAACAACGCCAACAATAATAAATGGAGATGATGCTTCAACCCAAGTTTTAGAAGCACCAACTGCTGTATCAATTACTTCAACTGCATTATTTTTAATTATTTCTGGATGTAATTCAAATAACCAGTTTAAAGTTGACTTTGCATATTTTTTAATAGAAAATATATCGGGTGCAAATGGCAAACTTGATAACACTGGTATGAGTACTAATAACATAGCAATCCACCCAAAGATTGCGTCAAGTAAATGAGGTTTTGGCATCGTTGGTTTATTTGAATCAGGTTTTGGTTTCAATTTTCTAAATAGTTTAATAAGTAATTTAATGCCATCTTTAACGCCAGTCATAAAATTAGATGGACTAGTTAATGCTGCTCTGATACAAACTGCGGTTGCGCTAATACTCGATACCTTTGCACTTATATCTGGAGAAGAATTAGATATGACTTTATACGCTAAATCGTAACCCTTTCTAAATTCTGGATTCAATTTAGTCCCATATTTTACAATCTTATCGTTAGAAACTTTTGGTATATTTCGTACATTACCATTGCTTATATTAGTTATAATATTTTTTAGTTTCATAGGATTCATTTTTTTAGCAAATGAAGCTATATTTTCATCTAGAAATTTCAACTCAGAAATAGTTTCATTTTCAAACATAGGTATAACATCGTTAGTGAATTTTTCTATTTTTTCTTTAGAAATAGATTCGCCAATAAGCTTAGTCATTTTTTCACGTTTTACTTTAAATATAGATGATGCATTCCTTTTTGCATCTTCAATATCTTCATAGACTTTAGCTTGTGCGAATGTGTGATATAACATCGTATAAGGGATCATAGAACACAACCCTTTTAATTCTTTCATACAAAATGCCACACGTCTATTTACATCATCGGCAATTACAATACTACCCCAACCCATTTTTTGTAATTTCATCATTTCTTTAGCTGACGAATAAAATGTATCTGATAGTTCTGCCTGATTAGCTAATACAAAAATATCTTGTACAGAATCAATATTCATCATATTTCGTTTTAACAAAATATCTTTGCGAGGATCGCCAGTTACAGTTGTTGATGCTGATACAAATGGAACTTTAGTCCATGCTTTCATCCATATTCTATATAACATATTTGTAAATCTTCTACCTGAAAGGATGGCTAAACGTTGTATCAAGTTAATTTGTTTGTCATACATTAACAATTGAGCTAATGTAGCATCAGATTTTACTGCATAAGGCACAACTTTAACACCAATTACCCCAGTCATTTTATTACCTTTTTTATCAACTTGATCTATTTTCATCCATGTTGGTTCAAGACTAATTGTTTGTGTGTTAAAAGCGTCTAATCTTACTGTTGAATCTTTGCCTTCGTCTGGTTTTGTTGATAACTTTCCTCTTTCTTTAGCAGCAGCCATTCTTTCAGCATCTTTTAGTTTTTCATTATATTCGAACGCATCATCTCTTGAAGTATCTTTTTTCTTTTCTATTTCTTTTTTCTTTTCTTCTTTTTCCCACATTTCAGGGCTTTTTATAGTTGGTTTGTTACCTGGTCCAGTAACATCATATATCTTACTGGCTTCATGTATAATTTCATCATATAAAAATTCTGGCAAATCTATTTCAACATTTTCTCTTTTTATAAGTTTCTTATTTACAATTCTCCAGTCACCGCCAGATCGTGGCGAAGTTCTTATTCTTTTTAACATATCAGTTAGTCCATAGACCATAATATAATTCTCTAAAACTTTACACACACCAGGCACAACATTTTTAGATATTGTATTTGATACCAATAGTGGATATAGGGAAATCATTGTAACTCCTCCGATTTATAATAAAAACGCCCCTTTCTTTTTAGGTCGTTCTTTAACTTTTTCTTGTTTTTTTGGTTTCACTTCAGATTGTTTTGTAATCTTTTGTTCGACCTTTGCTTTTTGTATTTTTGTTTTTTCTTTGTTAAAAGGTTGAATGACATCTTTATATTTATCTTTTTCACAATACTTTTTATATGAACACCATTGACATTGAGTCATATCAGACCCGATTGGATCTGGAACTGTCTTTTTATCAAGGGCATCTTTTAGCATTAAGGCACGATTTAGGAGGGATTCTGCGAGGTGGGGTTCTATTGGAAGATCAAAAGGAACGATTTGTCTAAGATTTCTGAATACATATACAATCACCACTGTATGGATTTTGTAACCATATTCAGTGTTTAAAATATGAGCATAAATATTTCCTTGTAAGAAATGTTCTCTTTGACACTCATAGTTAAACTTATCAGGATCGACGCTTTTAATCTCATATAAGAAGCCATCTCGAATCCCATCAAGTCGCCCCTTGGTTTTAAACTTTTCACTTACAATTGTTTTTTCTTTTTCTGTAAAATTGTAAATGTCTTGAATAACCGCATGTAATTCATCTCCGACCCGTTGGAACATATATAACCATGAAAATCTAAACTGCTCTTCTGGATCGATTGCATATCGAGATCTTGAATAGTAATTCTTTCTCATGCAACTATACAGCTCACCTACTGAAATATAAGGTCGTTCATAAGACTGCATTTTTTTGAAATCATCAATGAGTTTTGTCCTCATCATTTTTTCAAATTTCTTTACATTGAAACCTCTCGATTTCGGGACAGTCTTTTTTGCATTAGGTGGAACATATGCATGAATTTGAGAATCTTCTAAAATTTTCTGTGTTGCTTGTGCAACTTGCTCTTTTTTAACTTCGGAAGGTTTTCTCCGTTTTAGAGCATAACCTTCCGAAGCTTTTTTTTGAGTTTTTAAATAATTTAGTAAATCTGAGTAGTCTTTGCTTAGACTAGTCATCGCTATCTAAAATTAGATTTGCAGTTTCACATAAATTGTCGCGTAAAATTTTATATGAATCCTCAACAATCTTACCTGACCACTCATTTAATGCTTTTACATTTTTAGATTCATTTAGCATATTAGCGATCATAAGATTATCAACAGCCAATCTAAAAGCTTTCTCTCTGATTGCATTTTCAATTAAGGTAGGAATATCGTGTTCCTCTCCTTCTTTGATAGTTACTTTTAGTTCATTTTTAATGTCATTTCGAGCACGTTCAGTTTTTACAACAACGCTGGCAGCTTCTCTTGCAGATTTTGCAAAACCCCTTGCGTTATTTAACAACATTTTACTTGACATTTTTTCTTCAAGCATCTTTGGGCTATGATCAGTCATTTTTATCATTTCAATAAAAACTGACATTAACGCTCCTTTAATTGACAGGTAATCTTCTTTTACTAAAGGACAGCAACTATCAACATTTTTCAGAGGTTTCCCAAAGAATACGTAGTCAAGCGCATAGAAGTTCTCTAGAACTCTAATCTTAGATTCTTTAGTTAACATTGTGGAATATCCTCCCTTTACTGGTTATTATAATTAAATTGTGAATTTTCATCTTCGAGTACCTCAAGCATAACACGCCTTGAGTCGTTTGGAAATTGTGTGTTTTTGATTGCTAAACACAAAACTTTAAGAGCATCAATTGTACGACCGCGTCTTCCGATAATTTTACCGCAATCTCTATCATGTACTCGAACTTGAATTATAACAGCTTTTGTAGAAACTGTTGTCTTAACATCTACTTCGTCTGGTTTATCAACTATATTTTCAGTTGTATCTTTAACAAAACTCCTCATCATATCAGACATGTTGGCCATAACTTAATTCTCCTTTTCGGCAAACTAGGTAATTCAAATTTATATTTTGTTCTAAATGTTAATTAGCATTAGTCAATATCTGGGTTGTATTTTTCTATGATTTCAACTTGTATCGCTTCATTTGCTGCTTCATCGAATTTTTGTTTAAATTCATCGTCTGTATTATACATTACTTCAGCATCTTTAGTCCTGAATTTCTTTTCAGGATAATTGACTAATGAATTCCAAGCACCTGCTTTTAGTCGTTTTGTTTCCTTTAAAAAATTGAAATTTGTCCAGAAATTTGAAAACCCTGTTGTAAATGAACCAACTATTTCTACTTCAATGTTTGGTGGGAATAATTTATTTTTGACACATTTTACTTTGTTAATTACTCCATCAAAACCATACATCTCTGGTTTCAATTGAGTTTTGACCTTCATTTCAAGTAAGTGAAATGCATTATATTTTAAAACAGTTCCACCAGGCATATCCTTTGATGAAGACATAAATTTCAAATCCTTTGGTGCAGCAAATTGTCCAATGCTAAGTACATCTCTTAGTTGGTTTACCGCAATTAATGAAATATTATATTGAGCACATCTTGCAACATATTTCGGTATAAGAATTGAAAGCATTCTTGCTTTATAACCAATTACTTGATTTACATCATCTGCTTCTCTTTCTTTTTCAGATAAAGTGTTTGCAATACTATCCCAAACTACAACAGATGGTATATGAATTAATTTTTTCTTTTCCTTGAATAAACATAATCCTTCAAGAAATTTAAATACTTTTTCAACTGTGATATCGGGATATGGTTTAATTCTTGGAAATCTAACTCCAAGATTTGATAATCTGACTGCAGTAGTTGCTTCTTCTGAATCAAGATATGCTCCAATCAATTCGCCACTAAATTGTCTTTGTGCCTGACCGAGTGTTTGAATTGCAAGCATGCTTTTCCCACTACCAGGTTGACCTACAATAATATCTAATGCTCCAATCGCAAGACCCCCACCAAGAATAGCATCCAATAAATCAATACCAGTAGGGATTGTTGATTTAATGCCTGAATCTTGTTTCATTTCAACCTTATCTTCAAGAAATTCAGAGAATTCTGCATATAACTCTTTTGCTTCCTTGTCATCAACATTTGTTTCTATGTGAGCTGGCATTGGTTTAGCAATTTCTGGAGTTTCTTCTTTTTGTTCGGGTTCGTCTTCAAAATTCAATTCGACACTTTTTAAAATTTCAGTTGTGTCAATTTCAGGTACTTTTTCGTCTGTCATTCTCATTCCTCCGTTTATAATACCGGTGTATTTACACCAGGAATTTCTATATCATCATACTCTTCAAGTTCATGTCTTACAATTTTCTCTTTAAATTTTTGTTGATCTTCTTTAAAACCCTCAACTTTTTTAGCAACTTTTCTAATGTCAATCATTTCTTCAATATCTTCAATGCCATCTTTTGTTTCAACTTTACGTCTAATTTCTATTTCCTCTCTAACACTTTTTGTTATTTCTTTTCTCATTTCTAATAAAGAGTTGAATAAGGCAGTAATAGATTTGACTTTTTCTTCAAAGAATCTTACATATCTAGCATCTAGAGTTTTCGGTATCAAACGATCAATACTCTGTTTAATTACATTAAGTTCTTCAATCATTTCTTTAATAGCATTACGATGATCATCAAACTCATTTAATAGTTTTTCAACATGATCTCTTTCCACGATTTTCCTCCAAAAAAATTTATAGTTTGTTCTCTGTTATATCAACAGGTGCCGTATCTGGTTTTTGATATTCTGATAATTTTACTAATTCGTAACTAACTATAGCATTAATAATAGTATCCCATGTTTTTCTTGTAAATGGTCCATCAGGCAAATCATTTCCACGAATCCAATCTTCTCCAGCTCGCGCTTTTCTCGAACTAACCTGACACCCAAGATAATCTTTATTTCCATTAGAATATTCAACTGCAACAATAAAATATCGATTTTCTTGTGTATATAAACAGATTTTTCGTTTAATTGATTCTTCGTTGCCCTGACCGCTAATTTCCTGAATAAAATTATTTATATCACCTGGATATACCAATTCCTTTAACCATTGATCGAGCATTTCCATTTTCGTTAGTTCTCTATCATTTATTGATGTTACTTCTTTTTCTTCGTCCATTATATTCTCCTTTATAAATCACATGAACCAGTTGCACATTGAACTTGTTCTGTTGCAAGATCATTTTCAACCTTTTTATCTGAGATATATGCTCTTGCTTGTTCATCAGTTACTTGATTCAAAATCTGCCCATCTCTTGAACCGTCACGATAAACAGTACAACCTTTTAAATCATGAATATATTCTAATAATAAATTACTTAAATCTTCATCAGTTGTTTCTTTTGGAAGATTGATTGTTTTACTTACAGCGCCATCACAATATTTCTGACACGCAACCTGCATTTCAAAGTGATCCTTCGGATGTAAATCATATGAATCCACAAACCAATCGGGAGTATCTTCGCCTTTTTCAATAATCTCTTGATATTTTGGGTGAATATACATTCTATCGCTCACTCTATCTTTTCGTAACATTGCTTTTGCAAATAGAGGTTCAATAGCACTTGTATAATCAGCTAATAATGAAATAGTTCCTGTTGGAGCTAATGCCATTAGAGTACAATTTCTTACGCCATATTTTTTGATATCCATTCTGGTCTGAGCTGGTAGTTTTCTAATAAACGATGCTTTGCCATAAGGAATCGGATCAAATTGTGGGAATGCCCCTTTTTCAATAGATAATTCCATAGAAGCTTGATATGAACTATCTCTAATAAATCTCATAAGTCTTTCAGTTTCTGCAACTGCTTTTCGACCACCATATTTCAATTTCTTAGCAAATAAATATTCTGCAAGACCAATCACACCAATACCAATACGTCTTGATTTATGAGCATTAATATCAATCTTTTTAAGGGTGTATTTATTTACATCAATTACACCATCAAGAAATCGAACAGCTAATTTAATAGTTTGTTCAAGTTTCTTCCAATTTGTATTAATATTCCCTGTAATAAAGTTTGGTAAAACTAATGATCCGAGATCACAAACACCATATGGTCCTAATGTTGTTTCGCCACATGGATTTGTTCCTAATACTGGTTCAAAATAATATGAATTGTTTTTCTGAAAATTGGACCAATTTATAAGACCTGGTTCAGCAGATTGAACCATGTTAGTTACAATTTTATCCCAAATTTTTCTGGCAGGGATTGAACCATATTCTTGTTGTTTGAATTTAAACGTCCAATTGTCATCCGATTCAACAGCTTCAAGAAAATCTTCTGAAACTGAAACTGAAATGTTGAAATGTTCTAATTTTCCATGTACCATCTTTGCATCAATAAAATCAATTATTTCAGGATGTGATACATCAACATGTGCAATAGCGGCTGCTCGTCTTGCTCCACCACTTTCAATTGTATGTGACACTCCATCTGCTGCTTCAATAAAACTTACAAGTCCAGATGATGCTCCACCTTTTCCTAAAATTGGATCTCCTTTTGGCCGTAGTGGTGTGAAATTACACCCAACACCACCACCTTCAGACCATAGTATTAACGAATCTTTAATAAATTGACCGATTTCTTCAATACTATCTCCAATAGGAAGATGATAACAATTAAATAATGAACCTCGTGCTCTTCCACAATTTCTTAGGATTCTACCTCCTGGCAAAAAATCCATGTTATATATCATTTGTGCATATTCACTTTGGTATTTATCTCGTTCTTTAGTTTCTGCTGTTGCAATTGTATTTGCGACTCGTTCAGATGCTTTTGCCCAATCTTCTCCTTCTAAAAAATATCTACTTTGTGCAACTTGCAACGCATTGGGTGTTAACTCTACTTTTTTCATATAATTTTAATCTCCTTAATAATCTGTCGTAACTGTGAGGTGAAATGATTTGGTTACATCTTTTCTTCTTAACCAGAAATAACCATCAATTTGAGGCATGGTCCAACCTAGTTTAACTCTAAGTTGTTCACATGCAATGATCGAAGCAGCTCTAATTTCACATTCATATAAAGAGCCCTTTGGGATGAGAATGTTATTTTCAATTAAATATTCTAATTCACGATCATAATTAATTATATTTTCAGCTTCTAACATTTTTGGTACTTGATAATCGGCGGGTATTGGTAGCTGTGATACTTCTTCTTCAAACCAACCTAAATTTCTATTTAATTGTGCAAAAAATAAAAAGGCACGTTTTAAGAATAAATCAGATGCAAACCCCGGAAAGTTTCTAATTAATTCATCTAAATAATAATCAAATGAAAATCGCTTTGATGTTAAATCGTCGATAAATTTTTGACCGTAATTTCTCAACTCATTAATATGTTTAATTCGTTCTTCTATCATCGGAAATCTTGAAAGCGATATATTTTTAATTAAACGGTCAAGACAAGTTTCGAAACAATATCTTCCACCAGTTCTTTCAAAATGTTCAAATGAATGAATTATTAATTCCATTAATTTTCCTGATGATGAATCATTTGGTCTGATGTCTGGTTTGCCGTACCAATAACAATAATTAAGCGATGAACCCACAAATTCTAAAATGCAGGTTTTATATATATCATCTTTGGTGGGAAGTTTGGGGAATGTTGGGGATTGTTCGTCTTTCAACGCATTTGTTAAAAGATTTATTTGTTTTGTATTAATTACAACATACCTAGAATTGTTCATAAATTTTTCTGCTAATTCAAATACATCATTCACTAAATACATATCATTCTCCTTCGATTTTGTATTCATTTGTTCTAAATAGTTCGCGTAACTACTAAATATCTAAAAGGTCTTTTACCTCTTCTTCACCTTCTTTTTCGGCAGTTTCATACTTCGGATCAAGTTTTTCCATTAAAGTTTCGAACTCACCAGCGTGTACCTTTTCTTCATGCGAAACATCCAACATGAGTTTGGTAACTTTTGGATCGGAAGCTAACTGTGCAAGTTTATCATAAAGATTTATAGCGTCTAATTCCGCAATCATTCCAAGTCTAAGTATTTGTAAATCTCGTTCTTTGCCTTTTGTCATTGCTTCTACTTCACCTGTTTGGACAAACAACTCTTGTATAAATGATTTAAACCTTTCTTCTTTTAATATTTCTTTCGTAATTGGGTCCATTTTTATATACTCCGTGAAAAAAATAAGGGGCAGTTATATACCCCTTATTTTTTCATTTATTTTAATAAACACCTAGTTCTTTTAGAAAATCATCAATTTTATAGTGTTTCATTTTTAATCTTATGAACTCATAAATAGTAGGTGAATATGGTCGTTTTCTCATAAACATTTTAGCTTCAGTAGGCGTCCTATTTCCTTTTTTATGGTTACATGGTTTACATGCAGCAACACAATTATCAAAAGAAGATTTTCCGCCTTGACCTTGTGGTATAACATGATCTACAGTTAATCGTTCATTCCTTGCACCGCAATACACACATCTAAAATTATCTCTAATAAAGATATTACGTTTGCTATATGGAACTTTATTTTTATAAATCATTCTGATAATTTTAATCAGTCTCATCACAAGCGGTACTCTCATTACTTCTTCGCCTTCTACGTTTCTAATAACTGATTTATCAGAATATTTTAATACTTCGGCTTTGCCTTTTATCATTAGACAAATTGCCCTTTTCCAACTAACAACGTTTAAATAACTATAGTCTCCGTTTAAAATGATACATCTTTCCACAAGTACACCTCCTTATTTCTTATGTCTCCTTAACATGTCATATAATTGCTCAATGGCAGTTATACGCTGAGGTTTATTTAAATTTTCTTCATATAGTTGTGTATTATGTTTGACGATTGTTTTTTTATAGCTCCATGATAACTTATCGCCAGTAAGCTCTGACTGACCTTCTTCAGTATCTACTTTAATTCCATTACGTGGTACCAATGATCCCATACCAGTTCCTTCGATCATTGCAGTACTACTTTTAAATAATAAATATTGTTGTTTTTTATAATCTCTTTTATTAAATTTTCCAATATTTACCATATGATAAATGCCTTTTATTTTTTTGCCTTTAAACTCAATAACAATATGACCTGGTTTGAATTTTATAATTTCACATTTTCCATCGTCATATTTTGTTAATTTTCCAGCGCCATACTCTCCATCAGGGATTGTCCCTAAAAATAATGCTTCTTTATCTGAATGATCATGTGTTCTAACTGCTAAAACTTTTGAACCTGGTTTTTCAGGAACACCTTTTCTAACAGCAAATGACATCCAATTTTTTGATTTTGGCATTACAAATCTTAAATCATAATGTAATCTCGCTTTCTTTGCATCATGTTTTACAACAATAAATTTTGATTTAGTAGTCATTATTTCCACTCTTACCATCTATTTTCTTTGCAATCCCTGACCAATGTAATTTTTTAACTGGAATTTTCTCTATGTCTTCATCTCTTTCTTCTGTATCAGAAGTATCAGCAGGAGGTACTCGACATGCCATTCCTCCACCGCCAGACATATCTGGAAAATTTTCACTTGCTTGACATGTAATATCAGGACCCTGTGAATCAGTTTGTAATGGAGCTTCTCCTGACCCTTCAAAATTACCAGTTAATGCATCATAGAATCTATCAATTCTTTGTTGACATAAACGATTTGCTCCACATAAAATATATGCTTTTTTCAGACAAAGAAGTTTATCTTCAACTCTATCATTTTCCTTATCACATTGAGTGATAAAATACGCTTCTTCATATTCAAGAAGCTTATTAATAGCGTGGTCAATGCCTTCTTTAAATTTAGCCATTTTATTTTGTCGAACATCTTTTCTTACTTCAGAAGGTGATTTGTCTTTACCTCTCCAATGAGTAGATTCATATGCTTCATCTTTGATAGATGCGCAAAAACCTTCGGGGTTATCTATTTTGCCTTGCATCTTTTTTACGCATTTATCAAAGAAACCTTTGCTCTTTACACCACCTTTCATATTTTTAGAAAGAGATCGACCGAATTTTTTAACACTATCTTGATTCCAACCTTTTGGATATTTTTTAAAACCCGATTCTAATTGTGGCATTTGTGGTGAGTATGATGCCATTACAATCATCGGTTTATTACAACAAAAAAGCGGACCTCGCCCTTCGTCTTGAGTTTCTTGTATTTTACCACATACTTCGCATCTCATTCTTGTGCCTTGGGCATAATCTTCTGTAATTCTTGATAAAATATTATCTAGTTTGCTCATTTTTAATTTCCTCTTTAATATAGAGATCTAAATGCAACTATAATTAATAATGCTCCAAGAGCAACCATGAGAGCTTTTTGTTTAAAATCAATGCTTTCAAATGAAAATGCCCCAGTTGCTACAAACATACCAATTAACATAAGAACAAAAGCACCTCCACCACTTCCACCGCCTCCATATGCATAAACTCTATCAGCTTGTTTAATACTATCTTGTACTGAATATTTATCGTTCCCAGATGCAATCATAGCAGTTGCGCTAGCTATTCCATCATTTGTTTTTTTAGTTGGATATTTTTTGTTAAAGTGTTTTAATGCTAACATTTTATTGTGATTGAAATTCGGTAAAAACTTGCCAAGTAATTTATCAATTCTTTCAAGTGATAATTTTGGTATTGGTTTTAATGCTTTATCAAGTGCTGATTTATTTACAGTCTTGCCCTTAACGCTTTGTTTTACATCTTTAACAATTTTAGAAATAACATTTGCTTTAAATACTTTTTTTGTAAATGAAAAATCCTCATTTAGTTTTTCCAGATACCTGTCGGTTGGTTTCATTTAAATAGTTCTCCAAAGCCATTCTTGCTAATCCATATGCGTCAGCAAGATTATCATTATTAAATTCTACTCCCCATTTTTTATAAACTTTGAGAAGCATTAAATCTTTCTTGGCTCGGCCATCGCCAGTAACAAATTTTTTTAGTGTGCCTGGGGCAATAACATTATAATCAACATTTTTCTTTTTTAACATCAATCGAATTATATAATGCAAAGCTCCCATCTGTAGTACAAAAGCTCCATTGCTTGAATACGATGGCCCTTCAATACAAACAGAATGTAATCGTATAATATTTGGAATAAATTGAAATTCTTTTTCAAGTTCCATTAAACGTTCTTCTACTTCAGCTTTAGAATCAGATCCAAATAGTTTTTGTTCAATAATATTAGCATCCTTATCTAATATCATAATAGCAAAACCATTATATGATGGATCCATTCCAACGAACATTGGATCTATAACTTCAACTTTTTCTTTGTTTTTATCTATCTCGTCGAAGTTTACAGCTCCAAGTACCCCTTGTTTTTTCTCTGTATCATTAGACATAAATATAGTCTTCCTTTATTCTATAAATTCTCATAACATTTTAATTTCATTCCTTATTTACCCGTGGTCGATGCGAACTGACGGAACCCACAATCTTTCAAGATATTCTAATTGTTCTCTTTTCATTTCTTTACCTTCGTCATAAATATCACTTTCGAGAGGAACTTCTCCGAAGGGCGTTCTGAGCGAACCATTCCCATATCGTTTTCTTATTCTACCAATAACCATCATTATATCAGCCAATGCTAATTTTAGAAAATTTAAATGAACATCGTTTGGTACTCCACTATAATCAGGTGGTTGTTGTCGTTCATATTCTACCGCAATAACACCAATACTACCTGTTGGTTCAGGTGATATTCTCATAATATTTGGGTGTTTAAATTCAATAGTATAGTCAAATGATGAAAACATTTTTGTAGTCATTGCATTACTAACAGCTAATGCCCAGTCAGGTAATTCGCCTTGAGACATAGGACCTAATGGCGGATGACCATGCAAATAGTACTCACTAGCTCTTGTATAAAAATCAACTACGTTGAGAATTTCCAATCCCTGTGGATCTTCAATATAATACTCATTACCTTTTCCCGGCACACGATTATATTCTTTTGTAAGATCGAGGGATATCGTATTTTTATCAGGTACAAAGTATGAAAATTCTCGACGAGTATGATCCCTAATATATTCAACTATTTTACTGTCTTCTAATTCAAGATGCATGAATGGCCAACCCAAATTATCTTTGACATAGGAAAGAACACGTTGTTCATTTAACATTTATTAGTCCTCATATATATAAGAAGTCTATTGAACTTTCTTCGAGTAATATACCGCTCATATCAAGTGCTTTTTTCATCGAGTCAATTGGAGTAGTTTTAGTATTGTTGATCGTTTCTAATATCTGTTTTCGTCTATCGTTCATTTCAATACTACTTGGATCATCAACTTCTCTTGAAATTAATTCAAATGATACAAGTTTCAAATTATTAGAAATTTGTTTATGATCAACTTCAGCTTGCACTACTTCCCTCATATATTTGTTCTTAAAATCAGTAGGTACCGGATCGAATAAATTTTCACCTTTTCTAACTTTTTTGTATATTTCTCCCATATTACCAGTTAACTCAATTAGTTCAGGAAACATTTTTAGAAATCGTGCAGGTCCTATTCCTTTGACTCCTTCAACATCATCACCGGGATCTCCAATAATTGCCATAGCTAATGGCAAATATATATCAGGAATTGTGTTTTCTTTTTTCAACATCAACTTCATGACATCGCCTCTACTAACTATCTTCTTACTTTTTCCTGATTTAGAAAATATATATGAATGTTCAGATACACATTGCCATAAATCATGATCATTGGAATAAACTACATGTGCTCTATCATCTGTATATTCTACTACGTTTCTGCTAAGAAGATAATATGGGACAAAATCAGCTTCAAGTTTATTTAGTCGCACTATTTTTGTTTTTGGCATTCGATTAAAAGCATTTTCAATTAATTGAAAATTAGCATGTAATACCTTGAAAAACATATCTTTATCAGCTTTATCTAGTCCATATAAATCATCAATGCGTCTTGATATTTTATAAGACTTACTGATGTTTTTATGATATATCGAATGACCGCTTTCAAAAAATACTACAAAATCGACATCAATCCCACGTTTCAATCCATAAATCTTATGAAACGTGAGAAATGATACCAATGAAGAAAAGATTGAAGTATCTACTTTTCCTGCCTTTTTCGATTGTTCAATAATATTCACAATCGCATGTTCCATATATACTGTTTGTAGCGCATTTTTTAAATCAATATAAATGCTTAATTTTTTATAATTATTCTTTGATAGGATTTCATCAAGTATAGAATAAGTAGGATAATATGATAAAAGACTTGATGGATGAATTGGTTATACCTCCTTGATTTTATTTAATAATTCTTTTGGTATTCTAACCTTCGTCGTCCGACACGATTTGAGATCTGGAATAGACATTTATATCAATATCTCCAATGTTAGTAGAAAATTTGTTTAATGCGACTGGTTGATTAGGATCCTTGAACATAGTATAAACAATATCTGTTTCATGATCCATTGCAAAAGCAACATTTGAAATATTTGTTGATGCATTTTCAATTTCTTCGTTCATCATGATCCCCTCAGAAAATTTAGCAGATTGATCTTTCGATGGTGTTGTGGCAGAAATTGTAGCAGTTTCTCCATTAAATTCGACCAACACTGTTTCAATACTAAACTGTTGACTAACAATTCTAATTCTGTCAGTAATAATTTGTGGTAAATCTTTTTCAAGAATCATGGCATCTTCTGACGATGGAAAAATACCTTCTAATTCTTCCTCATTCATAAATGTATTATCCATAAAATCCATAGTTGGTGTTATAAATCTAATAGAAGAATATTGATCTTTAAAAATATAATAACCAAGTGTACCATCATCTGGTTCATTAATTGTTATTTCAACGTCTTGACCTTGAAATGTTTTTAATAGTTCAAGTTTCTGTTTTAAATTTGTTAAAGAAATATTAGATTCATCAAATACTGCTCTTAAATCAACTTCAAAAACAGATGTGTGATTGTTGCTTCTTTGGCGAAGAATGCCACCACGAATATCTGCATCATTACAAACTTCTTTTAGATTTGTTAAACATCTAATAAATTCATTAAAACCTTCGGCTGTTAAATTTTGCGTTACTTCCATTATGCGTCACCCCTTTTCGCTGATTCTATGTTTATGTACCATGATTTTGTTCCTGGTAAATTTCGTGTCCATGCTTTTTTACAATAACTTATAACTTGTGCATTTGTCAGTTTGTCTGCGATGCCTTTTCGATATCTATCTTGAAGCATTTTTGTAACTGCTGGACATTTTGATAGCACAACTTTTCTAATCCACTTCGTTCTTTTACCTCTCATTTATAACTCCTTTCATATGTTCTTTACAACTGTTATATAGATAAACTTATCTTCTTGAACAGGTTCGGTTTTAACATCATCAAGAGTAACAAAGCAATCTTCGGCATTTTCAATAATTTCCATAACTCTTTCGGCAACATTTTTTGCTCCTGCTTCCTCTGATGTATTTATCGGAATTGAAAATAACATCATTACTGCATCTTTTCCTTTTGATTGACAGTTAAACATACATAAATTATTTCCCATCAATTGGAATAGTTGGTCATGAGATGCAGCTTTGCAAAACAAATTATAATATTCTGGTTTATCAACTGACCCACTATACTTAATTCCTGATTCAATCGTATTTTCGAAAATCTCTTTCAACCGTTCCTTTATGTGACTCATATTTTTTGGTCTCCTTAAACTACCAATTTTACAGGGGTAACTGGTGTTTCATTAAAATCCTTTCCAGTTTTATTATAGTAAACTGTTAAAGAATTGATAATGTGCTGATTGTAGTATTTCAGCTTTTTATAATAATCCCTGCTTATACCTTTATCTGATAATATTATTACATCAGGTCTAAACAATTGCTCATAATAAACAATGCTTTGTATCAAGCTTGCATATTTTGATGATAGCACTGATGCATATAATCTTACATCATTTTTAATGTTTGTGAAATCATATATGTGTTCCGAAAATATATCAAATATTCCCTCTGCTAAGACAATTTTTGAACTCGTAGGGTTATTACCAGGAAGTCTATAATAATCCAAAAAGTTCAATTGTTTTATTTTTAGCTTATAAAATCTCATACTATGTGAATCATCAATATTTCTAAACATAGCTGTTGAACCGTGATCTGTTAAAAACCCAACAAAATTGCTATGTAAATAATCTCGTAATCTAAACAAACTTTCATCAACTGGGATATTATTAATGTTGATGAATTCATGAACATCGTATATCAAACCTTTTATTGTATCTGTTCTGATGTTAGAAAATTTAAGTCTTTTTTGAAGGTAAAATTCTTTCATCGGAAACATTTTAGAGTTTATAGGAGGAAGTTTAACATCTTGTGTTTCTTCTTCCTTTTCAACAAATACAGTTTTTAGCTTTTTGTATTCTTTTACTTTTTCTTTATCAATAAAAACATCAGAAGTATCATGACCTGCTATCTTTTTCATGAACTTTGATAGAACACCACCTACTTCACAACCACCATGAAAACAATGAAATATAGGCGCTTCTAATGATATGTAAAGATGATAATGATCTTTTTCTTGACCATATTCACAATAAGGACAAGGGGTTATGATATTCTTGTTTGTAGTTTTTATATGATCTCCAAGATTATCTTTCAAGTAATCTATGAAATCATCTTGATATATTCCGATCATTTTAATTTCAATATAAATGATACTTCATATTCTTCTGTCAATGCATTTCGATAACAATTATATTCTATATCAAATGGTCGAAAGATTGAAAAATCTTCCCATGCTTGAGGAAAATCTTTAAAATTTGTATATGGTTCGTGCCTCATAATCTCATAAACAGTTGGGTGTTCAATATCAGGTGGTCTATCAACAATCGGTAATGTAACAAAAATAATACTCTTTGCTACTGATTTAATTGCTTTAAATGTTTTTTCTGGATCAATCACATGTTCTAATACATGTGAACAATATATCACATCAAATCTACCAAAATCAGGAGTCAATTCAGACATATCCATTTTTGTAATCAGAGATGTTTCTGTACAAACATCAATTGCTACTGCATGATACCCTGATTTTATAAATGTCATGACTTCAGAATTATCCCTTGCTCCAATACATAATACCGATAATGCATTTGGATGAATATGTTTAATATGTTCAATATCTTCAAGTCTTCGTAATTCTCTTTTTGATGTCATGACTCTACGATTATGATCGTTGTTGAGTTCTTCTTGATATTCTAATACATCTTCTTTTGTACGCTCTTTTAATATTTTCATTATTACCTCTTAACTGCGTTAGTTATCCAATCTACTGTTCCTTTATGATTACATACTACACAACCAGTACCTTTACATTTTTTACAAATAAATTCATTATATATTTGTTTAATACCCGTTACTCCAAATCCATTACATTTATCACAAAAAGTACCAGGGTTCCAAAACGTTACACCATCTTGATTTGGTTTAACTGGTATTCCAGAACCTTCACAATATTTACAAACTTTAAGCCCTGATTCTTCAAAATTTGCTGGGAAAGCGTCTCGAAATTGTTTTATTATTGTATATAATTTATTTCTGTTCATTGCCATCGATTCTGCTGCCGTTGTATAGTTCATTTTCCTGTCATCGCTTTCTTGTAATCTTGTAATGCTTTTACGATTTCAAATACCATTGCCATAAAATGCATCGATGGTATTAGAGCATTTTGATGGCTATTTGAATATTTGTTTACAATTATTTTGGCTGGTGCTGGAAATTTACTCATATAAAATAGTTGTGTGTAAAGACCTCTATATTCAAGATCCTCACTTTTTAAAATCTCAACTATATTACCAACAGGTCTTCCAATTTTTTTATCTTGACCATTTGAAATACAAGTAACTGTTTCAAGAATATTTGCCATTATCTTCTTTTCATTAGTAGTTATGTTACCTTCATTTACGTCAAGTCGACCTGCCTTACTTTTATCTTGTGGATCCTTCTTTGAATTTTTCTGTAAAGAATCAATGATCTGTCTGATATCAGGATATAACTGTTCGACTAAAAATACAACGTCTTTTTCTTCATATTCTATATTTTCAGCAATTAAAATCTCTTGTGCATAAGATATAGCAAATTCTTGGGGGATTTGTTTAAATATATATTGAGTAAATCTACTTCTAACTGGTTCAGGAATAACTGAAACATAATTACAAGTTAAAATAAAACGACCGTATTTTACTTGATATTTTTCGATAATTCCTCTTAATGATTTATAACTATCAGGAGTTAAATTATCAGCCTCATCAATAAAAACGACTTTATATTTATCGCCGGCTGGAGGGATTTTTAGGAAAGGTTCAATAACTTTTTCAACATAACCAATACCTCTTGTTTTTTGTGCTGATCCGTTGACTGTTAATAAATTATCTTTTCTATTATGTAAGACGCCTTCTTTTGAGGTAAGGATTCTTGCGAGAGTTGTTTTCCCACCACCTGGAGGTCCAGAAAATAGTAGGTTGTTTAATTCTTGTCTTTCAATTAATTTTTTAAAATCAAACATATACCTTTCAGGTAACACAACATCATTTATTGTTGTTGGTCTATATTTTTCTATCCATAATGCATTAGCTATATCCATTTATATACATATATCTCCTTTCGTTAACATTCGAAACATTCAGAGGTTTTCAAAATATCAGCATAAACTTGATGTTTAGCTACTTTTTGAAATGCCTTTGATATTATCGCCTGTTTTACTAATTCATGTGCTTCATTACCACTTATATATTGATTGTCATTATCATATATAAATGAGTCGAGAATAAAAATATCTTGAGCTTCTTTTACTTCTTTTAAAATTAAAGTATATACAGCAACTTCTTCTGGTTTTTGATCTGCTTGAAATGTAACTGATATTGTTTCATCTTCGTTGTCTGCAAAAACAATCATTGATGATGTTATAAAACAATGACCGTTATCTTTGGTTGGATATTCCGTTAATAGAGCTAAATTATATTCTTTGATTTTATCTGCAACTTTATCTTTAAATTGTTCTGTCAAATTCCCTCCTCCAATATTTGTATTTAGGAATTTGTTCTAAATCAAAAAAAATAATTCTAAGGGTGAAGGCGGTAAAAATCACCGCCTTTTTTCATCCCCAATAATCTGATATTACCATCAGTTTTTCTTTTGCTCTTGTAACTCCAGTATATAACCATCGTTTATAATATTCATCGTCCCAAAATTGAGTTCGTTGTTCGAATAATATTACCTTATCCCACTCCGAACCTTGTGATTTATGAACTGATATACAATAACCGTAATCATAATAATCTAATTCATAACCCTTATCTTTTGCATATTTTTGTGCATTTTTTATATTTGAATCTTTACTATATGTTGTATACGATACTTGACCAAATGTTGATGTATGTGCTATACTTTCATATGGTTCGGGTTCTTTATCAACATCAATTGTATATCTATATAAATCTTTATCTTCGGGCATTGACCATAGCAATGTACCAATCTGACCATTCATTAATTTTATAGTATGGTTATTTCTTAAACATACAATTCTTTCCCCTGGATATGGAAGCAAATTTGTATGGTTCATTTTATCTCTGATGTTTTTATTTAACCCACACCTCGTTGTATTAAAACCACATAATACTATAAGATTTTCATCATGATCAAGAGACTTCCATATTGCTTTTGTTTTTGCATGTTCCCAAGGAACTTTAAAAACACCTGGCGCCCATATATGTTCTGGTATATATCCATTCTTTCTAATAAATGCAGATAATTGAATTATTGGATTGTCTTCAGCTTGTCTGTGTATTTTTTTCAATATAAAATCAGGATTAGTCATCAATGAAAATGCTTTTTCTGAAACAGGTGGTAATTGACCATGATCACCAACAACAATAATTGGTTTTCCAAATGACATTAGATCCTGCCATATTTCTTTTGAAACCATAGACCCTTCATCTATGATAATTATATCGTAAAAAAATTCATCAACAGGAATCCGCTTCCAACCAACAACTACAAATGTTTTTAATTGTTTATCATATTTTGTTTCAGCTTTATATATTAACCCATGTATTGTACCGATTCTATCACTTTCTCTAATTGAATTCATATCGTTTAATTTATGTTTTAAAACCGATGCAGCTTTGCCTGTAAATGTAGCAAATGCAACAGAAATTCTTTTACTGAAAGTGTAAATTTCATTCCTTAGTTCAGAGAGTAAGTGGGTTTTACCTGTACCGGCATAACCACCTACTCTATAAACAAAGGGAATTTGTCTATGATGTGGACGTACACCTGCTCCGGACTTGATAATATTATTCATTATCAAGTCCATTGCGGTTTGTTGTTCTTCGCTTATCAAGTTCTATTGTCCTTAATAATCATGATATTGCAAATAATTATATTATCATAGTCCACATCATGTTTTTCTGATATTATCCTTTTTACAATACCAATTCCATATTCTGTCAGTGGTTCATCACCATCTGCAACATGGTTGAATTCAGCAATTGGTTGATGTAAATTGTTTTTAAGCTTATAATGAATTAGTTTCATTAATTTCTTTTCCTTTCTTATTATCAGGAAATACTATAATATTAAATGAACATATAGTTCCCATTGTACAGACCGCCATATTTAACAAACTAATTAATACGGTGTTTGGAGGGAATATTTGTGGTGCGTTAACATATAAAGTTAATATCGTTATTGCAACAGATAGACCGGCTGGCGGCATTGCTACAATTATCCATTTAATTAATCTGGTAAATGCGTTTTTATCCATAATTCCACCACTCCTTTATTTATTGGATCGTTTCCATTTTTCAAATTCCTGAATGAAATTTCCACCACCTGACTCAATTGCTTTCTTGGCGGCATCCACGATTTTTGATAAACCCATATTACATTCCAAATCAGCTCTCATGAATTCAATCGTACTCTCATAATTTGGATCGTTTGGATCGAGTCCCATTTCAATCTCCTTTATTTTTGGTTGGATTGATAAGACGATTTATACTTTCTCGTCTCTTTTTAGCTTCTTCGGTTGCCTCTTTTTCTTTTTTCTTTTTGGCGAAATCAATTACTTGTGCTTTTTTTGACAACTTGTTTCTCCTTTTTTGTTTCAGGTAATTTTTTAGAATCACCGTTACGATCAATGTCAGTTTCAACATTCATTTTTTCTGCATTAATCGTTGATCTGAATGCAACGAATTTTCCCATTGCCGCATAAACATGACCAACATATGCCTTATCTTTATTGACATAATAATACAGACCAGTTGAAATATCACCTTTACCTTCTTCTAAATGAATCAAGAATACTTTAATACCAGACTCAATCGCAATATCAATCTCATGAAAATCATATTGGTTTTTGAGTCCAAGTTTCTTAACCCATTCAGGCATTACTTGCATCAAACCACGAGCATGACCATATTTGGTTTTTGGCCCAACTGCGGCAGGATTGAATGAAGATTCTACTTTAATAATACCTAATACTAATTCTGGCGCAATGCCATGTTGACGAGATTTTATAACTATCTGTTTTGCAATCTCATGGGCGACAATCTTTGAAACTTTCGGATGAGTGGTTTTGATATACAATTCCATGTCCTGTTTTAAAAGGGCATCTTGATCTTCAACCGTCAATAGTGAAGTCCTTAAAACCTCTATTTCAGCATCCTTTTTCATAATATCTTCGACCATTTCAGTTCTTACAGTCATCCGTTCGATATTACTTTTCATTATATAATCGTTTTTATTTTTGTTAAGTGTTGCTAATGCTATAACAACTATAAGCATTATTACTAATACAATGATTTCAACGCCCTTCCGAAAATTACTTGTTGTATTTATACTAACACTTTCATTATTTCCTTCATTAACTTTACTCATATTATCTCCTTTTATTTTGTTACCGTTAATAATAGTAATATCCCTTTATCATTTATTTATATATATAGTTTCGGGATGTTTATTTTTATATCAGTAACAAAAAATTAAAATACAAATTAGGAGGTTTTTTTAAATGAGTATGAGTCCAGAAGATGAAAAATATGCAGCACAATTAATCGAAAGAATGAAAGCACAACAAGCGGGTATAAATCCAATGCAAATGCCTAATAGACCAGCAGAACCCCTTACAGGCGATGTTGGTGGAATGAATGAACAAGCAGTCCTATCTAGTGTTAAAAACTCTTCAGGACCACCTCCGCCAGCACAGGGAGCGTTTGCAGTATGTCCTCAATGTGGCATTATGCATCCACCATTACAAGAAGGTCAAAAATGTCCAGTTAAAAAAGTTGAAGTAAAAGAAGCTGGTATAACTGAAGATATGGTTACAAAGTTTACAGTTGATTTGAGAAATATTGCTATTAGTCAGGTTGAGTCGAAAGGACTAAAAGATGGCAACAAATTATTTAAATATCTTACAATTGAATTTATGAAAATATTGGAGGCGTATAGTGAATGAAGCGGATCAAAAATCTCAAAAGCGAATAGCATTTATAAATTTTTATTTAGCTGAAAAGGAGTTTTTTCTACCTGATCGGTTGAGAAGTGCATTAGATTTTATTTATATGTTGACTCATAAAAAACATATGGATAAAGCATTGGCCATTCATAAAGCAAATGAATGGTATTTGAAGAAATATGATATTGAATATGGTAAAGAATATCTTTGGAAAAAATATAATACAAGAATGTCTTATATTAAAAATGCTACAGATAAATATTATAAATGGTGCGTTGAAATGAGAGAAAGAAATTGTGGAATTAAAAACCCATTATGTGCTTGTGGGTGTGGTCAAGAAGTCACTAAAAAAGGAAATAAGTTTTTAAATGGTCATAATGCTAAATGTAGAAGTAAAGAAGAAGATAAACAATTAGCTGAAAATATGAGACAAGCAAAAACAGTAAAAGATAATTGTAAGGTAATATCTTTAAATTCACGAAAACCCTAAGAAACCCTAAGAACCATGAAAATCTCTTAGGGTTCTTATAAGATCTCTTAGGGTTTTTGATTTCTTAGGGTTCTTAGGGATCGAGGGGTGCTAAAACAATATTAATGCAGGTGAACCTACTAGCACTTATAAATTATAATTTTTAAATTTAAAAGTAAGATTAAATTTCTCAATACTAAGGTTCAAACTACCCTATTCAGGAAGTAGGTTCACCCTGCCTGGCGGCGTGTGAACTTCCTGAGTAGATTATCCCAATATTTGGAACATATAAACAATAGAGAAGAAGTAAATCGAAAGGAGTTCAAATGTACAACGAAAACAAAAAATGGTTCAGCCAAACCCTCATGTATTACGAAGATAAGTCATATCAAACTGATGGTAAATTACGAATTAGTATTACCACAAGTTCTATGGATGATATAACTTACAACCCACCATCGTTCAATATTTCAGTAAGCCACAACTTTAACAAAACATGCAATCTCAACATTCAACAAGCTATGGAACTATTTGATTCAGTTAAGACAGTTATGTCAGCTAACAATTTTGATAATGTTGAAATCCTCAAAAAGATATCTCCAACCATGGAATTATCTATTACTTTCAAAATGGATTTAATTAATACAATTCCAATAGTAGAAATAATATTACGGTCTAGTAGTACAGACTTTACAAAAATTATTATTTCAGCATCTATTTTTTCAACCATTGCTCATAGACTTAAAAATTATATCAATAACTATGATGATTTATGTTACAAATTATTAATGAAACATATAGATAGTGAAGATAGACAAATCATCAAACAACTTCCCGGATTGATACGAGGAATTTCTTCACAGATAATAACTACAGAAATACCGGATAGTGGGGCAGTCGGATCTGAACCGGTCGAAGAAGCACCCGTAACCGAAACTATTGAAGAGTTGGACAAATTCCTGGGTAATGATTTATCGAATGTGAAGGTACCTGAAATTGAAAATAAAAAAATTGAAACAGAGAAAGAATCTATTTATGAAGTTGATAGTAATTTTACAACAAAAGTCTTACAAAACAAATTAGTTAATCTTGAAAATATATTATTAACGATGGATAGTTCTAAGAATCCCGTTATGGATTTGCATCATGAAATAACTCTTTTGACAGAAAAAGAGACTACATATTTACCTGATATTTCTGAAGACGAACTTAAATCAGTTGTTTATATATCAAAAATGTTATGTTCAATAATTACTCAAGCTCACATTAAACATGGAAGCGCGATACCAACATCAACTCCAATTTTACAATATAAAGCTAAAAAAGTTGAGGAAGAGCATTTAGATTTGACATATGATCTTTTGACATATTTTGCATACATACGAGCAGTTAGGAATAAATTAAATGGAAAAACATCTGATTTTATTATTAATAAATCAAGATTTTATTTACAAATGAGATGTTATATGGATGTGTTTTGTTTTAGTTTTCTTGAAAAAGCTGATAAAACACAACTCAGATCAATTATATCAAATAGATTTAAATATTATGATAGCATTGGAGTATTTGATGAATATAAAGATTTGTTAATCAAAAACAACTGTACCGATATTACAATTTCTGAAATAGATACTTTCGTAAATGAAGCATCAGAAAAAGTTATTGGTAAAACAATGTATATTACTGAACAACATGATAGTCTTGTCAAATCTCATTCATTCAGATTACCATCCAGTAACAATTTCAATTTAGAACAAATTATAAATGAGTTTATTCCGCTTGAAGTGGATGAAAAATTAGGGGAAGATATAACTAATAAAGAAGTTTCTGCTGAAGTAAAAAATTGGTTTATCAAACCTGATGCACCAAAAGTAAATAAAGTCAAAAAAGAAAAAACATCAAATATTGCAAGATTCGTAAATCATTATAGAAATGAAATACCTGAGCAACATAGGGAATCATTTCTGATGTGGATTAAAGCAGTTGAAGATATAAATTTTACATTTGATGATTGTGAATTTCCACTAGCAGAATTTGGATCAAGTATCATTAAAGGTCTTTACCTTTGGAAACCAGAAGATGATGAAAAATTAGCTAAAAACTATAAATATTTCTGGACTAAATTTGAAGATTGTTTGCTAGATAAAAATCATATATTAGCACTTGATGAAAAAGTTGAAGAAACCGAAGAATGGAGTGATGCATTTGGCGACATCACATTCGAATAAAGGGGAAATATTAAATGGCATTAAGCTTAGGCAAACAATTCAATAGAAATTATAATATTAGAATACCTTTTTTGGATGGATTTTATAACGTTGGTATTTACTATGATAAAAGATCAACGTTTTTATTATTCAGTGTTAAACCTGATTTTTCAACAAGTGCATTCGAAAAAAATATTAAAGTTAATATGTTTAAGAATCTAGAATCATCAAAATTCTGTGAAACGTTTTTAGATTTACATAATTATCGAAAAAACACACTAGACATTTCAAATCAATTTGAAAAAATAAAACCTGAATATTCAGGGGATTTATCTTTTGTGTTTAATGAAACAATAACATTAGCCAAAGTTGATTTATATGATAAAGCTGTATATGATTTATTAAACATATACGGCTTTACAATCAATTCATATCTAAATGAATATATTTTTATTTTAACTGAACGTCATAACATCGTTAAACGTTTAGGGAAGAAGATTGTCAGAACCAGTGGACTTCAAATTGCAACAACTCCTGCTTTGACAACATTAGATGATTATCATTTAGAAAGTAAAGAAAGTAGAATTAGTTTAGAAGTAAGGCATCCATCTGATGAAATCATTAAATTAGATGAAGAGGAGTAATCATGAGTTTAGGAGATGACTATAGAAATTTAATTGAAATTGATGTTAGAGATCCTGATAATCAATTATTATATCTTTTGGAGTATATTAGAAAATTAGCTGCTCCAGGACATTCATTTGAAGTAGTAGTTGACCCGAACTCTGATGGTGAAGAATCATTTGGTATTGATGGAGATGGAGCATTTTATATTAATAAGATTAAATTAAATAAAAGAATAGTAAAATTCAAAGATGGTAAATTGTTAGAAAACTATTTAAGATCACTATAGGAGACTTATAAATGTCTCGAATAACAGAGCATAACTGTCATTACAAACACCCAAAACCTGTAACCAACAATGTAAATGAAATACAAACACGCTGGAGATATCATTTTATACATAACGTATATGCACATTTTTTCGATGACCTTCTTGATTATTTCAGTACATATTTATATCCACGTTTTGAATATACTGTTGTTGGTACATATGATAAAGCGGTAGAATATTTAGAAAAATGTCAGCAGTATGAAAGGGAGACCGATAAACCATTATTACCTGCATTGATTCTAAATCCATCGGGTGAATTTGAAAATGCAGACGCCTCATCAGGCGGAAAACAGTTATGGAGATTTCCTAATCTAGCTTATGGTTTTAATAAGAGATTATTTAATCCAGTATATCAAGATGAACAATTATTAGCAACAGTTTCATTCATGAGAATGAAAGGTGAAGTTGAGTTGTTAATGCTTCTTAATAGTTATTATGAATATTGTGATGTCAGAATGTTATTCATCAATATTTTTGGTGGTCGTGATAGAATTATATATCCAAGATTTTTTTCATCATTTATTATCATACCAGAAGAATTATTAGACTATACATATACAAATGAATACACTGGTTTGACATATAAAATGGATTGGGAAAAAGCAGGCGCAACAGAACAACTTGTTCGCTCAACAGCACAAAATGAAATTGTTATACCATGTAGGATAAAACCTCAAATTTCAATGGTGAGTTTGGGTGATGGAAGTCAACGTTATGGTGGAGCTGATAGATTAGCAGATTGGAGATTAACTGCAACAATTAATTATGAAGTAGAAATACCAAATTATTTTGTATTACAATCTGACTATCTTGCATTAGCAGCCGATGTGGAAATTCGATATGGTTCCACATTTTCTGTTAACAATGATTATGAACCACCTGTAAATAGATGGTTATATGATGTTTCATGGGAATTAGGTCTTGATGAAACATCTAATAGTAGAGTAACAGTAAATCCATGTGATTCAACTGCTGATGTTGAATTTGTTGGAGATTATGTTTATAGTTGTCGTTATTTTCACGAAGTAACACAAACAGAAATAGATTCAACATCTAATATATCCTTTATATTACCAGAAGTTGTTGGCGAATTGATTGAGGATTCTACTGGAAATGTTACTTTTGTAGAGGATTTAAAACTATTAATTGTGAATTCAAATGATGGCCAATTAGATTATGGAGATCATTATATTGTTGAAACAGAATTAATATCACCCAATGTATATGAATCAATTATGACTATTAAAACGGCTGATCCAAAAAATGTTTATTTGAAAGCAGGTTGGATGTTAGAGTTATTTTATTATGAACGAATTGATTTATAGAGGAAATAATAATGAATTTAAAAAATAAATTAGAATCAATTATGGCAGATGAAACGAAAGTTGTAAAAAAAATGAATGCCTCTGCTGGAGTTATAGTACGAATGGGGGATAATAATAGAAGGAATGTTTTATTAATCCAAAGAGCAGCAGATGATCATTGGCCATTACATTGGGAGTTTCCGAGAGGAAAATGTGATAAACCAGTTGGAGAAAATTTAATTCATTGTTTGAAACGAGAGGTTAAAGAAGAAACTGGTTTAGATGTAAAACCTGTTGCGAAAATTGATGTTATTGAATATTTAGCAGATAATGGCACTAGAAAAACATTTTGTCATAATTATTTATGTATGTTAAATGATCCAGATCAAAAAGTTAAACTATCTAAAGAACATGATAGTTTTAAATGGGTATCTGAGATCGGGGAGGTGGAGTTAATGGTAATGCCTGAACAAAAAAAGACGCTTGAAAAGGTTTTAAATTCTGAAAGATCAATTGTTTCATATCCAGATAATGATCCAAAAATGCAGCAAGTAGATGAATATTTAAATTATTTAGATGAATCTTACCCTATGATAATGAAAGCTTATTTTGGAACGATGATGGCTAAGATGGCATATGATTTTTTTCAAAGCAATTTTTCAAAACTAGCAAAACAATGTAAAGGGTTACCAGGAAAAGAAAAAACTATATGTATGTTGCAAGCAAAAGCTAGAGCAAAAGAAGCTGAAGTAAAGAAATTAACAAGTGCTATAAATAAATGTTCAAAGGCAAAAAACCCTGAAAAATGTAAAACTACACTAAAATCAAAAATAAACCAAGCAAATGCTGTGAAAAAATTAAGTTTTCAGAGAGCAACTCAACTTAAAAAAGGTTAAAATGAAAAGACTAAAACTTGTAATAAAAGAAAAGGGTATGTATGTAACATTGCCTGGAATGCCTCCTTTTCGAACTCCAGCTAAAGTTGATGTATCAAAAATAAAGATCTCAATATTAATACAGACTTTACATAGTTGTGGAGTAAATGATTACGAGTTATATTCAGTATCTGATACAGGAGAAACTATTAAAAAACTATCTAATGATGATATAACACCTAATAAAAAACAAAAAACAACTGACTATTCAGATAAATTGGATAGATTAGAAGGAATGATGTTAGCATTACTTTCAAAAAAAGAGAGTCATAATAGCAAAAATTCGGAACAAATTACAAATAGACTATCACGAATTGAGAGGATGTTGAAATTAGGTAGTCGTGTTGAACCAAATAATATAAACA